>Ga0268266_10000047_pt1 | contig 310996 bp, 306 predicted proteins | sample KBSS13metaG_FD_190356 | JGI IMG/M metagenome (GOLD analysis project Ga0268266, IMG submission 190356) | Switchgrass rhizosphere microbial communities from Kellogg Biological Station, Michigan, USA - KBS S1-3 metaG (SPAdes) (version 2) | ecosystem: Host-associated > Plants > Roots >... | reverse complement strand
TCGCACGTCGAGTCTGGAAGCTTTTGATCAATCCTGAAAGAGAGATATCCATGAACACCGTCGACACTCAGAGAGGCAAGCTGACTCCGCAAATCGCGGTGGCGGCTTGACATAGGAGCAACCGATGACTTCCCGTGTAGATATGCATTGCCACTCAACCGCCTCGCAGCTTTCGCGGCTCGGGGTTCAGCGTTCGTTGGGGTTGCCCGAGTGCGCGACGCCGCCCGAGGAGGTCTACGAGCTTGCCAAGCGGCGGGGTATGGACTTCGTCACGATCACCGACCACGACACGATCGACGGCTGTCTCGAGCTCGCCGATCGCCCCGATTGCTTCGTCTCCGAGGAGCTGACCGCACGCTTTGCCGGCGAGCCCCAGGCGGTTCACGTCCTCTGTTACGGGATCACCCCCGGAGACCACGAGTGGCTGCAGGCACATGCCGGCGACGTAGAGGCCTGCGCCGCGTACCTTGCCGAGAACGAGATTGCCTCCGCTCTGGCGCACCCGTTCTACAACGTCGATGCAGCGCTGACGCCACGACACCGGCGCCGGCTCGCCGAGCTCTTTCCGGTCTGGGAGGTGCGCAACGGCTCTCGCGCGGCCGAGCTCAACATGCCGGCGGCGATCTACATCGAGACCCATGGCGGGACCGGGATCGGCGGCTCCGACGACCATGCCGGCGTGGATATCGGACGCACCTTCACCGAGGTGTCTGCGGCCGCCACGCCGGAAGAGTTTCTCCACAAGATGCGGGCTGGTGACGCGCAGGGAGGCGGCCAGCAGGGCAGCGCGGCCAAGTGGGCTCATGCGGCGATGGCGTTGGCGACGCGCGCCCTCGGCGGGTCGGGTGCGGAGAGGGCACCCGACCCCGCCGCCGTGCTGAAGATCGCCCAGCGCACGATCAGCGAGGGGGCGGCGCGCGAGGGCAAGGTTGCCGCCGACATCGGTCCCGATGACGCGCGGGCGCTGTTCGAGGCCTGGCTGAGCTCGATCGAGCTCGACCTGCGCGGGCCGGACCTAATCGCCTACCTGCAGGCCGACGACTTCTCCCACGCCGATCTCTACCGGCGCGCCCGCCGTACCCACGAGCGGCGCTTGCGGGAGGCGATCGCCAGTGGCGCGCAGGCGGCCCGCGGCGGAAATGTGGCCGCCGCTTTCGGGGGCCTCTTCGACGCGGTGATCCCCGCCGTGCCCTACGCACCGGCGATCACCTTCCTCGGCGCCGAGAAGGCGAAGCTGGCATCTCGCTCGGAGGAGCTACCGCGGATCGCCCTGATCGCCGACGGGATCGGCGCCAACCATGGCGTCACCGCCACGATCGAGAAGATCCGCGAGCTCGGTGTACCGGGCTTTGAGATCGAGGTCGTCGGCACCGATGCCGGCGTCGACCGGCGCCTGCCGGCGGCGGCCGAGCTCGAGGTTCCCTTCTACGCCGGCATGAGCCTCGGCGTGCCGGGGTTGCCCGGACTGGCCGAGACCCTCGCCGAGGGCCGTTATGACGCCGTCCACGTCACCGCTCCCGGCCCGGCCGGGATCGCGGCGACGCTGCTCAACCGGATCGCCGGCACGCCGCTGATCGCCAGCTACCACACCGAGCTGGCCAGCTACGCGGGCCTGCGCAGCGGCGACGAGGCGGTTGAGGCGATGGCCAGGGGCGCGCTTGGCGCCTTCTATGGTGCTCCTTCTCTGGTCCTCTCGCCAAGTCCCGCCGCGGATCGCTCGCTAATAGACCTCGGTATCGATCAGTCCCGCCTCGGTCGCTGGGAGCGCGGCGTCGACCTCAATCGCTTCGACCCCGGCAAGGCTGCGCGCGAGGATTTCCCGGGTGAGGTCAAGGTCCTCTACGCCGGTCGCCTCACTCGCGAGAAGGGGGTCGACCTGCTTGCCGAGAGCTTCCTGCGCGCTCGCCGAGCCGACCCGCGCTTGCACCTGCTGCTGGCTGGCAGCGGTCCCGAGGAGGATGAGCTGCGCGCACGGCTCGGCGAGCAGGCGACCTTTCTCGGCTGGCTCGAGGGGGAGGACTTGGCCAGGGCCTACGCCAGCGCCGACATTTTCCTCTTCTGTTCGACCACCGACACCTACGGACAGGTCGTGCTCGAGGCCGGGGCCAGCGGCGTGCCGGTGGTCGCGGTCGCCGAAGGCGGGCCGGCCTCATTGGTCGAGAACCGCCACACCGGCATGCTCTGCCAGGCTGACGCCGACCACATCGCCGGCACCGTCCTGCAGCTGGCCGCCTCGCCGCTGCTGCGACGCCACCTCGGTGCCTGCGCCGTCCGTGCCGCCGGGGCCCGCTCCTGGGAGCAGGCGATGGAGCAGTTGGCCGCCGGCTACCGCCGCGCACTCGGCGTAGATTCGCGCTCCCGACTCTCGCCCACTTCTGGGTTGGTGAAAGTCGGAAGCGCCGGCGCGTCCGTGCAAGCCGCCTGAGGCATCGGGATGGCAGTGGTCCGGCAGTACGATGAGCGCATCGACGATCCCGCTCTTTACTTCAATCGCGAGCTCTCCTGGCTCGACTTCAACCAGCGGGTGCTGGAACTCGCCGAGGACCAGGCGGTGCCGCTGCTGGAGCAGATTCGCTTCTGCGCGATCTACGCCTCCAACCTCGACGAGTTCTACATGGTCAGGGTGGCGGGGCTGTTCGAGCAGCTCGACGCCGGGATCGACGCTCGTGGGCCCGATGGGTTGCGGCCCGGCGAGCAGATCGACGCGATCCAGGCGCGCGTGCTGGAGCTCGACAAGCGCCTTCACGCCCGTTTTGAGGGCAAGCTGCGCCCCGCCCTCGAGGAGGAGGGGATTCGCATCGTCTCGCTCGACTCGGCCAGCGAGGAGGAGCGGCGCGAGATCGATGTGCGCTTCCACGAGCAGGTCTTCCCGGCGCTGACCCCGTTGGTGATCGGGATGGGTCGGCCCTTCCCCTATATCTCGAACCTCTCGCTCAGCCTCGGCGTGCTGCTGCGCGATCCCGAGAGCGGCAGCGAGATCATCGCCCGGGTCAAGGTGCCGAAGGAGCTGCTCGGCCGCTTCCTGCCGGTCGGTGAGGGGGGCAAGACGTTCGTCCCCCTGGAGGAGGTGATCGCGGCCAACCTCGATGCGCTGTTCCCCGGCACCGAGGTGGTCGACCACGGCTACTTCCGCGTCACCCGCGACGCCGACTTCACCGTCTCCGATGAGGCCGACGACCTGCTGCAGGCGGTCCAGGACGAGATCCGACGCCGTCGCTTCGGCGAGGTGGTGCGGCTGGAGATCGCCGCCGGGATGAACCCGAAGCTGCGCCAGCAGCTGATTGACGCGCTGCGGCTCGAGGATCGCGAGGTCTACGACGTCAACGGCCTGATCGATCTCGCCGACCTGACCGCGATCGCCGACGTGCCCGGTCACGCCGAGCTGCGCTACACGCCCTGGACGCCGGTGACCCAGCCGCGCCTGTTGGGCGAGGACGACGAGCCCTGCGACATGTTCGCGACGATCCGTCAGGAGGACCTGCTCGTCCACCATCCCTACGACTCGTTTGCAAACTCGGTTGAGCGCTTCGTCGAGCAGGCGGTCGCCGACCCCGACGTGCTGGCGATCAAGCAGACGGTGTACCGGACCAGCGATGACTCGCCACTGGTGCCCTCGCTGATCCGCGCCTCCGAACGCGGCAAGCAGGCGGTCTGCATGGTCGAGCTGAAGGCCCGCTTCGACGAGGAGGCCAACATCCACTGGGCCAAGTCGCTGGAGGAGTCCGGCGTCCATGTCGTTTACGGCATCCCCGGCCTGAAGACGCACGTGAAGGCGATCCTGGTCGCCCGCCGCGAGGGCGATCGGGTGCGCGAGTACGTCCACATCGGCACCGGCAACTACCACCCCAAGACGGCCCGCCTCTATACCGACTTCGGCCTCTTCACTGCCGACCCGGAGATCGGCGCTGACGTTGCCGAGATGTTCAACTTCCTTACCGGCTACGGTCGTCCCGCCGAGTACCGCAAGGTGCTGGTCTCGCCGACCACGATGCGTGACCGCATCATCGAGGAGATCACCGCGACCGTGGCTGCGCACGAGGCCGGCGAAGAGGCGCGGATCACGTTGAAGATGAACTCGCTGGTCGACGCGGGCTGTATCCGGGCTCTGTACGAGGCCTCGCAGGCTGGAGTACCGATTGACCTCAACGTGCGCGGGATCTGCTGCCTGCGCCCAGGCGTGCCGGGGGTCTCCGAGAACATCCGCGTCGTCTCGATCGTCGGCCGGTTCCTCGAGCACTCGCGCGTCTACGTCTTCCAGCGCGGTGAGCAGACCCGCGTGCTGATGGGTTCGGCCGACCTGATGCCGCGCAACCTCGACAGTCGGGTCGAGCTCGTCACCCCGGTTGAAGACCCGGCGCTGCGGGTGGAGCTGCTCGACGTGCTCGAGCGCTGCTTCGCCGACAACGCCAACGCCTGGGAGCTCGACTCGACGGGGGAGTGGACGCGGTTGACGCCGGCCAACGGTCAACGCCGCAGCGTCCAGGAGGAGATGCGCGAGCGCCACGCCGCCCTCGCCGCCGAGCAGCTCGCCGCGGTCTCCAGCTAGCGGGTTTCGCCGCGCCGGTCACTACCCGCCGCGATCAATAGGATTGACTCAGTGCCGCGTCTCTCCCTCTTGCCCCGCGATCGGACCTTCTTCGATCTCTTCATCGAGGCGGGTGAGAACACCCTCAAGGCGTCGCGGCTGCTCGACCAGATGATGGCCACCTGGCCCGACTCCGGCGACCTCTCCAAACAGGTCATCGATGCCGAGCACGAGGGGGACCGGATCACCCACGCGATCGTCCAGCGGCTCAACTCGACCTTCGTCACCCCGATCGACCGCGAGGACATCTACGGCCTGGCGACCCAGATGGACGACATCGTCGACTACACCGAGGAGGCGGCCGACTTCCTCGGCCTCTACAAGATCGAGGCGCCGATGTCGCAGGCCCAGGAGCTGACCAAAGTCCTGGTCGCCGCCTGCGAGCAGCTCGCCGCCGGGCTCGAGCACCTGCGTGACTTCAAGGACCTCGACAAGTACTGGATCGAGATCCACCGGCTGGAGAACGACGGCGACCGGATCTCCCGCGACGCGGTCGCCTCGCTCTTCTCCAACGGGATCGACCCGATGGTGGTGATCCGTTGGAAGGACATGTTCGCCGTGCTCGAGAACGCGATCGACGCGACCGAGACAGCGGCCCAAATACTCGAGGGCATAGTCATCAAGAACTCGTGAGCTCGGACGTCATCCTCGTCATCGTCGTCGGCACGGCGCTTGCTTTCGACTTCACCAATGGCTTCCACGACACCGCCAACGTCGTCGCCACCTCGATCTCGACCGGGGCGGCGCGGCCGCAGGTGGCGATCGGGGTCGCCTCGCTGCTCAACTTCGTCGGCGCCTTTATCTCGATCTCGGTCGCGGCGACGGTCGCCAACGACGTCGTCAACTCGTCTGTGGTCACCCCGACCGTGGTCTTTGCCGGCCTGATCGGGGCGATCGCTTGGAACCTGATCACCTGGTCTTTCGGCCTGCCCTCGAGCTCCTCGCACGCGCTGATCGGGGGTGTGGTCGGTTCCGCCGTTGCAGCCGCGGGCTTCGATGCCGTGCTTGCTGATGGACTGGTCGGCAAGGTGCTGATCCCGGCCGTGATCGCGCCGATCCTGGCCTTCCTCGTCGCCGGGGTCGCGATTGGGCTGGTCTACCGCATCGTCGGCAAGCAGCGCCCCGGCACCGTCACCCGGGGCTTCCGCTACGGCCAGATCATCTCCAGCAGCATGCTGGCGCTTGCGCACGGCACCAACGACGCGCAGAAGACGATGGGCATCATCACCCTGGCGCTGGTCGCCAACGGAACGCTGGGCGCCAACTCCGACCCGCCGCTTTGGGTGATCGTCACCTCGGCGACCGCGATCGCGCTCGGCACCTACAGCGGCGGCTGGCGGATCATCCGCACCACCGGCACCCGGATCATCAAGATGGACGCCGCCCAGGGCTTCTCGGCACAGGGCGCCGGCGCCGCGGTGATCCTCGCCTCAACCCACTTCGGCTTCCCGCTCTCGACTACCCACGTGATCAACGGCGGCGTGATGGGCGCGGGCGCGGGCAAGCGGGTCTCGGCGGTGCGCTGGGGGGTGGCCGGCAACATCGTCACCGCCTGGCTGCTGACGCTGCCGGCGGCGGCGGCGATCGGCGCGCTCGCGTACGGCCTCACCGCGATCTTCGGCAGCGGCGCGCTCGGCCCCGTCCTCGTCACCCTGATGTCGCTCTCGCTGATCGTCGCCGTCTTCGCCCGGCGCTCGCGCCAGGGCGCCCCGGTCCCGGCGAGCTGAGCGATGGCGGTCGTGGTCGAGACCAAAGAATTGCTGGAGACGGTCGTCGCCTCGGTGGTGGCCGGCGTCGGCATCACCGTGATCTTCTCGGTGGCGATCTGGGGCGTCGCCCGCTTCGCCGACCTCAGTCGCAACGAGCGCCCCCTCGCCGCCGGCGCGGCGGCGACGTTGGCGGCCCTCGCCGGTCTGGCAACCCTGGCCGCGGTTGCTTTCGGCATCGTGATCATGACCCGCAAGTAGTCCGCCGCCGGCGCGCTTTGCCGGACTACACTTCTTACGTGCGCACCCTGCGAAATGTCGCGATCGTCATGGTCCTGGCGCTGGCAGTTGCCTTCGCGCCGCATGGCGGCAACGTCGCCGACGCGATCATGACCGCGATCACGATGGGCTTCCTCGCCGCCCTGGCCTGGATGGTCTTCGTCCTCAGCCGCCAGAACCAGCTCACCCTGGCGACGCTGACCGATGGACGGCGGGCGATCCTCTACGCGGCGCTGGGAATGCTCACCCTGCTGATTGCCGGCAGCGATGAGCTCTTCTCCAGCGGCGGCGGCACGCTGCTCTGGATCATCCTGCTCGGCGCCTCGGTGGCGGCGATCTGGCGGGTCTGGATCGACGCCAACACCTACTGAGATCTGGCCGCGCCGGATGCGGCACTGATTTGTGTGAGTGAGCGCGCCACGCGCGCGCTCGCGCCTGCGACCGTCGCGGCGTGTCGCCACGGATCGTCAGTAGCGCAGGCCACAGGGAGGAAGGGACCGCCTCGGTCGAGCTGATCGCAGCGGTTCCCTTCCTGCTGCTGGCGGTCCTGGTGGCGGCACAGCTGGCGCTTGCCGGGCAGGCGCTCTGGTCCGCTGGGCTCGCGGCGCGGGCAGGGACCCGGGCGGCGCTGGTGGGTGGAGACGCGACGATGGCGGCGCGCAGGGCGCTGCCGCCGTCGCTGCGAGCGGGCGCACAGGTGAGCGACACGGGCACGATCACGACCGTACGAGTGACGATCCCGCGCCTGCTGCCGGCACTGCCCCGCCTGATGGTCGGTTCGGAGAGTGGCCTGGGCGATGGCTAGGGAGCGCGGACAGGCGACGGTGGAGCTGCTCACCGCCATCCCGTTGCTGCTGGTTGCTGGCGCGATCGCCCTGCAGCTTCTGCTCACTGGCTACGCATTGACCCTGGCCGACGGCGCGGCCGAGGCGGGAGCGCTCGCGCTCGCGGCTGGGCGACCGGCGAGGAGCGCGGCGGAGGGCTCGTTGCCTTCCTGGGCCGAGGACAGGGCCGAGGTCGCGGTGCGTGGGGGAGAGGTGACGGTGCGGCTGGCACCGCCGTCACTGCTCACGACGGTGGCCGATCACCTGGTCGTGACCAGCGAGAGTTTCGCGAGGCCGGCCGGGCGATGAGCGGACGCGTTGTCCTTGTTACGGCCGTCGGGGCGGCGAGCGGATCGCGGGCCGCGGCAGCGGCGCTTGCCTGCGCCGGATCGGAGCCGGATCGTCCCGGGCTCATGATCGACATCGGCGGTCGGCCACCGCGGCCGACTCTGGTGGCTTCCAGCGGGGCGCGCGAGTTGGAGGAGCGGCTGACGGTGCACCTTCCCGAGCTTCGGGTGGCCTCGCGAGGCGGGACGTGTCACCTCGCGGTGCCGGGAGACGCGGAAGCACTCGAGCGCCTGCCCGCGGCGCTGCCACTTGCACGTGACGCGGTCGCCGTGCTGCACGTGCCGCCCGGGCTCTTCCAGGACGTTCTGCGTCTCCAGGGGGTCGAGCCAAGTGCCGTGCTGCTCCGCGCCGACCTCGCGGCTGACCGGGCGCTCACCGCTCTCGTGGTGCGGGAGCTCAATCGGCGTGGCTCGCTCGTCCGTGTGCTGAAGAAGCCGCTGGCCTGGGTGCCCGCCCGGCGCGCGCTGTTTGGGGTCCTGCCGTCCCAAGCGCCTGGCGGCTTGCCTCCTCGCCTCCGCGAAAGCCTTTTGGAAGGCGAAATTTCAGCGGCGCACAGGTGCTACACTGGCGCGGATGACGGGGAAACTCACACAGAGGGAGCTGCGCAACAACAGCGGCGAGGTGATGAGAGCACTGGACGCTGGAAAAGACTTCATCGTGACCCGGAACGGCAGGCCGGTCGGTGAACTGCGGCCCTATCAGCCGCGTAAGTTCATCCCCAGGCAGGTCTTCATCGACCTCTTCGCAGGTTCGCCGCCGATCGACTACGACCGGTTCCGAGCCGATATCGACGCTTACGCCGATCAGGATCCTACGCCCCGTGGGTGAGCCCCCCGAGGGGCGGGGCTTGATCGATACGTCAGTCGTAATTCGCTATGCCGAGATCGATCCGGGGCGGCTCCCGGCCGAGATCGCGATCTCCACTCTGACGCTCGCCGAGTTGACCGCCGGACCTCTCGCCACGACCGACGAGCTCGAGTGCGCGCGACGCCAGGAACGACTCCAGCGGTTCGAGTCCGGGGTCGAATCGCTGAACTTCAGCCCGAGTTGTGCACGCGCGTACGGGCACGTCTACGCCGCCACACGTGCCGCCGGCCGCAAGCCTCGAGGCGCCCGCGCTGTCGACCTAATGATCAGTGCGACCGCGCTCGCCCACGACCTCCCGCTCTACACCCTGAACGCAAGCGATCTTCGGGGCCTGGACGGCCTGCTCAAGATCGTCGACGTGAGCGCCTGACTGCAACGGCCCGCGCTTGCCGCCGCCCGCGCGAGCATTTCGCCAGAATCGCCGCATGCTGACCGTCGCAGTCGCCGGCCCGACCGGAGAGATCGGCAGGGCCTTCATCTCCTCGCTCGAGCGGATGCCCGAGGTCGACCGGGTGATCGGCATGGCGCGGCGACCCTTCGACCTCGCCGGGCACGGCTGGGAGAAGACCGAATACCGGCGCGGCGACGTGCTCGACCGCGATGCGGTCGACTCGTTGGTCGAGGACGCCGACGTAGTCGTCCACCTCGCCTTCGCGATCATCGCCGGCGGCAACGAGAGCCGCGAGGTCAACCTGAACGGCTCGCGCAATGTCTTCGAGGCAACCGCAGCGGCCGGCGCCAAGCGGCTCGTCTACACATCGTCGGTCGCCGCCTATGGCTTCCACCGCGGCATGCCGGCCCTGCTCGACGAGGAAGAGCCGGTGCGCGGCACCTCGCGCCATCCCTACTCGGCGCACAAGGCCGCGGTCGAGGCCGAGCTGGAGGAGGCGCTGCTCGACTCGCGCACCGAGGCCTTCGTCTTTCGCCCCTGCATCGTCGCCGGGCCGGAAGCGACGTTGCTGCTCGACCTGATCCCGATGCTGGCGATGGGGCAGAGGATCCCCGGGCCGCTGCGCTGGGCGCTGGGGAAGGTGCCCGAGTTGCGGCCGGTGCTGCCCGATCCGGGCGTTCCCTTCCAGCTCGTCCACCACGACGACGTCGCTGCCGCGCTCACCGCAGCGGTGCTGGGCCACGGCCCGCCCGGCGTCTACAACCTCGCCGGGCCCGGCCAGCTTACGATTAGCGACCTCGCGCACGCACTCGGCTGGCACGCCGTGCCGGCGCCCCACCTCGCGGTCGGGGTTGCCGCTGAGGCGGTCTCGCTGATGCCCTTCCTGCCCGACGAGGCGGCCTGGATCGAGGCGGTGCGACGGCCGGTGCTGATGGATACGACCCGCGCCAGGCGCAAGCTGCACTGGATGCCGCACCACGACGCTCGCGAGACACTGCGGCAGACGATCGCAGCCGTTCGTTCGCGCTAGTACCCGCTGGCGTAGGGGTAAGGGTTTTCCGGTTGGGGCTGCGGCTGGGGAGTGGATTCGGCCGCTTTGCGTGGCGGACTTGCCGCGTGCCAGGTACCGACGTCTTTGATTCCCTCGCCGTTGGCCTGGCCGGCTTTGCTGTCGCCACCGAAGCGGTAGAGCGGGCGCCCCTCGTAGGTGACCTGGGTGCCGCCCTCCGGGCGCTTGATGGTGCCGAGCTTGACCGGGCCGGTCGGGTGCACGCCGGTCGGGACCATCAGCGGGTGCCAGACGGATAGACAGGAGGCGGCGCAGATGAACTTGCCGTTCTTCTCGACGCTGAGGCTGTAGAGGGTGCGGCCCTTGGTCGTCGTCAGGACGGTCTTGCCGAGGGTCGGGTTTTCCGCCTCGGCGGCGACCCGCTTGCTCAAGCTTTCGTGAGCGCGGCATCCGGTCTCCTCGGTCGTTTTCGCTTGCTCCTGACTACGGCCGAGGTGATCGGATGGTTCGGTTGTGAGACGACCCAGATTCGTGCCTTTGAGCGCACCACGCGCGCATCGAGAGCAGCCAGCGTGGCGGCATGGACGCGAGGGGACAAGACGGCCAGGCGCTGCCGCTCGCGCTTGGCGGTGCCTTTGCGCTGATCGTCGTGGCGCTGGCGTTGGTCGCCATCGCCGGCGCGATCACGGGTAAGGGGCGGGCCCAGCGCGCGGCGGACCTGGCGGCGATCTCGGCCGCGCGATCGATGCGTGACGACCTCCCGGGCCTGCTCTCTCCCTCGCGCCTGCCAAGCGGCGCACTCAACCAGCGCCACATCGATAAGGCCGCTTATCTGGCCCGCGCCCGGGTGGCCGCGATGGCGGCCGCGAAGGCCAATGGCGTGTCGGCCGCTCGCCTGCGCGTCTCCTTTCCCGACGCCGATTCGTTTGCGCCGGTCCGGGCTGAAGCCGTGGTCACCGCTGGGATCGAGGTCGGTGGCGGAACTGCGCGCACGGAAGCATCGGCGGTGGCCGAAGCGGGTGCGCCATCGAGCTCCTCCGGCGAATCGACCACAGCGATGGCGAGCGGCGGCGGGTACAGCGGCCCGCTTGTCTATCGCCAGGGCCACGGAATGAGGCCCGACGTAGCCGCCGCCTTTGACCGCATGGCGGCGGCGGCCGGCCTGGCCTTGATCGTCAACTCGGCTTTCCGTTCCGACGCGGAACAGGCTGCCCTCTTCGCCGCCCATCCGGATCCCACTTGGGTTGCCCCTCCGGGTCACTCGCTGCATCGCTGCGCCACCGAGCTCGACCTCGGCCCGGAAACCGCTTACGGCTGGCTGGCCGCCAATGCCGGCCGCTTCGGATTCGTCCAGCGCTACAGCTGGGAGCCGTGGCACTACGGATACGACGCCGGCCCGGCGCCCTGCTCGCAGGCGGGCAACGCCGTCGGCGAGAGCGGGGGAGGGGATGGGGCCTTGGCGGGGGCCCCGCTCCCCGCCTTCGTCCCGGCTGAGTTTCGCGGCATGATCACCGGCGCCGCCAGCCACTGGAACGTCTCCGCCGCCCTGCTGGCTGGGCAGCTGATGGCCGAGTCGGGTTTCGACCCCTACGCCGGCTCGCCGGCCGGGGCGCAGGGAATTGCGCAGTTCATCCCAAGCACTGCAGCCGCCTACGGCCTGCGCGACCCCTTTGACCCAGCCGAAGCGATCGACGCCGAGGCGCACCTGATGTCGGACCTGCTTCGCCAGTTTGGTTCCCCGCAGCTCGCCCTTGCCGCCTACAACGCCGGGCCCGCTCCGGTCGAAGCCTGCCACTGCGTCCCGGCCATTCCCGAGACCCAGGCCTACGTCACCCGCATCCTCGCCCTGCTCGGCGGAGCTGGGGCGATCGCGACGCCGTCATTCGAAGTGAGGCTGGTGGCGTGAGTAGGCCCCCCTTGGCCAGATGCATACGAATGCTAGAATGCATCAGAGGATGCGCACCACGATTGAGCTCAGCGATCGAACCTACGCTCGCCTTCGGGCGAGAGCGGCGGAACGGGGACTACGCGGCTTCTCTCCGATCGTCGAGGAGGCGCTGGAGCGCCTCCTCGAACAGGGCAGCGAGGACAACCTTGCTTCCGCATTGGCAGAGGCCGAGGGAGCTTGGAGCGAGAGCGATGTTAAGGAGTGGGAGCAAGCGCGCGAGGAGGCGTGGGCCACTTGGCCGGCGGGCCGGTACTCGACTCCGACGTCCTGATCGACTATCTGCGCGGGGCGGGGCCCGGGCGCGATCTGGTCCGAGCGTTGATTCAAGGTGCCGGCTACCGGGTGACGGCTGTCACCGCGTTTGAGCTGGCACTCGGCCGGTCTTACCGAGAGAGTCCGCGACCTGTCCACGCCCTTCTCGCTGCTCCACTGCTGACGCTGACGCGTAAGGCCGGACTGCGGGGCGGAGCACTGCTCGGCGAGTTGCGTCGAAGCGGTGAGGCGATCGACGTGCGCGACGCGATGCAGGCAGGTATCTGCCTAGAGGCTGGCGCCACCCTCGTGACTCGAAACATTACCCACTTCGAACGGGTCCCCGGGCTACAGCTCTCCCATCCCACTGAGTGGGCTTGAAGGACGGGATGTCGTAGACGAGATCGCTCGCGCTGGCGCTACTCAGTCCACCAATCGCGCTCGCCCTCGACGTCCTCGCGCGGCGTCTCGCCGAGATTGGGCGCGCCGATGACGAGGATCTCGAGGCCCTCCGCCCCAGCCTCGTAGCCTCGCCACGTACCGGGTGGGATGCGTACTGCATCCCATTCCTTGAGCTCGATGATCTCGTCATCGAGCTTCATCCGCCCGCTCCCGCGCATGACCACGTACACCTCCTCCTGCGTCTTGTGCGTGTGGCCGTAGGGAATTTGTGTTACCCGAGCTAGGCACGAAGCGCAAGCGCGAGAAGTGTCAATGCCTGAATGAGAGCTATGGCCTCCACTGCTTACCTCCTTTCTTTTGTCTGCCCGGCCAAGCCGCAGCAATGGCGGTGTCGCGCCCCCCTCGCGGGGGCCTACACGTAGTGCTCGTTCGCCCCGCGAAAAGAGAGCCGACAGCAGATGTGTCTAGGGGAAACGAGAAAAAGAAAGGGGATAAGCGGTGGGGGCTAATGGATTCCTGGCTCCGGATGGCACTACCTCTGGTAATCGCAAATCTGAAGGTGCATCGTGAGAGCACCTGAGCCGTGATGGAAGAAATAAATCTTGGCGAGAGCGCCAACTGAGAGGCGTTGCCTCTCAGTTGCTCTTAGCCGCCCGTCCTTGGTGTTCGGCCGCGATTAAGCCGTCGGTCCAAGCCGCTACACAAGCCAGCCAAAATCACTGGACGTGAAGTCCAGAAAACATCTTACGAAAATTTGACATTCCCGATGGCCGATGGAATGTTGGTGGCGGGGCAGTGTTATCCCCTCATGCATACAGAGATGCATGTAAACCGTAACCAAAAAGAGGAAGCGAAGAAGATGATTCGATCAACACGTGGACTCAAGCTCACGCTGGGCGTATCTCTCTTGACGCTGGGTTTGTTCGGTCCCAATTCAGCGCATGCGACGATGCACTGGAACGTAGGAGGGAGTACGTTGAGCACGAGCAAAGCGATTCAAAGCTCTCTCACCGAAACCGGCATCCTGCACACGAAAATCGGCGGCAATGCCGTCTTATTCGAATGCAAAAAAGGAGAACTCGTCGGCGTGAGCCTTGAAGCGGCAGGCTTCGTCAAAGGCGGTGACTTCAAATTCTCAGAATGCATCACCAAAGTCAATGGTACGACCAATTCGGCCTGCGAACCGAACAACAACGGCACGGAACCAGGGGTGATCTTAACCAATCCATTCCACGGCTTACTGGCTTTACACACTTTAGCGAACGGGAGCAGGGACCACATCCTATTATTAACATCGTTAGTAGAAGAAACGGTCGGCGGCGTGAAACAGCCCGTATTCGGTCGCGTCAAAATGTCCGCGGAATGCCCGATCGGCAGCAACGTCCCAGTCATTGGCCCGTGTTTCAATGTTATCGACAACACTAACGGCGTCACTGACGGAAGTGAGGTGTTATTAGATCTCTTATATCACCTATTTGTGCCGGGTCCGTTAAACACTGAACTTTGGGTGCTGAGCAAAACGGCTGAACATGTCGCGACAATCTTAGGAACGGCAAGGATCAACCTGACATCGGATGAACTATGGAGCGGCAACGCTGAATAGGCGATTAAGAGGTGACTAGGCGTTTACCGCCAGGCAATGATCACAAAGGGCCGGACCGCGTAGGCGGTCCGGCCCTTTGTACAGGCGAGAGAGGGAGTGGCTGAGCAGAGCTTCAGCGGCTCTGCCGTTTCTGCCGGCTATTGCCTAGGTATTCGCGAAAGCGATCGAAACGGCCACCGCGGTGACTCCCATCACGCCGAGAACGACTAGGGCGAGGCCAAGTTCCTTGAGTCTGTTGTTCTCTTGCTTGTTTTCCTCTCTCTTCTCTTAGTTACGGTGCCTGGATCGCTGATTTGCGCTTGAATCAGCTCATTTCTCCCAATCGACCGTCAAGTTAGCCGCGAGATTTTCTAACCTTTTTTTTGACGCCTGGCGCTGGGTGTTAGCCCGTTGTTTTCATAAAACTTTGCTGAGCGTGATAGGAAGATGCAGCCGAGCATCCAGTCAAAGCAGCGCTTTCCAGAGAGGACAATCATGAGAATCGCTTCGTCCAACATCGAGAGCATGTTCCGCCGCGCCGTTGTCCTCAACCAGGAAAGAAAAAAGGACGGCCAGAGGAAATAGAAAGAAGCCAAGCCGATTCTCAACGCCTACGCCGCCTTGACGGATCTGCTTGAGCAGCCCACCTACAGCGGCGCCGACAAAACGAAGATTCTCGGCCTGCTGGAAAAAAGTCGGGCTCTTGAGCTGGAACGAAAAAGGCGGGCGCAAAAAAGCCGTCTACGTCGAGGACAGCAGGTGGGTCTGGCTGCGCCGCTCGCGCGGGCGGCTGGTCCCAAAGCACCGCGACGGCACGATCGAGATCGTCGCGAGCGGTCGCGATGACTGGATCGGCTGGCTCGAGCTAAAGCGCGAGGAGGTCAATGAGCAGGCCACCCGCAACACCGCGCGGTGATCGCCGACATGGATCCCGACATCCTCGGGGTGGTGGAGGCAGAGGATCGCCCTGCCTGGTGCGCTTCAACGAGTACGTGCTTCGGATCGGCCAGGGCAAAGACAAGGCTTTGGCCACGTCATGCTCATCGACGGCAATGACGAGCGCGGCATCGACGTCGGCCCCTTTGCCAAGGACGACCTCCCGATAGCCGGTATGAGGAGCCACGTCGATGCGCAAACAGCGCGCAAAGCCCTAAAGGCGAGAGTCTAGGGGGTAGTAGAGAGCGCCGCAGCTTATGCCGCGGCGCTCTCTCTGGCCTCCAGATGGAAAACCGCTGATCTTGACGTCTGGCAGAGAGCATGGGAGGTTCACCACGCAGCATCAACAGCGAACCGTAACTCGATTAGAGAGGAATGAGATGACTCAAGCAACGCATAGGGCCAGGGCCATGCTCAGCTTGTGTCTGCTGGCACTCGGTGTGTTCGGTGCCGGCTCGGCGCAGGCAGCGACGTGGGTGGTAAGTGGAGTGAAATTGACATCGGGCAGTAAAGCACTTGTGGGATCGCTAGCGACCACCGGTGTATTGCACACCAAAATCGGGGCAAACGCTGTCGAATTCTCCTGCGTAAAATTGAGTCTGATCAGCGCGGTTCTCGAACCAAAAGGGCAAATCTCAGGTGAAACTTCCGGCTTCCAAAGCAAATTCCAAGAATGTCAAACAAAAATTAACGGCAAAGTTAATTCGAGTTGTGAACCGAATGACAGCGGGACGAACCCTGGAGTCCTTTTGACCAATCTACTCAAAGGGTTACTCATTTTACATATATTATTAAATGAAAAAAAAGAAGTCATAGGTAAAGACGGTGTTGTGATGATTGAATCGAACGTCAGAGAAACAATTAGCGGAGTTCCTAATACACCAGTATTCGCTCGCATTAAAATGTCCGCGGAATGCCCGATCGGTTCAAACATACCGATCATCGGACAGTTCGGCTTGAAAGACGTCGGTGGCGAAGTTGGTTTGGAAGAAGAAAAATTAACACACGAACTTGAAGAAGGTCTGTTAACCGAATTTTGGGCACTTAGCAAAACGTTTGAACACAAAATTTCTCTCTTAGGTAAAAAGAAAGTCTCACTCGTGTCGGATGAAAACTGGAGCGGCCTGCGCGAATAGCCAAAAGGGAAAAGATCGACTACGTCCTGCTCTGACCAGCGCTGTTCAAAGCCGCCGGGGTTAACTGAAAGGGGCTGTGGCATGGCGAACGCACCCAGGACCCCTGGAGATGCTGCCGACCCTTAAAAAGGAAGAGGAGGCGGCGTCAGACCACGCAGCCGTCTGGGCTGATGTAGAGCTATAGGTGTTAGTCGGGTTAGGAGTGCTCCAAGTGGTTAGGCGGCCTGTCGAACCCTTGCTACATCGGCTAGACAGGGACACCGATTATCTAGAACTGGAGCTCCTTCGACTAGTCGAAGTCTGTGCAACGGCAAGCGGAATTGACGAAAACAAATAACGGCTAGGTGTAGTTCCCAACCAGGTTGTTCCCCAGCAGCTGGTTGAGGCGGGTTGCTGGCGGGCGATGGCCGAGGGAGCCCTGCTTTCTGCGGTAGTTGTAGCGCTCGAGCCGGCTACCTAGCGCCAGCGGGGCCCGGGCGCGATCTGGTCCGAGCGTTGATTCAAGGTGCCGGCTACCGGGTGACGGCTGTCACCGCGTTTGATCTGGCACTCGGCCGGTCTTACCGAGAGAAAGGCCGGACTGCGGGGCGGAGCGCTGCTTGGCGAGTTGCGTCGAAGCGGTGAGGCGATCGACGTGCGCGACGCGATGCAGGCAGGTATCTGCCTAGAGGCTGGCGCCACCCTCGTGACTCGAAATGTTGCCCACTTCGAACGGGTCCCCGGGCTACAGCTCTCCCATCCCACTGAGTGGGCTTGAAGGACGGGATGTCGTAGACGAGATCGCTCGCGCTGGCGCTACTCAGTCCACCAATCGCGCTCGCCCTCGACGTCCTCGCGCGGCGTCTCGCCGAGATTGGGCGCGCCGATGACGAGGATCTCGAGGCCCTCCGGCCCGGCCTCGTAGCCTCGCCACGTACCGGGTGGGATGCGTACTGCATCCCATTCCTTAAGCTCGATGATCTCGTCATCGAGCTTCATCCGCCCGCTCCCGCGCAGGACCACGTACACCTCCTCCTGCGTCTTGTGCGTGTGGCCGTAGGGAAAGCGATAGTTGGGCGGGACGCGCTGGTAGCCGAGGCCGGACTTCTCGAGTGCGAGTGCCTGGGTCGCCAAGCGGAACTCCAGGTCCGGCGAGCCATCGAAGTTGGACCCGAAGTCCTCCAGGTCCTGCTTGAGGTTCCTGAGCGTGAACGACACGGCGCGATCCTACGCCACCCCTAGTCGGGCCCGATCTAGCCTGTGCTCAGCGGGAGCGGACCCGGAAGCCGAACGTCGCCGGCGAACGGTCGCGATTGCCGGCGGTGTCGATCGCGAAGACGCGGAAGATGTGTCGTCCGGGGGGGACGAGGTAGGTGCGGGGCGAGCGACAGATACGCCAGGGTCGACCGTCGAGCTTGCAGTGGAAGCTGGCTCCGGGCTCGGAGGCGGCGAAGGCGAAGGAGACCCGACGGCCGGGACCCGAGGCGAAGAGCTTTGCCGCTGGGTGACGGCGCAGGTAGGTCGCCGGTGGCGTGCGATCTACCTTCGGGGTGTTAGGTCGCGGCAGTGGCGGGGGAGGAGGTTCGGTCACCGGCGGTTCGGGTTGCGGATTTGGCGGCGTGTCCGGCGGGCGGAAGCTGTTGGGTGCGCGTTCTTCGACCGACTCGCAGCCGACGGGCGGGCCGTCGACGACCGGGGCGAGGTCGACCAGCGCCGTGTCGAAGCCTTCGCCGCAGTCGACGATCGGATCGGCGTCTTCGAAGGTGAGCGGTTCGGCGTCTTCGGAGTTGGTCAGCAGCAGGTCGTTGCCGGCGCCGCCGAAGAAGTTGTCGGGCCCGTACCGGCCGAGCAGCTGGTTGGGGCCGGCGTCGCCGATCAGGTTGTCGGCGCCGTTGGTGGCCTCGATGTCCTCGATCGCCTGCAGGCTCGTCAGTTCGTTGGCGCTGGTGCAGCGTGCTTCTCCCTGGGCGCCGATCAGACCGGCGACGTGCTGGGCCATGTCGATTGTCACGCCGGAGCCGAAGTTGGCCCAGTTGGCGTTGTCACGATCACCACCGCCGTCGAGGAGGTCGCCGTCGCAGACCGCGTTGGAGATGAAGAGGTCCTCCCCGGCACCGGCGTGGAGCTGGTCGGCGCCGCCGTTATTGGGCAGCGCGTCGTCGCGTCCGGCGGCGTTCACCGTGTCCTCGCCCGCGCCGTCGACGAGCGCGTCTTCGGTCTCGCCACCGGTAAGAGAGTCGTCGCCTTCGTTCCCGAGGAGGACGACCGAGACGGCTTCGGGGAGGCCGGGGGCGGAGAGGACGTCGTTGCCTGCCAGGCCGGCAAGCAGGATCGAGTCGGGGATTTCTGGCACCGGGCAGGAGACCGATCCGCCGCTTGGGGCGGAGCAGCCGCCAGCGACCGCCTCGCTCGGGTCGAATTGCCCTTCGCTGCCGGCGGCAAGGGTGAACGTCACCGCGCCTGACCCGTAGCTCGCCGTCACCCGGTCGCTTTTGTTGCTGCCGGTCAGGTAGATGGCCGGTCCCCCGGGGCCGCCCTGAGCCATGACGCCGACCGCAATTGCGCCGGGGTCGCGCAATTTGATTTTTTCGGTGGAGAACTCGCAGTCCTCCGTTGCGACATCGACGCAGCCATCTTCGTCGGCGCCACCGTGGGCGGTATCGCCACCCCCGCCGCCGTCGATCAGGTCGGCGCCACCGCCTCCGTAGAAGGTCTCGGCATTGGAGGTGCCGACGATGTAGTCGGGAAAGGGCGTGCCGATCACCGTCTCGAAGTTGCTGAAGTTGGTCGCCGGGCCGAGAGGTTCATCGAAGCCGCCACCGGAGGGAGCTTGTCCGTTGTTGGCAAATTTGCCGCCCAGGTCAACCCAGACGCCGCGTCCCTCAGCGTCTGGCGGGAAGCCGGCGTTGGTAAAGAACGAACCTTCGTTGGGAAAGCCCGGCGTCACCCCGGTCGCGAAGCTGAGGGTGTCGGTGCCGCCACCCGAGTCGCCGATGAAGTCGATCGTCGCGTCGCCCCGGTCGAAGTCGTTGCCTTCCTCGCCATCGAGGGAATCGGCGCCGAACCCGCCGGAGAGCCGGTCGTCGCCAGGGCCACCGCGCAGTCGATCGTCGCCAACCCCGCCGTAGAGCCGGTCATTGCCTTCGCCGCCAAAGAGGCTGTCGTTGCCGCGCTGGCCGTAGAGGACGTCATCGCCGCCTTCGCCGAGGACCGTGGTGACGTTGCGGGGCATGCGGATGGTGTCGGCGCAGGGCGTGCCGATGATCGTCGTCCCGACGGTTTGCGGGCCTTCGGCGCAGCTAGGGGCCGCGGCGCTGCCGGCAGGGAAGATCAAGAAGGCGCAGGCCAGGACAGCGAGAGCTAGGAGTCGACGCGGTTGCATTCTCGATCTCATCCCCCCTTTCAACAGGTTTAAGTCGCACTAGGAGCGTTGCAGGCGGGCGCGGCCCGAAATGAGCCAATCTTGGCCCGATCAGCGCTGCGATTAGACTGGCGCCGATGGCGAGCGTCGAGATACAGGGTGTCGAGGGCATGCAGGCTCTGGTCGGCCAGGAGATCGGGCCGAGCGAGTGGCGCACGGTCACCCAGCAGGACATCAACACCTTCGCTGACCTCTCCGGCGATGACCAGTGGATTCACGTCGACGTCGAGCGGGCCAAGGCCGAGAGTCCCTTCGGCACCACGATCGCCCACGGCAACCTGACGCTCTCCCTCGTCGACGGATTCCGTAAGGAGCTGATCTCCTCCACCGGCTTTGCCCTCGGCGTCAACTACGGCTGGAACAAGATCCGCTTCCCCGCCCCGGTCCCGGTCGACGCCCGCGTCCGCGGCCGCGCCGAGGTCGTCTCGGTCGACGAGAAGGGCGGCGGCTGGTACGAGGTCATCACCCGCTTCACTCTCGAGGTCGAGGGCAACGAGAAGCCCTGCTTCGTCGGTGACAGCGTCACCCGCGTGATGGCTCCCGCCACATAGTTGTAACCGTGTGCCGGCCTTCTGGAGTCGAAAACTCCGCGTGGGGCTTGAATCCGAGGCGTTCATAGCGAGCGTTGTTGGCCGGGTTACTTGACTCCAGATAGGCGGGCATGCCTTCGGCGTCGATTTGGGCCAGATTCGCTGCCAGCAGGCTCATTCCAAGACCGCGGCCGCGATGGTCCGGGTGGGTTCCCAGGAGGCTCAGGTAGTAGAAGTCCTGGTCCTTGGGGCGGGCTGACTCGAATGACTCAAACACCTGCAGGACCGGTTGGGCGTGGGGGCCCAGCTCGGCGGTCAGGAACGGCTCAACTTTTGCTTCTGCCTCCTCGCTGAGCTCGCTTTTTTCCGGCGGTGTCCACACGGCCACGGCGGTGGCCTGATCGGTGGTCCAGACCCAGCCGTTTGGAATGGCGCTATCGACGAAGAGGCCGAAGAAGACCTCGTATTGCGCCGGCCGCTTCTCGTCATCCGGGAAGGCCCAGCTCCAGAGGGGGTCGGCGTCGAAGGCGGCGCTCAGTGTTGCGGTGATTGCAGCCGCGTCGGCCTCGGTCGCCAGGCGTGGACGGGGGTCGTCTTCACTCATTTGGTCTTCCCGGCACGGCTCAGGCTGACTGCGCCAGCTCGACCACCGCCCGCTGGGCGTCGGAAAGGGTTCGGGCCGCGGCCGGTCCCATGATCCGGCGCCAAAACGGCGCCAGCGGTCCCTCGATGTAGATCGTGTTGGTGAGGCGGCTGCCGCCCTCGGTCGACTCGACCAGGTGACGGTGGCCCATGCGGGCGCCCGGCAGGCGGGACTCGTCGGTGAAGAGGCGGCCCTCCTCGAACTCGACCACACCGAAGCGCAGGCGCAGGCCGGTGCCGAAGACGATCTTCGCTTCGGCCCCCAACTTCAGGGACCCCTGTAGGTTCGCGCGCTTGATCTCGGCGTTCCACTTCGGCCAAGCGCCGGCGTCAGCGTAAGCCCTCCTCCAGATCTCCGCGGGAGAAACCTCGGCCTCCAGCGTGCAGGTCGTCTCCCACCGACTCATGCCGGTGACAATAGTCTTGCGGAGTGGCAGAACCGCGGCTGACCGAGGCCTCCTACATCGTGCTCGGGCTACTCGACCTCAACGAGCCGGCGACCCCGTATGACCTCAAGCAGTTCGCCAAGACGAGCGTCTTCCGGGTCTGGCCGCTGCCCCATTCCCAGATCTACAGCGAGTGCGCGCGGCTTGCTGGGGCCGGCCTACTGGCCGAAAGTCGCGAGAAAGGCGGCCGGCATCGCCGTTTCTACAAATTGACCGCACGGGGCCGAAAGGCGCTCGGGCGGTGGCGCAGCGAGCCGACTGAGCGCACCTATGAGGGCCGCGACCTGGCGGCGCTGAAGCTCTTCCTTGGCACCGACCCGGTGGCTCTCGCCGAGGCGCAGCTGCCAGTGCACCGACAGCGACTGCGCGAGCTGGAAACCAATGCCACCTACCCAGCCTTGCCGGAGGGCATTCGACTGACTACGGAGTTGGGAATCAATCAGGAGCGCGCTCTGATCCGTTTTTGGTCCCGCATCTCCTCGGAAGAGCGATAGAAAAACCGAGGTGTTTGACAAGAGGGGCCGTTGGGCCTACGCTTCCTATAGTCCTATTCGGACCATGTGAGTGCGACGCTGCAAATCAAAACGTCAGGGAGGCGAAGGATGGGAAGAGCTCGATGGCTCAAGGCATTGGCGGCAGCAGTTGCCGTGCTCGGGCTGTTCGCGGCGGCGAGTGCCTCCGGGATAACGCTGCGAGCCGGAAATCTCGTCGCCAGCGGAAATGGCGGCTTCGCACCCACCGCGCTTCCTCGTGACCACGACGCACCGATCAAGCTTTTCGGGCACGGCAGGGTCCACACCGTCGACGGTACGCGGCCATCTCCACTGGTCCACGCCGTAGTCGAACTGGACAAGCACGGACATGCAGAGACCCGAGGCTTGGAAACGTGCAAGAAGAGCAAGCTGATCGCGACGACCACCAAGCAGGCACGCGCTGCATGCCCCGGTGCAATCGTCGGCACCGGGTACGGGACCGCCGTGATCGAACTTCCCGAACAGCGGCCGATCGAAACGTCGTCCGCACTCACCATCTTCAACGCACCGAAAAAAGACGGAAACCTGACCGGGATCGGTCACGCCTATCTGAAATACCCGGTGCCGACCACCTATCTGGTGGAAGCCGAGCTGGAAAAAGTGCATCACGGCCGCTACGGCTACCGGGTGGAAGTCGATTTCCCCAAAATCGCCAACGGATACGGATCGCCAGTCTCCGGGCGGATCAAGATAGATAAGAAATGGACCTATAAGGGCATGCGACTCAGTGTCGCCAACGCCCGCTGTGCGGACGGTCGCCTACAGGCGAGGATCGAGCTTACCTTCGAAGACGGGACCTTCCTTCAGGGCAGCGCATTCAAGCGCTGCACGATACTCAGGTAATCGATCAGCGCTCGCTGAAGGGACTGTCGACTACCTCTACCCAGTTGGCAGTCCCTTCAGCGAGCGGATCGGCTACTTCACCGTCAGAGTGCCTTCCATGCCGGCTTCGCGATGGCCAGGGACCGAGCAGTAGAAGGTGTAAGTGCCTGGTTTGAGGTCGACCGTGGTCGAGTCAGAGCCGTCGGCGATCAGTTCGGTCTTGCCGATTTCTTTGCCACTCGAGGATTCGATCGCGACGTCGTGGGTGAGCGCCTGCGGGTTTTTGAACTCGACCGTGACTTTGCCGGCCTCGGCCGTCTCGCTGGTCGAGGTGTAGGCGAGTTCACCGTTGGGGTCGGCTTCGAACTCGAGGGTCGAGCCGGAACCTCCGCTAGCGCTGCTGCTTTCTTTCGGGGCTCCGCCACCCTGCTCGGCCTGGCTTTCGCCCCCGCTGGCTTCCGTCGTGCTCGAGCTGCTGTCGCTGCTGCTACCGCAGGCGACCAGGGCGAGCGCCGCGATGGCCAGGACTAGAAATGCGCCGACCTTCTTCATCACTGGGGTCCTTTCCTGGGGGACGAATGCTCGGGAAGACTGTAGCTGCATACGCGGGAGATCCATCCTCGGTTCAGCGGCCGTGAAACTCGGGGGTACCGCCGCCGAAGAAAGCCTCGACGCCGCCGCGCAGGTCCTCGGTCGCCATGCTGTCGGCGATGCCGTGGCGCTCCAGCTGCAGGTGCTCGGTCAGGGTGTGCTCGATGCTGGTGTTGGCGAGCTGCTTGGCCATGCGCACGTAGTGCGGCGCCTTGGCGGCGAGCTTCTCCGCCTTGGCACGCGCCCGGTCCATCAGCTCGTCCGGGGGGACCACCTCGGCGACGATGCGCTCTGCCAGCGCGTCCTCAGCCTTCATGTTCGGGTCGTTGAGCAAGATCTCAAGCGCCCGGCTTGGCCCGACCACGCGCGGCAGGAAGTAGGTCATCCCGCCGTCCGGCGAGGCGCCGATGCGGCCGTAGGCGCAGGCGAAGAAGGCGGTCTCGGAGGCGATGCGGGTGTCGCAGGCGAGCGTCAGCGAGAATCCCGCCCCGGCCGCCGGACCGTTGACCGCGCAGATCACCGGGTAGGGAATCCGTCGCAGGTCGACGATCGCCGCGTGCAGCGCCTCGGCGCCGCGCCGCACCTCCGAGGGCAGGTCGATCTCTTCGCTCTCGACGCCCTGTTTGAACCAGTTGATGTCGCCGCCCGAGCAGAAGGCCTTGCCGGCGCCGGTGATGATCAGCGCCCGGATCGGCGCCCGATCGGCGAGCCAGGAGAAGGCGACGGTCAGCTCGCCAATCATCTCGGGGCTCATCGCGTTGAAGGCGTCGGGACGGTCGAGGGTGAGCGTTCCGATCTCGCCATCGATCTCGATCTTCAGCGTATTCAGCTCGGGCGGGGCGCTGGTCAGGGCTGCGGGGGTGGTCATCTCGCTCTCCGTGTCTGGGAAGTCTTCACCGGCGTGTGACTTGGCCGGGTGGCCAGGAGCCTACTCTTTGACCCGTGAGCGGAGGCGCTGACAACGAGGAGCTCTCGCGGGCGGAACGGATCGCCCAGCAGCGCCGCGAGCTGCCCGATTCGCCCGGGGTCTACCTCTTCCACGGCGCCGACGGCGAGACCCTCTACGTCGGCAAGGCGCGCTCGATTCGCAAGCGGGTCAACTCGCACTTCTCGGCCAAGGGTGAGGGCCGGATGACCTCGCGGGTCGACCACATCGAGTTCCTTGCCACCTCGACCGAGGCCGAGGCGCTGCTAACCGAGCAGACCTTCATCAAGCGCCACCGACCGCGCTTCAACATCCGCCTGCGCGACGACAAGTCCTACCCCTATGTCTGCGTCAGCCTCGACGAGGACTACCCGCGGGTCTACTTCACCCGCGAGAAGCACCGGCCCGGCCGCGCCTACTTCGGGCCCTTCTCCAGCGCCAAGCGGGTGCGCGAGACGCTCGACCTGCTCGGCAAGCTCTTCCAGTTCCGCACCTGCGAGGGCGCCGAGCCCGGTCGCCGCTCCGGCAGCCCCTGCCTCGACTACTACATCAAGCGCTGCGGAGCGCCCTGCGTCGGCTACGTCAGTCGGGAGGAGTACCGCCACAACATCGACGCGATCGTCGACTTCCTCTCCGGCCGCTACCGCCAGGTCGAGGCCGACGAGCGGCGCAAGATGGAGGCCGCGGCCGAGCAGCACGAGTTTGAGCGCGCCGCCCTGCACCGCGACCGCCTCCAAGCGATCTCCTCGCTGTTCGAGCGTCAACGGGTCGCCGGCGGCACTGTCGGGACCGCCGACCTGATTGGCGTTGCCGCAGAGGGCCAGGACGCCAACGCCCAGGTCTTCCAGGTCCGCGACGGCATCCTCGCCGAGCGCCAGAGCTTCTACCTCGACAACCAGGCCGAACGCGACCTCGCCGAGGTCGCCGAGGAGTTCGTCGGCCAGTACTACTCGGCCTCGCCGTCGGTGCCGCGCACGGTGATCGTCGGGCCCTACCTGAGCGAGCGGGCCGAGCTGCTCGAAGCGGCGCTGAGCGAGCGGCGTGGCTCGGCGGTCGAGGTGCGGGTGGCAGAGCGCGGCGACAAGCGCCGCCTGCGCGAGCTGGCCGAGCGCAACGCCAAGCTCGCTCTCGACCAGGACCGGCTGCGGCGCGAGCACCGTCGCCAGCGCCGGGTCGAGTCGCTCGCCAGCCTGCGCGACGCGCTCGGCATGGCCGACCTGCCGGTGCGGATCGAGGGCTTCGACATCTCCAACATCGGCGGTGAGCACACCGTTGCCTCGATGGTGGTGTTCGAGGGGGGTGCGACCAAGAAGGCCGATTACAGGCGCTTTCGCGTGCGCGGCGAGAGCGGTGAGGGGCGCGGCGACGGTCCCGACGACTTCGCCTCGATGGAAGAGATTCTGGGACGGCGGATGAACCGCTACCTCGAGCAGGTCGACCTCTCGCCGCACGACAGCAAGCGCGATGCCAGCTTCTCGGCGCTGCCCTCGCTGATCATGATCGACGGTGGAAAGGGGCAGCTCGCGGCGGGGATTCGGGCGCTGAAGCCCTTCGTCGACCGCGGCGTCACCGTGATCAGCCTCGCCAAGCGCGAGGAGGAGGTCTACGTTCCCGGTCGCTCGGAGCCGATCGATCTCGCTGCCGACTCGGAGGCATCGAAGCTGCTGCAGCGGGTGCGCGACGAGGCGCACCGCTTCGCGATCGAGCACCACCGCGGTCGCCGCGACCGCGCGATGACCGGCTCGGTACTCGATGAGCTGCGCGGCATCGGGCCGGTCCGCAAGCGCTCCCTGCTGCAGCATTTCGGCTCGCCAGAGCGCTTCCTCGCCGCCAGTCGTGAGGAACTGGAAATGGTGCCCGGCCTGCCTGGCAAGGTAGCGCGGGAGATCCACGAGCAACTCAACAGGACGGGCTGATGGCGAGCACCGAGAGGGCACAGAAAGTGGATGCCGAGCGCGACGGGGCGGGACCCGGGCGCGAGGTCGAGCTGGTCGTGATCACAGGCCACTCCGGCGCCGGCAAGTCGGAAGCGATCGCCGCCTTCGAGGACGGCGGCTATTTCTGCGTCGACAACCTGCCGCCGCGGATGATCGGCAGCCTCGGCGAGCTCTTTCGTCACGAGGGCAGCGGCGTCGAGTGCGCCGCGGTCGTCTCCGACGTGCGCGGCGGCGACTACTTCGACGACCTGCTGCAGGTGCTCGACGACCTCGAGAGCGAGGGCCTGAAACCGACCGTGCTCTTCCTCGAGGCCGACGAGGAGACGCTGGTCGACCGCTACAAGGAGACGCGCCGCCGCCACCCGCTGGCGCCGGAAGGGCGGATCGTCGACGGCATCCGCGCCGAGCGTGCACTGCTGGCGCCGCTGCGCGAGCGCGCCGACGTGGTGATGGACACCGGCAACCTGACCGGGGCGATGCTGCGGCGGCGGATCGCCGAGGACATGCTCGACCACCACGAGACCGGGAAGATGGCGCTGACCCTGCTCACCTTCGGCTTCAAGAACGGGCCGCCGCATGACGCTGACCTCACCCTCGACGTGCGCTTCCTGCCCAACCCGCACTACGTCGACGACCTGCGTCCGCTGACCGGGCTCGACAAGCGGGTGCGCGAGTACGTCGAGTCGGGGACCCAGGCGGGCGAGTTCTACGGGCGACTGTTGCCGCTGCTCGACTTCCTCGTCCCCGCCTACGTTGCCGAGGGCAAGAGCCACCTGACGATCGCGATCGGTTGTACCGGCGGCCGCCATCGCTCGATCACGGTTGCCGATCGGATCCGTCGTGAGCTGGAGGGGCGCGAGGACGTGGTGGTGCACCTTAAGCACCGCGATACTGAGGTGGGGTAGCGGCTTCACCTTGAGGGGGCGGGCGCCGGTAGGGCCTCCTCACTCGCCTGACTGGCTGGATCGTCGGGCGCCGTCCGAGGGCGTTGTAGGGCCAGCGGCGCAAAACGTTCGGAGGCCCTACCGACGCCCGCTCGACTCACCGCGACGCCGATTAACCCGAGCTCTCGCCACCTCCATAGAATCGCCCGGCTTTGGGCGATTCCGTCATATCGATACGCGGGCTGCGCAAGAGCTATGGGGAGTTCGAGGCGGTGAGGGGGATCGACCTCGAGGTGCAGGCGGGCGAGGTTTTTGCATTTCTGGGGCCCAACGGGGCGGGGAAGACGACGACGGTCGAGATTCTCGAGGGGTATCGCAAGCGCAGTGGGGGAGAGGTGGAGGTGCTGGGGGTGGACCCCGAGCACGGTGACCGTGCTTGGCGGGAGCGGATCGGAATTGTTCTGCAGAGCTGCCGGCTTGATCCCTACCTGACCGTGCGCGACTCGCTCGGTCTCTACGCCGGCTACTACCGGGCGCCGCGGCCGGTCGACGAGGTGATCGAGCTGGTCGGCCTCGGCGGCAAGGCCGACGTGCGAGCGAGCAAGCTCTCCGGCGGCCAGCAGCGTCGCCTCGACGTCGGCATGGCCCTGGTCGGCGATCCTGAGCTGCTCTTCCTTGACGAGCCGACCACCGGCTTCGACCCCTCGGCGCGGCGCCAGGCCTGGGAGACGATCGCCGGCCTGCGCGACCTCGGCAAGACGGTCTTTCTCACCACCCATTACATGGACGAGGCGCAGCGGCTGGCCGACCGGGTGACGATCATCTCACGCGGCCAGGTGGTGGCCAGCGGCACGCCCGATGACCTCGGCGACCGTGAGAGCCTGCCGACGACGATCAGCTACCGCCTCGGCGAGGAGGAGATCTCGCTCGAGACGACGACCCCGGTCGCCGACCTGCACCAGCTGACCGCGCGGGCGATCGCCCAGGGGCTCGAGCTGGAGGGCCTGGAAGTGACCCGGCCCAACCTCGAGGACGTCTACCTCTCGCTGACCGCGGAGGGGGAGTCGGAATGAGCGGAGTCGCTCTCTTCGCCCACCAGTTCCGCTACGACCAGAAGGCCTTCTGGCGCAACCCGGCCTCGGTCTTCTTCACCGTGATGTTCCCGGTGATCTTGCTGCTGATCTTCGCCACGGTCTTCGGCGGGCAGACCGTGAATGTTCGCGGTGGGATCAAGACCACCGCCTACTACGTGCCGGCCATCATCACCCTGGCGGTGATCTCGGCGACGATGCAGTCGCTGGCGATGTCGCTGGTGATCGCCCGCGAGGACGGCCGGCTCAAGCGCGGCCGCGGCACACCGATGCCGGCCTGGGTCTTCATCGCCGGGCGGATCGGCAACTCGGCCGTGGTGGCGCTGCTGATGCTGGCGCTGATGGCGGCGATCGGCCGGCTCCTCTACGGGGTGGCGATTCCGTGGGGCCAGCTGCCGCAAATCGTCGTCACGCTGCTGATCGGGGCCGCTTCCTTCTGCTGCCTCGGCATCGCCCTCACCGCTGCGATTCCCTCCCAGGACGCCGCCGCGCCGATCGTCAATGCCCTGCTGCTGCCGCTCTACTTCCTCTCCGGGGTCTTCATCCCCGACGACCAGCTGCCCAGCGGGGTGATCCATTTCGCCGACATCTTCCCGATCCGTCACTTCTTCGAGGCCTTCTTCGACGTCTATGACCCCGGCAGCGGCGCCGGCCTGCAGTGGGACAACCTGGCGATCGTCGTGATCTGGGGCGTGGCCGGCCTGCTGCTGGCAATCCGCTTTTTCCGCTGGACACCGCGCGGCGGCTGATCCGCCCGCCCGTATAGCCTCCGTTGACGATGCTTCACCACGTCCTACTGGAGGTTTCCGACCTCGAGCGAAGCGGTTCGTTCTACGACGGGCTGCTCGCCCCGCTTGGCTGGCGGCGCCACTTTGAGGAGGACAAAACGATTGGCTGGGGCATCGCCAAACCCGTCTTCTTTATCGCTTCCCACCACGAGCCGAAGGCCGGCTTCGGCCTGCTCAGCTTCTCCGCGCTCGGGATCGTCGCCGTAAAGGCGGCCTGGGAAGGCGGCATGAGCGGCGGTGGCACGGTGGTCTCCGAGCCCGGCGAGCGTCGTTCCTACGGCTCCGGCTCCTACTCGGCTTTTCTCAAGGACCCGGACGGGTACGAGATAGAGATCACCATCGGGTCGGACTGAAGCTTGTCAGCGGGCCGGCTGGCGCCGGCCCATAACATCGAGACAATCTCCCACAACGAGTCCAGGAGGAACTGAGGAATGGCTGTGAAGGTCGGCATCAACGGCTTTGGGCGAATCGGGCGCAACGTGTTCCGAGCGGCGCACGCCGCCGGGGCAGATCTTGAGTTCGTCGCCGTCAACGACCTCACCGATCCGGAGACCCTCGCTCACCTGCTCAAGTACGACTCGAGCGTGGGCCGTTTCCCGGGCGAGGTCAGCGTCGAGGGGGACACGATCTCGGTCGACGGCAAGCCGCTCAAGGTGCTCTCCGAGCGCGACCCGGGAGCGCTGCCCTGGGGTGACCTCGGGGTCGATGTGGTGATCGAGTCGACCGGCTTCTTCACCGCCCGCGCCGACGCCGCCAAGCACCTCTCGGCCGGTGCCAAGAAGGTGATTATCTCCGCCCCCGCCAAGGAGCCGGACGTGACCGTCGCCCTCGGCGTCAACTTCGACAGCGACTATGACCGCGACAACCACCACGTCATCTCCAACGCCTCCTGCACGACCAACTGCCTGGCCCCGTTCGCGAAGGTGCTGAACGACTCCTTCGGCATCGAGCACGGCCTGATGACGACGATCCACGCTTACACCTCCGATCAGCGCCTGCAGGACATGCCGCACAAGGACCTGCGCCGGGCGCGCGCCGCCGCCGTCAACCTGATCCCGACGACGACCGGCGCGGCGAAGGCGGTGGGCCTCGTCCTGCCGGAGCTGAACGGCAAGCTGAACGGCCTCGCTGTGCGGGCCCCGGTGATCACCGGCTCGGTCGTCGACCTCGTCTTCAGGCCCTCGCAGCCGACCGACCCGGCGGCAGTCAACGCCGCGATCAAGGAGGCGGCCGAGGGTCCGCTGAAGGGCATCCTCAGCTACACCGAGGATGAGATCGTCTCGACCGACATCGTCGGCGACCCGCACTCCTCGATCTTCGACGCCGGCCAGACGATGGCGATCGGCGAGGGCAAGATGATCAAGGCCGTCTCCTGGTACGACAACGAGTGGGGCTACTCCAACCGCTGCGTCGAGCTGGCCGCCAAGGTCCTCTGAGCACAGCGATCGTGAGCTTCGCCAAGGCCAGCGTGCGCGACGCCGAGGTGGCGGGCAAGCGGGTGCTGGTCCGGGTCGACTTCAACGTGCCGCTCGACGGCGGCAAGGTGGCCGACGACACCCGCATCCGCGCGGCGCTGCCGACGATCGAGTCGTTGCGCGAGCGCGGCGCCTCGCTGATCCTGGTCTCGCACCTGGGGCGGCCGAAGGGCGAGGTCGTGCCGGAGCTCTCGATGCAGCCGGTCGGCGAGCACCTGAGCGAGCTGCTCGGCGCGCCCGTGCAGCAGGCGCCCGCAGTGGTCGGCGACGAGGTCAAGGCGCTGGCCGAAGGGCTCGGCTCGCGCGACGTGCTGCTGCTCGAGAACGTGCGCTACGAGCCGGGGGAGACCGAGAACGATCCAGTGCTGGCAGCCGAGCTCGCCGCGCTCGCCGACCTTTACGTCAACGACGCCTTCGGCGCCGCCCACCGCGCCCACGCCAGCACTGCCGGCGTGGCGGCGCTGCTGCCGGGCTTCGCCGGTCTCCTGCTCGAGCAGGAGCTGACCGAATTGACCCGCGTGGTCGAGTCGCCGGCGCGGCCGCTGGTCGTCGTCCTCGGCGGCGCCAAGGTGACCGACAAGGTCGGGGTGATTGACCGCTTCCTCGAGATCGCCGACGAGATCCTGATCGGTGGCGCGATGTGCTTCAGCTTCTTCCGCGCCCAGGGGATAGCCACCGGCAACTCGCTGGTCGAGGAGGAGGGCGTGGAGTTGGCGGGCAAGGCACTGGCGCAGGCTGAGAGCGCTGACTGCGAGCTGCTCCTGCCGGTCGACCTGGTGTTGGGCGAGGCTTTCGACGCCGCGACCGAGGTCCGCCCGAGCGACGGCGTCGAGGTCCCCGACGGCTGGATGGGCCTCGACATCGGCCCGCGCAGCGCCGCCGCCTACGCCGAGCGCATCGCCGGCGCGGGCACGGTGCTCTGGAACGGCCCGATGGGCGCCTTCGAGCTGGCGCCCTTCGCCGCCGGTACGCGCGCCGTCGCCGAGGCGGTCGCTGCCGCACCCGGCACGACCGTGATCGGCGGTGGCGACTCGGTCGCCGCCCTGCAGCAGTTCGGCCTTGCCGACAGAGTTGACTGGCTCTCGACCGGAGGAGGAGCATCCTTGGAGCTCTTGGAGGGAAAGAAGCTGCCCGGCGTGGAGGCCCTGCGCGATGCCTAGGACCCCCTACATCGCCGCCAACTGGAAGATGCACAAGACCGTCGCCGAGGCGGGCGAGTTCGTCGACGCGCTGCTGCCCCAGATCGCGGCGACACAGTCCGACGTGGTGATCTGTGCGCCCTTCACCGCCCTGACCGCGGTGGTTGAGCGTCGTTACGGCACCGCGATCAAGGTCGCCGCGCAGAACATGCACGAGCAGGACTCGGGCGCCTTTACCGGTGAGGTCTCGGCGCCGATGCTGGTCGAGCTCGACGTCGAGGCGGTCGTCCTCGGCCACTCTGAGCGGCGCCAGTACTTCGCTGAGACCGACGAGGCGTTGGCGCGCAAGGTGCCGGCTGCGCTCGCCGCCGGCCTCGAGCCGATCCTCTGCGTTGGCGAGACAGAGGAGGCGCGCGACGCCGAACAGACCGAGGCGGTGCTGGAGCGCCAGCTGCAGGCGGACCTGGCCGAGGTGGTCGGGACCAAGCTGGCGGAGGTGGTGATCGCCTACGAGCCGATCTGGGCAATCGGCACCGGCCGCACTGCGACTCCGGGGCAGGCGCAGGAGGCATGCGCCTTCATCCGCGATGTGGTGCGCGAGCGCGGCGGCCCCGCCGACGAGGTGCGGATCCTCTACGGCGGTTCGGTCAAGCCCGCCAACGCTGCCGAGCTACTCGGCCAGCCCGACATTGACGGCGCCCTGGTTGGCGGCGCCGCGCTCGATGCCGCCGATTTCGCCGCGATCGTCAAGGCGGCCGGTTGACGCTTTCTATTCCCTCGCTGGCGCTGGTCATCCTCGATGGCTGGGGGCTGGCCGAGCCCGGACCCGGCAACGCGATCTCGCTCGCCGAGACGCCAGTCTTTGACCGGCTCTGGGAGCAGTTCCCCCACACCCAGCTCTCCGCTCAGGGCCGCGACGTCGGCCTGCCCGATGGCCAGATGGGTAATTCCGAGGTCGGTCACCTCAACCTCGGCGCCGGCGCGATCGTCAAGCAGGACCTGGCCCGGATCGACGACTCGATCGCCGACGGCAGCTTCTTCGACAACGAGGCCCTTCTCGGCGCCTGCGAGCGGGCCCGCAACAGCCCGCGCGGACGCCTGCACCTGCTCGGCCTCGTCTCTGACGGCGGCGTGCACTCCGGCTGGGAGCACATCGAGGCGACGATCGAGCTCGCCTCCCAGGAGGGGGTTCCCGATGTCGTCTTCCACGCCTTCACCGATGGCCGCGACACCCTGCCGCACGGCGGCAAGGGCTACGTGGGTGAGCTCGAGCGCTGGTTGCGCCAGGCGGGACGAGTCGCCACCGTCAGCGGCCGCTACTACGCGATGGACCGTGACACGCGCTGGGAGCGGATCAAGCTCGCCTACGACGCGATCGTCCACGCCCAAGGCCTGCGCGCGGGCAGCTCTGAGGAGGCGATCGCCGCTTCCTATGAGCGCGAGGAGACCGACGAGTTCGTCAAGCCAACCGTGATCGGCGGCTACGACGGAGTGGCCGAGGGCGATGTCGGGATCTTCATCAACTTCCGCCCCGACCGGGCGCGGGAGATGACCCGGGCCCTGGCCGAGCCCGGCTTCGATGAGTTCCCCCGGGCCGGCGGGCCGCTGCTCGACCTGACCACGATGACTTCCTACCGCAAGGGCTGGCCCTACCCGGTCGCCTTCCCCGAGGCGCGGCCCGAGACGACCCTGGCCGAGACGATCTCGGCGGCCGGGGGCCGCCAGCTGCACGTCGCCGAGACCGAGAAGTACGCCCACGTCACCTACTTCTTCAACGGCGGCCGCGAGCAGGAGTGGGAGGGGGAGGAGCGCCATCTCGTCGACTCTCCGCGCGACGTGCCGACCTATGACCACAAGCCCGAGATGAGCGCCCGCGCCGCCGCCGACACTTTCATCAGTCACTGGGCGGCCGACGACTACCGCTTCGGCATCATCAACTTTGCCAACCCCGACATGGTCGGCCACACCGGCGTGATCCCCGCCGCGGTTTCCGCGGTCGAGGAGGTCGATGGCTGTCTCGGCGACGTGATCGAGGCGGTCAGCGCCAAGGGCGGCGCCTGCATCGTCACCGCCGACCACGGCAACTGCGACCACATGCTCGAGCCCGACGGCTCGCCCAACACGGCCCACTCGCTCAACCCAGTGCCGCTGATCGTCACTTCCGATCGCGTGACCCTGCGCGAGCACGGCATCCTCGCCGACGTCGCTCCGACCGCGTTGGAGCTGCTCGGCATCCCGCAGCCGGCGCCGATGACCGGCCGCTCGCTGATCGCCGAGTGATGGATTGACCCACCCATAGGGTGGTCAATCCATCAAGCGTTATGCGGAACGAACCGGACAGACTGAGATTCGAGATCGGGGCGCGCGACGGGGCGGCGCGGACCGGCGTGCTGGACACGGCTCACGGCCCCGTCCACACTCCGGCCTTCATCCCGTTGGCGACCAAGGGGACGGTGCGGGGGCTCGAATCGCACGAGGTTGCCGCGCTCGGCTACGAGATGGTGCTGGGAAACACGTACCACCTGTTCGTCTCCCCGGGTCCGGAGCGGATCGCCGCCGCCGGCGGCCTGCACGGCTTCATGAGTTGGGAGCGGGCGCTGATCACCGACTCCGGTGGCTTCCAGGTCTTCTCGCTGGCTCACGGCGGCGTCGCCAACGAGGTCAAGGGCAGCGGTCGCCAGGGTGGCGAGCAGGGCTCAGTCGTCTCGATCGAGGAGGAGGGGGTTCACTTCCGCTCTTACCGCGACGGCACCGAGCTCTTCATCTCGCCCGAGGTCTCGATGCAGGTGCAGGCGGCGCTCGGCTCCGACATCGCCCTGGTCTTCGACGAGTGCACGCCCTTCCACGCCGACCGCGACTACACCGCCCGCTCGACCGAGCGCACCCACCGTTGGCTCGACCGTTGCCTCGAGTGGCACCAGGCCGAGGGACCGGCGCGGCAGGCGGTCTTCGGCATCGTCCAGGGCGGCGTCTATGAGGATTTGCGACGCGAGTCGGCCGAGGCGGTCTCCTCGGCCGGGGTCGACGGCCTCGCGATCGGCGGCACCCTTGGCCGCGACAAGGCCGAGATGCGCGAGGTGCTGGCGATGACCGCGCCGCTGCTGCCCGAGCAGGCGCCCAAGCACCTGCTCGGCATCGGCGAGGTCGACGACCTGCTCGCCGGCATCGCCCTCGGCCTCGACGTCTTCGATTGCGCCGTGCCGACCCGCCTCGCCCGCCACGGCGTCGCCCTCGTTCCCGACCCCGACAACCGCTTCCGCCTCGACCTGCGCAAGTCAGGCCACACAGGTGATCGCACCCCGATTGCCGCTGGCTGCCCCTGCCCGGCCTGCCAAAACCACGATCGGGACTACATCAGCTACCTCTCCCGCGCCGAGGAGCTGACCGCGGTTCGCCTGCTCTGCATCCACAACCTCACCTACCTGCAGGAGCTGATGGTCCACGCCCGCGCCGCGATCGAGGCGGGCGGCTTCGCCGCCTACTCGGCCGCCGCCATGGCCGGCGCTGCGCCCTGGGCTATTCCTGGTTCTTCTTGACCAGTTCCTTGAATTCTTCGACGACCTTGTCGACCGTGTTGCCGGCGACTTCGGTTGCCTTGATCCCGGTTGCCTTGTCGGTCGTGTAGATCACGGCCGCGGCGACCGCGGCGGCGATCAGCACCAGGGCGACCAGGGCCATGACGAAGCGGGCGAAGCGCGAGAACGCACCGCGCTTGCGGGTGGCCGGCGCGGCTGGGCGAACCGGCGGCGGTGGCGCCTGCTGCTGCTGCTGCGCGCGCGCGACCGGGCGGCGAGTCGGCGAGGGCTGCGCTGGGCGGTACTCGGTCCGGGCGGTTTGGTCGAGGCGGCGGGTCGCGGTCTCGTCGCCACCAAGCACGTTGGTCGCCGCGGTTCCCGCTTCCAGCGGCAGGGTTACGTCCTCGCCCTGCATGCCGAGAGCCAGGCCGCCGGCGAGCTCACTGGCGCTGGCATAGCGGCGGTTGGGGTCCCCCTCCAGCGCCCGCAGCACCGCTGCGCCGAGTGTCTCCGGCACCTCGTCGTTGTAGGTGCTGGGCGGCAGCGGCTTCTCGTTTTGCTGGCGCACCGCCAGCTCGGCCAGGGTCGAGCCCTCATACGGCAGGCGGCCGGTGAGGAACTGGTAAAGGACGACCCCGAGGGCATAGACGTCGGTGGCGGGCGTCGCCTCCTCGCCGCGAACCTGCTCGGGCGAGAGGTAGGCGGCGGTACCGACGACCGAACCGACCTGGGTGATGCGGGTCTGTTCGACCGCCCGGGCGATGCCGAAGTCGGTCAGCTTCATCGTCATCTCGCCGCCGCCTACCGGGCCACCCACGATCATCAGGTTGCCCGGCTTGACGTCGCGGTGGATGATCCCGCGCCGGTGGGCATAGTCGAGCCCAGCGCAGGCCTGGGCGCCGATCTCGGCAGTGGTCTCGGCGTCGAGCGGGCCGTGGCGCTGCAGGATCTGCGCCCCGGAGCGCCCCTGCACGTACTCCATGACGATGTAGTGGCGACCGTCGTCGATGCCGGTGTCGTAGACCTGGACGATGTTGGGGTGGATCAGTTTCGCCACCGCCAGCGCCTCGCGGCGGAAGCGGGCGACGAAGCGTTCGTCATCGGAGAGGTGCTCGGCGAGAATCTTGACCGCGACCGTGCGCTCGAGGATCAGATCGGTCGCCTGGTGCACGCTCGACATGCCACCCGAGCCGAGCCGCTCGCCGATCTCGTAGCGCCCGGAGAGAATTCCCGAGGCCACTATTCATCCCCCTCTTCAGGTGTGACCGGAGTACTGGGGCTAACCCCGCCCGGCGCGTCGGTACCGCCGCCTTCGGTCGAGGGGGTGGTCGGTGGTTCTTTTTCGGGCGTTGTTTTTTCAGCCGGAGGCTCTTCGTGCTTTTCCGCCTTCTCTTCTTCCTTTTCGAACGCCTTTTCTTCCTTTTCCCGTTCCTTTTCTTCCTTTTTTTCCTGGCCGGGAGGGATCTTTTCGGTTTCTTCGGTGGTCGTCGCTTCACTCGGCGGCGCGACGTCTTCGGTGTCTTCTTCTTCGTCGCAGGTCGCGATCACTTCACTCAGCCGCGTGGCGCCTCGTTCGAGCGCTTCGACCAGCTTGGGATCGACGCCGGTCAGCCCTTCGACCTGTGCATTGATTTCGGCGACCGCGTCTTCGGCCCCGACGCATTCGCCTTCTTCGGCGTACTGCTTGACCCGATCGAGGTTTTCGGTGATTTCGGCAGCGGTGTTGCCGGGCAGCAGCTTGGCGTCTTCGCCGCTTCCACAGGAGGCAAGCCCGAGCGCCACCGCGACACCGAGGGCGAGGGCGAGCGTGGGTATGGTCAGCTGGCGCACCGTTGCGAGTCTAGAGAACGACTTCTGGCGCATATTTTCCCTGCATTTGAGCGTCACTGGCCGGTGTAGAGGCGGTCGGCGAGGCGGCTCGGCAGGCCCGCCGCCGCGATCGGTGCCGCGGCGCGCTCGATCTCGTAAGGGACTCGGTGAAAGCGCGCGGTCCAGGCCTCGGTGTCGAGCTCCAGCCAGGCTGCCCGTGGATCGCCGTCACGCGGCTGGCCGACGCTGCCGGGGTTAATCAGCCAGGCGCCGCCGCTGAGTTCGAGCAGGGCCCCGTCGCTGGCCTGGGCGCCGCGCGTGTCGTCCTTGGAGCCACCGTTTGGCCGGCTGAAGAAGAGGGCCACGTGGGAGTGCCCGATCAGGCCGATCGGCCGGGGGTTGGCATCGATGCCGGCGTCGGCCTGCTCGCTGGAGAGCACGTACTCCCAGACCGGGTCGCGCGGCGAGGCATGGAAGAGGCCGATGCCCTCGCGCTCGCCCTCTGGCTCGAGCTCGCGCAGGAACGCCAGCGTGTCCTCACTGACGTTCGACCGCGTCCACTCGACCGCCAGCGCCGCTGCCTCGGAGAATGATTCGATGTCGAGTGCACCCAGCACCGCGAGGTCGTGGTTGCCGACCAGCGATATAGCGCAGCGCTCGCGGACCAGGGCGGCACAGGCGTCCGGCTCAACCCCGTAGCCGAGCACGTCGCCAAGGCACCAGATCTCCTCGGCGGCGGCCTCCTCGATCGCCGCGAGCACGGCCTCGAGCGCGGGCAGGTTGGCGTGGATGTCGGTAATTGCGGCGATCCGCACGCCGGCCAGCGTACTCAGTGACCTGCACGGCGAGGACAGAGCGCAGCCGTTGCCGCCTCTCCATACGATGAGCGCGACGATGGCAGCAGCCGATCCGATCGCCGCCCTGCGCAGCGCAGTCGACGCCGCCTGTCGCGCCCTGCGCGAGGGCGAGCCAAGCGGTCCCGAGCCCAGCCTGGAGCGGCCACCGAAAGTCGAGCTGGGCGACTACAGCTCCAACGCCGCAATGCTGCTGGCGGCGCCCCTGGGCGAAAACCCGCGCGACGTCGCCGCCCGTCTGGCCGAGCGGCTGCGCGCCGAGCTGGGCGGCGACACGGTCGAGCGGATCGAGGTCGCCGGACCCGGCTTCCTCAACTTTTTCCTTGCCGACGATTGGTACCGATGGGCGATGCTCAGCCTTGCCAGTGCCGGAGATCGACTTGGGCCGGCGCCGACCGACTCGCCAGAGCGCATCCTGGTCGAGTTCGTATCCGCTAACCCGACCGGCCCGCTGCATGTCGGCGGCGGTCGCCACGCGGCCTACGGCGACTCGCTCGTACGCCTCCTGGAGGCAGCCGGGCACGAGGTCCAGCGCGAGTTCTACGTCAACGACGCCGGTGGCCAGATCGAGCGCTTCGCCGCCTCGATCGCGGCGCGGATGAAGGACGAGGAGCCGCCCGAGGACGGCTACAGCGGCGACTACGTGATCGACCTCGGCAAGCAGATCGCAAGCGAGGGGATCGCGATCGACGACCTCGAGGCGATCGGCAGCCGCGGCGTCGAGCTGATCCTCGAGCAGGTGCGCGGCACGCTCGATCGCTTCGGCGTCCGCTTCGACAACTGGTTCTCCGAGCGCGACCTCTACAGCCGCGGCGAGGTCGATGCCGCTTTGGCGCAGCTCGACGAGGCGGGGCACACCTACCGCCACGAGGAGGCGCTCTGGCTGCGCACCACGACCTTCGGCGACGACAAGGACCGGGTCTTGATCCGTGCCAACGGCGAACCGACCTACCTCGCCGCCGACGTTGCCTACCACTGGGACAAGCTGGAGCGAGGCTTCGGCCGCCTGATCAACATCCTCGGCGCCGACCACCACGGCTACGTCCCTCGCGTGCGCGCCGCGATCGAGGCCCTGGGCGCCGACCCGGAGCGCTTCGAGGCGCTGATCATGCGGCTCGTCCACATCGTCGAAAGCGGCGAGCGGGCGCAGATGTCGAAGCGCAGCGGCGACTTCGTTGCGCTCGACGAACTGCTCGACGACATCGGCGTCGACGCGACCCGTTGGTTCATGCTCTGGCGCAGCCACGACACCACGGTCGACCTCGACCTCGACCTCGCCCGCCGCCAGTCCAACGACAACCCGGTCTACTACGTCCAGTACGCGCACGCGCGGATCGCCAGCATCCTGCGCAAAGCCGAGCGGGGGGTCGACGAGATCGCCGCCGGTGCCAGCACGGCGACGCCGGGCACGGCGCTGGAGCCGGCCGAGCGCGAGCTGATCAAGCGCTTGCTTGAGTTCCCCGACGAGGTCCGCGAGGCCGCCGCACGCCGCGCGCCGCATCGGATCTGCACCTACGCGACCGCCGTCGCCGCCGATTTCCATGGCTTCTACCGCGATTGCCAGGTCGTCGGTGCCGAGGGGGAGGGGGTCGAGCGCTCGCGCCTGGCACTCTCCCTGCTCACGATGCGCACGATCGCCGGCTCACTTGGTCTACTAGGGATCTCCGCCCCGGAGCGGATGTGATGCTGGGCCGCCGCAACAAGCAACCCGTTCTGGTCGAAGTGGAGCGCTCCGACCGGGCGTCGAGCCGCCCGGGAGCGCTGGGCCGCGCCGAGCTGCAGGCCTTCACCGAGCTGGCGACGAAGCTGGCCAAGCCCGGCTCCGTGTTCCTGACTGGGCCGGCGAAGGGACAGGTATCGCTGGGCCTGGCCGCCGCCGCGACCGCGGAAGGCCGCCGGGTGGCGCTGCTCGAGTGCGATCTTGCCGAGCCGGCTTTGGCCGAGAGGCTCGGCCTCTCCAGTGGCCCGGGGCTGCACGATTACCTGGTCGACGAGGCCGATGCCGGCGAGATCCTGCAGCCGCTGGTCCTCGCCGGTCCCGCCGCCGGCCGGGCCACCGAGCCGCTCACCTGCATCGTCGCCGGCGAGCCCGAGCCAAAGCCGGTGGCGCTGCTCGACTCAGAGCGCTGCGACCACGCGATCGAGCGCCTCAAGCGTGCCTATGACCTGCTGCTGATCGATGGTCCGCCGCTGAGCGAAGACGTCGACGCGCTGCGCGCCCTGACCGAACACACCGCCGTAACGATCGCCTGTGGCGCCGCCCGCGATCTGCCGAAGCGGATGCCGGTGCCGGTCACCGGCCTGGTCGTCTTCTCCTGACTCGCTAGAGGTCGTAGCGCGAGAGGTCGGCTTCGAGCCGCTCCGCGTCCTCGCCCTGCGGGGCGCTGGCCGCAGCGTCCTGCGCTGAGGGCTCGTTCGCCCGGCCGCTGCGGCGCCAGCGCCGAACGCTGAAGGCGAGCACCACCACCGCGATCGCTAGTGCCAGGATCGGCACCAGGTAGGCGGAGAGGTCGAACCCTGAGGCCTTCGGCAAGGCGAGGACTGAGGGGCCGTACTGGGCAACGAGTGCGTCCTTGACCTCGGCCTTGCTCTTGCCTTCGGCGACGAGCTTGGCGACGAAGACCTTCTCGCGTTTCGCCTGCGGCGATTCGGCGAGCTCGAGCAGGGTGCCGCAGATCGGGCACATCACTTCGGCTTCGATCGCGTTGACGGTCGTCTGTGGGGCTGGATGCGGTGCGCCAGCAGCAATGGCCGGAGCGGCCAGCGCCGCAGCCGCAATCAAGGCACACGTCACCCTCCTCATCAGCTGCCCTTGATCAGCGGCGCGACGCGTTCGCGCAGGAACTGGTCGTCGACCGGGCCGCGCCAGATCAGCGCCAGGTCGCCGTCGGGTTCGACCAGGAAGTTCTCCGGCACGCCGGTTGAGCCGAAGGCGGCGCTGCGTTCGTCACCAACCGAGCGCAGCTGCGGGTAGCCGGTCGGGTGTTCGCGCAGGAAGGCGCGAGCGTCGTCCTCGTTGTCCTGCACGTTGATCCCCAGCACCGTCGTCTCGTTCTGCCGGTTGCGCTCATAGAAGCGCTGCAGCACCGGTGCCTCCTGGCGGCAGGGGACGCACCACGATGCCCAGAGGTTGACCAGGACCCAGCTGCCGCGGTACTTGGCGATCGAGCCCTGCCCCGGCCCCGGCAGCGCCGGCAGCACCTTGTCGGGTACCGGGTCGCCGACGGCGATCTTGGTCTCACCTTTGCTGAGTAGGCCGAAGGCGAGCAGGCCGATGACGGCCAGCACGGCGAGGAAGGCGAGGAGGGAGCGGGCGCTCACGGCGGCGAACTCTAGATCGCGCTCGCCCCCGGCAACCCGGCGGTCGCCCTAGAATCAGCCGCACGCGGACGTAGCTCAGTTGGTAGAGCGCGAGCTTCCCAAGCTCGAGGTCGCCGGTTCGAGACCGGTCGTCCGCTTTAGGCCTTGCTCGGCCCGGCTGTCAGCTCACCGCGGCGACCTTCTTTTTCTTCGCGACCCGGCCATTGCCGGAGCGGCCGTTACCGTTTCCACTGCCGTTGGAACTGACTTTGACCTTCGCCTCGCGGTAGAAATGCTCGGTGGCGCCGCGCACGGGCCGTTCACCGGCCAGCTCGACCAGTCCCGTCCGCCGTAGCTCGGTGACGTGGTAGTTGACGTTGCTGAGCGGTGTGCGCAACTCGTAGCTGAGGTCGCTGGGGGAGAGGGTGCGGCCTCCGTCCATCCCCAGTACTTCCAGGATTGAGATCCGCAAGGGGTGGGTATTGGCCCGGGCCAGGAGCTGCCAGTTCATGGACTTCCTCCGATTCAAATGGTTTACCAACTTCTCGGTATATAGATACCAAAAAATGATGATGTAAATCATTAAAATCGGGTAGGACTAGGCAGATGGCTGACGACGGGAGGAGATTTCAAATGGGGAAGAGTGCACGGATTTGGCTTGGTGCTGCGGTATCCGTAGTCTTTCTGGCACTCTTGACGGCTACTCCGGCAGGAGCCGTCGACATCATCGAAGGCAAGCCGGAAACGGTCGAAGCGGGCTGGCAGGCCGGGACCTGTACGACCGATACGCCGGAATGCAGCGTCGAAACGCCGGATCAGTTCTCGAAGCAAGCCGCAAGCCACCCCAAAGCGGGCTTCACCCAGATCATCGTCAAGCACAACTCCGCCAACGAACCCACGGGGGTCTTGAAGACAGTTCTCGTTGATCTGCCGCAGGGTCTAAGCGTTAATCCCGAGGCGACTCCTCAGTGTCCGCTCGAAGGCGGCAAATTCCCTGCTACAGGTTGTGAGGTTGCCGCTCCAGGTTCCGAAGTCGGCTACAGCCTCGTAACGGTGTATGTGCCGGTCCTCGGTGTCGTGGGGCCACTAAAATTTCCGGTGTATAACCTCGTGCCCCGGCCGGGAGAACCGGCACGGTTTGGGTTCAACCTCACCGCCGTCGGCGTGATCGAACTCGGCGAAGTCTTTCTCAACGCGGGCGTCAAATGGGACGGCGACTACCACGAGTACTTCACGATCCACGTGCCCGCCGCCCCGCTCGGCACGAAAATCCTCAAGAACCGCCTGGTCTTCGACGGGACGATTGGCTCTGGAGTCCTGCCGACCGAAACCGGCGGCGCCTTCATCACCACGCCGAGCACCTGCTTCGATCCCAACCAGGCCGCTTTCGCCACCGTCTACAACACCGGCCTGCATGCCGATTCGGTCGAGGAATCGGCGCCGCAGGACGATTACGACGTCGCTGCTCCGGCGCCGCCGCCAGCCGCCTTCCTTGCCGGCTCCCAGTTCCTTGAATCACCACTGCCCAAAGAAAGCGATGGCCGGAGGGTGATGCCCGAAGGCTGCGACAAAGTGCCCTTCAAACCGACGACCGCGCAGAGCCCCGGCACGAACCAGACCGACTCGCCGATGGGCGGCACGGTGACGGTCGACGTGCCGTTCACTCCTTCGGCCCCGATCTACCAGTCAAACGTGCGCAACGCCGACGTCTCGCTGCCGCAGGGCCTCGGCATCAACCCCTCGGCCGCGCCCGGCCTGGATGTCTGCACCGACGCCCAGTTCGGCAAGGGCACGCGCAACCCGGTGAGCTGTCCGGCCGGGTCGAAAATCGGCACGGTCGCGATCGACACGCCGCCGCTGCCTGACGGCACGTTGACCGGAAACGTCTACCTCGGCACCCAGCAGAGCCGCGATCCGGCCTCGGGTAACGAGTACCGGATCTTCATCGATGCCGAGTCAGCCAGCCGCGGTCTCTCGATCCGCCTGCTCGGCAACGTCAAAGCCAACCCCCAGACCGGGCAGCTAACCGCGCAGGTGATCGATGCCCCGCAGCTGCCCTTCGACTCGGTCCGGGTCAGCCTCGACGGCGCCAAGGGGACGCTGACCAGTCCGCCCATCTGCGGACCGAACAAAACGAGTCACTCGATGACCGCCTGGTCGGGCACGCCCGACGGTGGTGCCCCTGACAACGGCTTCACCCTCACCACGGCCCCGGGCGGCGGTCCCTGCGCGAAAACGCTCGGCGCGCGCCCGTTCGCCCCGAGCTTCGCCACCAACAACAGCAACCCCAAGGGCGGTGCCTTCACTCAGTTCGCGATCAGCAGCGGCCGCAACGACGGCAATCAGGAGCTGAAGGGCGTCGACGTGACGCTGCCTCCGGGCCTGACGGCCAAGCTGGCGGGCGTCCGCTACTGCCCCGGCTCCGCGCTTGCCGCGGCGGCGGCGAACAGCGGCGCGGCCGAGGCTGCGCACTCCAGCTGCCCGGACTCGAGCCTGATCGGCAGCGCCGCGGTCAGCGCCGGCAGCGGCCCCAACCCGTACCGCGCCACCGGCAAAGTCTTCCTCTCAGGGCCCTATCGCGGGGCCCCCCTTTCCCTGGCAGTGATCACCCCCGCCACGGCCGGGCATTTCGATCTCGGCTCGGTCGTGGTGAGGGTGGCGCTGTTCATCGATCCGGAAACGGCCAGGGTGCACGCGGTCTCTGATCCGATCCCGCACGTATTCGACGGTGCCCTGCTCGACATTCGCTCGATCAACGTCAAGCTTGACCGGCCGAAGTTCTCGCTCAACCCGACCAACTGCTCCGCCTTCGCGACCAGCGGAGCGCTGCGCGGCGGTGGCTCCAACCCGCTCGACCCGGCCGCTTTCAGCTCCTTCGCCGTCTCCTCGCCGTTCAAGGTGAACGGCTGCGAGAACCTCGGATTCAAACCGAAACTGTTTATGCGGATCTTTGGCGGCACGCGGCGGGCGAAGAGCCCGAAGCTGCGCGCCGTCCTCGTCGCCCGCGACGGTGACGCCAACATCGGCCGCGCCGCGGTCAAGTTGCCGAAGCCGCTGATCCTCGAACAGGCGAGCCTGGCCAATGTCTGCACGCGGGTGCAGTTCGCCGCTCACGACTGTCCGAAGGACTCGATCTACGGCTTCGCCGAAGCGACGACGCCGCTGCTCGACGGCCCGCTCAAAGGCCCCGTGTACCTGCGTTCGTCGAGTCACGAACTGCCGGACATGGTGGCTGCGCTCAACGGCCAGGTCGACATCGTCGTCGACGGCCGCATCGACAGCGTCAAGGGACGCCTGCGCACCACCTTCGACACCGTGCCAGACGTACCGGTCTCGAAGTTCGTGGTCACGGTCAAAGGTGGCAAGAAGCGCGGCCTGCTGGTCAACTCGAGCAACCTCTGCGCGAAGAAGTACAAGGTGATCGCCCGCTTCACTGGCCAGAACGGCAAGAAGGCCAACCAGAAGCCGAAGCTGCGGACGCCTTGCAAGAAGCACCACAAGAAGGGCAAAGGCAAGAAGAAGGGCGCTAAGCACTAGCGCCGAGTGATCGCCGGCCGGGCTGGTTAGCTCGGCTGGCTGGTGGGGCGAATCAGAATCTCATTCACATCGACCCCGGCCCGTTGCTCAAGCGCGTAGAGGACGGCTTTGGCGATGTCATCGTCTTGAAGGGCCCACTCTCCCGGGCGGTTGTCGAAGAAGGGGGTGTCGACCATGCCGGGCTCGATCAGGGTGACGCGGATGTCGTGGTTGTCGTGCATTTGGCGCAGCTCGGCCCGCAGCGACTCGCCGATCGCGGTCGCCGCCCACTTGGTCGCCGAGTAGAGCGAGCCGGGCAGGGCGTGGCGCCCCGCGACCGAGCTGGTGACGATGAAGTGCCCGTCGCCACGCTCGAGCAGGTGAGGGAGAGTCGCCCGAATCGTCAGCGCCACCCCATAAACGTTGGTCAGCACCATCGAACGCCAGTGCTCCGGCGACTCCTCGAGAAACCCCCGCGTGGCACCAAAGCCGGCATTGGCAAAGACCGCATCAATCCGCCCGAAGTGGTCGAGCGCAGCCGCGCTCATCGCCTCCACCTGATCCCACTCCGTCACGTCGCAGCGCACCGCCAGCGCTAGCTCCGTACCCCCGAGCTCCTCGACCAGCTCTTCGAGTGGCTCGACTTTGCGAGCCGCCAGCACGAGTCGGTAGCGATCGGCAGCCGCCCGAGCGGTTGCCGCACCAATACCGCTGCTCGCACCGGTGATCAGGAGGACGGGATCGTCGGCCACGTTCGCATCTTCTCAGCTCCAGCGTGTCGGTAGGAGGCGGGACTCCAGGGTCGTCGGACACTCAGCGCGAAGCGCGTCCGACGACCCTGGAGTCCCGCCTTCCCGACCCACGGACACTCAGCGCGAAGCGCGTCCGCCGACCCTGACGCACTCGCCCCTTCCCGCGCCTTGCGATAATCACCCCGTGGATCCCCAGCGCAAGCGGAAGGTCCGACTCGTTGTCGCCCTGAACGTTGCCGTCCTCCTGGCGGTGGCGCTCGTCTACACGTCGTTCAGCGCCGCCTCGGAAGCCAAGGAGCCCTCGCAACTGGTTGGTCTTGCCACCAGTTCGAGCATCGACATGACCGGCAAGGTCGTACCCGGGTCGATCCGCCACCACGGCGAGCAGCTGGACTTCCGCGTCGTCGACCGCGAAGGCGGTGGGCCGGCGCTGCCGGTCACCTACAGCGGCACGGTCCCGGATCCCTTCCGCGGCGGCCGCGAGATCGTCCTCACCGGAGAGGTCAACAACGGCACCTTTGTCGGCGAACCCGACACCTTGGTGACCAAGTGCCCGTCGAAGTTCACGACGAATGCAAGCTAGCTTCGGCAGCGCCGCCCTGGCGCTGGCTTTTCTCACGCTGGTCTTCGCCGTCGTCGCCGCCCTGATCGGCCGCAAGGGGGACGAGCGCTGGGTCTTGATCTCGCGGCGGGCCGTCTACGGGGCCTGCGCGCTGTTGACGCTCTGCGTCGTCCTGATCGAGATCGCCTTCGCCCGCGATGACTTCTCCTTCAAAATCGTCGCCGAACACTCCTCGATCGAGACGCCGACCTTCTACAAGATGGCGGCGATGTGGTCGAGCCAGGAAGGCTCGCTGCTGCTCTGGGCCTGGGTGCTCTCTATCGCCTCCTCACTGGCGCTCTACGCGACCCGCAACAAGCTGCGCGAGATCGTCCCTTACGCAACCGCGGTGATGGCTGGGATCGCCAGCTTCTTCACCGGACTGATGCTCTTCGCCGGCGGCGTCAACCCCTTCGCCAAGCTGAGCCCGGTGCCGCTCGACGGGATCGGCCTCAACCCGCTGCTGCAGCACCCGAGCATGATGATCCACCCGCCGATGCTCTACTCGGGGTACGTCGCCTTCACGATCCCCTTCGCCTTTGCCGTCGGCGCTCTGATCACGCGCAAACTCGATGCCTCCTGGATTCGCGCCACCCGCCGCTTCGCCCTGATCGCCTGGGCCTTTCTCGGCTTCGGTCTCTTGCTCGGCGCTCGCTGGTCCTACACCGAGCTCGGCTGGGGTGGCTACTGGGCCTGGGACCCGGTCGAGAACGCGGCGCTGATGCCGTGGCTGATCGGCACCGCCTTCCTGCACTCGGTGATGGTGCAAGAGAAGCGCGGCATGCTCAAGGTCTGGAACGCGGTTCTGATCGTCGCCACCTTCTCGCTGGCGCTGCTCGGCACCTTCCTCGTCCGCTCCGGCGTGCTGCAGTCAATCCATGCCTTCGGCGACAGCACCGTCGGCCCCTACATCCTCGGCCTGATCGGGGTGGTGCTGATCGGTTCGACCGCGCTGATCATCTCCCGCCTCGACGACCTGCGCTCGGAGAAGCGGATCGACTCGCTGGTCTCGCGCGAGTCCGTTTTCGTCGTCAACAACCTGCTCCTCGTCGCCCTCACGGCAGCGATCTTCTGGGGCACCTTCTTCCCACTGATCTCGGAACTCTTCACCGGCACCAAGTCCTCGTTGGCGGCGCCCTGGTTCGACCGCTACACGACGCCGCTGGCGATCCTGCTCGTCCTCTTCACCGGCATCGGCCCGCTGTTGGCCTGGCGCCGGGTCAGCTGGGCGACGGCCAAACGGGTTTTCCTCGTGCCGACCGTGGTGGCGACGATCGCCGGCGTCGCGCTGGCCATCTTCAGCGATGCGGGCTCGAAGCCCTGGGCGCTGGCGCTCTTCACCTTCGCCACCTTTGCCCTGGTCGGGCTCAGCCAGGAGTTCTGGCGCGGCGCCGCGGCGCGGCGTTCGCTCAAGGGGGGCTCGATGGCCTCGGCGCTGGTCGGCGTGGTCAGTCGCAACCGCCGCCGCTACGGCGGCTACATCGTCCACATCGGCATCGCCGTGCTGCTGATCGGCATCGCCGCCTCCTCCAGCTTCCAGACCAAGCGCGACGTAAACCTGAGGCCAGGCCAGAGCGCCGTCGTCGACGGGCGCAAGGTCACCTACGTCAAGCCGACCGCGAAGGTGGACAAACTCGCCCTCACGATCGGCGCGATCCTGCGGATCAGCAAGGGTGATGAAGCCTTCACCCTGCACCCGACCCGGCGCTTCTACCGACCGACTGGGGGCGAAGGGGGCGGTGGGATCAGCAACTACTTCGCCGGCGAATCCGACAGCGAAATCGGTCTTAAGGCGGGTCTTGGCACCGACTTCTGGACCGCGAACCAGCCCAGCATCGTCGGCCTGCAGCGCCACGCCCGGGCAGCCGACGAAGGGTTCGGAAAGTGCGTCAGAGGCGGGCCTGGCGTACCGTCATCGTGCCGTGCGATCGGCGCGCTGATGCAGGCTGCCCGGGCCAATCCTCGGGTGGCACCCCTGGCATCGGCGAGGATCGAACAGCTGCAGCTCGAGACAGCCAAGCAGATCGCTGCGAGCTACCTCACCGAAGGCGCTCCCTCGACCTTCCGCGTGATCGTCAACCCCCTTGTCACCTGGATGTGGATCGGCGGCCTGATCGCTCTGGCCGGTGCGATCATCGGTCTGTGGCCGACACGGCGCAGCCGCCGCGGGCTCGTTGCCGACACCGAGCTGGAGGCACTGAAGGAAGCCAAGTACCGCGAGATCCGCGACGCGGAACTCGACCACGCCGCCGGCAAGCTCTCCGACGAGGACTTCGCTCTGCTCGACGCCGAGCTGCGCAAAGAGGCGATCGAGATCCTCGACTCCGCCAATGGCGCAAACGGCAACGGCTCCAGCGCAAACGGCACACGCGAAGAGGAGACGCGGCAGCCGGCAGAGCCGGTCTAGATCTTCAGCAGTACGAGGGTGTTGAGGACGAACAGCACGGCGAAGAAGATCGTCGCCCGGTCGAGGTTGCGCTCGACCATCGAGCCGCCCCCGAAGGAGCTGCCGCCACCGCCGATGCCGAAGGCGCCGGAGAGCCCGGTGTCTTTGCCGGAGTGCAGCAGGATCAGGAAGATCAGCACTCCGCTGATGATCACCTGCAGGAATCCCAAGAGCGTGTACATCGCCGGAGATGGTAGCGAGCCGGGCGATCGAAGGTCTCGCGTACAGAAAACGCAATCTTGTTGCGCCGGTTTACAAATCTCGCTATCTTGTAAACCAAGAGGACGTACTAGGGGAATTTGACAAGGAGGATGGGCGATGGAGGCAGCGGCGCACAGTCACGATCACGGGCCGGAGATCGAACTCAACCCGGCCACCTGGCGCGACGCCAAGCGCTACGCCTGGCTGCTCGGCCTGATCATTCCCTTCGCCCCCTTTATCGCCTGGGCCAGTGTTGAAGTCACCGGCTTCGAGTTTTTCTGGTTCTTCGGGCCGCTGCTTGTCTTCGGCGTCTTCCCGCTGCTCGACATCGCGATCGGGGTCGACCCGAGCAACCCACCCGACAGCGTGCTCAAGTGGCTCGAGCAGGACCGCTACTACCGCTGGTGCACCTACCTCTTCATCCCGGTTCAGTACGCGGGTCTGGTCTTTGCCTGCTGGCTCTGGTCCAGCGGGGATCTCTCGGTGCTGGAGAGCATCGGGCTGGCGCTGACGATGGGGGTCGTGGGCGGGATCGCGATCAACACCGCCCACGAGCTCGGTCACAAGCGCGACAGCATGGAGAAGTGGCTCAGCCGCATCGCCCTTGCCCAGACCGGCTACGGCCACTTCTTCATCGAGCACAACCGCGGCCACCATGTCCGCGTCGCCACTCCCGAGGACCCGGCCAGCTCGCGGCTGGGGGAGAGCTTCTGGGCCTTCCTGCCGCGCACCGTCTCGGGCAGCCTGCGCTCGGCCTGGGGGATCGAGGCCGCTCGCCTCGACCGCCTCGGCAAGTCGCACTGGGGCCTGAGCAACGACATCGTCGGCGCCTGGGCGATGACCGTCGTCCTCTTCGCCGCGCTGACGATCGGCTTCGGCCCGGTCGTGCTGCCCTACCTGGTGCTGCAGGCGATCCTCGGCTTCTCGCTGCTCGAGGTCGTCAACTACCTCGAGCACTACGGCCTGCTGCGACAACGCAAAGAGGACGGCCGCTTCGAGCGCTGCCGTCCCGAGCACAGCTGGAACAGCAACAACGTCGCCTCCAACGTCCTGCTCTACCACCTGCAGCGTCACTCCGATCATCACGCCAACCCGACCCGGCGCTACCAGGCGCTGCGCCACGTCGACGAAGCGCCGCAGCTGCCCACCGGCTACGCCGGGATGATCGTGCTCGCCTGGTTCCCGCCGTTGTGGCGGCGGGTGATGGACCCGATCCTGGTCGAGCACTACGGCGGCGACCTCAGCCGCGCCAACATCCAGCCCCGCGCCCGCAAGCGCATCCTCGCCCGTTACGGCAACGGGGCCTCCGCGTGAGCCGCTGGCGCTGCCCGTCCTGTGGCTACGTCTACGACGAGGAGCAGGGCCACCCGCGCGAGGGCTTCCCCGCGGGCACGCCCTGGAGTGAGGTTCCCGACGATTGGGCCTGCCCCGACTGCGGGGTGCGCGACAAGATCGACTTCGAGCCCGACGACGGTGGCGAGTGACCGCTGCCGCTGGCACGATCCCGGCCGTGGCCACCCGCACGCCCTACCCCGAGGCCGCGCGGCAGTTGCTGCGCGAGACTCTCTTCGGCGCCGCCCGCGACCAGTTGGAGACGAAGGCCTGGTCCGAGATCACGATGTCGAACATCGCCGCGGTCGCCGGCGTCAGCCGCCAGACCCTCTACAAGGAGTTCGGTAACCGCGCCGAGTTCGGCCAGGCCTTTGTCATCCACGAGGGCGAGCGTTTTCTCGACGGAGTTGACGCCGCGGTGCGCCAGCACCTCGACGATCCTCGTGCCGCCGTCGGCGCCGCGCTCGAACTGTTCCTCAGCTCCGCCGGCGAGGACCCGCTCGTCCGCATCCTGCTCAGCGACGACGGCACCGGCGGCATGCTGCCCTTCGTCACCACCCAGGGCATGCCGGTCGTGCAGTGGGCGACGGCGCGCCTGACGGCGACGATCGAAGCGGGCTGGCCGCAGGCTCCCTCCGCCAAGGTGAGGCTTCTGGCCGAGTCCCTCGTCCGCCTCGCGATCAGCTACATCACCGCCCCCGGCGATGACCCCGAGACCACCGCCAGTAAGGCCGGTGAGCTGCTCGGGCCCTTCATCGACGACGCGCTCGGCTCGGTCGGTAGCTAGCTCCCGAGCTCGAGGCGGAAGACGAGGCGGCCAAAGCCGGTCTCGTCGGTGCTATCGCGCTCGGGTTTGCGCTGGTAGCCGAGCGACTCGTAGAGGTGGTGTCCGGCGCGCTGGTAGGGGCGGCTCCAGAGGGAGATGGCTGACCAGCCTTCGCTCTGGGCCAGGTCGGCGCAGCGATCGGCCAGAGCGCGGCCGATGCCCTGCCGGCGCGCCGCGGAGCTGACGACGAGGCGGGCGAGTTCGGCCTCGTCCTCGAGTGCGACCGCGCGGCTGGGCTCGCCGGGGGCGAGCAGGGCGACGACGCCAACCACCTCGCCGTCCCTCTCGGCGACAAGGAGGTGCGCGGCGGCGGCCCGCGTCTCCTCGAAGTCCGACTGCGAGTAGGGGGTATCGCGACCGCCCTCGCCTTCCCCGAAGTAGGCCTCGGTCCAGAGCGCGGCGATCGCCTCCGCGTCCTTGTCGGTGGCGGCCCGGATCACAGCTCGGCGCGGACCAGTCGCAGCCCGATGTCGAGCTCGGACAGGGTGCGGAGGTGGCCGTGGCGCTCGTCCCAGCGCCCGCTGTCCAGGTCGCCGCGCAGGCGCTCGAGTCCACGCTGGGTGACCTCTGCGGGCATCCGGTGCCAGATCGAGCTGGCGCGACGCACTTCGGGGTCGAGCAGCCACTCGGGGCGGTCCCAGAGCGCGGCGGAGAAGGCGTCGAGACAGCCACGGGGAACCGGGACCGGCTCGATCGCGGCGCCCGGAAGGTTGACTCGAATCGACGCTCGCGACGGCATCACGTCGCGGTCCATCGAGCCGGCCTCGGGGAAGTAGTCCTCGACCAGCCAGGTGTTGGAGGCGGCGTCAGGGTCGAGTGTCAGCAGCACGACTCTTCGCCGGGCGACCCGCCGCATCTCTGCCAGGCCCGCCTCGGGGTCTGGCCAGTGGTGGACCGTCAGCACGCCCATCGCCGCGTCGACGCTCTTGTCGCCGAGCGGGAGCGCTTCGGCGATCCCCTCGAGCGCGGGCGCCGCGCCTGGCGGACGCTGGGCGATCATCACCGGCGAGGGCTCGACCGCGATGACCTCCCGGTCGGTGGGCTCGTAGGAGCCGGCCCCCGCACCGACGTTGACGACGCTGCGGGCGTCGCCGAGCGCGCCCCAGATCGCCGCCTCGATCCGCGGCTCCGGCCGGCGGAAGTCGGTGTAGTTGAGGCCCATGCGGTTGTAAGTCGGCGTGCTCATCCGGCCCGTTCGCGCAGCATCGAGACCAGCAGCTCGACGAAGTCGCCGTAGAGGTCGTCGCGCACGGCATCGGGGCTGACCAGCGCTTCGATCGCCAGGCCGATCCCCAGCGCGCGCAGGACCAGGGCAAGCTCGGACGGGGGGAAGGGGGCCTCGGCCCCTTCCTCCTCCTGGTGGTGGGCGATGAAGGCGGCGATCGTCTCGCGCAGCGCCGCGGAGCGGCTGCCGAAGCGCTTGGCCAGCTCGGGCTCGCGGCGGCTGGCGGCGAGGAACTCGAGGTGGAGGAGGAAGGACTCGCGGTCGTCAGCGAAGCGCTCCATCCATTGATCGGCGAGGGCGCGGGCGCGGGTCTCGAGCGGTGCGCCCTCCTCGATCCCCACCTGTGTCGCTGCCAGCTCCTGCGCCCGGTCGGCCATGTACTGCTCGAAGACAGCGAGGAAGAGGTCGGACTTGCCGGCGAAGTTGGAGTAGACGGCGCCGTGCGAGTAGCCGGCCTGCTCGGCGATCTGCTCAACCGAGGCGCCCTCGTAGCCGCGCTGGGCGAAGACGGTTGCGGCGGTGGCGACCAGCTCAGCCCGCGTGCGCGCCTGCTTCTCGACCCGCGTCTCTCGTTTCGACCTGTTCTCAACCATAGATTGCAATCATAATTCAAATTGTGATACCAATCTGTCCGTGGCCATATTCGCTCGGCTCCTGCAATGTGACCTCCCTTTTCCGTCCCTGGGACGGTTAATGGAGGGCGGATGATGGGGGGCGGGCCAGTGGAGCAGCTGGGTCGCTGGCTGGCGGAGGCGCGGGACGCCGGGGCGGATGCACCGATGGCGATGACGCTGGCGACGGTAGGCGCTGCTGCCCAGCCATCAGCCCGGGTCGTCTCGCTGAAGCGAATCGACGGAGACCGGCTCGTCTTTACCACCGCGCTCTGGACGCGCAAGGTCGAGGAGCTGCGAGCCAATCCCTGCGTCGCCGCCACGTTCTTCTGGCCGAGCCTGGGACGTCAGGTTCGAGTTGAGGGCCGGGCCGAGATCGCCGAGCGGGCGCTGGCGGAGGAGCTCTTTGCCGAGCGGCCGCGCGGTCACCAGTTGCAGGCACACGTTTCGCGGCAGGGGGAAGAGATCGAGAGCCTGGACCAGCTGCGTGACCGCTTCGAGGCCCTGCGGACCGAACTGGGGGAGGGCCCGGTGCCCTGTCCCGAGGACTGGGGCGCCGCGCGACTTAGCCCCGACCGCATCGAGTTCTGGCAGGAAGGCGAGGACCGCCTGCACAGCCGCTGGCTCTTCGAGGCGAGCGCCGGTGGCTGGCGCCAGTCCCTGCTCGCTCCCTAGTTCAGGTCTCCAGGGTCAGGGTTACCGGGCCGTCGTTGATCAGGGCCACGCCCATGCAGGCGCCGAAGACGCCCGTGGCGGCGCCGAGGCGCTCGCAGAAGCGGTCGTAGAGCGGCTCGGCCTCGGCTCCCGGCGCGGCCTCCAGGTAGCTGGGCCGGTTGCCCTCGCGGGTGTCGCCGTAGAGGGTGAACTGGCTGACGCAGAGGATCTCGCGCTCGCCCAACGGCTCGTTCATCCGCCCCTCGGCGTCGTCGAAGATACGCAGCGCCCGCACCTTGTCGGCGAGCCGGTCCGCCTGCTCGGGCGTGTCTCCGCGGCGGACCCCGAGCAGGACCAGCATCCCCGGCCCGATCTGGGCGACGCGCTCACCCTCGACGTCGACCGCGGCCTGGCTGACCCGCTGGACCAGTGCTCTCACCTCTGCCTCCTTATGAAAATGAGTCTCATTTCTGGTTTACTCGCCTCGTGCTCGAGCCCTTCCACCTGCCCTTCGTCCAGCGCGGGCTGTTCGAGATCCTGATCCTCGCGGTTCCTGCCGGGCTGCTCGGCACCTGGATTGTCCTGCGCGGCCTCGCCTTCTTCTCGCACGCGGTCGGCACCGCCGCTTTCCCCGGTCTGGTGCTTGCCGATGGGCTCGGCTTCGCGGCGCCGCTGGGCGCCTTCGGCGCCGCGGCCCTTTTCAGCGCTGGCAGCGCTCTGCTTGGCCGCCGCGAGGAAGAGGCGACCGACAGCGCCGTGGCGATCGTCCTGGTCGGCTGCCTTGCCGCCGGCACGATCCTTGCCAGTGACGTCTTCGGCTCTGGCGCCAACGTCGAGACGTTGCTCTTCGGCAGCCTGCTGCTGATCGATGGCAACGACCTGGTCCTGGCCGGGGTGGCCGCGGGGCTGACCCTCGTCGTCTCGCTGCTGCTCGGCCAGCGCTGGCTCGCCGCCGGCTTCGATCCGGCCGCCGCGGCCCCGGGGGCGGGTGGCTGGCTCGACCTGGCGCTCTTTGGCCTGATCGCGCTGTCGATCGTCGCGGCGCTCTCGGTTGTCGGCGCCCTGCTGGTGACGGCGCTCTTCGTCGTGCCGGCGCTGACCGCGCGGCTTTTCGCTGAACGGATGCTGAGCTGGCAGCTGGCCAGCGTCGCCCTGGTCGCCCTCGAGGGCACGGTCGGCCTCTGGCTCTCGGTGAAGACGGACGCGCCGCCGGGGGCGACGATCGCCGTCGTCGCCGGCGCCGTCTTCGCGCTTGCCGCCGGCGGGCGAGCGTTGGCCCGCTCTCACCGTCGGGCGCCCGCTCTCGCGCTCGCCGCCCTGGTCGCGCTCGGTGCCCTACTCGCCGGTTGCGGCAGCTCCGGCTCCGGCGGTGAAGGACTTCGGGTCGTTGCCACCACGACCCAGATCGGCGACTTCGTCCGCGAGGTCGGCGGCAACGCGGTCTCCGTCGACCAAATCCTCCAGCCCAACACCGACCCGCACGAGTACGAGCCGCGACCGAGCGACGTCGCCGGCGCGGCGGAAGCGAAGCTCGTCTTCGCCAACGGCGACGAGCTCGACTCCTGGGTCGACCAGATCGTTTCTGACAGCGGCAGTGACGCCGAGATCGTCGACCTCGGCGCGATCGTGCCCGAGCGCCGGCCGGGCGAGTCGAGCGGGGCAGAGACCTCGCGCTATGACCCGCACTGGTGGCACGATCCGCGCAACGCCGAGGCGGCCGTGACCGCGATCGAGCGCCGCCTAGCCGCCGCCGATCCAAGTCATCGCCGCGAGTTTCAGCGCAACGCCCGCGCCTACCTGGCGAAGCTGCGCGCGCTCGACGCCGGCATCGCCCGCTGCATGAGCACCGTGCCCGCCAGTAGCCGCAAGCTGGTCACCGACCACGATGCCTTCGGCTACTTCGCCGACCGCTATGGGATCGAAGTAGTCGGCGCCGTGATTCCCTCGCAGACCACGCAGGCGCAGCCGTCGGCCAAGGACCTCAGCGCGCTGGCCCAGCTGATCGAGCGCGAGCACGTCGAGGCGATCTTCCCGGAGAGCTCACTCAGCCCCAAGGTCGCCGAGGCGATCGCCAGCCAGACCGGCGCCTCGGCCGACTACACGCTCTACGGCGACACGCTCGGGCCGGAAGGATCCAGCGGTGCCACCTACCTGACGATGGAGGCGGCGAACGCCAACGCCATGGTGCGTGGCTTCACCGGCGGGAGGCAGGGATGCCGGCCGCTGAGTTGATCGAGGCCGAGGGGCTTGCCGCGGGCTACGACGGCGCGGTGGCGATCTCGGGCGTCGATTTCTCCCTGCGCGGGGGACAGACACTTGCCTTGCTCGGCCCCAACGGTGGTGGCAAGACGACGCTGCTGCGGGCGTTGCTCGGCGAACTGGCGCCGCTAGCGGGGGCACTCCGCGTCGCCGCGACCTGCGGGACCGTGCCCCAGACCGAGCGCTCGCGGCTCGACTACCCGGTCTCGGCGCTCGACGTGGCGATGATGGGAACGCTGCCGCGGCTGCCCTGGTGGCGCCGCCCAGGACGGCGCGAGCGTGAGGCGGCGGCGGAGGCGCTCGACCGGGTCGGCTTGCGGGCGCTTGCCGAGCAGACCTTTGGCCGTCTCTCCGGCGGCCAGCGCCAGCGAGTGCTGATCGCCCGGGCGCTGGTCCAGGACGCCGGCGTGCTGCTGCTCGACGAGCCCTTCTCCGGCCTCGACCGGCCCAGCGCCGAGAGCCTGGAAAGGCTGATCGCAGAGCTGGCGGAGGAGGGTCGGGCTGTGGTGATCGCCACCCACGACCTCGAGCAGGCGCGGGCCTGCGACCTCGTCCTCTGCATCAACAAGCGCCAGGTCGCCTGCGGATCGCCGGACCGGGTGCTCGAGGACCTCGGCGTGCTGGAAGCGACCTACGGCGGCGCCATCGTCGAGATCCCCGGCGGCGCCGGCCGCGCGATCCTGCCCCCGCACCATCACCACCACTGACCGTGCTCGAGCCCCTGCAAGAACCGTTCATGCAGCGTGCCCTCGCCGAGGTCGTGCTGCTCGGGGTCGCCGCCGGGGCACTCGGCTGCTGGGTCGTCTTCTACGGCCTCTCTTACGCGGCCGAGTCGCTCTCGCACTCGCTCTTCCCGGGCCTGGTCCTGGCCGCGATCGCCGGCGCCCCGCTGCTGCTCGGCGCCGCTCCCGCGATCGTCCTCGCCGCCGCCGCGATCGCGCTGGCGGCGCGGGTCGCCGGGGTCAGCCGCGACGCCGCGGTCGCCGTCGTCGTCACCACGATGTTCGGCCTCGGCGCCCTGCTGGCGCTGGCGCCGGCCTCGCCGCCGGGGGTCGAGTCGCTGCTCTTCGGCGACGTCTTCGGCGTCACCGATGGGGACCTGTTGACCGCGGCGATCCTGGTCGTCGGGGTTGGCGTGGCACTGCGCCTGCTCCACGGCCGCCTGCTCGTCGCCGGCTTCGATCGCGGCACCGCCCGCTCGCTCGGCGTCTCGCCGGCGCTCGTCGACGCCGCCCTGCTCTTGCTGCTCGGCGCCGGCATCGTCGTCGCCGTGCAGGGCCTCGGCAACCTGCTCGTCGTCGCCGTCTTCGTCGGTCCGGCGGCGGCGGCGCGCCGCCTCAGCGATCGCATGGTGCCGATGATGCTGCTCGCCGCCGGCCTCGCCGCGCTTGCCGGCATCGCCGGTCTCTACCTCTCCTATTACGCGGGCACGGCGGGCGGCGCATCGGTGGCGCTGGCGATCGTCGCGATCTACCTACTCTCACTGCCCGCGGGTCGCCTGCGCGCCGGCCGTAGGCCGCTGCCGCTCCCGACCGAGGCTACGATCGGTTGATGGCGACGAAGACCGACAAGGCCTGGGCCGAGCACGCCCTCGCCGCCCTGCAGGGGGCGGGTTTCAAGCGCGGCGGCGCCCGCACCGCGGTGGTCGAAGCCCTCGCTGGGCATAGCTGCGCGGTCACCGCGCTCGACCTCGATGAGGAGCTGCGCCGCAGCAAGCCCGCCGTCGGCCGGGCCAGTGTTTACCGGGCGCTCGAGCAGCTCGAGCGGCTTGGGCTCGTGCAGCGGCTCGAGGTGAGCCGCGGCACCGCCGGCTACGAGCGGGTGGAGCCCGACGGTGAGCATCATCACCACGCGATCTGTCGCCACTGCGGACGCATGGTTCCCTTCGAGGATTCCTCGCTGGAGCGGGCGATCGCCAAGCTCTCGGCCGAGATGAGCTTCGAGGTCACCGACCACGACGTGGTCCTGCGCGGCCTATGCGAGCGCTGCGCGAACCGATTTAGGTAGAGAATGCTCGCGGGGTGGGCGATCTCGGCCAGATTTTCTTTCTCTCGCTGTTGGCGATGTTCAACCCGACCCTGCTCGCGGCGGTCACCCTGATGCTGCTGACCGAGCACCCGAAGCGGTTGATGCTCGGCTACCTGCTCGGCGCCTACACGACCAGCATCACGATCGGATTGGCAATCGTCTTCGCCCTGCACGACTCCGACGCGGTCAGCACCAGCAAGCGCACGATTGGCCCCGGCGAGGACATCGTGATCGGCTGCCTGCTGCTGGTGATCGCCTACGTTCTCGGCAGCGACCGCGACGCGCGCCTGCGCGAACGCCGGGCCCGCCGCAAAGAGGCGAAGCTGGCGAAGGCCGAGGGGGAGAAGAAGGAACCGCTGCCGATGCGCCTACTCGGCCGCGGCTCGCCGCGGATCGCCTTCGTCGTCGGCATGCTGCTCAGCTTCCCGGGCGTCTCCTACCTGACCGGGCTCAGCCACATCGACAAACTCGGCGCTGCCGCGGTACCGACCGCCCTGTTGGTCGTCGCCTTCTGCTTGATCCAGCAGCTGCTGCTCGAGGTGCCGCTGGTCGGCTACATCCTCAGGCCGGACGGCACCCAGCAGGCCGTCGACGGCTTCCGCGCCTGGCTCGGCCGCAACGGCCGCCGTGCCGGCATCTGGGTCGCCGCCGTGCTCGGCGTCCTCCTCGTCATCCGCGGAATCGCCGGGTTGGTGAGCTGAGATGAAGAAGTGGGGAGTCCTCGTCGTCCTCGGTGCCGCCCAGTTCCTGATGGTCCTCGATCAGGCCGTGATGAACGTCGCGATCTCCCAGCTGGTCGAAGACTTCGACACCACCGTGACGACGATTCAGATGGTGATCGCCTTCTACGCGCTGGTGATGGCGGGACTGATGCTGACCGGCGGCAAGCTTGGCGACATCTGGGGGCGCCGCCGCGCCTTCACGATCGGCATCTGCATCTACGCGGTCGGCTCCGGCCTCACCGCTGCGTCCTGGAACGTGCCCTCGCTGATGCTCGGCTGGTCGGTGCTGGAGGGCATCGGCGCGGCGCTGGTGATCCCGGCGCTGATCGCGCTCGTCGCCGGCAACTACAGAGGGGCCGAGCGGGCGATCGCCTACGGCGTGCTCGGCGGCGTCGCCGGCGCCGGCATCGCCGTCGGGCCGATCCTCGGCGGCTGGGCGACGACCGAGCTGAGCTGGCGGGTCGTCTTCGTCGGCGAGGTCGTCGTCGCGATCGGGATCCTGGCCGGCACGCGGTTGATCCGCGAGCCGGAGCGGGAGGGACCTCCGCCGGTGCTCGACTGGATTGGCGGGGTGCTTTCAGCCGCGGGGTTGGCGCTGGTCGTCTTCGGCGTCCTGCAGGCGAGCAACTGGGGTTGGCTGGCCCCGCGCAGCTCGCCGATCACACCCTTTGGTTTCTCGCTGACCCCCTTCGTGATTGCTGCCGGCGCGCTGGTGCTGGCGGGGTTCGTCGCCTGGGAGCGCCGCCGCGAACGGCTCGGTCAGGACCCGCTGGTCCACCTGCCGCTGCTGCGGATTCCCTCGTTGCGCGGCGGCGTAGCCATGTTCCTCGCCCAGAACCTGATCCTGATGGGCGTCTTCTTCACCATCCCGCTCTTCCTGCAGGTGGTCCAGGGTCTCGACGCGCTTGAAACCGGCGTGCGCATGCTGCCCGCCTCGGCCGGGCTCTTCTTCGCCGCGATCGCGGGCTCGGCGCTGGCCAAGCGCTTTCCCCCGAGGCCGTTGGTGCGGGTCGGGCTGGTGACCGTCTTCGTCGCGATCCTGCTGCTGCTGACGACGATCGAGCCCGAACTCGACAACGCTCCCTTCCTGATCGCGATGGGGGTGCTCGGCATCGGCATGGGGCTGATCGTCTCCCAGCTCGGCAACGTCGTTCAGTCCGCGGTCGGCGACGCCGACCGCAGCGAGGCGGGAGGCCTGCAGAGCACCGCCCAGCAGCTTGGCTCCTCGCTGGGGACGGCACTGCTAGGCGCGATCGTGATCACTGGCCTGATCGCGGCCTTCACCGCCAACGTCGCCGGTGACGCGCGCATCTCGGCCGACGTCAGCAAGCAGCTGGAGGTGCGGCTGAGCGCGGGCGGCAGCTTCGTCGCCGCCGACGAGGTGCGCGCCGGCGCCGAAGCGGCCGGCCTCGACGGGCCGACGACGAGCGCCCTGATCGAGAACTACGAAGACGCCCAGCTGAAAGCGCTGAAGACCGCCTTCCTCTTCGCCGCCTTCCTCACCCTCGCTTCCTTCTGGAGCACCCGCCGCCTGCCCGACCAGCGCTTCGATCAGATGGCCGCCGGGCCCGATCCTCCCCGGCTCGAACCCGAGCCGACTACGGTCTAAGCATGCTCGATCCCAAGCACGGCCATCGCAGTCTGGAGGAGCGTGCTGCTGCGGGCAAGGCCGCGCGCGGCGAGGCGCCGCGCTCGGGCTATGCGGATTGGGCGCCGGCGACCGACCGCGCGGACCCGGTCGAGCTGCTGGAGGGCCAGGCCACCTCGCGGGTAGGCCAGCTCGTGCCGCTGCGCTACGCGCGCATGCTGGTCTCTCCCTTCACCTTTTACCGCGGCGCGGCGGCGGTGATGGCGGCAGACCTCGCGGCGACCCCACGCAGCGGCTTCGACGTGCAGCTCTGCGGCGATGCCCACCTCTCCAACTTCGGCGCCTATGCCTCGCCCGATCGCGAGCTCGTCTTCGACGTCAACGACTTCGACGAGACCCTGCCGGGGCCGTGGGAGTGGGACGTGATGCGGCTTGCCGCGAGCCTCTCCGTGGCCGGGCGCGAGCGCGGCTTCAAGCGCCGCGAGCGACTGGCGATCGTCGCCGCGATGTCGGCTGAGTACCGGGCGGCGATGCGCAGGATGGCCCAGCTCGGCAACCTCGAGGTCTGGTACACGAAGATGGACGTGGAATCGATCGCCAAAGGCTGGGAATCGGCCGCCGGCGAGAAGGAGGCGGCCAGCTTCCGCCGCAACCTCGAGAAGACCCGCGCCAAGGATCGGATGCGCGCCCTCTCGAAGCTGACCCGCGAGGTCGACGGTGAGCTGCGCATCGTCAGCGAACCGCCGCTGATCGTGCCGATCGACGAGCTGGTCGACGAGGACGCCGACATCAAAGCCGCAGTGCTGAAGATCATTGCCGATTACCGCGACACGCTTCCCGAGGACCGCCAGGTCCTGCTTGACGGCTACCGCTTCGTCGACGCGGCGCTCAAGGTGGTCGGCGTCGGCAGCGTCGGCACCCGCGCCTTCATCGTGCTGATGCTGGGTCGCGACAGCGGCGACCCACTCTTCCTCCAGGCCAAGGAAGCGCAGCGCTCGGTGCTCGAGCCCTACGCCGAGCCGAGCGCCTTCGAGAACCAGGGCGAGCGCGTCGTCCAGGGCCAGCGCCTGACCCAGGCGGCCAGCGACATCCTGCTCGGCTGGGTCAAAGCGACCGGCATCGATGGCAAGCAGCGTGACTTCTACGTGCGCCAGCTCTGGGACCAGAAGGGCTCGGCCAAGGTCGAGAACATGGACGCCCGCGCCCTCACCACCTACGCCGAGATCTGCGGCACGACCCTGGCCCACGCCCACGCCCGCAGCGGCGACCGCATCGCGATCGCCGCCTACCTCGGCAAGAGCGACACCTTCGACAAGGCGATCGCCGGCTTCGCCGAGACCTATGCCGACCAGAACGAGCGCGACTACGAGGCGCTGAAGTCAGCCCTCGACGATGGCCGGATCGAGGCGGCTCAGATCAAAGACTGAGCGCGCCGAGCAAAAGCATCAGCAGTGCGCCGCATGCAATTCCCAGCCCGGTGCCGGCCAGGTAGACGGATCCGGGCGATTCGATCAGCGGTGCAACGGAGTGCTGGAGCAGATAACGATTGACAGACTGAGTCTTCATCTCGTGCCTCCTATTTCGGTTTCCTACGGGGTTAGCTGACGGGCTCGCGGCCGATGCCGCTAGGGCCGGATCACCGGCCCACTCGCCCCAACTTCTTGGTTCCCCCGTCCGCCTGCGCTGAGCGAAGGCGGCTCGGATTGAAGTCGCAACCTAGCAGGCGGAGATGCGGCGTCAGCTCTCGTGGCGGTAGAGCAAGACATAGAGAAGTTGCATCCGGATATGGATGATGGATAGCAATGAAATCTGGAAAGCAAGATGGAGATAGTCCCGAGCTAGCATTTCTGATTGTCAGTAGGAGAAAGCTATGACTGCAGATCAGAGAAGCAAGAGAATTGAGCGGACGCTTAAGCGAAACGAGTCCGCAGTAGAGCGCGCCAATAGGCGCACCGACCGGCTTCAAGAGACCGCAAGGCAATCTTCCGGCTGCTGATCGCGCTCTACGACACCTACGCGAGAACGCAGTCGGTTAGCGCTCTCGCACGTCATCGGACTCCTAAACGCAAAAGCCCCGCCTAGACGGGGCTTCCGAGTGCGGCTGAATGGAGTCGAACCATCACGTCCCGTTAGGGACACAAGGCCCTCAAGCTGCCCAGGCACCGCTTGTTAGAGCGGAAAACGGCCTCTAGAGCCAAATCAATACCGGCTGTCTCCGGCTGGGCCCGGCTGTTTCGGAGGCTGACTGGCGCACCGCTGGCGCACGAGACGGCGATTTCGTCCCCCGGCAACCGTCGATCCTCCGGCTACAGCCTGCACGGTGACGATGACGCACGACGAGGCCGCCGACACCTCGCGCACCGACGCCCGTCAACGAACCTCATGCGTAGTCGGTGACTTTTGTGCTAATAACGAGCCCATCGCCAATGATGCTCCCGTATGTCGTGACGACGGTGTTCGTGATGTTGTTCGCCCTCGGCCTACTGCCTCTTTGGCCCGCTGCACTTGTGGTCGCTTCGTCGTTTGTTGCTCTCATCGCGCTGGCGGCCGCCGGTGGCTCACCTAGGACGATGTTCCTCGCGACCTCACAGTACCTCAGCCTCATCGTGGCCTTCTTCAGCATTCGGAGGAGATGGATTCAGTTCGTCCCACCGTTGATCCTGTGGCCGATCTTGATGCTCGTTCAGTGGCTATTGGCGCCCGTGATCCACACCGAGAGGGGGCTGTTCCTTCGGGAATTCTCGTCATTCCTCGAGACCTCAGCGCAGGTATTGGCGGCATTGCTGATCGCTCTCGCAATCGAGGCTCGGGCAACAAAGTCCGTTCAAGACACGGTCGCCGTACGGCCCGCAACGATCATGATCGTTCTGCTCCTCGCAGTTGCTGAGCTTGCCTGCCTCGCCGTCCTGAGCCCTTTCCTGCCCGCATTCCTTGACCGATGGGCGATCTACCTGGTAATCGCGTCCGGCGTCTCCGCGATCCTCGCACTACTGCTTGTCAGTTGGCGTATCCTTGGCGAAGAAGCCAATGTCACCAGAAGTCCCAATCAAATTTGATCCTGTGGCCCTCAAAGACCTAAAGGGCCTTGGACGGTTTCGTCGCCGGCTCCTCAACCAGGCCCTTCGTGACGAGCTTCGCACGCCTGACCCGTCGCTTCCCGTTGAACGTCTCCCCATACCAGATTGGCAGGCCCTGCAGATTGGCGACTACCGAGTGATCTATCGCTCCCAACCCGCCACCACTGGCGACACGGGTTCGATTCATGTCGTCGGCCGCATTCTTGATCAGGAAGATTTCACCGAGTCGCTTCGGGAGGGCCGACTCACCGAAACGCTTCCTAACGCGGTGGCTCCCACCGGGCACTAGCGTAGCCGTCCAATCGTGTCGGCCGCGCGCCGTGAGCGCGACCGCGCCGCCTTGGCGGACGATCCCAGTGCCCGCCGGGCAGCACGTCGCCACGCGCCCGTCCTTGCCGAGTTGACGCCCGATCCCGCCCCCGACGCCCCGGCTCGCGCCGCCCGGATCGTGGCGATGGCAGACGAGGCGTCGGCGCGGCTACCGTGAGGGTCTTTCACGGCACGAGCATGAAGTGCAGGCCGTCAATCCTCGCGCGCGGACTAGAGGCGTAGCCAAAGGCCACTCGCTATTCGAGCGACCGTTCGACCTTCTCTAGAACGTCGCGCAACTCGGCGATCTCGCTCAGGCTGAGGCTGACCGCCATCGAGGGATTCTGATCGTCAGTAACGGTGACGTACGCGCCTGGCGGATCATCATCAGAGCCGGGATGTGGTTCCACCTCAATAACCGTATTCCCATCATCTGGCCTGACTCGGTAGGCCACCGTCACGCCACGACCCCAACGAGAGTTTCTTCCTCCGGGGTGGCCGTGTCGGTGAGGACGCTAAGCACGGCCTTCAACTCCAAAGCCTCGCCCCGCTTGAGTTGAAGGAGGCGCTCGTCGCGGTGTCGGGTGCTCACAGGGATGTTGATCCACACCGCCAGCTCATCGTCAATTTCGTTCGCGCTCAGCTCGAACGATGTCTCGCCCTCATCGCAGTCGAAATGCAGCCGGTACTCAGGTCTAATCGACATATCTCTCCCTTGGTCGGGTGCCTTTCGACCATAAGGGGTCCGGTGGCAAGATGCGCCCGGTCGAGGTGCAAATCCCGCAGAAAAGAGGCGAAGACTCGGCCGGGAGGGGCGGCCTAGAAACACAGCGCCCCGCCGGGCTGGCTTGCCGGGCGGGGCTTAAGTAGCGCTCCAACCTGTGTCTGCGTCTGTCGGATCGCGATCCTTGCGAGTGGGCCATTCGGCCCGGCTCAAAGGCTCCGAGGGCAGGGACGCAAACCTGCTTGTCCTCTATGGCGGGGGTGTCCTTGTTGGCATCGCGCCAGGGACGGCGCCCGCATAAGGGACTCTCGCACGTCGCCCGGCGGGAAAACGTGTAGCCGCACATGGACGCCGTAAGTCGCCCCGCCCGCCCGGGCGGGAGACGACCGGGCGGGGCGGTTGCGATGGCATAAAGGAAACTCAGGCGAGCCGGTAGACGCCGCCGAGGCAGCCGACCAGGGGGCATACTGCTCGGCCGCCCCCAAACCGGGTCAACCCTTCGAGACTCTGACCTCTAGCCCCTCGCTGCTCGCGCGGTCGGTGATCCCCTCGGCGAACCCCTCGACCATGCCCTCGACCAGCGCCATCATCCGATCCTCATCGGCCTTGGTCTCGCCGCGCTCGGCTTCCGCTTCGACCTCATACTCAATACGCAGGTTCACTCGCATGGCTTAGTCCCCTTGGGTGCGGTGGTCTTTGATTGTGATCGGATGCCCAATGTTCAGGAGGCAAGAGGCCGAGCAGCCGCTAACTGTTTGCTGGGCGGATCATCGGCCACTGTCGCAGCCTATCCCTGGAGGGTACGAATACGAATGCAAGAAGGAACAGGCTCGGCGCGGCTCTGCGAGTTCGTCGCGGCGAAGCTGACGGAAGGCGGCTCGCCTCTCAGCGGATCAAATAAGAGACGAGGTAAAGGACCGATCGCAACGAGCTTGAGTTCGACCGACGATCGGGGAAGGCCGTCGATTCGTTCATCCACGCGCAGGGTCTACATTCGACGGGGAGGCGAAACGAAATCTGAGTGGGAAGCGTCGGATCGAAAGGCGCTTTTGCCCGGTTTGCCGCCACAAGGAGTGCATCCCCCGGAGATCGTGATTGACTCGCTCTTGCCCGACGAAGCTCTTCGACTGCTATTCGAGATTTACTTCAGCAAGCTTGAGGCCCAGTCGTTTGTATGGGACTGGAATCGGCGGGAATGGGTTCCGAGTGAGCACTAACGACGAGTGGCGTGGCTCTTAGCGGTAGCCCGAGTCGGGGACTTCAGGGACTGCCGACAGCCCGGCTACTATCTGCATCGTGACGGCTCGCGATAAGGCCCATGCCGTTCTTGACCATCTCCCTGAGGACCGGGTTGAGGCGGCGCTGGCTGCCCTTGAGGCAGTTGAAGGACGAGATACCTCTCTGGAGGCGATCCTGGCGCGCCATGGCGAGGAGCAGCTCAGTGCCGAGGAATTCGATCGGCACTTCGGGTCGTTGCCCACTGACGACGAGGGCTGATCGTGGCTGACGAGCGGGCCGAGCCGTCCAGCGCTCTTGGGACCAATACGAGGGACCGATCTCTCCTAAGTCAAAGGCGGGTGTTCGCACCGTGCCGATCCTCGGAGTTCTCCGAGACCAGCTTGACGCACGAGCCTTGGCGACCGGCTCGGATCTGGTGTTTGGGAGGGGTGTTGACGAGCCGTTCGGACCGAAGGGGATCGCTGACCGGGCCATGCGTGTGTGGGAGGCGGCGAATGAGCGCGAGAGAGAAGCGGCCGGGCGAGAGGGGCGCGATCCAGAGCTTCTGCGGCCGATCACCCTCCACGAGTGTCGCCACACGTTCGCATCGCTGCTGATCGACGCTGGGGTCAACCCGAAGGCGATTCAGGAGTTCATGGGTCACGCGACTATCGAGGAGACATTCTCACGCTACGGACATCTGATGCCCGGCGCGCGCGATCAGGCCCGGGTGCTGGTCGATGCCTATTTGAATTCTGCCCCAAAGGTCGAGAGATATCTCGGTATTGAATAGGTACGGATGAAGCCTTAGAGTGCCGCTCACATGGTTGGCATTGGAGCAAGGGCGTCTCGACTAGACCTCCTGGCCGCAAGCTTGCGGCCAGGACTGGCTGCTTTGGCGGTTCTTGTTGTCTCGGTCTCCCTTTTGATCTCGCCAGCCAGTGCCTCTGCTATTTCAACAACCATTCATATCGCCAATACAAGTGGCGAAGGAGTATTCATCCGACCTGAAGCCAATACCGGGAGGCCTGCGATTGGTTGGATGCCCGAAGGGGCTAGCCCTGACTTCCATTGCTTTGTTTGGGGGCAGAACATCAACGGCGTTCCGATCTGGTTTAACGTGACCTACAACGGGGTCACCGGCTATTACGCCTCCTATTACGATGACAGCAGCTATCACTCGAACGAAGAACTCACAGCCAAGTACGGGGTTCCTCTCTGCGGACAAGCGACATCCCCTGCACCATCTCCGGGTGCGGCGCCAGCATCGGTGCCACCTCCTTCCTCATCGCCTGCAGGTATCTATTCGATTATTGACGCGGCGGGCGGCGTCTTCTTCCGTAATTCTCCAAGCTGGAACGACAGCCGCCAAGTCCCAGGGGAAGGTGTCTACAGCGGCGATCAGGTGCAGCTTCTCTGTGGTGCATTCGGAGAGGCCTATGGCCCTTACAGCAACCGCTGGTGGAGCTATGTTCAGAACCTGACTCGCCCTACTGCAGGCAAGGGTTGGGTCAATGCGCATTTCATCAACGATGGAATGCCAGCTAATCAACCGTCCCCAGGCGAGTCGACCTGTCCAGCCAGCGTCCCCGGCGCTCCTGGCGGGGCAGGTTCTGCACCCGCGGCTGCTACGAGGTCCGTCTTCTTCTGGCCCGAGGTTCCCAACTCCATGCAGATATCGGACATGGACATCAATGCAGGTGCGTGGTATTCCCACCAGGCATGCACGCCGCTCCCACCGGCGCCGTTGTCCATTCCGGGGAGCGTTAACACCCTTGCCGGCTGGAGCTTGGGCCGACTGGGGCCGATGTATTTCCTCCACCTCTATCCGGAGCGCTGGTCGCAGATCCACACGATAATCCTCTTTGACCCCGGATCCTACGGCGATATGACATCGAGTAGTCCCAGTGCTGGCTGCGATTCGAAGCTCACGCAGCCGTCAATCAACGAGATGCTTGCCAAATGGCTGCAGCAGCCTGGAAACGAGCTTCTTATCTTGGCTGGTAGGAACAGCGAGGAAAAGCCATACCACATTCCAGGAACGGAAATATATTGGGGTGATCCCAAGTTCCAAGGTCTATGGAACTTTTACTTCCACAACCTCTGGAACACTAAAATGAGCGGCCGGGCGATTGTCTGCGATTACGACAACCTCCGACATGATCTAGTTCTAAACTATTTCTACCAAGTGGTCAGAGCGACCGGCCTTGGCTTCCGGCCTGACGGTTGCCCAGTCTCGCCGAAGGCGCCACTGCCGGTGCGCTGGAGCCCCTGATAACGGGATTCTACTTTGGAACCTGAGTCCCTGTACGGGGTGGGACGAGGTATATCTCCACCCAGCGTAGACGCTTCCTGAAGGCAAAGTCTGTCTTGACAGTATGGTGATGGTTGCGCACAGTCAGTGTGCAGAACGCCCGCTTATGGCCGTGTGATTGATGGCACCGCGCCCGCGGGTACGCTTCCTTCGTCGCCCTGAATGAAGACCCGGGGCCGATGCCGCGTCTTGTTCGCTGTCTTGGTGAGGTGGTCGATATCGCGTTTACACGCTGTCGATGACCGAACCCGATGCGCTCTTTCAATGGCCGACCATAGATCCAGCTGGGAGGGCGTACACGGTCAGGCTTGCCAAGGACTACGCGCACGTGCGCCATTCGATCACCTAGCTTGACACCGCCGATTCCTTTTCCGGGAACGATCCTTGCTAAGGCCAGAGCAGGGACGGCACAGATCAGCAGGAGGGCAACTAGTCCTCCGGAGATACGGCTAATTCTAATAAACATTCCCTGACTATATATCGGCTGACTTGTGTCTCGGAGGCTCATTCTGTCTTGAAGTTTCGGGTTCGCTTTGGATTCAACTGAATGCGCATGCTCCGCCCGTCGCCGCGGGTCGTGGTTGTTCGCGGCCAAGGCATAGTCGTATTGACCCTCTGCGCTTGCACGATTTCCCGGATCCGTCGATCGGGGAAGCAGCGATTTGGTGTTGGCTGGCGCACGGACTGGCGCACGGCAAACGAAGGCAGCTCCTGCCAAGAAACCTAGAAAGGCGAAAACCCCCGACTTGCGGGGGTTTTCCCATGCGGCTGAATGGAGTCGAACCATCACGTCCCGTTAGGGACACAAGGCCCTCAACCTTGCGCGTCTACCAGTTCCGCCACAGCCGCTCGAGGGGCGACGATTCTAGATGTTTGGGGATTCCGGGGCATTTGGTTGCGGGCATCCGGGTGGGGCGGTACAGTTGCGAACAAGTGTTCGAGCGATTTGATACCCGGCGAGTAGAGGAGGGGAGTTAGGCGTGGAGCTGGATCTGACCAAACGGCAGAAAGAGATCTTCGACTTCATCCGTCGCTATGCGGCAAAGACGGGTTATCCCCCGACCGTGCGGGAGATCGGCAAAGCCGTCGGCCTGCACTCGTCCTCGACCGTGCATGCGCACCTCGCCAACCTGGAGAAAATCGGCCTGCTCAAACGCGATCCTTCGAAGCCGCGGGCGATCGAGCTGCTCTTCGACAAGGCGAAGAAGACGATCATGCCCGGCAACGGCCTGCCGCTTGTGGGTCAGGTTGCCGCCGGTGAGCCGATCGTCGCCGAAGAGAACGTCGAGGAATACATCGAAGTGCCCGACGTGATCGGCGGCGAGGACGGCGACTACATCCTCAACGTGCGCGGCGAATCGATGGTCGAAGCGGGAATCTTCGAGGGCGACTACGTCGTCGTGCGCCCGGCCGACGATGCGGCTAACGGTGAGATCGTCGTCGCCCTGATCGGCGAGGACGCCACGGTCAAGCGTTTCTTCCGCGAAAGCGACCACATCCGCCTGCAGCCCGAGAATGAGACGATGGAGCCGATCCGCACGACTGAGGCCAAGGTGCTCGGCAAGGTCGTGGGCGTCTTCCGCAAGATCTGATGACGGCCCCAGATGGCGTCATGCGGCGTCCTCGGTCGCTAGCGCGCAGAGCACGCCACGTTCCCTGTGTCCTTGCCTGACGCCATCTGGACCTCGTCATCGAGGCCACTTACCTGCCTGAATTAGCTTCTTGTAGCGGCGTTGCTTGCGCCGGGCGTCGCGCATCACCCAGGGCAGCAGGCGCAGGGCGAGGCGGGGGGAGAGGTCGAAGAGGCGCAGCAGGGGGCCGCGCCAGCGGGGCAGGACGAGGATTGGGCGAGGGCGCTCGACCAGCTTGCCGACCTCCCGCGCGACCTGCTCCGGCGTCAGCAGATGGCCGGAGAAGGAGCCGGCGGCGTCGGGGTCGTCGAGCTTGTCCTCGAGCATCGGTGTCCAGATTCCGTCGGGGCAGACGGCGGAGAGCTCGACTCCCTTGATGCCGGCGCGGCGCAGGTCGAAGAGCGTGCCGAGGGTGAAGGCCATCGCCGCGTGCTTGCTGGCCGAGTAGTTGACCTCGCCCGGCGCGGCGACGATGCCGGCCAGCGAGACGACGTTGACCACGTGACCACGGCCGGCGGCGATCATCGGCTCCAGGGCGGCAACGGTGCCGTTCATCGTGCCCAGCGCGTTGATCTCGAGCATTGCCCGCCGCGTCGCCTCGTCCTGCTCCCAGGAGAGGCCGGTGGCGAGCACGCCGGCGTTGTTGATCCAGACGTCGAGCGTGCCGCCGCGCGCCGAGGCATCGGCCGCGAGCGCCCGGCAGGCAGCCTCGTCGCGGACGTCGAGCGCGGCTGAGCGCGCTCCGGTCCCGATTTCATCGGCGGTGCGCGCAGCGGCGTCGGGATCGATGTCGGTGACGTGAACGAGGAAGCCGCGTCCTCCCAACTCCAAGGCGATCGCGCGGCCCAGGCCACCCCCAGCTCCGGTGACGACGGCAACGGGCATCGACGGTCAGGTTATTCGATGCATTTGTCTCGAGCCCGCTTCTCCGCGCTACCATCGTCGAGCGGGCCGAGCGACTGCGGGGGGAGAGAAAACCCCTCGAGGAAAGTCCGGACACCAGAGGGCAAGGCGGTGGGTAACGCCCACCCGGGGAAACCCGCGGGACAGTGCCACAGAAATACACGGCCGATGGCGCGGCCACACGTGAGTCGCGAACAGGCAAAGGTGAAATGGTGCGGTAAGAGCGCACCGGCGTCGCGGTGACGCGGCGGCCAGGCAAACCCCGCCCGGTGCAAGGCCAAGCAGGACCGTCGACCCTGCCCGGCGAGGTCCAGGTAGGCCGCAGGCCGCTTCGGCGGCCCCCGGGATTTCGGTCCCGGTGAGACAGATGGCCGCTCACGACAGGATCCGGCTTATAGGCCCGCTAACGAAAAGGCCCTCGAAAGAGGGCCTTTTCCATGCCTGGCAAGGTTTCCGTCTTAGCGTTTGCTAATCTGCCGCCAACTTCCGCTGAATCTTCGCCTACATATCGCGAAGAGCGGGGGACCCAATTGTTGGGGCGAATCGTAGGCATCTGCCACGTAGCGCAGCTCTTTCAGCGCGAGCCCGTCAGCTAACCCCGTAAGCGTCGCAAAGAGCTAATGAAGATAGTTAGGAACCGCCACGGGCGGAAAGATCATTCACGGCATGGGCACGCTGCGCGCGCGCACCTTGGCCGACGGCTGCGCCGTATATTCCTGGCGACGGCGCTGCTCTCCCTGGCTCTGGCACCCCTCGCGGCCGAGGCACAGACCGGCGGCGCCGGTCCGCCCAGCGGAGAAGCAAACACTTCCGGCGGGGCCGGCCTCGTCTTCAGCAGCCCGATGCGCTCGGCCGGCGCCACCTGGTACGGACCTGGGCTCTACGGCAACGGCACCGCCTGTGGCGAGACCCTGCGGCCGGGTACGATCGGCGTCGCCCACCGCACGCTGCCCTGTGGCACCACGCTCAAGATCAACTACCACGGGCACTCCCTGGTCACCAAGGTGATCGACCGCGGGCCGTATACGAAGGGCAACGACTTCGATCTCACCAACGGCGCCCGCCTCGCCCTCGACTTCGAAGGCGTGGGGCAGGTTCGCTACGCCGTCGCCGTCGGCTCCTCCGGCTAGCGCGACTAAGCAGGATTTCTCGGTTTGATGGTAAATCTGCCCCGGAACGGGCAGGTTTCCAACGAGAGGAGCTTTTGTATGTCGAGGTCTTTGCAGGCAGCTATCTACGCCGGGCTGCTGATGCTCCTCGTCGTTTTCGCCGGTAGTGCCGGTGCTGCCACGGGTGAAAGCGAAACCGCCCAGACCACGGTCGTGCTCGGCGAAACGGCCACCATGCCCGATCCCTCCTGCCCGGAGTCGCCCTGCCAGGCGATCGGCAGCGTCACCGGCTTCCAGGTCAGCACCAGCCAGGGCGAACTTCCCTTCCGCGTGCGCAAGGACGGCAGGATCAAGTCCTGGACGCTGACCCTCTCGCAGCCGACCAGCAGCCAGCGTTCGTTCTTCAACGGCTTCTTCGGCACGCCCCCCGAGGCGCGTCTGGCGATCCTGCGCCGCGTCGCCGGCACAAACCCGCCGCGCTACGCCCTTCGCGCCCAGGGCTCGGTCCACGTGCTCAGCCCTTATCTGGGCCAGACGGTCAAATTCGGCGCCTCCCTTCGCGTCAAAGCGGGCGACATCATCGGAATTACCGTCCCCACCTGGGCCCCAGCTTTCGCTCAGGGCCAACCCTCCGACAACGCCTGGCGAGCCAGCCGCGAAGTAGGCAAGTGCGTCAACTCAACCGACGTGAGGCAGGGAGAACCGCAGGAAAAGGTGGGCACCCGCGCTGAATACGGCTGCCGCTACGCGACAGCGCGCCTGCTGTACACCGCCACGGTCGTCGAGGACTGACCCGCCGCGCCTGGCGCGGCGCATCCCGGTGTCCTCAGTCGCTCGCGTGCTTTCTTTCGCACGCCACGCTCCCAGCGTCCTTGGCCTGCTTGCGCCATGCGCGGTGGGTCGGGTCGGATAACTGCCCTTAGAGACGAGAGAGGGTTCGGGTGCCCCTCCCAAAACACTCAAGCGCGGCTGCTGCCGCGCGTTTTGGGAGGGGTGGCCGAACCCTCTTACGCCACTGAGGGGAGGACCCGAGGACCGGACTGGTCTTTCGGGAGCTCAGCTGCCCCAGCGATCAGGCTCTGGAACTCGTTGAGCACCAGGTGCGCAACCGCCTCGAGCAGCTCCTCGTCGGTCCAGCCGATCTCACGCGCCTCCTCGTGGAGGTGGAGCGGGGGGTGGCCGTTCGCCTCAAGGGCGCCGTGCAGGTACTCGAGCAATGCGGCCTCTTTGGGGTCACCCGAATTGAAGCTACGGGCTCTCGAGACCTCGTCCAGCCCGAGGCCGGCGCTGCGCGCCGACTTGGCGTGCTGAGCGATGCTGTAGGTGTCGTCGCGGTACTCGGCGACCGCGAGGGCGATCCGCTCGCGCGTCGCGCGGGGCAGGACTCCGCCGCGGAGCTCCGAGCGCATCCGCGTGTAGGCGCGCAGGACTGCCGGCGCCCCTGCGAGGACACCAACGAACTTTGTAACCGCGCCACCCGTGGCCTGGATCGTTTTGATCAGGGGGGCGCTCTCATCAGGTGCCGTCAACTCGTCGTGGATCTGGAACCTGCTGACATCTGTTTTTACTGTCACTTGGCATCCGCCTCCGGCTCTGCTGGGGAGATTCCGCTTTACAGAGCCTTTAATTGGCCTTTACTTTACTTTCAGCCGTCTACTTACGTCTCGTAAGTTATACCTGGTTTTATGTCGCCCTGCAAGCCGCCTGAAAGCAACAGCTCTTTACCCCAATACGGGCACTTCTACCCAAGCGGTTCACTGCCTGACGGCGCGACTCTGTTTGCAACAGAGCTTTGGCCTATCGTTGCCCGCTCGAAGCGGACAAGCGCTAGCCCAGGAGGACCAGGAAGACATGGCAGATCAACCGAGAAGTGCCGCTGACGTCATCGAGCTGGTCAGGGAGGCCGACGTCCGCTTCGTCCGGCTCTGGTTCACCGATGTGCTGGGCCAGCTGAAGAGCTTCTCGATTAACGCCTCCGAGCTCGAGGACGCTTTCGAGGGCGGTATGGGCTTCGACGGCTCCTCGATCACCGGCTTCAACCCGATCGAGGAGTCCGACATGATTGCCATGCCCGATCCGGCGACCTTCGCCCTGATCCCTTGGCGGCCGGAGGGCGAGAACGCGGTGGCGCGGATGTTCTGCGACGTCCAGGTTCCCGGCGGCGAACCGTACGAGGGTGACCCACGCTGGATCATGAAGCGGGCGCTCAAACGGGCCGAGGAGATGGGCTTCGACGCCTTCAACATCGGCCCCGAGCTCGAGTTCTTCTACTTCCGCTCGGCCAAACCCGAGGGCGGAGTGCCCGAAGTTCTCGACGAGGGCGGTTACTTCGATCTGACCACGCTCGACGCCGGCTCCGACGTGCGCCGCGACACCGTGCTCGCCCTGGAGAAGATGGGCATCCACGTCGAGTACACCCACCACGAGGTCGGCCCCTCCCAGCACGAGGTTGACATGCGTTACAAGGACGCGCTGGCGATGGCCGACGACTGCATGACCTACCGCATCGTGGTCAAGGAGTACGCGATGAAGTACGGCTGGCACGCGACCTTCATGCCCAAGCCGCTCTTCGGCGAGAACGGCTCCGGCATGCATGTGCACCAGTCGCTGACCAAAGATGGAAAGAACGCCTTCTTCGACCCCGACGACCAGTTCTTCCTCTCGGCCACGGCGAAGGCATTCATCGCCGGCCAGCTCAAGCACGCGCGCGAGATCTCACCGCTCTTCGCCCAGTGGGTCAACTCCTACAAGCGGCTCGTCCCCGGCTACGAGGCGCCGGTCTACCTTGCCTGGTCGCGCCGCAACCGCTCGGCGCTGATCCGGGTGCCGCTCTACCACCCCGGCAAGGAGGGGGCGACCCGGGCCGAGCTGCGCTGTCCCGATCCGGCCTGCAACCCCTACCTCTGCTTCGCCGGCATGCTGCAGGCGGGCCTGGAAGGGATTGAGAAGGGCTACGAGCTGCCCGAGCCGATGGAGCAGAACCTCTACCACCTCTCGCCCGAGGAGCTCTCCCACCAGGGGATCGAGCAGTTGCCGGCGACGCTGGGCGAGGCGATCGAGGTCGCCGCCGACTCGGAGCTGGTCCTGCGCACGCTCGGCGAGCACACCTTCCGCCGCTTCGTCGAGATCAAGCGCCAGGAGTGGGACGAGTACCGGGTGCAGGTGACACCGTTTGAGATCGAACAGTTCCTGCCGGTTCTCTGAGCCGTCCGGGCCCTCTCTCGTCGATCGGCGGGTCTCAGCGAACCCGGTCAGAGAGCTTGTTGCAGGGCTTCGGGATCGGTGACCGGGGTGCGGCAGGTGAAGTTCTCGCAGACATAGGCGGCCGGGTTGCCGTCGACCTCGCCGCGATCCTGGAGTAGCGGCGGCGCCTCGCTGCCCTCCGGGCCGCCGGCCAGGACTAGGTGGGGTCGGAACTCGCCGCGGACCACTGCTGCAAGCTCGTCCACATCCTTGCCGACCAGTGCCACCTCCTTAGTCCGGGAGAGGTGGAAGTCGATTGCCCTGAGCAGGTGGGCGAAGGCCTCGGGGTGCTTGCCGGCCGAGTCGGAGAAGAGGCGGAAGACGCCCTCGGCCGCCTCTTCGTAGGCGCGCTCGCCGGTCAGGGCGCCGAGGCGCAGTAGGCCGAAGGCGGCGGCCGAGTTGCCCGAAGGGATTGGGTGGTCGCCGATCTCCTTGCGTCGGGCGATCAGCGATTCGTGATCGTCGGCGGTGGAGAAGAAGCCGCCGCGCTCGCCGTCGGCGAAGCGGACGAGCAGGGTCTCGGCGAGCTCGCGGGCGCGCTCGAACCAGATGGTCTCGAAAGTCGCTTCGTAGAGAGTGAGCAGGGCCTCGAGCAGGAAGGCATGGTCCTCCAGGTAGGCCTTGAGGTGAGCGCGGCCATCCTTGTAAGTGCGCAGGAGGGTGCCTTCGCCGTCGCGCATCTCGGTCCAGACGAAGTCGGCACAGGCGCGCGCCGCCTCGAGGAAGTCCTCACGCCCGAGCACGGCTCCGGCCTCGGCCAAGGCGGCGATCATCAGCGCGTTCCAGGCAGCGAGGCGCTTGTCGTCGAGCCCGGGCCAGACGCGCTTGGCGCGGGCCTCGTAGAGGACTCGCCGCATCTCGCCCAGTTCCTCGGGCTCCACCACATCGGCGCCGCCGGCGAGGTGCAGGATGTTCCGCCCCTCGAAGTTGCCCGCCTCGCTGACCCCGTAGAACTGCATCAAGCCCTCTACCTGCTCTGGCGAGAAGTCGGCCGTCTCGGAGGAGGGATCGCCGAGCACGGTGCGAATCTCCTCCGAAGTCCAAACGTAGAAGCGGCCCTCCTCGCCCTCGGAGTCGGCGTCGAGGGCCGAGTAGAAGCCGCCCTCGGGGCCGCGCATCTCGCGCAGCGCCCAGTCGAGTGTCTCCTCGCAGATCCGCCGGTAGCGCTCGTGGCCGAGGACCTGCCAGCCGTGCAGGTAAGCCCGGGCCAGCAGGGCGTTGTCGTAGAGCATCTTCTCGAAGTGGGGGACCTGCCAGGCGGCGTCGACCGAGTAGCGGGCGAAGCCGCCGCCGATCTGGTCGTAGATGCCGCCGGCCATCATTGCGTCCAAGGTCAGCTCGGGAATCTCGGTTTCGCCGCGGGCGAGCAGCAGTTCAATCGCCGAGGCGGGTGGGAACTTGGGCGCGCCGCCGAAGCCGCCCCGCGTCCGGTCGGCCGCCAAGCGCAGGCGCTCGATCGCCTCGTCCAGCATTGCCGCTTGCGGTGAGTCGGCGGGCTCAACCTGGCCGATCGCGGCGAGGCGGGCGCGCATCTGCGGCGCCCGCTGCTCGATTTCGTCCCGCTTGCTCTCGAAGGCATCGACTACGGCCTCCATCACCATGCGGAAGCTCGGCATGCCGCGACTGTCGTCCGGCGGGAAGTAGGTGCCGCCGTAGAAGGGCACTCCCTCGGGGTCGAGGAAGACGGTCATCGGCCAGCCGCCCTGGCCGCTGATCGCCTGCACCGCCTCCATGTAGAGGGCGTCGACGTCGGGGCGCTCCTCGCGGTCGACCTTGACGTTGACGAAGTGCTCGTTCATGTAAGCGGCGGTCTCGGGGTCCTCGAAGGACTCGTGCGCCATCACGTGGCACCAGTGGCAGGCCGAGTAGCCGACCGAGAGCAGGATCGGGCGGTCGTCCTCACGGGCCCGCGACAGGGCTTCCTCGCCCCATGGGTACCAATCGACCGGGTTCTCGCGGTGCTGCAGCAGGTAGGGGCTGGTCTCCTGCGCCAAGCGGTTGGCCATGTGCTCACACTACCCGGCACGCCTGAGAGGCCATCGTGGACGTATGACTGCCGACGATTGGCAATACCGAGTAGGTGAAATTCGTATGCATTCTTGGTGCTAGTGCGTGAGCCCCGATCCGAACCGCCGCGGAAAGTTCTAACTTCATTGAGTTGACCCGCGAAGATCCCTCAATCCAAAGCGATCCGGCGATTGAGTCGGTGCTCGCCAAGCTAGATTCCGAGGACCGCAGGGTCATCGATGAGGCGCTTGCCAAGGCCGAGAAGACCGAGGCCGAGCTGCGCTACCTGGCCGATCACGACTCGCTGACCGGCCTGCTCGACCGCCGCCGCTTCCGCGCCGAGCTCGACCAGTACGTCTCCTTCACCGCCCGTTACGGCGGCCAAGGCGCGGTGATGATCATCGACATCGACGGCCTCAAGGGGATCAACGACGCGCTCGGCCATCACGCCGGCGACAACCTGATTCGCCATGTCGCCGCGATCATGCGGGAGCGGGTGCGGGCCACCGACATCGTCGCGCGGCTCTCCGGCGATGAGTTCGCGGTGCTGATGCCGCAGGCCGAAACCGCCGGGGCGCTGCAGCTGGGCGAGGACCTGCGGGCCCAGGTGGCGGAGAAAGCTGCGGCGGGCGTCGATATAGAGCAGGCGACGATCAGCGTCGGCATCACGATGTTCGGCGGCGAACGCGGAATCGGCGCCGAGGCGGTCCTGGTCGCCGCCGACCAGGCGATGTATAGGGCGAAGGAGGACGGGCGCAACCAGATCGCTCTCTTTCAGGACCCGAGCGAGCCGCAGCGCCAACAGCTGCGCCGGCAGACGACCAGCGCGCGGATCCGCGACGCGCTCACCCAGGACCGGCTCAGCCTGCACACGCAGCCGATTCGCTCGCTCGCCTCGGGCGGGATCGAGCGCTACGAGCTGCTGCTGCGGATGACCGGCGAGAACGGTGAGTTGCTCCCGGCCGCGTCCTTCATCGAGGCTGCCGAGCGCTCCGGCATGGTGCAGGAGCTCGACCGCTGGGTCGTCGCCCAGGCGCTCGGGCTGCTCGCCCAGCGCGAGCGGGACGGTAACCCGGTCTCGCTGCACGTCAACCTCTCCGGCGCCTCGGTCGCCGACCTCTCGGTGCTGGAATACATCGAGCGGCAGCTCGACGAAGGCGGGGCCGATCCGTCGCGCTGCACCTTCGAGATCACCGAGACCGCGCCCGTCCACAACTACGAAGCCGCGGCCGGCTTTGCCGACCGGATCACCGAGTTCGGCTGTCAGGTCGCGATCGATGACTACGGCGCCGGCTTCGGGCCCTTCCACTACCTGAAGAGCATCCCCTTCGACCTGATCAAGATCGACGGCTCCTTCATCCGCGACATGCCCAACAGCGACGCCGACCAGCTCACGGTCCAGGCGATCGTGCAGATCGCCCGCGGCCTTGGCAAGACGACGATCGCCGAGTACGTGCAGGACGACGTCACGGCGCAGATGCTGCGCGATTACGGCGTCGACATGGCCCAGGGTTACCACCTGGGGCGCCCGATCGACGTCGCCGAGGCGCTCTAACGCTGTCGCGCGGTTCCGCTAGCCGCGCTGGTGGATCGCGTCGGCGAGATGGGTCTTGATATTGAGCGCGGCGGTCATCGCCCGCTCGACCGGTGAGCCGGCCGGGGGTAGGGCGCCGAGCTGACGGGCGAGGTCGGCCGCGTTCATATAGGCGTCATTACGCTGGATGCGCCCGTCGCGGATGGTGAGCACGTCGCATCCCTGGATCTCGACCCGGGCGCCGTTGGGGTCGAGTCCTTCGAAGCGGGTCGAGCCGTTGAAGGTGCCGATGGCACTCCAGCGGACGACCGCCTTGTTTCCCTCGGCGACGATCTCGACGATCTCCAGCTCGAAATCCGGGAAGGCGGCGAAGAGGTCGCCGAACCAGGCGCGGTAGGAGCCCGGCACGTGGAGCTCGACCAGACCGTGGATCTCGCCGGTGCCGCCCGGCTCATAGAAGGCGGTCATCGCGTCGAGGTCGCGCCTGCCGACCGCTTCGAAGTAGGCGCGGCCTATCGTCGCGGCGTCGGTTGACTGGCTGCTGGCTGCCACTCGCTCAGATTACCCCTGACGCAACTGCGCCCGCTTGATCTTGCCGCTGCTCGTCTTCGGCAGCTCGGCGGCGAACTCGACGATGCGGGGGAACTTGTAGGGGGCGGTCTCGCGCTTGCAGTGCTCCTGCAGCTCGCGGGCCAGCCCCTCGCTCGGCTCGCGCCCGTTGGGCACGACGATCGCCCGCACCACGGCGCCGCGCTCGGCGTCCGGTGCGGCGACCGCCGCGGCCTCGGCTACGGCTGGGTGAGAGAGCAGTGCCGACTCCACCTCGAAGGGCCCGATCCGGTAGCCGGAGGAGAGGATGATGTCGTCGTCGCGACCCTCGAAGAAGAGGTAGCCGTCCTCGTCTTCGCGGACCAGGTCGCCGGTCGGCCACCACTCCTCCTCGAAGCGCTCGCCGTCGAGGTAGCGCGAGAAGAATGTTGGGGAGGAGGCCGCGCGCAGCTGCAGTTCGCCGCCGGCCGCGGCGTCGTCCCGAGGTCCCTCCGGCCTGACTAGACGCACCTCCAGGCCCGGCAGCGGCTTGCCCATCGAGCCTTCGCGAATCGGCACACCGACGTGGTTGCCGCTGACGTGACCGGTCTCGGTCTGGCCATAGCCGTCCGCAACGTCCAGCCCGGTCGCGGCGCGCCAGGCGGCGATCGTCTCGGCCTCAAGTGGCTCGCCGGCCGAGACCATGCGGCGCAGCTTTGGCAGCTTGCGCAGGGCGGTGCGCTTGGCGATCATCCGGTACTCGGTCGGCGCCTGGCAGAGCAAGTTGACGCCTAGCGCCTCAACGAAATCGAGCCGCTCGGCGGGGTCAAATCGCCCGTCGTGGATCACCGCCGCCGCTCCGGTCAGCCAGGGAGCGAGGAAGACGTTGCGAGCCGACTTCGACCACCCGGTCGCCGTCGTGCACCAGGCCAACTCCCCCTTGCGCGCCCCAAACCAGTGCTTTGCCTGCCCCTGCTGCCCGAGCAGATAGCGATAGCCATGCACGACCCCCCGCGGCTCTCCGGTCGTACCCGAGGTAAAGACGATCAGCGCCGGATCCTCCGCGCCCATGTCTTCAACCGGCGCCGGCGTCTCCTGCGGCAAATCCTCATCGAGCGCCGCCGCGACCTCACCCATGGTCATCGTCGCCGCCCCATCCGGAAGTTCAGCCAACAACGAGTCCTCACCCACACACAGCTTCGGATCGGCAGCAGCCACCCGCAACGCCAGATCCTGCCGCCGCAACATCGTGCTGCAGGGCAACGCCACGGCTCCCATTCGCCAGCACGCCAGCAGCGCGAGAACCCACTCGATCCGGTTTCCCACCAGGGTCATCACCACATCCCCGCGCTTGACGCCCCGAGCGGCAAACGCCCCCGAGAGCCCCGCCGAGCAGGCAATCAGTTCGCCGAAGTGCCAGTCCCGCCGGCTTCCCTGGGCATCAACGGCTACGACCCCAAGCCGCGAAGCCGGGGAGTCCTCCATGAGTTCGATGAAGTTCACAGCCGGCAGTCTTGCTGAAGCGCCTTCGCATCGCCGCGAAACCGCACCGAGCCGTGAATATGGCGGCTGCGTGCGGTTTCGCCTGCGAGCTTCGCCCGTGGCCGAATCTGCCGCTGGGGAAGAGGGCCGGTGCCCCTCCCCAAAACACTCAAGCGCGGCTCCCGCCGCGCGTTTTGGGGAGGGGCACCGGCCCTCTGTCGCCTACCGCAGTTCGCTCGACGACTTACCCAGCAACTGCCGAGCCACGATGAGCAATTGAATCTGCTGCGTCCCCTCAAAAATGTCGAGGATCTTCGCGTCCCTAGCCCACTTCTCGAGCAACTCGTTCTCGCCATAGCCGACCGAGCCGCACAGCTCGACGCAGCCGAGCGCCACGTCGACGCAGGTGCGCCCCGCCTTCGCCTTGGCCATCGAAGCCTGCAGCGAGTTCGGCTTGCCGTTGTCGGCCATCCAGGCCGCCTGCAGGGTGAGCAGGTGCGCCGCCTCGTAGTCGGACTCCATTTCGAGGTAGCGGGCCGCGGCCGCGGACTGGCTCAGCGCCGGCGTGTCGTAGTCGATCTCGACGCCGGCCTCCTCGAGCCGCTTGCGGGTCTCCTCCAGTGAGGCGCGGGCGACGCCGACCGCCATCGCGGCGACCAGCGGCCGCGTGTTGTCGAACGTCTGCATCGCGCCGCCGAAGCCCTGCTTGGGATCGGACTTGACCTCTGGATCGCCCAGCAGCGCCTCCTTCGGCACCCGGCAGTCCTGCAAGGTGAAGTTGGCGGTGTCCGAGGCCCGGATGCCGAGCTTGTGCTCGAGCCGGTCCAGTTTCAGGCCCGGGTTGTCGCGCTCGACGATGAACGAGCGGATCGCCGCCCGTCCGACATTGCGGTCGAGCGTCGCCCAGACCACGATCAGGTCGGCGCGGTCACCCGAGGTGACGAAGATCTTCTCGCCGTTGAGCACGTACTCGTCGCCGTCGAGGTCGGCCGTGGTGCGGATAGAGGCCGAGTCGGAGCCCGCCTCGGGCTCGGTGATCGCCATCGCCGCCCACTTGCCGCCGTAGCGCTCGAGCTGCTCGTCGCTCGCCACCGAGGCGATCGCCGAGTTGCCGAGGCCCTGGCGCGGCATCGAGAGCAGCAGGCCGACGTCGCCCCAGCAGAGCTCGATGATGCCGAGCACGGTGGAGAGGTTGGAGCCGTTGCGGTTGCCCGCGTCGGCGTCGCCGTTTGACTCGCGGCGAACTCCGGCGGCGCCGGCGCCGCCGATATCGGAGCCCTCGTTCATGCCGTCGATCAGCGAGGCCAGCATGTCGAGCTCCTTGGGATAGGAGTGCTCGGCCTCGTCGTACTTGCGCGAGATCGGTCGGAAGACCTCGGTCGCGACCTGGTTCGCCTGGCTGGCGAGGGGCTTGAACTTCTTGGGTATCTCGAGATTGATCATGGGTTCCTTTCAGCTCTCAGCGCTTGGCGCTAGACGAGCAGGGCGCCCTCCATAACGCCCGCTGCGCGGAGGTCGCGGTACCAGCGCTCGACCGGGTGCTCCTTGACGAAGCCGTGGCCGCCGAGCAGCTGCACCCCTTCGGAGCCGATCTGCATCCCCTTCTGGGCGCAGAGCCGGCGTGCCATCGCCGTCTCGCGGGCGAAATCCTGGTCCTGGTCGGCGCGGCTGGCGGCGCGGTAGGTGGCGAGCCGCATGCCTTCGCTCTCTATGCCGATGTCGGAGACCCCGAAGGCGACGCTCTGGCGGTTGGAGATCGGTTCGCCGAAGGCGGTGCGCTCGTTGACGTACTGCTTGACGTAGTCGAGCGTCGCCTGCGCCGTGCCGACCGCGAGCGCGCACCAGGCGAGCCGGGCGCGCTGCACGCACTCGACGTAGTCCTCGCGCTTGCCCTCACCGAGCAGGGCGGTGGCCGGCAGCGTCACGTCCTCGAGCAGCAGACGGCCGGTGGTGGCGGGGCGCAGCCCCATCGCCGGCTCCTCCTCGACCGTGAGGCCGGCGGTGCCGGACTCGATCACGAAGAGCGCCGGGCCGATTCCCTCGGCCTCGGCGGCGACGAGGAAGAGCTCGCAATCCTTGGGGCGGGCGAGCAGCGACTTGGTGCCGCTCAGCACCCAATCGCCGGCCTTCTTGGTCGCCGTCGTCTCCAGCTTCAGCGGATCGAACAGCGGCCGCGGCTCGAGGATCGCCAGCGCCGCCGCCGGCGTGTCCTCGCCGGTGAAGGCGGGGAGGTAGGTCGCCTCCTGTTCGGGCGTGCCCCAGTGGCCGATCGCGGTGGCGACGGCGCCAGGGGCGAGGGCGGCGTAGGCGATGCCCATGTCGCCATGGGCGAAGGCCTCGCCGATCAGGACGCTGGTCACCGCGGCCTGCTCGTGCATGACGCCGCCGAGCTCCTCGGGGACGCCGAGCATGTTGACGCCGAGCTCGTTGGCCTGGTCGAGCAGCTCGCTCGGCGTCGTCTTGTCGAAGTCGGCCTGCTTGGCTACCGGCCGCACCTTTGCCTCGGCGAAGTCACGCACGCCTTCTTGGAGCATCTGCTGCTCGTCGTCGGGGCTGATGTCGAAGAGCGCCCGCGGCTTGCTCGGCTTCTGGCGCGCCGGCCCGGTCAGGTTCTGGGCGGCCTTGAAGGTGCGCCCGGCGGCGGTCGCCGAGCGGAAGCCGTTCTTGGTGCCGGTGAAGAGCGCGCGCTCGACCTGCTTGCGGATGCGAATGCGGTCGAGCAGATCCGAACCTGCCAGCTTGTTGAGCCAGCGCAGGCCCAGGCCCATGCTGCGCTCGGCCACGCCCTTCTCCTCAGTTGCGGTGGACATCTCTACTTCCTCCCGTCGTTGGCTTTGGCCTCGCGCGGCTTCACCGAGCCGTCGAGGTGCGGTGTGCCGCGCTTTGCGTCGCGCACCGCGAATGCGATTTCGTCTCCCTCTGAAGTGCTTGCGAACTCGACCCGGCCGGGCAGCAGGATCGGCTTGCGAAAGCGAACGTCAACCTGAAAGGCGTCGGGGAGACGGGACTCGAGCGCCGCCAGACAGCGCGCCTTGGTCCACATCCCGTGTGCGATCGCCCGTGGGAAGCCGAGCGGCTTCGCCGTCCAAGCGTGCATGTGGATCGGGTTGCGGTCTCCCGAGACGGCCGCGTAGCGCCGCCCCAGGTCGCCGCCGAGCTTCCACTCCGCACTCGCCGCAACCTCCCCACCCAGAGCATCACCTTTGGTACGCATTTCATTGTCTACGCGATGCGCTGTGTCGCTCGTACTGGGACTCGAGGTGGAAGAGCCTCCCCGGCGCAGCATCGTGCTGGTCGATTCCCAGACGATCCGGTTGCCGACCTTGACCTTGGTCTGCAGGCTGAAGGTACGGCCCTTGGGGTGGGACTCCAGCTTCGTCGGCTTGACCTTGATCGTCAGCTCCTCGTCGAGGCCGATGCGCCGGTGCTGGATGATCTGGTTCTCGACGTGGACGAGGCCGACGGCGCCGAAGGGAAAGCTGCCATCGGCCATCACCGCCATGTGCAGCGGGAAGGCCAGCACGTGCGGATAGGTGGGCGGCAGGTGGTCGCGCAGGGCGAAGCCGCAGACGCGGTTGTAGGCGGCGACCCGCTCGGCGTCGGCGCGGACCTGCGGCAGGGTCAGCTCGATCTCGGGGATCTCCTTGCCGCCGCCCGGAATGAAGGGCAGCAGCGAGGCGCCGGGCACCATCGGCGCCGCGGCGCGCGCGTAGAGCGGCAGGATGCTGGGCGAGCTCTCGAGCGTGCGAGCGCTCATCAGGCCCCCAGCAGGCTCTGGCCGCAGACGCGGACCGTGTTGCCGTTGACGCCGGTCGAGGCCGGGCCGGCGAACCAGGCGATCGTCTCGGCGACGTCGACCGGCAGGCCGCCCTGGGACATGCTGTTCATGCGCCGGCCTGCTTCGCGGATCGCGATCGGCATCTTCGCCGTCATCTGGGTCTCGATGAAGCCGGGAGCGACAGCGTTGATCGTTGCCTTGCGCTTGGCTAGCTCGGGCGCCAGCGCTTCGACCATGCCGATCACGCCGGCCTTCGAGGTGGCGTAGTTGGTCTGGCCGGAGTTGCCGGCGACGCCGCTCATCGAGGAGACGCAGACGATGCGACCGTTCGGCCGCAGCAGCTTGCGCTCGAGCAGCTCGTCGTTGATCCGCTCCTCGCTGGAGAGGTTGATCTCCATCAGCGAGCTCCAGCGGTCCTCCGGCATCTTGGCGATTGTGCGATCGCGGGTGACGCCGGCGTTGTGGACGATCACGTCGACGCCGTCGGGGATCGCCGCGGCGATCTGCAGCGGCGCGTCGGGATCGGTGATGTCGAGCTCGATCGTCTCGGCGCCAAGTCGCGCGGCGACCGCGCCGAGGTCGGCCGAGAGGGCCGGCACGTCGAGCAGGACGAGCTCGGCGCCGTCGCGGTGCAGGGTGGTGGCGATCGCCTCGCCGATGCCGCGCGAGGCGCCGGTGACCAGAGCCACCTTGCCCTCGAGCGGCCGCTCCCAGTCGACCGCTGGCGTCTTCGTCACCGCCTTGCCGATCTCGATCACCTGGCCGGAGACGTAGGCGGAGCGAGGGGAGAGCAGGAAGCGCAGGGTGGAGTCGATCTCCTCCTCGGCGCCCTCGGCGACGTAGACCAGCTGCACGGCGATGCCGCGACCGATCTCCTTGCCGAGCGAGCGGGTGAAGCCCTCCAGCGCCCGCTGCGCGGTTGCCGCCCGCGGCGGCAGGCCGGCGGGGGGCGTGCCGAGCACGACGACGCGGCCGGAGCGCTGCACCCGCTTCACGTTGGGGTGGAAGAAGCGCTGCAGCTCGACCAGCTCGGTCGAGTCGGTGATGCCGGTGGCGTCGAAGACGAGCGCCTTGACCGGGGCGTTGGTGGTCTCGGGTTTGGCGGCGCCGGCATCGCCCAGCACCTGCTCGATCCGCTTGCCGAGGCGGCCGCGTGGAGCGCCGCCGCTGAGCACCGCTCCGGAGACGACCGGCGCGCCGGGCGCGTGGCGCTCCAGCTGCGTCGGCTGGGGCAGGCCGACCCGGCCGGCGATCATCCGGCCCGGGGGCGAGTTGACTACCTGCGTGTAGAGGTCGCTCACTTGTTCTCTCCTGTGCTTTCGAGCGCGGCGACGACGCCCTGGCCGCCTGCCGCGCAGATGCTGATCAGGCCGCGGCCCGAGCCCTGCTCGTGCAGGGCCTTGGCGAGGCTGGCGACGATGCGCCCACCGGTCGCGGCAAAGGGGTGGCCGGCGGCGAGGGAGCCGCCGTTGACGTTGAGCCGCTCGCGGTCGATCGCGCCAAGTGGCTGCTCGCGGCCGAGGCGGTCGCGGCAGAAGGCCGGGTCCTCCCAGGCCGCCAAAGTGCAGAGCACCTGGGCGGCGAAGGCCTCGTGGATCTCGTAGAAGTCGAAATCGCCGAGGCTGGCGCCGATGCGGTCGAGCATGCGCGGCATCGCGTAGGCCGGCGCCATCAAGAGCCCCTCGCGCTTGTGCACGTGGTCGACCGCGGCGGTCTGGCCGTCGACGAAGTAGGCGAGGATCGGCAGGTCGCGCTCCTTGGCCCACTCCTCGCTCGCCAGCAGCACCGCGGAGGCGCCATCGGAGAGCGGGGTCGAGTTGGCCGCGGTCATCGTTCCCTCGGGGCCGCCGAAGACCGGGCTGAGCTTGGCCAGCTTCTCGGCCGAGGAGTCGGGGCGCAGGTTCTGGTCGCGCTCGAGGCCGAGATAGGGGCTGACCAGGTCGTCCATGAAGCCGCGCTCATAGGCAGCGGCAAGATGGTGGTGGCTGTTGACCGCAAGCTCGTCCTGATCCTCGCGGCCGACCTCCCACTCGGCCGCCATGATCGCGCAGTGCTCGCCCATCGAGAGGCCGGTGCGCGGCTCCTCGTTACGGGGGATCGCCGGCACGACGTGGCTGGGCCGCACCCGGGTCAGCTGCTTGACCCGGCCGAAGGTCGACTTCTCGCGGTTGGCGTCGAGCAGGACTTCGCGCAGGCCCTCGTTGAGCCCGATCGGCGCGTCGGAGGTGGTGTCGGCGCCGCAAGCGATGCCGGCGTCGATCTGGCCGAGGGCGATCTTGTTGGCGACCAGGATCGTCGTCTCCAGACCGGTGCCGCAGGCCTGTTGCACGTCGTAGGCGGGCGTCTCGGCGGCGAGGCGGGTGCCGAGCACGCTCTCGCGGGTGAGGTCGCGGTCGCGTGAGTGCTTGAGCACTGCGCCGCCGGCGACCTCGCCGAGCACCTCGCCCTCGAGCGAGTAACGCGAGACGAGGCCATCGAGGGCGACGGTGAGCATGTCCTGGTTCGACGCCCGGGAGTAGACGGAGTTGGAGCGTGCGAAGGGGATCCGGTTGCCGCCGATCACGGCGACACGACGTGGTTTATCGGTCAACTGCTTTCACCTTTCGGTTTCGGTCGTGAGGATTTGGCAGACGGGGTGGAGCGCAGGCGCAGGCCCGGCTCGACGGTGGCGATCAAGAGCTCGGCTGCCTCGCCGGCGGTGGTCGCTTCGCTGCGCAGCCACCAGCGCGCCAGCGCCTCGGCGGCGCCGAGCAGGGCGGTGGAGAGGGCCTCGACTTCGATCCGCGCCGCGGCGCGCTGCTTGGCGGGCAGCTGCGCCAGCAGCGATCCGGAGACCAGCTCGATCAGCCGGCCGCGGTACTCGGCAACCCGGTCGGCCAGCTCGCCGACGTGGGGCAGGGTCTCGTCGAAGAGCACCGCCCAGGCGGCGCGGTCGGCGTCGAGGAAGGCGAAGAAGGCGCGCAGGCCGTCGTTGAGCGCCTCGCTGGGGCTGCTGGCGTCGCCGACGGTCTCGAGGATCATCGCCACCAGGGCGTCGCCGGAGCGCTTCATGCAGGCGATGTAGAGCTGCTCCTTGTTGCCGAAGTAGTTGTAGAGCAGCGGCTTGGTGACGCCTACTTCGGCGGCGACCTCGTCCATCGTCACCGCGGCGAAGCCGCGCTCGGCGAAGAGCGTGTGGGCGGCGGCGAGCGCCTGGGCCATGCGATCGGCCTTGGAGAGGCGGGAACGGGTCGGCGTGGCAGCCATCTCCACATACGTTACCCGGATATAAATTTATATATGCGTAATGTGATCGATCACACGCGCAGCGCGCCCTCGAGGCCAGCTTTGGCCGTCGCCTAATAAGCCTCGGAGATGCCGAGACGCAGGTAGATCCGGCGCAGCGGTTTTGGCGCCCACCAGTTCCACTCGCCGAGCAGGCGCATCAGCGAGGGGACGAGCAGGGCGCGAACGATTGTCGCGTCGAGCATCACGCCGACCGCCATGCCAAGGGCGATCTGCTTCATGAAGAAGACCGAGCTGACACCGAAGGCAAGGAAGACGACGGCGATCATGATCGCGGCGGCGGTGATCACGCGGCCGGTGCGGGCGATGCCGATCGCGACCGCCTCCTCGTTTGACTTGCCGAGGTCGTGCTGCTCCTTGATCCGCGCCATCACCAGCACCGCGTAATCGGTGGCGAGGCCGAAGATCACGGCGAAGAGGAAGACGAGGCTGGTCACCTCGATCGCGGTCGGCCCGCGGTAGGCGAAGAGCCAGTCGAGCCAGCCGTCCTGGAAGGCGAGGACGAGAATGCCGAGGGTTGCTCCCAGCGTCATCGCGTTCATCAGCAGGGTCTTCAACGGCAAGATGACCGAGCCGGTGAGCAGGAAGAGCAGGATCAGCGTGGTCGCGCAGATGATCGTCACCAGCAAGGGCAGGTGTTCGATCAGGCTCTGCTTCTGGTCGATGAAGCGGGCCGTGTTGCCGGAGAGCAGGACGGTCGCCCCGGATGGGGGGCTGAGGGCGCGGATCGCCTTGACCGTGTCCTGCGAGCTCTCCGAGAGCGCCGGGCCCGCGAGGCCGAAGTTGGCGTAGGCGATCTGGTTGGAAGCGGGGACGAAGGGGGCGCCGTGGGTCACGCCCCCAACCGTTTCGATCCGCTCCCGGTAGCGCCTCAGCGCGGCCTTGTCGGCACCGCCGTCGACGGTGACGGTGACCGCCTCGATCAGCTCGCGCGGGTAGTGGGCTTCGACGTAGCTGTTGGTCTCATACGAGGGCTTGCCCTGAGGGACGGCTTCGGCGCTGGGGCCGGTGAGGGTGGTCCAGAGCAGTGGTGAGGCGGCGGCCAGCAGTAGGGCGGAGCTGGCCAGGGCGACGCCGACGGGATGGCGCATGACGCCGCGCGCCAGCCGGTACCAGCCGCCTGACTCGTCCGAGAGGGCCGGGCCGCGGCGGATCGAGAGCGCGTCGATCCGCGTCCCCAGCAGGCTCAGCAGCGAGGGGACGACGAGGATCGCCAGCACCGCCGAGAGCACCCCGACCGAGGCGCCGGCGACGGCGATCGAGTAGAGGAAGCGCTGCGGCAGGATCACCAGCGCCGCCATCGCGGCGCCGACGGTGAAGCCGGAGAAGAGCGCCGTGCGGCCGGCGGTGAGCACGGTCTTGCGGTGTGCCTCACGCGTGGCGCCGCCGTCGGCGATCTCCTCGCGATATCGCGAGACCATCAAGAGGGCGTAGTCGACCGCGAGCCCGAGGCTGAGCCCGGTGGCGATGTTGAGCGCGAAGACCGAGGTGTCGACCAGCTCGGACATGATCCGCAGCACGAAGAGCGTGCCGACGATCGAGACGACGCCGATCAGCAGCGGGATCGCCGCCGCGACGACGCCCCGGAACACCACCAGGAGGAGCAGCGCGAGCAGCGGGAAGGCGATCAGCTCGGCCTTGGTCAGGTCGGTCTTGGTCTGATCGTTGACCTCGTTGAAGCTGGGGGCGAAGCCGCCCATCGAGACGTTGAGCTTGCTCGCCGCGATCAGCGGTTCGACCCCTTCGGCGGCGATCCCGCCGTCGTTCTCCTCGTCGCCGTTGGCGAGGTCGCCGAGGATCACCAGCGAGCGGCCGTCGCGGGCGATCAGCTGCGCCCCGGCTCGAGGGTCCTGCAGGGGGTTGACGACGCGGCCGATGTACTTGACCTTCGCCACCTTGCCGCTGAGCCGATCGACTTCCCGCTGCAGCGTCGGGTTCTTCAGGTTCAGCGGCCCGCCGTCGGGAGCGCGGACGACGAGGACGACCCCGGGGTTGGGGTCGTAGCCGAGCGCGTTGCTGAGCAGGCCGCTGCCCTGCTCGCTCTCCGAGGAGGGGTCGGTGAAGCCGGCCGCCTTGAGGTGATGCTCGACGTCATGGCCGAAGGCGACCGCAACGAGGAAGAAGACGCCGACGGCGGCGAGGACGAGCTTGGGCCGAGTCCAGGTGAGGTCCGCGATCCGGTTCACGGCGGCGGACTGTACCAGAATTCAAAGTACTCACTTTGAATTCCAAATTACGCTGTTATTCTTGTTATATGACGCCGCGTGAATACGGCCAGGCCTGCAGCCTCGCCTGCGCCCTCGACCGCATCGGCGAGCGCTGGACGATGCTGATCGTGCGCGAGCTCTCGCTCGGGCCGCTGCGCTTCTCGGCCTTGGCTCGCTCGGTCGGCGGCGCCCCCACCGATGTCCTCACCAAGCGCCTGCGCGACCTCGAGCAGCACGGCATCGTCCAGCGCCGCGAGCTCGATCCGCCCAGTCCGGCGACGGTCTACGAGCTGACCGAGCTCGGCCACGGCCTGGAAGGGCCGATGATCGAGCTGAGCCGCTGGGGGATGGGACTGCAGAAGCTCGAGGACGTGATCGACCTGGCGCCATCTTCGCTGCCCAACGCGATCCGGGTGATCTTGCACCCGCCCGCCGAGCTGTGCGCGACGCTGACCCTGCGCAGTGGCGGCCAGTCCTACGAGCTGCGCATCGCCGGCGGCTGGATCGAGGCAACCCGCGGCGCTCCCGCCAAGGCGGACCTCAGCCTGTCCGGCACACCGATCGGCATCATCGCCGCCCTGGTCGCTGGTGAAGCCGGCGAGGAGGGCGTCGAGATCGACGGCGACCGCGAGCTGCTCGACGAGCTGCGCTCGCTGGTCGTCTTGCCCGAGCACCTGCGCGAGGAAGCGCTGGCGGCACTACCGACCCTGGTCGGCTGAAGTTAGGAGAGCTCGCTGCCGTCGTAGAGCTTCTTGACCCGGACGGCGCCGGGTGGCGAAGCTTCGATGCAGAGTCGGCAGAGGACGCACTCGTCGAGGTTCTCCTCAACGACTTCGACCCCCGAATCGGTGGCCTTGAAGATGTCGACCGGGCAGACTTCTTCCAGCTTCTTCGCCAGCTCAGCGTCGCCGGCGACGGAGGCGTCGACCTCGACGTCGATGAAGACCTTGCTCAGCGTCTCGCTCATGCGGTCACCCCCAGCTTCTGCTTGACCGCGTCGGGAATCTCGTCGATCCGTTCGACCACGCGGATGCCGGCATCTTCGAGGCGGGCGATCTTCTCGGTCGCGGTGTCCTCCTTGCCCTCGACGATCGTGCCGGCATGGCCAAAGCTCATTCCCTTCATCTCCTCGTCGTCCATGAACTTGCCGGCCATGAAGGCGATGATCGGCAGGCGCGAGTTGTTCTCGGCGACCCACTCGGAGAGCTGAGCCTCCATGCGGCCGCCGGGCTCGGTATAGATCACGATCGCCTGCGTCTGCTCATCGGCCTCGAAGTAGGGCATCAGCTCAGCGTAGGTGGAGCCGATGATCGCGTCGCCGCCGATCGAGACGGCGGTGGAGACGCCGAGGCCGGCCTGGGTCAGTGAGGAGGAGATCTCCGTGGTCATGCCGCCGGAGCGGCTCATCACGCCGACCGGGCCGGGCGCGTAGGCCTTGGCAGCGTCCACGGCCGGGCCACCTATTCCTCCCATCTTGCACACCTCGGGGACGATCAGGCCGAGGCAGTTGGGGCCAATGATGCGAGCGCCCTCCATATTGGCCAGCTCGACCATCTGGGCGACGTCGCGGCGCGGGATCCGCTCGGTGACGATCACGATCAGCTTGATCCCGTTCAGGATCGCCTCGAGAACGGCGTCCTTGGTGAAGGCGGGGGGGACGGTGACGACCGAGCCGTCGATCGGGCCGCCGTGGTTCTCGACCGCCTGGGCGACGGTGTCGAAAACCGGCACGCCGTGCACCTCGCGGCCCTTGCGGCCGGGGGTGACGCCGCCGACGACCTTGGAGCCGTAGTCGAGGCACTCGCGGGTCAGGTTGACCGCCTCCCGGCCAGTGATCCCCTGGACGATGAAGGTGGTGTCCTTGTTGAGCAGGATGCTCATGCCGGGGCTCCCTGGATCTTGGTCACGGCGCGGTTGGCGGCCTCCCACATCGAGACGGAGCGGTCGCAGTACTCGACTCCGTATTTCTCGAGAATCTTGAAGCCCTCCTCCTCCCAGGCGCCGGGGATGCGGAAGATCGCGATCGTCTCGCCGGGGTCCTTGCCGAGCTCGAGGCAGGCCTTGATCACGCCGCGAGCGACGATGTCGACGCGGGTGTTGGAGACGATCGACATCATCACCGCGATCTTCTCGACGCCGTCCTTTTCAAGCACCTCCTTGGCCAGGCCGCAGGCCTTGGCGACCGAGGGGTTGCCGCCGATCTCGGAGTAGTTGGCCGGCTTGCCGCCCTGGCTGCGCACGGCGTCGGTCAAAGTCAGTGAGCCGCCGCCGGCGCCGATCACGAGGCCGAGGTTGCCTTCGAAGCCGTGGTCCTTGCCCTGGATCACGCCGCGGTGGTCGGCGGCGTCGATCGCGGCGACGTGGCGCTCGAAGTCGGAGGGCTCATACGTCTCGCGGGTGTCCTCCTCGGCGATCTCGAGCTGCTTGCGCAACAGGCCCTTCTGGCGGCCGACCGCCTCGTTCTCCATCTCCATGTGGGCGTCGAGGGCGACGAAGCTGCCGTCGCTCAGCTCAGCGAGTGGGTTGATCTCGGCCAAAGTCATGTCGTTGTCGCGGAAGAGGCGGGCGAGCTTGGCCAGGACCGGCGTGGCGCGGTTGAGCTGCGAGCCGGTGACCCCGGTCGCGGCGATCACCTGCTTGGCCTCGAAGTCGGGGATCGGAAAGAGGTTGGAGACGTGGCCGCGACCGACGTGGTCGGGGTGGCTCTCGGCGACCTCCTCGATGTCGATGCCGCCCATGTCGCTGAACAGCATCAGCGGTTTCTTCGCGGTGCCATCCCAGACGACGCCGGCGTAGTACTCCTGCTTGATCTCGGCTTTTGGATCGACCAAGACGCCGCGCGGCATGTGGCCGTTGATCTCGAGCTTGAGGATGTCCTCAGCGTGGGCCGCGGCTTCATCCGGCGTGTCGGCGAACTTGACGCCGCCGGCCTTCATCCGGCCACCGCTCAGCACCTGCGACTTGATCACAACGGGGCCGCCGATTTCCTCGGCGACCTTGCGCGCCTCATCGGCAGATGTGCAGAACCCGTACTTGGTGACCGGGATCCCTGCCAGCTCGACGATCTTGCGTGCCTCGTACTCGAAGAATCTCATCAGCGGCGCGGAACCCTATCCAAGAGCGCCGAAGCGGGGCACCCGGCCCTCCTGGGATACTTGGGGCCAGGTGAACCCGCCAGATGGGAGAGGGATGAGCTTGCTCAGGTGCTCGGGCGTCTTGCTCGGGCTGCTCGTGGTCGCGGCCTTTGCGGTTGGCTGCGGCGAAACGGTGATCGACGCGACCAAGACCGAGGAACAGCTGGAAGCCAACCTCTCTAACTCGCTGAAAGAGAAGGTTTCCGCCGTTGACTGCCCGTCCGATCAGAAGGTCGAAAAAGGTGCGACCTTCAATTGCAGCGTAAAGCTGCAAAAGGGCGAAGAACAGACGGTAACGCTGAAGATCCGCAACAGCGATGCGGACATAAGTGTGATCAATATCAGCGGGGCCAATGAATAAAGTGCCGCGAATGAGCCAAACCATCGCGGCCGAAGCGCCGACCACGCACGCACAGCTCCTCGACTGGGTCGGGGAGATCGCAGAACTGACCCAGCCCGACTCCGTCTATTGGTGCGACGGCTCGGCTGAGGAGTACGACCGCCTCGCCCAGACCCTGATCGACGCCGGCACCTTCGAGCGCCTCTCCGACGCCAAGCGTCCCAACTCTTACCTGGCGCTCTCCGATCCCGCTGACGTGGCCCGGGTCGAAGACCGGACCTTCATCTGCTCCGAGGACGAGGCCGATGCCGGCCCGACCAACAACTGGCGCGAACCCGCCGCGATGCGCGAGACCTTGAACGGCCTCTTCCAGGGCTGCATGGTCGGCCGCACGATGTACGTCGTTCCCTTCTCGATGGGCCCCCTGGGTTCGCCGATTGCCCACATCGGCGTACAGCTGACCGACTCGCCCTACGTCGCCACCTCGATGCGGATCATGACCCGCATGGGCGCCGCGGCGCTCGAGGTGCTCGGCACCGACGGTGAGTTCGTGCCCTGCGTGCACTCGGTCGGCATGCCGCTGGTCGAAGGTATCGAGGACGTCTCCTGGCCCTGCAACGAGGACAACAAGTACATCGTCCACTACCCGGAGACGCGCGAGATCTGGTCCTTCGGCTCGGGCTACGGCGGCAACGCCCTGCTCGGCAAGAAGTGCTTCGCGCTGCGGATCGCCTCGGCGATGGCCCGCGATGAGGGCTGGCTGGCCGAGCACATGCTGATCCTCAAGCTGACCTCGCCCGAGGGCGAGGTCAAGTTCGTCACCGGCGCCTTCCCCTCGGCCTGCGGCAAGACCAACCTGGCGATGCTGATCCCGACCCTGCCCGGCTGGAAGGTCGAGACGGTTGGCGATGACATCGCCTGGATGAAGTTCGGCGAGGACGGTCGCCTCTACGCGGTCAACCCCGAGGCCGGTTTCTTCGGCGTTGCGCCGGGCACCGGTGAGGGCACCAACCCGAATGCGATGCGCACGATCGAGAGCAACTCGATCTTCACCAACTGCGCCAAAACCGACGACGGCGACGTCTGGTGGGAGGGAATGACCTCCGAGCCGCCCGAGCACCTGATCGACTGGCACGGCAACGAGTGGACGCCGGACTCCGAGACCCCGTCGGCCCATCCCAACGCTCGCTTCACGACGCCGGCGTCGCAGTGCCCGACGATCGCGCCTGAGTGGAAAGACCCGGCCGGAGTGCCGATCGACGCCTTCCTCTTCGGCGGCCGCCGCGCCACCACCGTGCCGCTGGTTCACGAGGCCTTCGACTGGGAGCACGGCGTCTTCCTCGGCGCCACGATGTCCTCGGAGAAGACCGCCGCGGCCGCCGGCAACGTCGGCGAACTGCGCTTTGACCCGATGGCGATGCTGCCCTTCTGCGGCTACAACATGGCCGACTACCTCGCCCACTGGATCAAGGCCGGCGAACGCGAGGGTGCCCAGCTGCCGCGGATCTTCTACGTCAACTGGTTCCGCAAGGACGCCGACGGCAAGTTCCTTTGGCCCGGCTTCGGCGAGAACAGCCGCGTGCTCGAGTGGGTCTTCCGCCGCTGCGATGACAGCGCCGAGGCGGTTGAGACCGCGATCGGCCTGCTGCCGGCAGAGGGCGCGATCAACACCGAGGGCCTCAACATCGACGCAGACGCCATGCGAGAGCTGCTCTCGGTCGACGAGAGCCTCGTGCGCGAGCAGCTGCCGCAAGTCAAGGAGCACTTCGCCCAGTTCGGCGACAAGCTGCCGGACGCGCTGGCGCAGCAGCTGGCTGCGCTTGAAGCACGGTTGGCTTAAGGAGTCGCGCCAATGGGGGTGGCTGGGGAGCCCGGCCACCCTCCAGTCGAACTAGGTCGCACGCGCCCGCCTTTGGCGGGCGCTTAGCGACAATCGATGAGCGCGGCTTCGCCGCGCCTCGAAACACGAGTGCGGCGGCCGCTTCGCGAACGTTCGCCTGGAGGGCGGCCGGGCTCCCAGCCAACACACACCACAGCCCGAGCTAGTCGGGCTGTCGGGACCTAAGGTATTGCGCAGACGGCTTGGGCCTGGAGATTCGCGACGAATTGTTCACTCCAATTGATTGCAATGACTGACCATCCATTGCCCGTCTTCTCCGAAAACGTCACGGCTGAATCGATGGTCAACCCGTTCCAGCCACCCGAGATAACGGAAGTTCCGGCTGGACACTCAGCATGAGCTGATCCCACCGCGCAAACGCCCGTGGAAAAAGTACAAAGCTGAGTGACAGGACTTTGGACTGAGGTGATCGCGCTAAATGATCCTTTTGGTCCTGTGGCCCCCACTGGACCCTGCGGTCCTCTGGCGCCCGCCGGTCCCCGCGGTCCGCGTTTTCCACGTCTGGCCCTGGCGGCAGACGGACTTTCGGAAAGGAGTCGTTCTTCAACGCGCTGCGCCTTGGCTTCCAACGCGTCTTTCGGACTGCCATCTCCGGAAAAGGCGTTAGCGGCGGCGGCGGCGACCAAGACGACGGCAATCACGACAGGGATAACCACCTTGAATCTCATGGGTTCCTTTCGCTGGCAGAGTTAGTGGATACCTAAATAAAAACTGATCCATACCAAATATTTCAGCGATCGCGCAGTTCGGCGACAAGTTGCCGCGGCCTTGGGCACGGCAGCTCGAGGCGCTCGAGCGGCGCCTGGCGTAGGGCGGGCCCGCCGAACATAGATTGGCGGAGTTCTGGGTGCCGTGGTCAGGGCTAGCTATCTTCTATCGCTTGCCTGCGCGCCGCCCGGAACTACCCCTGCTCGCCGCCGCGCTCGTCGTGGCCGTGCTCACGCTCGATCTCCTCTGGAGCCTGATTGAGGGATCGACCGGAACGATCGCCTATGCGCTGATTGACGAGCCGGCGCATCTGATGACGTGTGCCCTGGCCTTGCTGGCGGTCCTGGCGCTGACAGACGCTAAGCCGTCCTGGCGCTTCGTCACCGCGGCGCTCGTCGCCAGCATGGCAATCGACCTGGACCATCTCCCCGGCTACCTCGGGTCTCACTTCTTGACCGGTTCGATGCCGCGGCCATACACGCACAGCCTGCTGATGGTCGGGGTGCTGGCCGCTATTGGCGCTGCCAGCAAGCGCCCCCATCTCAGGCAGGTCCTGTTCGGGGTCGCCTTCGGCGTTGCCGCTCATCTCCTGCGTGACCTTGCGACCGGCCCCGGCGTTGCATTTCTCTGGCCGGCCGTCGATGCGCCGATCAAGGTCCCGTATGCCTTCTACGCGACAACCCTGGTGGCGGCGATGATCGCCTTGCTCCCGCGGCGCTCCGTCGCCGCGGCCCGCGGTCTCGCGGTTCTTCTGCTCGCCTTGGTGGCCGTTCTGGCGCTGGCGCCCTCGGGTGCTTCGGCCCACCGGATCGCGCTCGGCACATACATTCGCGGGATCGAAGATAGCCCCGGCCTGCTCGATCAGTACGCCGAAGAAGTCGGGCGGCGTCCGGCCATAGTCGGTGCCTACAAGCGCTGGGATGTTTCCCCCTTCTATCCACCCGAACTGGCCGCGATCGCCAGCCGTGGCGCGGTGCCGATGATCGGCTGGGAGCCCTGGAACGAAGCCGATCACGGCTATCGCCTCGCTGCTATCGCCAAGGGTCATTACGACGACTACATCCGCCGCTCCGCTCGCGAAGCCCGGGAATGGGAAGGGCCAATACTGGTCCGCTTCGGCCAGGAGATGAACGGCAGCTGGGCTCCGTGGCAGCGTGGCGTAAACGGCACGACTGGCCCGCGCTTCATCGCCGCTTGGCGCCATATCGTGGGAATCTTTCGTCGCGTGGGGGCGACGAACGTGAGCTGGGTCTGGTGCCCCTACGTCAACAACGGCCGGTTGCCTTTCATGGACTTCTACCCTGGCGATCGCTGGGTCGATTGGCTGGCGCTCGACGGCTTCAATTGGGGGGAGGCGACCTCCTGGCAGAGCTTTCCCAAGATCTTTAACGCGTCCTATCGCAAGCTGGCAAGCATCGCCCGCAAGCCGATCATGATCGCCGAGATCGGCTCCAACGAATCTGGCGGGGACAAGGCGGGTTGGGTGCGTCGAGTCCTTGGCCGCCAGTTGCCCCGCCTGAAGCGGGTCAGAGCGGTGGTCTGGTTCGACGCGACCGACGGCGCCGACTTTCGCATCGACAGCTCCTCGGCGGCCTTGGGTGCGTTTCGGACCGGGATCAGCTCGCCGCTGTACTCGGGCGACAGCAGCTTCATCCGCCAGATCTCCCTGCGGGCGGCAGCCTTGGCGCGAGCAGGTCTGTGAGGCGTTCCCTCACCGCGCTCGTTGCGGTCCTGGCGGCATTCCTCTGCATCCTCTCTCCGGCCGATGCCGCCAAGCGGCCACCGATCGCGCTCGGCGTCTACCTGCCTAATCAGTGGAAGGACCCAAGCCTGATTGACGCCTATGCCAAGCAGGTCGGCCGCAGCCCGGCGATCATCCTCTCCTACAAGCGCTGGGACGTAAAGCCCTTCTACAAGCCCGAGCTCGACCAGATCGCCAAGCGCGGGGCGCTGCCGATGGTCAGCTGGGAGCCGTGGGCCTCATCGGGCAAGCCGGCAAAGCTCTGGGCGATCGCGCGGGGGCGCTATGACGGCTACGTCCGTCGCTCGGCGCAGATGGCCAAGGCGTGGGGCAAGCCGATCATGCTGCGCTTTGCCCAGGAGATGAACGGCAGTTGGGCACCCTGGGAGCGGGGCCACGTCGGCAGCACCCCGCGCTCGTTCATCCTCGCCTGGCGGCACCTGGTCAGCGTCTTCCGCAGTGTCGGCGCCGACAACGTCACCTGGGTCTGGTGCCCGAACATCAACACCGGTCACCTTCCCTTCATGCAGTACTACCCGGGTGATCGCTGGGTCGACTGGGTCGGCCTCGACGGCTTCAACTGGGGCGGCTCGATCGGCTGGCGGCCGTTCAGCGAGATCTTCGCCGGCTCCTACGAAGAGCTGGCTCGCAGGACCTCGAAGCCAATCGTGATCGCCGAGACGGGCTCGGGCCAGACCGGCGGCGACAAGGCCGCCTGGGTGACCAGCGCGCTCTCACGCGAGCTGCCTCATTTCGAACGGGTTCGCGCCGTGGTCTGGTACAACGCGATCGACCGATACGACTTCCGCATCGACAGCTCCCCCTCGGCGCTGCAGGCCTTTCGCCGCGGCATCGCCCAGCCCTTGTACAGCGGGACCCGTCGTGAGCTGATCACCACGCCGCTGCATTTGCCCGGCGTCGCGAAGCCGATTCCCGTGCCGGAAGCCGGCTTCGGGCAGCCTCCATTCCTGGAACGGCTCTGGATCAAGCTGCACGGCCGGCTTGGCGCCGCGGTCTGGCCGCTCTTCGCTGCCTTCGCAATCGCTGTCCTCGCTGCCTGCGCCTTCATGCTCAAGCGCCGGCGCCCGAGACGGCCGCAGCGCGGCTACTAGCCGAGCAGGCAGCCGGGGCCGATGATTTGCTTCCCGACATGAGCGATCTGCTGATCCTCTGCTACCACGCGGTGAGCGCGACCTGGCCGACCGAGTTCGCGGTCTCCCCGCAAAGCCTCGATGCGCAGCTGCGCTTCTTCTTGCGTCGCGGGTACCGCCCGGCAACGCTTTCGGCTGCGCTCAGCGGGAGCCCTGACCAAAAGACCCTCGTCGTCACCTTTGACGACGCCTTCTCCTCAGTCTTCGAGCGGGCGCTGCCAGTCACCTCGGCGCTCGGCGTTCCCGCCACCATGTTTGTGCCCACCTCCTACGTCGCCGGCGAGGGCGCGATGGCCTGGGCCTCGCTGGAGCAGTGGGCGGGGACCGAGCACGAGGACGAGCTGCGCTGCATGAGCTGGGATGACCTGCGGGCCCTGGTCGCGGCCGGTTGGGAGATCGGCTCGCACACCGCCACCCATCCGAAGTTGACCTCGCTCGCCGACGCCGAGCTGGACCTCGAGCTGGTCTCCTCGAAGGCCCGCTGTGAGGAGGAGATCCAACGGCCCTGCGAGGCGCTTGCTTACCCGTTCAGCGACCACGATCGCCGCGTCATGGAGCGCACCCGTGCGGCCGGCTACTCGTCGGCGGTCATCCTCGATAACGACCTTGCGATTCCCCGGGGCAGCTTGGTCCGCCCCGGGCGGCCCAGGGAGATGTTCGGCTTGCTCCGGGAGGGCGTTTACCGCCGCGACGGTTGGCCCAGGTTGGCGGCGAAGACATCGCTGCTGGCGAGGCGCGCTCGCGCCTCGCGCCTCGCGCGCGTAGCGCTCCGTGCCGCTTGACGCAAGCGTTTTTTCGCCTTTCTCATACATACGTCCAGAGATTGGACGGACCCCCGTAGAGGTGCCGGGCTGGCGTCGATACGGGGGGCGTGAAGACAACCCATCGACATAACCCCCTCGCCCGCCTGGCCGTCCTGGCCACCCTCTCCCTGATGCTTCTTGGCCTCGGTGCCGCCGCTTCGGCGCCGGCCGCTTCGGCCTCGATCCAGCTCGGCGTCTACAACCGCGAAGCGCCGGGAAGCACGCAGAAGCTCGACGAATACACCAACCTCGTCGGCCAGGCCCCCTCGATCGTGATGTGGTACCGAGGCCTCGACCAGCCGCTCATGTACTCGAGTGAGATGTCGAACCTCGCCGCCCGCGGCGCCACCCCGATGGTCAGCCTCGAGCCGGTCGACATCAACGGCACCGATATCCCCCTTTCACAGATCGCCGCCGGCAACTACGACAGCTATCTCCACAAGGCCGCCGCCGTCGCCAAGGGCTGGGGCAGCCGCCTGATCGTCCGCTTCGCCTACGAGATGAACCTCTCGCCGGGCGCGGGCATTCCCTGGGGCGGCGGTCGCGGCGCCTTCGCCGGCAACAGCGCCGCCGACTACGTCGCCGCCTGGCGCCACGTCGTCTCTATCTTCCGCGCCGACGGCGCCTCCAACACCGAGTTCGTCTGGGCACCTAACGTCGACGATGGCGGCATCCCCTTCACCCAGTACTTCCCCGGTGATGAATGGGTCGACGACATCGGTCTCGACGGCTACAACTGGGGCTCGGCCTTCGCCTCGACCGGGCACAGCTGGCTCAGCCTCGGCGACACCTTCGCCTCCTCCTACGCGACCCTGACCCAGCTCAGCACCAAGCCGGTGATGATCACCGAGACGGGTTCGTCCGAGATCGGCGGCGACAAGGCCGCCTGGATCAGGCAGGGCTTCCTCAACGAAATCCCCCAGCGCTTTCCCCGCGTCAGCGCCGCGATCTGGTTCAACGTCCAGAAGGAGTCCGACTGGCGCGTCAACTCCTCGCAGGCCTCCCTTGAAGCCTTCCGCGAAGTAGCCGCCTCCTCGCTCTACGGCGGTCCGGTCCCCTACAAGCCGTTCGTCGAAGAACCGACTCCGGTAATCGAAGACATCCAGGTGACCAAGCGGATCCACGGCAAGTCCAAGCGGTCAGCAAAGCGGACGGCGCGGGTCGCCCGCCGGGGAACGATTTCCTATCGCCTCTCGCAGCCGGCGAAGGTCGAGATCCGGATCGAGCAGCGCGGCCACGCCAAGCGCCACGTCACTCTTCGCCGAGGCGGTCATGCCGGCCGCAACACACTCCGCTTCTCGACCAAGGTCGCGGGCCGTCGACTGACCCCGGGTGGCTATCGGGTCCTGGTCAGGGCACTGGCCAACGGCAAGCAGTCGCGCGAGCGGCGGGCGGCCTTCAGAGTCCTGAAGCGCTAGGCGCCGCACCCGCGTTGCCGTCGCCAGCGGCGGGGGGCTCGATTCCCGTCGCGCTCGCCGGCTGTTCTGCACCCGTAACCATTCGCCAGACGTCGCGGCTCATCACCGAAGACTCGATGCAGATCGCCGCCAGCCAGCCGATCGCTACTCCGGTGAGGCTGTTGGCAATCAGCGCGCCGGCGGTGCCGCCGGCGACCTCCAGCACGGCGCCGCCCCAGACGAGCGGCAGCGCGGTGCCGATCCGCCGGGTGAGGCGGCGAACGGCGACGAAGTGGGTGCGGATCGCCTCCGGGAAGACGCCAAGGGCGAGGATCTGCACCGCCACCTTCGCCTGACTGGCGTAGCTCGCGCCGAACAGGTTAAGCAGCGGTTCACCGGCGGGCAGCAGGATCAGCACGGCCGCGACTCCGCATGCCGCCGAGACGGCGAGCGTGAAGCGGAAGCGGCGCTCCAGTTCCTTTGGGTTACCCGAGCCGACCGCGTAGAGGACCGTGCTTAGCGATTGGGGAATGCCAAAGAGCAGGCTGACGATCATCCAGGCGATGTAGAAGCTGGCGCTGAGGTTTGGCGAGAGGACGATCAGGACCATCACTGGCAGCAAGAGGTCGGGGGCGCGCAGGGCGAGATTGAAGGCATGGTGGCTGGCCGCGTCGAGGCGCAACGAGTGCAGGTCGCGGAAGTGCGAGGTCAGGGGGTTGCTCTGGCGGCGGTAGAAGGGGATCAGGACGACGAGGGAGAGCAGCGCACCCAGCGCCCAAGCGGTGTAGATGCCCATGCCGCCGTAGGTGGCCGCGAGCGCAGCCACTCCGAGCAGCAGGACGAGCTTGACCACCGAGAAGACGATGTTGCGGGTCAGCTGCAGGCCGCCGCGCAGGAGGCCGATCAGGGCTTGGTCGAGGACCAGGGTGAGCGCGGTCAGCGCGACCCCAGCGGCGAAGATCAGCACCGAGAGCGGGCCCTGGCGCAGCGGGTCAAAACCGGAGGAGACCAGCGGCGCGACCAGGGCGAAGCCAATGCCGAGGGCGCCGCCGACCAGGGCGGCGGTGGCGAGTGCCGCGTTGAGCAGGCCGTGGGCGCGGCTCTCGCGCTGCGGCAGCTCGCCCATCAGCACCGTGCCGAGGCCGATCGTCGCGGCGAAGCCGAGCAGGGTCATCGCCGAGACGGCGGCCCCGGAGACACCGACCGAGTGCTGGCTGAACTGGCGCGCCGCTAGCCACCAGAAGGCGGCGCCGAGGAACGAGGTCGACCCCAGCGCCACCACCATCGAGGTGGCATTGCTGAGGATCGTCCGTTGGCTGTCGGCCGCCGCCCGCAGCCGCCCGTACAGGCCGCTAGCTGGCCCGGGCAGCCGGCTCACTTTTGCTCGATACCCGTCGTGTCGTAGATCACGATCGGGCCGTTGTCGTAGATCCTGCTGATGCCGGGGACCTGGTTGAACTTGGCCAGCGCCGAGGCTGAGATCGGCCGCTCACGTTCGTTGGCGAGCGGTTCGTCGCGATCGTAGTAGTAGCCGTCGACGGGGAGCGAGTGGGCGAGGCGGCGGTCGACGACGATGTAGTCGATCGCGTCGTGGACGATCACGGTGCGGGCGTTGAAGCCGAATTCCTTGCTGAAGAACACGATCGGCACTGAGATCCCACGGATGCTGCCGATCACCGGTTCTAGGTGGCCGTAGGAGCCGAGCAGGAGCCCGTTGGGGCCGTCGACGAGCACGCGGCTGTTACGCGGCAGGTGTTCCGCCGCGAATCGCGCCGCCGCGGTCCCTTGGGGGCTGATCGATCTCGACTCGGCGCCGACCTCGAAACGGCCGGGCTGGCGGGTGACCGGCGACTCGCCGAGGATCACGCCGCCGACGAAGACGAGCCCCGCCAGGGCGGTCGCGATCAGCGCGAAGGTCCGGGCGCGGCCGTTGCCTGCCGATTTGGTCAGGTGCACGAAGAAGACCGCGGCGGCAAAGCCGATGCCGGCGAAGACGAACTCCGAAGCACGCTGGGAGATCTCCGAGCCGGCCTGGGTGAGGCGGGGCACCAGGGTGAAGGGGTAGAGCAGGGCGACGGCTGCAAGTGAGATCGCCAGGGGCTTGGTCCGGTAGGACTTCCAGATTCGCCAGACGCCGAGCGGGATGACCAGCGCTAGAACACCGACCGAGGCGAGGCCGAGGACACGCACGATCAGCGGGTCGACCTGCCCAGTGCCGGCCTTGAAGAGGGTCTTGGTGCCCGAGCCGCCGAAGACAAGGTGGAAGAGGGCGCTGATCGCTTCCGTGAAGACGCTGCCGAGCTCGTCCTGGGTGGCGCCGCCGGCGACGAAGACGAACCAAAAGAGCCCGGCGACGCTCGTCATCAGGCAGCCGAGGGCGGGGCCGACGCGGAGTCGGGCGAGCTGCGCGGCGAGGCGTGGCGGCACACCCCGTCTCGCCGGAACAAGCATCTGCCGCAGCGGCGAGCGACGCTTCGTGAAGGCAATCACCAGGCTCCAGAGCCCGAGGAAGGCGATCATCGCGTAGGTGGTCAGGTGGTGGGTGATCACCAGCCCGGCGCTGAGGATCGCCAGGGCGCTGAGCAGCCCCAGTTCGCTCGGTCGCCGCTTGCGTGGATCGAGGCCGGCGCCGCGCATGACCACGAGCAGCAGACCACCCGCGATCGCCAGGGCAAGCGACTCGTAGCCGAACTGGGAGTCGAAATAGAGGATGCTCGGGTTGCAGGCGTAGACGACGATTGCGATGCCGGCGACCCGGGCCGAGCCCGAGGCGCGCTGGAGGATCAAGAAGAGCGAGGCCATCAGCACCGCCCGCGCCAGGCCGATCAGGACCAGGGCGGAGACGAAGACCGAGAGGCCGCTGGCCTGGGTCAGCGCGCCGGTGACCGCGGTCATCCCGGGAAAAACGCTGTAGCCGCCGACCAGGGGATTGTCGGCAAAGAGGTGGCCGCTTTCCAGCAGGTCCCGTACGCCGCGCCAGGAGGCGAGCTCATCGTGCAGGGTGAAGCCCGCCGGGCTGTGGATCACCTTGACGATGTAGAGCGCCATGCCGAGGGTGAGGACGAGGGCCATCCGCTCCTGTGGCTGGGCGCTTCGACCGAAGAGGCGCAGGGCGATCGGCAGGTAAATCAGCAGCAATCCCAACCAGAAGGCGAATTCGCTGCCTGCGTGTTCGAGCCGCGCGCCGTTGTCGGCGGCCGCGATCACGCTCAGGCCAATTGCCGCGACCAGGGCGAGCGCCGGTGCCGCGCCGAGTGAATACGTCCAGACGGCGCCCCGTTTGGCGGAGGCGGCGTGCCGCGACCTCGGGCTCGGGATCGTCTCGGCTGTAGCCGGTGTGGCCTGCGTGAAGAGGGGTCGTCTCATCGAGGCGGCACCAGCTCGAGTCGGCGGTAGCTCTTGCCTTCGCGGGTCAGGGTGGCAATAACCGGGACCCCGGGCGACGCCTCCGTTACCGCGAAGGTGTGCTCCCAGGTTTCCCCGGCGCGCAGGCTGGGGCTGCGGGCGAGCAGGATCTGCTCCGCGCGCGAGATCTGCAGGCCGTATCGGACGGGACGTCCCTCGTGGCTGCGCAGGCCAACTTCCAACGTCTCTTCCCCGGGAGCGAGAGAGCCGGCGCCCGCCGGCACGAGCCAGAAATCGGTGAAGCGGATCTTCGCCTGAGCCTCTCGCAGACCGCTCCCGGCGGAAGCGATCGCCAAGCCAGCGATTACGCCGGCGAGGGCGAAAGCGAGGATCGCGACCGGCAGCGCCGGCGAGATCCCCGCCGGCCAGACGAGTGGCTCAACCGGGTGTTTGCGGTTGGCCCAAAAGGCAGCGCCAAGGGTGACCATGACCAGGAAGACGACCCAGGGGTCGCGGCTGAGGCCGAGCACCAGCTGGATCAGGAGGCCGCCGACGGCGACGACGGCGATGCTGAGGGCGACGGCGTAGATGGCCCGCTCGATCCGCCCGACGGTCCGCGGGGCGAAGAAGCTGGCGGCAAGCGCGTAGCCGGGCAGAAAGAGGACCAGGGGCAGAAGCAGGACGGCGCTCAGCCAGGTGGCAACTGGCAATAGGGCAACGACAAGTGCCGCGATTGCGAGCGCCGAGACCAGCGCCAAGTCACGTCTCATGCAGTCATGTTCGCGCTTGCGGGTGTCGTTCCCGCTCGCATCCCTGCCGTCTCCTCGTACAGCCGCGCCAGCTGCGGCAGTACGGCCTCCTCGGTGAAGGCCCGCGAGCGCTCCCGGGCACGCTCTCCGAGGTGCTCGCGCAACTCGGGGTCGCCGATCAGCCTCGCCATCGCCTCGCGCAGCTGCTCGATGTTCCCGGCATCGACCAGGAGGCCGCTGTCGCCCTCCTCAATCATGTCCTCGTGGCCGCCGGGACGGGTGCCGATCACCGCGCGACCCTTGCTCATCGCCTCATAGACGACGTTGCCGAGCGGCTCGGGCCACTTCGAGGGAAAGATGCCGAACAGGGCCCGCTCCCACATCGCCATCACGGTCGGGTGGGGCACGCTGGTCAGCACGGTGACACCGGAGGGGAACTCCTTGGGCGTGTCGGGGGCGAGCGGGCCGGCCAGGACCAAAGGCGGGGGAGAGTCGAGCTGCTCATAGGCGCGGCAGAGCTCGTTGATTCCCTTGACGCTGCGCAGGGCGCCGACGAAGAAGATGAAGGGTTGCTCGGGCAGCTGAGCGAGGATCTCCTCGTCGAGGGGCGCGCCGGAGAGGTCCTCGCCGAAGTTGGGGACGATCTCGATCGGGGCCGGCGGGCGCAGGTCGCGCTCGATTGCCGCTGCCACGTAGCGGCTGATGCTGTGGATCCGCGTCACCTTGCGGCGCAGCAGCGGGTGCGAGCCGAAGATCCCGGCGACCGCGACGGCCCCCTTGGCGGCGCCGTAATTGGACCCGGCGCACTCCAGGCACTTCGCTGGCGCCGCGCCATCGCAGATCTCGCCGTGGCGAAAGAGCGTGCGCAGGGCGCAGATGTTGCCGTAGTCCTGGGTAGAGACCAGGAGCGGCACGTCGCTGCCGAGCAGGGCCGCCGCGACGGAGTGGGTCAGCCAGCCGTAGGAGTGGACGAGGTCGGGCTTGGTGCGCTTAATCAGTCGCCGCAGGCGCAGCACCGCCTCGGGGTCGGGGAAGGGAGGGGGGTTGTGCCGATAGGGGTCGGCCGAGATTCCCGGCACGCGGCTGGTCAGGTCGCGCAGGCGGTGCACGGCGACGTCACCGTCTTCTTCGAAGGCGGGCGTATTCGGTTGCCACGTCGTCGCCAGGGTGACCTCGTGACCGCGTTTGCTCATCTCGCGGGCGACCTGCTGGGACCAGAAGGTCGCGCCGCCGACCAGCGGCGGGTAGGAGTCGGTCACCAGCAGCACTCGCAGACCCCGTTTCTCCGCCGGCGCCGCCTTGCGGCCGCGCCTCGCCCGCTTGGCCTCGCGGCGTCCGCGTGCGTAGGCCCAGGGCCCGCGGAGCATCCCGCGCAGCTCCAGCCGGGTCAGCTCGGCCGGGAAGTCGTCCTTCTTCTCGGCGTTCTTGGCCGAGCCGGGGGAGAGGGCGAAGGCGAGGCCGCGGGGCAGCTTGCGGATCAGCTCCGGAATCAACTTCGGGTTATGCAGCAGCGACTTGGTCAGGACGGCGGTGAGGCCGAGCCCGTAGCCGTAGACGCGGCGCTCCAGCTGGTGGTACTCGCGCTGGTGGGCGTGCTGGACGATCGCGCCGGGGTCGTGGACGATGGTCCAGCCGTTCAGCATGACTCGCAGCAGGGCCTCGACATCGGTGCCGTTGGGCAGCGCCTTGGTGTTGAAGGCGGGATCGAGCGCACCGGCGGCGCGCAGTGCCTCGACCCGGAAAGCCATGTTGGCGCCGGTGCCGAGGACGCCGATGTCGAACGGGAAGAGCGGATCGTCCTTGGGCCGGTTGGAGCCGAGGTCGTAGGCGCGACGGTGAAAACGACCCGAGAAGCGCGCGTAGCCCTCGAACCAGACCTGCGCCTGGGTCTCCATTTCAAGCGGCGCGACCAAGCCTGAGACGGCGCCGACTCCCGGCGCCCCGTCGAAGCCCTTGGCGATCGTCAGCAGCCAGTCGCGGTCGGCAATCACGTCGTCGTCGGTGAAGGCGACGATCTCGTGCGCCGCCTGGGCCATTCCGGTGTTGCGAGCATTGGCGCCACCTGGGATCGGCTCGTGGAGGACGCGTACTCGCTCGTCGGCCAGGGTTCCGACGACGGCGCCGGCAGTGTCATCGGCGGCGTCGGGGCGGTTATCGACCAGGATCACCTCGAAGCGGTCGGCGGGGTAGTCGCAGGCGAGAACAGAGGCGATCGCCTCGGCGGCGCGCTGCGGTCGATCCCGGGTCGGAATCACGACCGAGATCCGCGGTGCCCGGGCGAGGAACTCCCGGCGGGCCCGCAGGCAGGACGGCAACTCGGGCCCGGCGAGGCCAGCGGCGCTAAGCGCCTGGCGCTCCACCCCATCCGCGTGGATATGGGCGTCGATTGCGCTCGCTAGCTCCGCCTCGATCCGCTCGGCAAGGACCGTGGGATCCAGGCCGGCGGGGGGGAGATCGACCTCGATCATCCCCAGCGGCTCGCTGTGCAGGCGGATCAAACAGAGCGCCGAGCCGTACTGGCGGCCGCTCTCGCCCGTGCCGGGCTCTAGCCGCGGCAGCGTCTCGCTTATCTCGATCTCGAGGATCTCAACCGGCGCGAAGTCAGCCGCCACCTTCCCGTTGGCCGTCGCTTCGCTCACTTGCCCCGCCCACTCAGCAGGCCCGCCAGTGAGGCGCCGGCGTAACCGATCGCGGCGGCGCCGATGCCGAGCACGATTGCTGTCATGCGGCCGAGGCCCGACGGTCTGCCCCGCAGCAGGTCACGAAAGCCGGCCAGCACGCCGCGCGGGATCGTCACCAGCAAGTGGCGGCGCTCGGACTCGAGCCCGTCCTGCGAGCCGACGGTCTGGGCCAGGGTCGCCTTGGCGGCACCCTCCTCGTAGCTGCGGCGCAGCAGGTAGCCGAGTGTCGCCTGCTCCTCGTTGACCCGGTGGTGCACGGTCGCGTCGGGTTGGTAGAGCCACTTCATCTGCGGCCACTGGCGACCGATGCGAATGCCGAGCTCGGTGTCCTCGAGCGCGTGGCCGCCGGCGACGACGGCGCCGCGATGGCGGATCTGCCTGGGGGCCACCCCCTGCCTGAAGCCGCCGATCTCCTGCAGCGCCCAGCGGCGCACCGCCATGTTGGCGGCGATCGGGTTGCGCACCGGCGCCACCTCGCTCGGCAGGCCGGCGTAGCTGCAGCCGAAGACCCAGTAGAACTCATGCGGGAACCAGGTTGGTTCGGCGCCGCTCCAGCTGGGCAGCAACTCGCCGGTAACGCCGACCACGGCTGGGTCGGCGAAGCAGGACTCCAGGCCCGCGAGCCAGTCCGGCTCGGCCTCGGTGTCGTCGTCGGTGAGCACGACGATCTCCCCCCGCGCGAGCTCGACGCCGGTGTTGCGGGCGCCGACCACGCCGCGCTCGTGCGCATTGGCGACGGCCTTGACCTGCGGGAACGTCTCGCGAACCCAGTCGAGCAGCTCGGGGTTGTGGTCGATCACCGCGATCACCTCCGCCGCCGGCAGCGTCTGTCGTTCGATCGCGCCGAGGCAAGTAGCCAGTTCATCGCGTCGCTTCGAGTTCCAGGCGGGAACCAGAACCGAGATCGTGTTGTGCTCTGCGCGGGTCACCATGTGCTGTGGAGGTTCGGCGGTGGCTTGCCGATTCCCGTGCTCGCCAGGGTTGCTCAGGGTCAGCCGGCCGAAGCTGTCTCGGCCCGCTGGACCTCTTGCGAGGGACCGGCGATCTGGTGCCCACGCTGGAACGAGCGGCGCCGGCGGGACTCGCCGAGGATCGTTCCGAGTACCCGGAAACCGTCGCGGAAGGTCTTCAGGTTGCTCTGCCCCGAAATTCGGTCGAGCTCATAGCTCGGCACCTCGGTGATCTTCATCCCGGCGCCGGCGATCCGCAGGTTGATCAGTGTCTCCACCTCGAAGCCCGGCACATCGAGAGCGATGAAGGGCAGGCAGCGGGCCCAGAAAGCGTTGTAGCCGTAACAGAGGTCGGTGAAGTGGGTTCCGTGCAAAAGGTTGGCGGTGCCGCTGAGCACGGTGTTGCCGAGACTGCGCAGGCCGGTGATGTCGGTGCTACCACCGCCGGGGAGGTAGCGCGAGCCCTTGGCGAAGTCGGCGCCTGCCTCCAGCGCCTCGACGAAGCGGGGAATCTCGGCCGGGTCGGCGGAGCCATCGGCGTCGAGCATGACCACGAGGTTGCCGGTGACGGCGGCGAAGCCGGTGCGGAAGGCGTCACCCTTGCCGCGGCCGCTCTGCACCAGGACGCGAATCTCGGGGTAGGCCGAGCGGGCCGCCTCGATCGTGTCGTCCTCGGAATTGCCGTCGACGAGGATCACCTCGTGCAGGCCTTCGGGCAACTGCTTGAGCACGTGGCCGATGTTCTTCGCCTCGTTCATCGCCGGCACGACGACGCTGACTTTGGTTTTGCGGGTGCTGCGCCGATCCGGTCCGGCGTAGGGGACGGCGTCGCGGGCGGCTAGGGCCTCGATCTCGATCAGCGGCACGCCGCCAACCTGATTCGGCATCGCCGCCGGCGCCTCGAGCAGGTCGAGTGGACGGGGCAGCATGCTGACCGGTACACCGATCGACTTGAAGGCACGGACGAGGTCAAGCAGGCTCTCGTCGTCAGCATGCTGGGTGCCGATGACGACGCGGTCAGCCTGGTAGCGGTCGACGATCTCCAGCGCGGCGACACGATCGGCGGGGTTGGAGCGGTCCTCGAACGGCTCAACCGTGCAAACGACGCTGGCGTAACGGCGCAGCGGTTCATAGGCTTTCAGTCGTTCCGCCGTTGCTTCGTCGCCGACCAAGACCCAGCGCTCGATGCTGTCGAGGTGCCCGCGCAGCGGCGCGGTCAGCGCTCGCCCAGCGGTGTCGAGGACGGCGAAGCTAACCCAGAGGGCGAGCTGAGAGCCGCCATCGAGCGGAGTGATCAGCGAGGTGGCCCAGGCAAAGACCGCGGCCATCAGCAAGCGAATTACTGGCCAAGCCATGCCGTCTTCTCCGCCAAATGCGCTCTTCGGCGCGTTGGCGCCGTAGACGCCGAGCATGCCGTTGAGCGCGACGAGCAGCAAGGGCGCGATCGGGAAGGCTGGAAATACAGCGACGCCGGCGATTAGGGTGACAGCTGCAAGCGCGACCGAGGAAGAGACGAGGTCGACGACCGGGGGAAGCCACCAGCCAAGGCCACGGTGGGCGCGGGGGAGACTGCCGAGCGTAGGTCGGTCCTGGACCAGAGCGCCGCGACGCGATTCAGCAGCAGCGGGGAAGGTGCTGTCGAGGGAGATGTCGGTCGAGCTTTGCATGAGAGAGGGGGTTACCTTTTTTTAGGGAAATTTCTTCGTGTTTTTTGGCGTTGGAGCGGGGATTTCCCGGTTCCTCCCCCCTATCGGCAGGGCCGCTCGTTCACGTTAGCGCGGAACGAAAAATGCATGGGGAAAAAGGGACTACGTGTAGAACGGACGAGCCGGTTCACTAATCAGGCCGGAGTCGCTCTAATTAATGGAACAGTGCTAAAAACCGTACGTCTCGGCCAGCTCCGGGTCCTTGGCGGCGAGCATCTCGGCCAGCTCAACCATCACCTTGCACTGCTTCCAGGTGGCGTCATCCTGCATCTTGCCGTCGATCATGTGAACGCCGGCACCGTCCGGAATCGCCTCGAGGACCTTCTTGGCGAATTTAACCTCCTCGGGCGGCGGACTAAAGACCTTCTTGGCGATATCGATCTGCACCGGGTGCAGCGACCAGGCGCCGACGCAGCCCATCAGGAAGGCGGCGCGGAACTGGGTCTCGCAGCCGGCGGTGTCCTTGATGTCGCCAAAGGGGCCGTAGAAGGGCAGGATGCCGGTCGCCGCGCAGGCGTCGACCATGCGGGCGATCGAGTAGTGCCAGAGGTCTTGCTGGGCGCTGACCCGGTTGGCCTCGGGGTTCTCGGGATCGGCGGGGTCCTCCATCACCCGGTAGCCCGGGTGGCCGCCGCCGACGCGGGTGGTCTTCATCCGCCGCGAGGCGGCGAGGTCGGCGGGGCCGAAGCTCATGCCCTGCATGCGCGGGCTGGCGGCGGCGATCTCCTCGAGGTTGACCACGCCCTGGGCGGTCTCGAGGATCGCGTGGATCAGGATCGGCCGGTCGAGCTTCGCCTTGGCCTCGAGCTGGGCCAGCAGGCGGTCGACGTAGTGGATGTCCCAGGCGCCCTCGACCTTGGGCACCATCACGACCTCGAGCTTCTCGCCGATCTCAGTGACCAGGGTGGTGAGGTCGTCGAGCACCCAGGGGCTCTCCAACGAGTTGACCCGGGTCCAGAGCGCGGTCTGGCCAAAGTCGGACTCCTTCGCCGCCTTGATCAGGCCCTGGCGCGCGGCCTCCTTGCGGTCGACCGGGATCGCGTCCTCGAGGTTGCCGAGCAGGATGTCGGTCTTTCCTGCGATGGCGGCGGCCTTTTCGACCATCTTCTCGTTTGAGAAGTCGAGGAAGTGGATCATCCGCGAGGGCTTGACGGGAATCTCGCGCAGGGGCTCAGGCGCGCCGATCGCCTGCGGTTGGAAAAAATCTCTTGGGTTTCTCAAGCTGCTCCTCGGGTCGGTCGATACGCGGGCCATTACTTGGCAGTGGGGAGCGAAATCTAGCCGACCCCCTCGCCATCAGCCCCGATGCGACTTTTTGGTGACAAATCGTTATGTTTATCGGCCCGGCAAACCCCGCATGGGAAGCGGGAGAACCGGCCGGTATCCGATTGCGCACAACCGGGAGGGGTAGGCGCTACGCACTCAGGATCCACCATGTCAGCCCGGCGACCCCAGATTCACGGCAGGTCGATCGTTCTCGAGGGCGAGAAGCTACATGTCCGCGGGGTCACTTACGGCACCTTTCGCTCGGCTGAGGGGTACTCGCTGCCGCCGCCGGACCGGGTGCGCGCCGATTTTGTGGCGATGGCGGCGGCCGGGGTGAACACCCTGCGCGTCTACGAGCCACCGCCGATGTGGCTGTTGGAGATGGCGGCGGAACATGGCCTGAAGGTGATGGTGGGACTGGCCTGGGAGCAGCACATCGCCTTCCTCGACGAGCCGGGGCGGGCCAAGACGATCGTGGCCAAGGTGGTTGAGCAGGTGCTGTCCTGCGAAGCCCACCCGGCGATCCTCGCCTACGCGCTCGGCAACGAGATCCCAGCACCGATCGTGCGCTGGCACGGCAAGCGCCAGGTCGAAGACTTCCTCGAGCGCCTCTACTGGGAGGCCAAGGCGGCGGACCCCGAGGGACTCTTCACCTACGTCAACTACCCCTCGACCGAGTACCTCGAGCTGCCCTTCCTCGACCTCACCGCCTTCAACGTCTTCCTCGAGGACGAGCGCACCTTCGAGTCCTACCTAGCTCGCCTGCAGAATCTCTGCGGCGACCGGCCGCTGCTGATCGCCGAGGTCGGGATCGACAGTCGCCGCAACGGCGAAGAGGTCCAGGCCCGCACGCTCGAGTGGCAGATCCGCCACGCCTTCGGCACCGGCGCCGCCGGCGTCTTCGTCTTCTCCTGGACCAACGAGTGGCACCGCGGCGGCCACGACGTGATCGACTGGGACTTCGGTCTGGTCGATCGCGAACGCCAGCCGAAGCAGGCGCTGGCCGCGGTCCGCGACGCCTATGGCGCGATCCCGTTCTCGCCGGCCGACCGCTGGCCACGGATCTCGGTGGTCGTTTGCACCCACAACGGCGAGCGCACCTTGGGGCAATGCCTGGAGCGGGCCGGTGAGCTGGCCTACCCGGACTTCGAGCTGATCGTCGTCGACGACGGCTCCAGCGACGGTTCCGCCGACATCGCCCTGGCCCGCGGCGCGACCCTGGTGCAGACCGAGCACCGCGGCCTCAGCTTCGCCCGCAACGCCGGCGTCGCCAGGGCGACGGGGGAGATCATCGCCTTCCTCGACGACGACGCCTACCCGGATTCCGACTGGCTGCGCTACGTCGCCGCTTCGCTCGGCCCTGACACCCACGCTGGCACCGGCGGCCCCAACATCCCGCCCGAGGACGACGGCTGGATCGCCGAGTGCGTCGCCGCCGCGCCGGGTGGGCCGATCCACGTGCTGATCTCCGATCGCGAGGCCGAGCACGTGCCCGGCTGCAACATGGCCTTCCGCAAATCCGCCCTGGAGGAGATCGGCGGCTTCGACGAGCGCTTTCGCGTCGCCGGCGACGACGTCGACATCTGCTGGCGCCTGCAGGAATCGGGCCGCACGCTCGGCTTCAGTGCCGGCGCCGTGGTCATGCACCGCCGCCGCGACACGGTCTGGCGCTACCTCAAGCAGCAGTACGGCTACGGCAAGGCGGAGGCGCTGCTCGAGCGCAAGTGGCCCAGCCGCTACAACCGCGCCGGCTCCTCGCACTGGTCGGGCAAGATCTATGACTCGCTGGCGTCGGTCTCCGGGCGGCGACGCGGCCTGGTCCGCTACGGCACTTGGGGGAGCGGCCTCTTCCAGTCGATCTACGAGCCGGCGCCCAGCGCGATCTCCAGCTTCCTCGCCGCGCCGGAGCTCTTTCTGCTGATCGCGACGCTGGGGGTGCTCTCCTTGCTGGCGCCGCTGTGGTCTCCGTTGATGTTCGCCCTGCCGCTCTTTGCCGTCGCGCTGGCGACAACCGCGGGGCACGCGTTCGAGGCCGGCTGCCGCGCCCACCGGTCAACGCCGGGGCGCTCTTGGCAGGAGACGGTGATGTGCCGCCTCGTCACCGGGGCCCTCTTCTTCGGCCAGCCGATCGCCCGCCTGGCGGGCCGGCTGCGCGGCGGTCTCTCGCCCTGGCGCCGGCGGCTGCGACCGCGAGCCGCCTGGCCACGGCCGCGCACGGTCCAGGTCTGGTCCGAAGAGTGGCGCTCGCCCCAGGCGTGGCTGCAGGAGCTGCAGGACGCTCTCGCCGTGCGCGGCGGCTTCGTCCGCAGCGGCGGTCCCTTCGACCGCTGGGATCTCGACCTGCGCGTCGGCCTGCTCGGCGGGGTGAGGATCCGCAGCGCGGTCGAGGAGCACGGCTCGGGGCGCCAGCTGCTGCGGGCGAGGATTCTGCCGCGCGCCACGGCGGTGGGAACGGTCATGGCGCTTGCCCTCGCGGTGCTTGCAGTCTGTGCTCTGGTTGGCGGCCAGCACGCGGTCGGCGTGACCGCGGCGCTGGCGACCGCCGTCCTCCTCGTCCTGGCCGCGGAGGGCACGGCGACGGCGATGAAACTGGCGCTCGATGAGCTTGAGAGCCTGCAGCCGCAGGGAAGGGATGAGGATCTCGGCACAGAGCTGAACGGCGACGAGCCCCTCGCCGGTCCCCGCGGCGCTTCGTCCGGTTCCCCGTGGCCATTGCAAGCGCCGGCCGGTGACTCAGCTCGCGCGGTGGTTCGCCAGGCCACCGCATTTACGAAGTCGGAGGAGCGGCACCCGTGAGTCCCTGGATGGGTCCGATCCCGATGCGCAGCCGCAGGCGCATGCGCAAGGCGACTGAGGATCGGCAGGGGCCCTGGGACCTGTGGAAGGCGCTGCCCAAGGCGAAGCCCTACCTCGCGCCCTATCGCCGCACGCTGATCTTCCTCACGATCGCGACGGTGCTCGCGGCGCTGCTGGGCCTGGGCGAGCCCTGGCCGCTGGCGGTGATCCTCAACCAGGTCCTCAACCAGGAAAACCCCGGGGGCTTCATCGAGACGATCTTCGGTGAACACCCGGACGCGATCGTCCTGCTGCTCTCGATGCTGCTGCTCCGCTTCCTGATCGTCGTCTTCGGCAACGGCTTCACTGTGCTCAACCACTACCTCGGCGCGAAGACCGAGCAGAACATGGTCCTCGACCTGCGCAGCGACCTCTTCAACCACGTGCAGCGACTCTCGCTCACCTTCCATGACCAGCGTCAGACCGGGGCGCTGATGAGTCAGATCAACAACCAGGCGGCGGCCGTCGGCAACATCGTCATGGTCATCCCGCCGATTGCCGAGGCGATGATGACGCTCTTCGGCATGCTGGTCATCACCGCTCTGATCGACTGGCAGCTCGCCTTGCTCTCGCTGGTCGTCGTTCCCCTTCTCTTCTGGTCCTTCGGGGTCTACGGCAAGCGGATCGTGCCCCGCCTGCAGCGAGTCCAGCAGCTCGAGTGGCGCTCGCTCTCGATCGTCCACGAGGCGATGGCGATGCTGCGCGTGATCGTCTCGTTTGGCCGCGAGGACTACGAGCACGCGCGCTTTCGCGAGCAGGGCGAAGTGGCCGTGGAGGAACGGGTCAAGCTCACCGTCAGCCAGAGCCTCTACACGCTGGGGGTGCAGACCGCCACCGCGGCCGGCCTCTCGCTGATCCTCGGGGTCGGTGCCTGGCACGTGATGAACGGCAAGCTCTCGGTGGGCGAACTGATCGTCGTGCTCACCTACATCGCCTCGGTCTACCAGCCGCTCGAACAGATCAGCACCACCGTGGGGATGATCCACGAGGAGCTGGTCCAGTTCAATTCTTCGCTCGACCTGCTGGAGATCGAGCCGGAGGTGAAGGAGAAGCCAGGGGCGATCGAGCTGGAGCGGGTGCGGGGCTGGGTCGCGGTCGAGAACGTCTCCTTCGCCTACTCGAGCCGCAAGCGGACGCTCGAAGACATCTCCTTCCGGGTCGCGCCCGGAGAACGGGTCGCCGTCGTCGGCCACACCGGGGCCGGGAAGAGCACCCTGATGAGCCTGTTGATCCGCTTCTATGACCCGAAGCAGGGCCGGATCACCCTCGACGGGATCGACATGCGCGACGCCACCCTGGCCTCGCTGCGCGACCAAATCAGCGTCGTCCTGCAGGAGCCGCTGCTCTTCTCCGGCACGATTGCCGAAAACATCCGCTACGGTAGCCTCGCTGCCTCCGACGAGGAAATCGAGGCCGCCTCGAGGGCGGCGAACTGCCACGACTTCATCGCGGCGCTGCCGGATGGCTACGACACCGTCCTCGGCGAGCGGGGGGCCCAGATCTCGGGCGGCGAGCGGCAGCGGATCTGCGTCGCCCGCGCCTTCCTCCGCGACGCGCCGATCCTGATCCTCGACGAGCCGACCTCCTCGATCGACTCGAAGACCGAGGGGGTGATCCTCGATGCGCTCGAGGACCTGATGGAGGGGAGGACCTCCTTCATGATCGCCCACCGGCTGTCCACCGTTCGGCACGCCGACCAGATCCTGGTCATGCAGGACGGCCTGATCGTCGAACGCGGCACGCACGAGGACCTGGTCGACCGCGGCGGCGTCTACACGCAGCTCCACGTTGCCCAGACGCGGGAGCGGGGGAGGCGCCAGCGGGCGCCCCAGGAGCCGATGCCGGAGCCGCCCTTGATCGAGGCCGCGGTGCCCGCGGCAAGCGAGCCTGCCGAGCCGGAGCCCCCGGAGCCCGAGCCCGCCCCGCCACGGCGGGGCAACGGCCAGAACCCCTGGCGGCAGCTCTCATGAGCGCGCCCAAGGTCGTCCTGCTGGGGATGATGACCAAGATGCCGGTGGCCGGCGTCGCGTGGCAGAACCTGCACTACCTGCTCGGCTTCGAGCGCCTCGGCTGCGAGACCTATTACGTCGAGACCCACGCCCGCACGCCCTCAATGCTGATGAGCCGTGCCGACGACGACAGCTCGGCGCTGGCGGCGGAGTTCATCGCGGCGCTGATGCGGCGCTTCGGCATGGCCGATCGCTGGGCCTTCCGGGCGCTGCACGACGACGGGCGCTGCTTCGGCATGAGTGAAGCCGAGCTGGAACGCCTCTACGGCTCGGCCGACCTGCTGATCAACCTCCACGGCGGCACCCAGCCCTACCCTGAGCTCGCCGCCACCGGCCGGCTCGTCTACCTCGAGACCGATCCGGTCCAATTGCAGCTCGAGCTGCAGCACGGGCTGCAGGAGACGATCGACTTCCTCGAGCCCCACAGCGCCTTCTTCAGCTTCGCCGAGAACTGGGGCAACCCAGACTGCCGCCTGCCCCGCAGCGAGCGCTTCGAGTTCCTCACCACGCGCCAGCCCGTCGTGCTCGACCTCTGGCCCGACCGCTCGCCGCAGCCCGCCAACGTCTTCACCACGATCGGCAACTGGCGGCAGGACTGGCGCGACGTCACCTTCGAGGGCGAGCGCTACACCTGGAGCAAGCATCAGGAGTTCCTCAAGCACCTCGACCTTCCCCAGCGCAGCGGGCAGGCGTTCGAGCTGGCCCTGAGCAGCTGTGAGCCGCCCGAGCGGCAGATGCTGCGAGAGCACGGCTGGCGGGTGCGCGACGGGCTCGAGGTCTCGCGCGGCATCGATCGCTACCGCGACTACCTCGGCGCCTCGCGGGGCGAGTTCACCGTCGCCAAGGAGCAGAACGTGCGACTGCGCACCGGCTGGTTCAGCGACCGCAGCGCCACCTACCTCGCCTCGGGCCGGCCGGTGATCACCCAGGAGACCGGCTTCGGCAACGTCCTGCCCAGCGGCGCCGGGCTGTTTGGCTTCGAATCTCCCGACGATGCCCTCGCCGCGGTCGAGGAGATCGACGCCGACTACAGCCGCCACGCGAGCGCGGCACGGGAGATCGCCCGCGAGTACTTCAGTCACGAGGTGGTGCTGGGCAAGCTGCTCGATGATCTCGGGGTCCGCCCTTCGGGCACGCGGAGAAGCCCGGAGGATCAGATCTTCCCGGCCTCGATGCCGCTCGAGCCGGTCTCGCGCCGGCCGACGGTGCTGCCGCGGGCGACCGTCGAGGCCGCCCTCGATACGCCTTTGCCCCGCTACGAGGGCGGGGCCGCTGTCGTGGGGGAGAGCGCCAGCATCATCGTCGTCACCCACGACAACCTCGCCTTCACCCGCCTCTGCCTGCGCAGCGTCCTCGCCAACTCGGGCGAGGGGATCGAGCTGATCGTCGTCGACAACGGATCGAGCGACGGCACCCCTTCTTACCTCGCGCGGTTGGCCGAGCGCGACGCGCGGGTGAGGGTCCTGCTCAACGGCACCAACGCCGGCTTCGCCCCGGCCTGCAACCAGGGCCTCGGTCTGGCGACCGGTGACCATCTGGTCCTGCTCAACAACGACACCCTGGTGGCGCCGGGGTGGCTCGCCGGCCTCAGGCGCCACCTCGCCGAGCCCGGGGTCGGGCTGGTCGGCCCGGTCACCAACCGGATCGGCAACGAGGCCGAGATCGACGCCGACTACGCCACCTGGGGCGAGTTCCTCGCTGCCGCCGCCCGGCGAGCCGGCGAGCATGCGGGCGAGTGGCTCGAGATCGGCACGCCGGCGATGTTCTGCCTGGCGATGCGCCGTCAGACCTTCCTCAGGCTGGGGCCACTCGACGAGGGTTATGAGATCGGCCTGCTCGAGGATGACGACTACGCCGAGCGGGCGCGGCGAGCCGGCTATGAGCTGCGCTGCGCCGACGACGTCCTCGTCCACCACTTCGGCGAGGCCTCGTTCGGGCGCCTGGTCGCCGGCGGTGAGTACCGCCGCATCCTCGAGGCCAACCAGCAGCGCTACGCGGAGAAATGGGGGCGGCCGTGGCAGCCCTACGGGCGCCGTCCCAATCCCCGCTACGAGCGCGAAGCCGAGCAGGTCCGCGAGGCGGTCAAGGAGACCGTGCCCAGCGGCTCGACCGTGCTCGTGATCAGCCGCGGCGATGAGCGATTGCTGCAGCTGAACGGCCGCCGTGCCCAGCACTTCCCGCAAGCGGCGGACGGCGCCTGGGCGGGGCACCATCCGGCCGACAGCGCCGAGGCGGTCGAGCACCTCGAGTCGCTGCGCGAGCGCGGCGCCCAATTCCTCGTCATCCCGCCGACCTACCTCTGGTGGCTGCGCCACTACGACGGCCTGCGCCGCCACCTCGAGAGCGAGTACGAGCCGGTCGTCTCCGACGACCGTGCCGGGGCGATCTACCGATTGCTGGGGGACGGCGGATGAGCGCCCACCCGCGCGCCTCGGTCGTGGTGCCGGTGCACGGCCGCGCCGGTCTCACCGAGCGCTGCCTGCGCTTGCTCCTGGCAGACCTTCCGGGCGACTGCGAGGCGATCGTCGTCGACGACGCCTCGACCGACGCGACGCCGCAGTTGCTGGCCGGCTTCGGCGCCGCGATCCGGACCCTGCGGCTGGAGCGCAACGTCGGCTACGCGGCTGCTTGCAACGCCGGCGCCGCGATCGCGGGCGGCAAGCACCTGGTCTTCCTCAACAACGACACCGAACCGCGGCCGGGCTGGCTCGAGGCCCTGCTGAGCTACGCCGCCAACCACCCCGAGGCCTGGGCCCTCGGCGCGAAGCTGCTCTACCCGAGCGGGGCAGTCCAGCACGCGGGCGTCTGCATCGGGCAGGACGGCTACCCGCACAACCTCTATGCCGGCTTCCCCGGCGCTCACCCGGCGGCGAACCAGCCGCGGCGCCTGCAGGCCGTCACCGGTGCCTGCATGCTGGTCCACCGGCCGGCCTTCGAGCGAGCCGGCGGCTTCGACGAGGCCTTCCTCAACGCGATGGAGGACGTCGACCTCTGCCTCCGCATCGGCGAGGCCGGCGGCGAGGTCCACTACTGCCCGGGGGCCGAGGTCGTCCACCTTGAGTCGGCGAGCCGCGGAGAGGGCGGGTTCGAGCCCAGCGTCGCGCTCTACCGGGAGCGCTGGCGCGATCGCGTCCGCCGCGACGACCTCGCGATCTACGCCGAGGACGATCTGATCGAGGTCGAGTACCCGAGCGCCCACCCGCTGCGGATCTCGGTCTCGCCATTGCTGGCAAGCGTCGAGCGCGTCGGCCGCCATGAGGACGAGCTGGAGCCGCTATTGCGCGCCCACGGTCGCCGCAACGCCGACCTGCTCCGCGAGCTGGCCCGCCTCAGCGCCGAGCTCGCCGACCGCGGGGTCGAGGTCGAGCTTCCGCGGCTCGAATACGAGGGCGCCATCGCAAGTATTCGCGAGGAGGTCGAACGTGCCGTCCCCGTGGGGGCGACGGCGCTGATCGTCAGCCGTGGAGATCCCGAGCTGCTGCGAATCGGCGCTCGCGAGGCGAGGCACTTCCCGAGTGGAAAGGACGGTCGCTACCTGGGCCGTCACCCGGCCGACAGCGAGGAGGCGATCGAGCTGCTCGAGGCGCAGCGGGCGGCTGGCGCGGACTACCTGGTCATCCCGGCGGGAGAGGCCTGGTGGCTGAGTCACTACCGTGACTTCGCCGAGCACCTCGGGGCGCGCACGGCGGCGACGCAGCACGAGGCGTGCGCGATCTACTCGCTGGCGCCGGCTCTGGCCAGGGCGGAGGGGCGGCGATGAGCCTGGTCGCGGTCGACGGCAGGATCTCCTATGAGGAGCTTGCTCCGCGCATTGCCACCCTGGTCGAGGAGCTGACCCCGGTGGGGACGATCGTGCTGGTGGTCAGCAAGGGCGACGAGGGCCTGATCGCCTTCGAAGGCCGCAGCGGCTGGCACTTCCCACGGGCGGGCAACGGGCAATACGCGGGCCACCATCCGATCGATGGCGAGTGGGCGGTCGATCACCTGGAGTCGCTGCGCGCGGCGGGCGGCGCCTACCTGGTCCTGCCGGCGACCTACTACTGGTGGCTGGAGCACTATCCGGAGCTGGATCTGCACCTGCGCAGCCGCTACGAGCAACTCGCCTGCCCCGAGGAGCTCTGCCGGATCTACCGCCTGCTAGAGCTGCCGGTGGCGCCGCCGCGGGCCGTGCCCGACTTCTCCGCCGGCGACTCCCAGCAGCGCTGCCTGCCGGCGACGCGGGCGCTGCTCGCCAACCTGCTCGCCGACGAGGAGGTCGTCCTCGTCCTCAGCGAGGGCGACGAGCGGCTGCTCGAGCTCGAACGTCCCGCCTGGCATTTCCCCCACGATTCCAGCGGGCGCCACGTGCCGCTCGAGGCCGGCAGCGGAGCGCACGCGGCGTCACAGCTGCGCAGCCTCAGCCGCAACGGGGTTCGCTACCTCGTCATCCCCGCGGCGCTGCTCTGGATGCCGGCGCGCCGCCCCGCCTTGGCCGCCTACCTCGACCGTGAGTGCAGGCGACTCGCCTGGCGCGACCGCATTGGCGCCGTCTACGAGCTGCGAGACGGCTCCCGTTCCTCTACCCCAACCACGTTTCTGCCGAAGGAGGCCGCATGGAAGTGAGTCCGAGAAAGGTTCTCTACGTGTCCCATAACCATCCGGTGATCCGCCCCGGGGGCGCCGAGGCCTACGCCTTCGAGCTGCACGAGGCGATGCGCGACGATTCCGAGTGGGAGTCGCTCTTCCTGGCGCGGACGGGGCCGCCTTTCTCGACCTCCTCGCGCTACCACGAAGGCACCCTGCTGACCGGCGTCGACGAGAGCGACCCAGGCCAGTACTTCTTCTACACCGAGCTCAACGACTTCGACTGGCTGCTCAACTCGACCCGGGAGAAGGCGACGATCACGACCCACCTGCGCGACTTCCTGCTCGCCCAGCAGCCCGACGTCGTCCACTTCCAGCACACCCTCTTCATCGGCATGGAGGCGATCCGCGAGGTCCGCAACACGCTCCCCGACGCAGCCATCGTCTACACGCTGCACGAGTTCCTGCCGATCTGCCACCGGCACGGGCAGATGCTGCGCGCCACCGACGAAGAGCCCTGCATGGAGGAGTCGCCGCGCCGCTGCCACGAATGCTTCCCCGAGGTCGCGCCGCAGGAGTTCCTCATGCGCAAGCGCTTCATCCAGTCGCATATGTCGCTGGTCGACCAGTTCATCGCCCCCAGCAAGTTCCTTGGCGAACGCTACGCCGACTGGGGCATTCCGGAGGAGAAGATCAGGGTCGAGGAGTACGGCCGGCTGCCGCTCTCCTACGCGCCCGCCAACCCGCGCCGCAAAAAGCGCAACCGCTTCGGCTTCTTCGGCCAGTTCAGCCACTACAAGGGGGTTAACGTCGTCCTCCAGGCGGCCAAGCGGCTGGCGGCGGACGGGGTCGACGCGACGATCTGGCTGCACGGCGCCAACCTCGAGATCCAGCCGCCGGAGTTCCAGGAGGAATTCGCCGAGCTGCTCGAGGCCAGCGGCGACAGCGTGGTCATGGTCGGTCGCTACGACCACGACCAGCTCGGTGCCCTGATGGAGAACGTCGACTGGGTCTTCGTCCCCTCGCGCTGGTGGGAGAATTCGCCGCTGGTGATTCAGGAGGCCTTCATGCACGGGCGCCCGGTGATCTGCAGCGACATCGGCGGCATGGCCGAGAAGGTCACCGACGGCGTCGACGGCCTGCACTTCCGGGTCGGCGACCCCGAGGACCTGGCCAGGGTGGTCACCCAGGCGGCGGAATCGCCGCAGCTCTGGCGCAGCCTGGCCGGCGGCATCTCGCCGATCTACCCGATGCGGACCCACGTCGAGGAGCTGGTCAAGCTCTACGACGAGTTGCTTGCCGCTGAGCCGGTCGCGATCGGAGCGGCGTCGTGAAGCCGGGTATCGCCACGGGAGGCGGCAGCCCCGTCGTCGCCGGCACGCTTTCGGCGGGCGCCAACGGCGAGCTCGATGCCCCCGGGGCCTTGCTTAGCTGGCTCGGCACCGACGTCTTGCTTGCGGTCGCCGATCTCGATCGAGACGGTGAGCCGGAGGTTGAGTTGAAGGTGGGCGGAGAGGCGGTGGAGGTCGAGGCGCGCTCGCTCGCGCTGCCCTCGGAAGAGGGCGGAGACGCGGCGGCAAAGGTGCTGACGATCTGGCTGCCGCTGCCGGTCCAGGGCAGGACGGTCGAGGTGTCCCTCCGCGACGGCGCCGCCGAGATCGATCTTGGCCCCGCGCCGGCCCTTGCGATCGGGGTCGACCTGCGGACGACGATCCGGGAGAAGCTGGCGAGTCGCGAAGCCGAGGCCCGCACAAGGCTGCTCGACTTCTTCGCTGCGACCCTGGCCGAGCACGAGGGCACGCTCGACCCGCTGGGGCTGGCCAAAAGCCTCTTCGCGCTGCGCGAGGCGCTGCGCGATCCCTACCCGCGGGCAGAGCTGCGCCCGGAGGACTCGCAGGGCCTCCACGTCGGCGCCGTGGCGATGGTCGATGAGCGCACCTTCTTCGCTCGCGGCTGGGCCCGCGACGACCAGGCGCCGATCGTCCGCCTCGACGCGATCTCACCCGAGGGCGCGCGCACGCCGATCCTCGAGCGGCTCTTCCGGGTCCCGCGGCCGGACCTCGCCGAGCTCTTAAGGGGTGCCAGCCGTCCGGTCGCCAAGCCCGGTTTTGTCTCCTTCTTCGAGCTGCCCTTTCCCAGTCGCCTTGCCGAGGGTTGGGTCTTCGAGCTCGAAAACTCGGCCGGCGTCGGGATCGAGGCCGGCTGTGCCGCGGCGACACTCGATCCGCTTGCCGTCCGCGACACGATCCTCGGCGAGCTGGTGCGCGAGCGGCGCGTCGACACGCCGCTGATGGAGCAGCTCGTTCCCGCCGTCGTGCGCCTGCAGGAGGAGCTGGCGACGCGGGTCGAGATTGACGAGATCGAGGAGCTCGGCGCCGTGCCGGCCGAGCCCGACGTCTCGATCGTTGTTCCTCTCTACCGCCGGGTCGACCTGATCGAGCACCAGCTTGCGCAGTTCGCCAACGATCCGGAGCTGCGTGAGTGCGAGCTGATCTTCGTCCTCGACTCGCCCGAGCTGGCAGCCGAGCTGCTGCCGCGGGTAGCGCTGCTGCACGACCTCTACCGGGTCCCGTTCCGCCTCGCCGTCCTCAGCCGCAACGCCGGCTTCGCGGTGGCGACCAACCTCGGCGCCTCGCTGGCGCGCGGGCGCCTGCTGCTGGCGCTCAACTCCGACGTGCTTCCCGACCGGCCCGGCTGGCTCGGCCGGCTCGCCGAGGCCCACGACTCGCTGCCAGAGGCCGGCGCCGTGGCGCCCAAGCTGCTCTACGACGACGGCTCAATCCAGCATGCCGGCCTCGGCTTCAAACGCAACCCGGCCAGCGGCGGCTGGGAGTTGGCCCACTCCTTCAAGGGCCTGCACCGGGACTTTGCCGGAGCGGCGGAGCGGCGCGCAGTTCCCGCTCTGAGCGCCGCCTGCCTGCTGATCGAGCGCGAGCTCTTCGAGCAGTTGGGCGGCCTCTCGGTCGACTACGTCAAGGGCGGCTACGAGGACGCCGACCTCTGCATGCGGATTCAGGAGCAGGGCTTGGAGACGTGGTACGTCCCCGAGGTCGAGCTCTTCCACCTCGAGGGCCGCTCCTACGTTCCCTCCGCCTCCGACATGAGCAATCGCTTCAACGCCTGGCTCTTCGATCGGCGCTGGGGCGGGCGGATCGAGGCGGACGATCCGACCGGGGGGGCGAGTCGATGAGTGTCGATCACACAGCGACGGGGATCATCGGCATCGACGAGGTCTCCAACAACGGCGCCAGCGACTACGTCCACGGCGGCAACATCGACACCCCGGCCGAGGGGTTCGTTGGCGACTCCTACGGCTTGACGATCGAGGGTTGGGTGCTGAGCAGGCGGATTCCGATCGAACACGTCGAAGTCCTCCATGAGGAGCGCCCGGTGGCGGTTGTCCCGGTCGACCTCGAGCGCCCGGATATCGCGGCTGGGTTTCCGCAGGTCGAGGGAGCCAGCCGCAGCGGCTTCCGGGCTTCGATCAGCACCCTGAAGCTGGCGGATCGGTTTGAGCTCGTGCTGCGGGCGAAGCTCGTCGACGACACGCGACTGCCACTCGCGCGCCTGCACGGCCGCCGCCGCCGGCTGCCCGCCTCGACAGGCGACGAGATCCAGCCGCTGATGGTCAACACGATCGGCCGCAGCGGCTCGACCCTGCTGGTGACCCTGCTCAGCTCGCACCCCGAGGTCGTCGCCTTCTCGCCCTTCATCAAGGACGCGCGCGTCTCGACCTACTGGGTCAACGTGCTGCAGGACCTCTCCGACCCGTCCAGCTTCCTCGCTCCCTTTGACCCGCCGGACCTCGACGCCAAACGGTGGTGGCTGGACGGCGATGGCGGCGAGCTCGGCGAGCCCGAGGTCGAGCGCTGGCTCGGCAGCGAGGCGGTCAACTCCCTCGCCGGTCTCTGCCGCGCTCAGATCGAGGCCTTCTACCGGCACCTCGCCGGCGAAGGGAGGCCGCGCTATTTCGTCGAGAAGTACCTGCCCCACCAGGCGGTGCCCGACCTGTTGGGGGAGCTCTACCCCGCTGCCCGCGAGGTGATCCTGGTCCGCGACTTCCGCGACACGCTCAGCTCGGTGATCGCCTTCAACCGCAAGCGCGGCTGGGATGCCTTCGGCCGATCCGAGGGCGGCGATGACGCCGAGTACGTACGCGGTGCCCTACGGCAGTCCGTCGCCACGCTCGCCGAGCGGCTGCACGGCGAGGGAACCGGGGTGCGGCTGGTCCGCTACGAGGACCTCGTGCTCGAGCCCGAGCCGACCCTGAGCGAGCTCTTCACCGCGCTCGGCATGGACGCCGATCCCGAGCTGGTGCGTGAGACCCTCGAGCTGGCCCAGCGCAGTACCGCCTCGATGGACCACCACCGCACCACCTCCGACCCGGCGGCCTCGATCGGCCGCTGGCGCGAGGACCTGCCGGAGGAGATCGCCGAGGTCTGCAACGAGGAGCTCGGGCCACTGCTGGCCGAGTTCGGCTACGACGCGTCATGACCGGCCGGTCGGAAAGGATGGAGGGCTGATGGCTCTAGTCGAGATCAAGAGCGTCGATCAACCCGAGGCGGTGGGCCGCGGCATGCTCGGCTGCCGCCTTGACAGTCCTAAGCCGCCCGCTCGCAGCGACACGTACGGCTTCGAGCTGGTCGGTTGGGCCCTGGCCGAGGCGGAGCCGCTGGCGAAGATCGAGGTCCTGCAGGAGGGGCGGGTAGTGGCGGAGGCCGAGCCTGAGGACGCTCGCCCCGACATCGCCGCCGCCTTCCCGGTGGAGCACGCCGACCGCGCCGGTTTCCGCGTCTCGGTCAGCGCCTTGGACCTGCGCCAGGATTTCGAGCTGACCGTGATCGCCCGCGCTGCCGACGGCCTGCATGCGCGTATCGCCACGCTGAGCGGCGAGCGGGCACCGCTGCCCGCGGCGGGCGAGGAGCTGCTTCAGCCGTTGATCGTCAACACGATCGGCCGCAGCGGCTCGACCTGGCTGGTCTGGCTGCTCAGTTGCCTGCCGGAGGCGATCGCCTTCAGCCCCTGGGCGCGCGACGCTCGCGTCGGCACTTACTGGGTGAGTGCCCTGCAGGGCCTGGCGCGGCCGCAGAGCTACCTGGCGCAGCTGGTGCCGGGGCCGCTCGAAGACCGGGCCTGGTGGCTCGACCGTCCCGACCTGCGGCCGGGGGTCGGCGGTGACGAAGAGCTCGAAGCCTGGCTCGGCGGCGAGGCGATCGAGTCGGTGGCCGAGTTCTGCCAGTCGCGCATCGACGCCTTCTACGCGCGGATCGCCGACCCGGGCGCCCGCCCTCGTTACTTCGTCGAGAAGCACATGCCCTACCAGCTCGCCCCGGACCTGCTCTCTGAGATGTATCCCGGCGCCCGCGAGATGATCCTGGTGCGCGACTTCCGCGACATGCTCTGCTCGGTGATCGCCTTCAACCGCAAGCGCGGCTGGGAGGGCTTCGGCCGCGCCGCCGTTACCAGCGATGAGGAGTACGTGCAGACGACGGTCGCCAACTCGGCCCGCCGCCTGCTGCGGCGGCTGCGTGAACGCGGCGACGCGGCCCACCTCGTTCGCTACGAGGACCTGATCCAGAAGCCGGAGGAGACGCTCGCGGGAATGATGGCCTACCTCGGCCTGGACGCGAGCGACGAGTCGGTGGCGGCGACGCTGGAGCGGGCCGAATCCAACTCGCTCGACAGCCACCGGACGACCGAGAAAGCCTCGGCCTCGATCGACCGCTGGAAGCGCGATCTCTCGCCCGAGCTGGCCGCGGTCTGCGCCGACGTCCTCGACCCGGTCCTGACCGAGTTCGGCTACGAGCCGACGCTGGCGCTGGCGTCGGAGGGCTGAGCCGCCGCCGTGGGTCGGGTGGCGGTAGGCGGCGCGCTGGCCCAGCGCCCGGGCTACGGCGGACACGCCTGGGCGCTGCTCAACTACCTGCTCGGCTTGCGCGAGCTGGGCCACGAGGTGCTCTTCCTCGATCGGCTCGACGCGGGGATGGCTCCTTCGGTCCAAGCGCGCGACGACTGCGTGCGCTGGCTCGACGAGGTGATGAAAGGGGCCGGCCTGGGCGACTCCTACTCGCTGTTCGTCGACGACCAGGCCGCCGGGCTGTCACGCCGGGCGGCGGTCGAGTGGGTCAGGGGCGCGGACCTGCTGCTCAACGTGATGGGCTTCGTTGATGACCCGGACGTGCTCGCCGCCTCGCCGCGCAACGTCTTCCTCGACATCGATCCCGGCTTCGGCCAGATGTGGCGCGAGCTGGGGCTCCACGACTCCTTCCGAGGTCACGACGCCTTCGTCACCGTCGGCGAGGGAATCGGCGAAGACGACTGCCTGATCCCGACCTGCGGCATCGAGTGGGTGACCACGCCGCACCCGATCGTCCTCGGCCAGTGGCCGGCGGCCGAGGGTGGCGCGCGGTTCACCAGCGTCGGCAGCTGGCGCGGCCCCTACGAGCCGGTCGAGTACGAGGGGCACAGGTTCGGGCTGAGGGCGCACGAGCTGCGCAAGCTGATCGACCTGCCCTCGCTGGTCGAGCCCAAGCTCGAGCTGGCGCTGGACATCGACCCCTTCGACGGCGAGGACCGCGAGGCGCTGCTCGCCGGCGGCTGGGCGCTGGTCGATCCTGCCGAGGTCGCCGCGGATCCGGCCGCCTACCGCCGCTACATACAGGGCTCACTGGCCGAGCTGATGGTGCCGAAGGGGATCTACGCCGAGGCGCGCAGCGGCTGGTTCAGCGAGCGCAGCATCGCCTACCTCGCCAGCGGCAAGCCGGTGCTGGCCGGGGAAACCGGCTTCGCCCGGCGCTACCCGACCGGCGAGGGCCTGATCTCCTTCTCCTCACTGGATCAGGCTCGGGCGGGGGTGGAGGCGATTTGCGCCGAGCCCGGCCGTCACGCGCGGGCGGCTCGCGAGATCGCCGCCGAGCACTTTGAGGCGAAGCGGGTGCTGGGGCGGCTGCTCGAGCAGGTGGCCGCGTGAGGCGGCTCAACTGGGGCTGCGGCGCCCATGTCGCGCCGGGCTGGATCAACTCCGACGTCAAGGACGAACCCGGAGTCGACCTGGTTGCGGACATCAGGCAGGGCCTGCCGCTGGAGACGGACAGCATCGACTACGCGGTCAGCATCCACGCCCTGCCCGAGTTCTCCTACCCCGAGCTGGTCCCGGCGTTGGAAGAGCTGCACCGGGTGCTGGCCCCCGGCGCCACTCTGAGGCTGGCGCTGCCGGACCTGCGCCGCGGGATCGACGCCTATCTCGCCGGTGAGGAGGACTACTTCAAGGTCGGCGACGAGGTCTCCAGCCTCGGCGGCCGCTTCATCGTGCAGATGCTCTGGTACGGGTACTCGCGCACCCTCTTCACCTCGGACTTTGCCCTGGAACTGCTGCAGAGGGCCGGCTTCGCCGAGTCGCGCGAGTGCGCCTTCGGCGTCACCGCCAGCGGCATCGCTGAGATCGTCGAGCTCGACAACCGCGAGGACGAGAGCTTCTTCGTCGAGGCTCGCAAGCCGCGGGAGGCCCGCCGCTCGCGCCGGCGGCCAAGGTCCTCCTGGGGCGCCGCCGGGCGGGGATACAATCCCGCGGTGGCGCGGCGGGAGAGCATCCGGGTGGTCGACGTTTCCCAGGGGCAGCCCGAGAACGGCCTGCGCAAGGGGCACCTCGATTCGCCGACGGCGGGCGTGGAGCTCGACTCCAGCGCGCTGAAGATCGTCGGCTGGGCGGTGGGCAAGGAGAAGCCGGTCGAGTCGGTCGAGGTGCTGGCGGCGGGCGAGGTGGTGGCGACGGCCCCGGTATCAATCGAGCGCCCCGGCGTGGCTGGCGCCTATCCGGACACGCCGGGCGCCGAGCGGGCCGGCTTCCGGCTCGTGGTCGAGGGCAGCGGTGAGGGCCGGCACGAGCTGACGGTGCAGGCGCTCGTCGACGGCGAGCGCGCCCCGATCGCCTCGATCGTGCTGGAGATCCGGCGACGCGGCTTGCTCAGCCGCCTGTTCGGCGATCGTTGAGCATCCGCCCGCTCGAAATCACCGCGATCGAGGAGCGGCCGCCGCCGCCGGGAGTGTTGGGCTGGCGGATCGACTACCCCGAGCCCGGCTCGGCGGTCGACCCCGCCGACCTGCGCCTGGCGGGCTGGGTGGTGCCCGAGCGCGCCCCGGTCGCCGCGGTGGACCTGGTGGTCGAGGAGCGCGTGGTCGGTCGGGCCGAGCTGGGGGTCGAGCGCCCCGGGGTGGCCGAGTCCTTCGACGGTGCGCTCGCAGCCAGCTCCGGCTTCCGGGTCGCCGGCAACCTGATCGCCCTGCGGTCTGAGGCCGAGCTGGAGCTGGTGCTGCGGGCCGTCCTCGGCGACGGCAGGCGGAGCGACGTCGGCTCGGTGCGACTGCGCCGCCGCGATTTCGACGCCAATCGGGCGGCGCCGGGCGAGCCGCTGGTCTCGGTCGTGATCCCCTGCTTCAACCAGGGCCACTACCTCGGTGAGGCGATCGAGAGCGTGCTCGCCCAGACGCATCGCGAGCTGGAGCTGATCGTCGTCGACGACGGCTCCGCCGACAACAGCTTCGAGGTCGCCGCCCGGTATCCAGGGGTGCGCCGGCTGAGGCAGCGAAACAGCGGCGTCGCCGTCGCCCGCAACCGCGGCCTGGCCGAGTCGCGGGGCGCCTACGCCGTCTTCCTCGACGCTGATGACCGCCTGCTGCCGAACGCTCTCGCGGTCGGGGTGAGCGAGCTGCTGTCCAATCCGCAAGCGGCCTTCGCCGCCGGCAGGCCGCGCGACATCGGCCGCAACGGCGACGTCGTCCGCGAAGCGATGCAGCCACTGGTGACGCGGGATCACTACCTGAAGCTGCTCGAGGAATGCTTCATCTGGTCGGGCTCCTCCGTCATCTACCGCCGCGAGCCGTTCGAAGCGGTGGGCGGCTTCAACGAGCGCCGGGTCGCGGCCGATGACTACGAGCTGTACCTGAAGTTGGCCCGCGACTACCCGGTGCTCTGCCACGAGGCGATGGTGACCGAGTACCGGCGCCATGGCTCCAACGCCACCCGCAACGCCGGCCTCATTCTCAGCTCCCAGATCCAGGTCCTCAACGGCCAGCGACGGCTGCTGCGCAGCGCCGAGGAGCGCGCGGCGCGGCGGGTCGGGATCCGCAACACCCGCATCAAGCAGGGCGAGGCGCTGGTAGAGCGGATCGCCAACGCCTGGCGGCGGCGCGAACGGGGCGCCGTGCTAAACGGCCTGCGGACCCTTGCCCGCTGGGACCCGGGCGCGTTCCTGCGCTACCGGCGGCGCGGGATCGGCCCGCCCGGAGGCCGCTTCGAGCACCTCGAGCGGGAGCCGGATCGGTGAGCGGCGGCCCTGATCCCCTGGTCAGCGTCGTCCTGCGCACCTACGGGCACGCGGAGTTCATCGCCCAGGCGATCGAGAGCGTGCTGATCCAACGCGCGCCCTTTCCTTTCGAGCTCGTGATCGGCGAGGACTGCTCGAGCGATGGCACCCGCGAGATCGTGCGCGGCTATGCCGAGCGCCACCCGGACGTGATTCGCGCGGTGCTTCCCGCGGAGAACATCGGTCACGGGCAGATCCTGCTGCGGGCGATCGAGGCGACCCGCGGTCGCTACCTCGCCTACCTCGACGGCGACGACTACTGGACGGCGCCCGAGAAGCTGCGGCGCCAGGTCAAGTACCTGGAGGCGAACCCGGACTGTCGCAGCTGCTTCCACGACGTCAGCCTCGTCTACGACGTTGCCGGCATGCCGTCGGGCTCGGTCAGCCCCGGGTTCGCCGAGGCAAGGCTCGGGCTGGCGGACATCCTCGCCGAGTGCTTCGTCCCGGCGCCCTCGATGATGTTCCACAAAGAGGTGGCCGAGAGTCTGCCGGCCTGGTCTTTCGAGTCGGCCTGGATCGACTGGGTGATCCACATCAAGGCGGCCGAGCTGGGACCGCTGGGATATATCCCCGAGCCGATGGCGGCCTACCGCGTCCACGACGGCGGCATGTTCTCGGCGCTCGACCGGACCAGCCAGCTGGAGGAGGACCTGCGCTTCTACAAGCGCCTGCTGGCGGAGCTGCCCGCGCAAGCGGAGCTGATCGAGCGCTGCATGCAATACCGGCGCTGCCAACTGGCGATCGAGCGACTTGGCGTCCCCTTCGAGGCCTGCGTGATCCTCGTCGATCCCCGCCGCGAGCTGCGCCCCTACTTCAACGGCCGCCACACCCGCAACCTGCCCCGCCGCGACGGGCGCGAGGTGACTGAGCTGGAGACGATTCGCCGCGCCGCGGCCGACCTCGCGCCGGCGGTCCGCGACTACGGCCAGGCCACGGACGCCGACCGCGGCGATGCCGGCTGCTTTGTGGTCGTACCCGCCTCGGCTGCCGACTGGCTCGCGGGCAAGCCCCTGCTGCGCGAGCTCCTCGAGGCCGAGGGGAGCTCGGTATGGGAGGACACCTCGGTCACGGTCCACGAGCTGGCCCCGCTCAGCGGGCGCGATCCGCGCGCGACGCGACGGGTCGAGGTCGAGATGCTGCCGCTGCCGGCAGAGCTTCGCGGGGCCAACTTCGAGGCCCCGGCGGCCGCTGCCTCACTGCCCGCCCACGCGATCTTCCTCGCCGGCTGGGTCCTCGGGCGGGAAGCGGCGGTGGACGCGGTCGAGCTGCTCGATGGGGAGGAGTTGCTCCTGCGCGTGCCGTTGAGCCAGCGCCGTGCCGACATCGAGAGTGCCTTCCCCGACGCCGAGGTCGGCCTTGCCGGCTTTCGCACGGCCTTCAACGCGCTCGGCCTGTCCCAACGGGCCGAGCTCACGGCCGTGGCGGCCTTCGAGGACGGCGGCCGGGTGCCGTTCGCCCAGCTGCGGCTGTGGAGTGAGGGCGGGTGAGCGGCTCGCCCAAGGTCAGCGCCTTCATCCTCACCCACGATCACGCCGCCTGGATCGGCGCCGCGATCGAGAGCGCCGTCGCCCAGCGGCCGCCGTTCGAGTTCGAGGTGCTGATCGCCGATGACTTCTCCACCGACGGGACGAGGGAGATCGTGCGCGAATACGAGCGCCGCCATCCCGAGCTGGTCCGCACCTTCCTGCCCGAGCGCAACCTCGGCGTCGAGGGGATCTGGCTGGAGGCGGCGCGGCACTGCCGGGGCGAGTACATCGCTCTGCTCGACGGCGACGATTTCTGGACCGACCCCGAGAAGCTGACCCGCCAGGCGGCCCTGCTCGACGCCCATCCCGAGTGGGTGAGCTGCTTTCACCGGGCGACCCTCACCGACGAGGAGGGCCGCTTCGGACCGCGGCAGGCGACGCCGGACTTCGACCGCGATGAGTTCGAGCTCGAGGACCTGCTTCGCGCCAACTTCGTCCCCTATCTGACCGTGATGTTTCGCCGTCGCGCGCTGGAGGCAGTGCCGGCCTGGGGGTTCTCCTACCTCTGGTACGACTGGCTCTTCCACATTGCCTGTGCGCGCCAGGGCAAGCTCGGTTTCCTCGACGCCGACCTCGCCACCTACCGGGTCCATTCCGGCGGCAACTGGTCCTCGCGCGACCGCGTCTTCCAGCTCGAGGAGGACCTGCGGGTCTACGAGCGCCTTGCCAGGGAGCTGCCCGCCTGGCGCGGACTGATCTCCCGCGCGGTCGAGTACCGGCACTGCCAGCTCGGGGTCGAGGAGGCGACGGTGCCGGCGAGCGAGCCAGTCGTCCTCGTCGACCCGGCAGGCGATCTGCCCGCCTACTTCAACGGACGCCACACCGCGCTCTACGTGCCCGACCCGGGCGGAGACCCCGCGGCGACGCTGCGCGACCTCCGCCGGCGAGCCCGGTCGAGCCCGGTCGAGCAGCTGCACTACCCCTCGCGAAAGCCGCCGCGAACGGCCGCTCGAGGATCTGGCTGCGCGGTTGCCGTGCCCGCCTCCGCCGAGCCGGCGCTCGCCCTCGATCCCAACCTCACGGCGCTGCTCGGCGCTAGTGGCGAGCCTCTCTGGGAGGACGCGGGCTGTCGCCTGTATGAGGTCCCGGTAGATTCAGCCGACGCTGAGCCCTCCGCCGAGGGCGATCAGGCGGGAAGCATGGGCGCACTCGTTGAAATCGTCGACGTCTCGGTCTCGCAGCCGGCCGAACTGCACGGGGCCTTCGTCGACGAGCCGAAACCGGGCGCGGTACTGGACGCGCACGGCGTCGACCTGCTCGGCTGGGTCCTCGGCGAGCGCTCCCGCGCGACCGCGGTCGAGTTCGCGATGGACGGCAAGACCTTCTGGCGGGCCGCCGTCCGGGCCGAGCGCGCCGACCTCGCCGAGGCCTTTCCCGACTACGCCGATGCGGGCACGGCGGGCTTCCGCACGACGCTCAACCTGATCGGCACGCCGCAGGACTTCGAGATCGAGCTGACCGCGGTGCTCAAGGGCCAGCGCCGGGTCCCCTTCGGCATGATCCGCGGCCGCCACAGCTGGCGCGGCGACTCCTCACCGGCCTTCGCCGAGTTGGTCTCGGTGGTGATCCCTTGTTACGGGCAGGCCCATTTCCTCCCCGAGGCGATCGAGAGCGTGCTGGCCCAGACCTACCCGCACCTCGAGGTGCTCGTCGTCGACGACGCCTCGGCGGACAATGCATCGCCGGTCGCCGCCCGCTATCCGGGCGTTCGCTGCGTGCGCGGCGAGAACGCCGGCATGGCGGGCGCCCGCAACTTCGGGATCCGCAACACCGGCGGCGACTTCCTCGTCTTCCTCGACGCCGACGACCGCCTGGCGCCGAACGCGATCGAGCTCGGGCTCGAGGCGCTCGAGAAGCACCCCGAGAGCGCCGCCGCGATCGGCACCTACCGGCGGATCGCCCAGGACGGGGCGCCGATCACGACCCACGAGCAGCCGATCGTCCGCCGCGATCACTACGCCAGGTTGCTGACCGAGAACTGGGCCGGCTTCCCTGCTCGGGCGATTTACCGGCGCGCCCTCTTCGAGCACCTGCCGGGCTTTGACCCCGAGCTCGACGCCGCCGCCGACTTCGGCCTCAACCTCGAGATCGCCCAGCGGTTCCCGGTTTGGAGCCACGGCGCGCTGGTCGCCGAGCACCGCAAGCACGGCGACAACTCCAGCGGCGACGCGGCGAGGATGCTGAGGCAGACGCTGGCCGCGGTGCGCTCGCAGCGCTCCTACACGCGGGGGGATCCGGACCTCAAACGGGCCTACAAGACCGCCCGCAAGCGCTGGAAGGCCTACTACGGCGAGCTGCTGGTGGGGCAGATCGGCGAGTCCCTGCGCGAGCGGGAAGCGGGGAAGGCCCTGCGGGAGATCGCCACCCTGGCGCGTCACTACCCGCGCGGGCTGCTGCGCGTGCCGGGCTCGCCACGGCGCCCCCTGCCTGCCTGAGGCGGCGCCGATGGCGATCGCGATCGTAGCCGGGGCACTCGCGAACAAGCCGGGCAGCGGTGGCGAGGCCTGGGTTCGCCTCTCCTGGATCCTCGGCCTGCAGCGGCTCGGGCTCGACGTCCACTTCGTCGAGAGAATCTCGGCGGCGGCCTGCGTCGGCCCGGGCGGCGCCCCGTCTGGGTTCGGGGACTCGGTCAACCTGCGCCACTTCGCCGCGGTCGCCGAGGAGTTCGGCCTCACCGAACGGGCGACGCTGCTCTACGAGGATGGTGCCGAGCACCGCGGCCTCGACCCGGTTTCTCTTCGCGAGCTGCTGGACGAAGCCGACCTCCTGGTCAACATCAGCGGGCACCTCGACGGCGCCTTGCTGGAGGGGCGCGGCAAGCGCGTCTACGTCGACCTCGATCCCGGCTTCACCCAGGCCTGGAACGCCGACCCGGGCATCGAGTTCAGCATCCCCGAGCACGACCTCTACCTCAGCGTCGCCCAGAACATCGGCCGCCCCGATTGCGGGATACCGAGCGACGGGCTGCCCTGGGTGCCGACCCTGCCGCCGGTGGTGCTCGAGCAGTGGCCGGTTGCCCCGCCCCCGCCCGGCCCGCTCACCCTGACCACGGTCGCGACTTGGCGCAACCCCTACGGGGGGCTCGAGATCGGCGGCCGCGAGATGGGCCTCAAGCACCACCAGTTTCGCCGCCTTGCCGAGCTGCCGGAACGGGTTGAGGGCGCCGAGTTTGAGATCGCCCTCGACATCCACCCGGGCGACGCCGCCGACCTCGAGCTGCTGCGCTCGCACGGTTGGAGGATCGTCGACCCACTTGCCGCTGCCGCTTCTCCCGCGGCATTCCGCGATTACGTGCGCCGCTCGGGTGCTGAGTTCTCGGTTGCCCAGGGCGTCTACGTCGACACCGCCTCCGGTTGGTTCAGCGACCGCAGCGCCGCCTACCTGGCCAGCGGCCGGCCGGCGGTGATCCAGGACACCGGGCTGGCGGGGGAGGCCGCCGCGCCGGGGGCGCTCTTCGCCTTCGCGGATCTGGAGGGGGCCGTTGCCGGGGCGGAGGCTTTGAGCGAGGGCTACGAGGAGAGCGCGCGAGCCGCCCGCGAGTTCGCCGAGGCGGAGCTCGGTTCCGACCGCGTCCTTCGCCGCGTCCTCGAGCTCGCCCTTGTCCTGGTGCTGCTGGCTTGGCCGCTGCTGAGCGCAACGGGCGCGGCGCGCGCGGCGACGCCGCCGCGCGTCCAGGTCGTCAGTCAGCCGCAGACCGTCTTCGATTGGGGGGAATCCGCCTGCGAGCCGATGATGTACCCCGACCTTCCCACTCGCGCCTTTCGCGACTACCAGGGCCAGGTCCAGCTGCTGATCTCCCACTTCGACAACTTCCGGTTGATCGGGCCCTCGCTCGACCAGCTCGCGGTTGATTGCCGCCCCGTGCTGCTCTCGCACCGGAGTGCCCTGCCGAGCCGTTTCCAGGACCGCGAGTGGATCGGCTCGATCTTCACCCGCGACGGCAAGACGATCTGGGCGCTGCTCCACGACGAGTACCAGGGCAATCGCCATCGCCGCCGCTGTCCCAGCCATCGCTACTACCGCTGCTGGTACAACGCGATCACGCTCGCTCGCTCCGACAACGGCGGTCGCAACTACGAGGAGGCAGCCCCACCGCAACAGCTCATCGCCGCCGCACCACGCCGCTACCGGCCCGACGCCGGCCCGGCGGGCGTCTTCACCCCGAGCAACATCGTGGTCGGCTCAGACGGCGCCAAGTACGCCCTGGTGCGGGTCCGCAACCCGGGTGGGGAGCGGGGGACCTGCCTGATCAGGACCACCAGGATCCAGCGCCCCGACAGCTGGCGCGCCTGGGACGGCAACGGCTTCAGCGGCCGCTTCAGCGACCCCTATGAGACGCGGCGTCGCCGCACCCCCTGTACCCCAGTCGGCCGCGGGCGCATCGCCGAGATGGCCGAGAGCCTCACCTACAGCACTACGCTCGGCAGCTACCTGCTGGTCGGCCTGGCGCCTCCCGGTGCGGAGAGCATCGGGCCTAAGGCGACCGGGATCTACTTCTCGACCTCACGGGACCTCATCCATTGGAGTGAGCGCAAGCTGATCACCCGCGCCGTGACGCCGCACAACTACGTCTGCGGCGACCCCTCGCCGCTTGCCTACCCCTCGGTGATCGATCCCGAAAGCGCCTCGCGCACGTTCGCCACCAGCGGCACTCACCCCTACCTCTATTACACCCAGTTCCGCTTCCGCGATTGCCACAAGACACCCGAACGCGACCTGATGCGGGTGGCGCTGGAAGTGTCGCCGTGAGCGGCAGCGCAGATCGCCTCAAGATCCTGCTCAGCGGCATGGTCGCTGGCGATCCGCACCAGGGCGGCGCCACATGGGCGGTGCTGCAGTACGTCGCCGGCCTGGCCGAGTGCGGACACGAGGTCGTCCTGGTCGAGCCGCTCGGTGGCGAAGGCTCGCCTGCGGTGCGGCCCGAGGTCGTCGACTATTTCCGCTCGCTGCCATTTCTCGAGGGCCGGGCGGCGTTGCTCGTCGAGGGCACGGAGGACACCGTCGGCCTTTCCTACGCAGAGCTGGCGCGGTTTGCCGGCGAGGCCGACCTGCTGCTCAACATCTCGGGGATGCTGCGCGACGAGCGGTTGCTGGCGCCGATCCCGGTCCGCGCCTTCGTCGACCTCGACCCCGGCTTCAACCAGGTCTGGCAGGCGAGCGGCGAGGAGATGGGGATGGACCTGCACACCCACTGGGTGACGGTCGGCCAGCTGGTCGGCACGGCGGGTTGCCCGATCCCGGATTGCGGGCACAGCTGGATCCCGACCCTGCCGCCGGTCGCGCTGCCGCACTGGCCAGTCGCGGCCGAGCCGCCGGCCCGCGACGCCTTCACCACGGTCGGCCACTGGCGCAGCTACGGCTCCATTGAGTACGGCGGCATCCACTACGGTCAGCGCGCCCACTCGCTGCGCGGGCTGATCGAGCTGCCCCGACTGTGCGACGCGCGCTTCCAGCTGGCGCTCGGCATCCATCCCGACGAGGTCGACGACCTGGCAGCGCTGCGCGACAACGGCTGGCAGCTGCTCGACCCCGACGAGGTCGCCGCGGATCCCGCTCACTACGCCGAGTTCATCCGCGGCTCCAAGGCCGAGCTCTCAATCGCCAAGAGCGGCTACGTCGCTTCGCGCAGCGGCTGGTTCAGCGACCGCAGCGCCGCCTACCTGGCCAGCGGCCGGCCGGTCGTCGCCCAGGAGACGGGCTTCAGCGAGGTGCTGCCGGCGGGGGAGGGATTGCTGGCGTTCTCGAGCGCCGAGGGGGCCGCTGCTGCGGTCGCCGCTGTCGAGCGCGATCCGGCCCGCCACGGCGGAGCCGCCCGCGCCCTCGCCGAGGAGTACCTCGACGCGCGCAAGGTGCTGCCCCGGCTGCTCGAGGCACTGGGCGCCACCTCTGCTCGAACCTAAGCTGTCGCGATGCAGGAGATCCCCTTCAACGAGCCGTTCCTGGTCGGCACCGAGCTCGGCTACGTCGGCGAGGCGGCGGCGGCCGGGCTGCCCAGCGGCGGGCCGTTCACGGCGCGCTGCGAGTCCTGGCTGGCGGACACCACCGGCGCCGAGCGGGTGCTGCTCTCGCACTCGGGGACGGGGGCGCTGGAGGCGGCGATGATCCTCGCCGGCCTCGGGCCCGGCGACGAGGCGATCATGCCCTCCTTCGCCTACCCGACGATGGCCACCTCGGTCGTCCGCCAAGGTGCCATCCCGGTCTTCGTCGACGTCGATCCCCGCACGCTCAACCTCGACCCGCACCAGGTCGCGGCCGCGCGCGGGCCACGGACCAAGGCGATCGTCGCGGTGCACTACGGCGGCGTCGGCTGCGAGATGGACGAGCTGCTCGCAGCCGCCCAAGGCCTGGTCGTGATCGAGGACGCCGCTCACTGCCTGCTGGCCAGCTATCGCGACCGCCCGCTCGGCACGCTCGGCAGCCTCGGCAGCTTCAGCTTCCACCACACCAAGAACGTCAGCAGCGGCGAGGGCGGCGCGCTGCTGGTCAATGACCCGGAGCTGCTGGAACGAGCCGAGGTCGTCTGGGAAAAGGGGACCAACCGGATGCGCTTCGAGCGCGGCGAGGTCGATCGCTACACCTGGGTCGACATCGGCTCCTCTTTCGCCGCCAGTGAGCTCACCGCCGCCTACCTCTGGGGCCAGCTCGAGGCGGCCGAGGAGATCACCCGCCGCCGCCTGGCGATCTGGCAGCGCTACCACGATGCCTTCGCCGAGCTCGAGGACAAGGGCCTGGCGCAGCGCCCGGAAGTACCCCCCGGCCACACCCACAACGGCCACCTCTACTACTTGATCCTGCCCAGTGCGCCGGCCCGCGACGCCTTCATCGCCGCGATGCGGGCGGCGGCGATCGCGACCTCGTTCCACTACGTGCCGTTGCACAGCTCGCCGGCCGGCCGGCGGTACGGCCGTGCGGTCGGCGACCTCGCCCAGACCGAGCAGCTGAGCCGGCGGTTGGTGCGGCTGCCGCTCTGGCCGGGCCTCGACTCGCAATCGGTCGAGCGGGTGATCGAGGCGGCCCTGGCGGCGGCAAGCGATGTCGCCGGCTCGCGGAGCTAGCGCCGCGCCGATGGTGAACCCGCCCAGCGATAGCGAGCTGCGGGAGGCGCTCGAGCCGGCTCTCGCCGAAGCGGGCTCGGCGCCGCCGAGACTGATTCGCCGCCGCGCTTCCCAGTACCGCACGAGCTTCCCGCTGGAGGAGCTGGAGCTGACGCTCGCGGACGGCGCCGAGCTACGGCTCGCCTTCAAGCGGCTGGAGTGGGACGCGCTCAGCGCCGAGGCGCGCCTCGCCAAGCCCGAGTTCCTCCACGACCCGCTGCGCGAGCCGGCCGTCTACGCGACGTTGCTGGCCCCGGCGGCGCTCGGCGCCCCCCGCTACTACGGCTCGCTCGCCGATCCGGATGCTGGGCGGCACTGGCTCTTCATCGAGTGGGTCGAGGGTCGCGAGCTCTACCAAGTCGGCGAGCGCGAGCTCTGGGAGGCGGTCGCCGCTTGGCTGGGCGCGATGCACTGCCGCTTCGGCGAGCGGCTCGACCAAGGCGAGGGCCTTCACCTGTTCGATTACGACCGGGGCCACTACCGGCGCTGGATCGACCGCGCCCTGGCTTTTGCCGCAGCGCCAGGGCAGCCGCCGTCGCGCCTGCGCTCGGTTGAGTCGCTCGCTCCCCGCTACGAGGCGACGAGCGAGGAGCTGCTGGCGTTGCCGCGAACGATCATCCACGGCGAGTTTTACGCCTCCAACGTGCTCGTCGGCGGCGATCCGGCCCAACCCCGGGTCGCCCCGGTCGACTGGGAGTTGACTGCCTCGGCACCGGGTGTAATCGACCTCGCAGCTCTTGTCAGCGGCAGCTGGAGCGGCGAGGATCGCGAGGCGATCGCCGCTGCCTACCGCACCACCGCCGGGCCGTTCTCTCCCTCGCCGCGAGAGCTCGATCTCGCTCGCCTCTACCTGGCGGTGCAGTGGCTGGGCTGGGCGGAGCCGAGCTGGAACCCACCGCCGGGGCAGCGGCAGGACTGGCTCGCCGAGGCGCTCTCGTTGGCCGAGGGGCTGGGGCTTTGAGCGCGGCGCGCTGGCTGATCGTCAACGCCGACGACCTCGGCCTCTCATCCGGGGTCAACGCCGGCATCGCCGAGGCCCACGAGCGCGGCATCGTCACCAGCGCCAGCCTGATGGTCCGGGCCGCGGCGGCCGCCGCGGCGGCCGAGCTCGCCCGCGAGCACGCGGGGCTCGCCGTCGGCCTGCACCTCGACATCGCCGAGTGGCGCTTCGAGGCGGGGGAGTGGCAGGTCGCCTACGAGCGCTGCCCACCCGACGACCCGGCCGCGGTCGAGGCTGAGTGCCGCGCCCAGGTCGAGGTTTTTCGCCACCTGATCGGCGCCGATCCGACCCATCTCGACTCCCACCAGCACACCCATATGAGCGAACCCGTCGCGGCGATCGCGGCGGGCTTGGCGACCGAGCTGGAAGTGCCGCTGCGCGATCGCGGGATTCCCTATGAGGGCGGCTTCTACGGCCAGACCGGCAAGGGCGAGCCGTACCCGGAGGGCATCGAGCCAGAGCACCTGGTCGGGCTGATCGAGGCGCTGCCGCCCGGTGGCACCGAGCTCGGCTGTCACCCCGGCCGCGGCGCCGACACAGGCTCGCCCTATGAGGCCGAGCGCGAGCGCGAGCTGCGCACCCTCTGCGACCCACAGGTCGCCGCGGCAATTGAGCGCGCAGGCGTCTCGCTGCGCTCCTTCGCCGACCTGCGCTGACCGCGTTAGATCGAGCCGCGTTGACGATCGTGTCGGGCCTCCGCCGTGGAGGAGATTGCCTCGCCTCGCCGTACCTTGAGTTGATGGCAGACGCCACCGGTGAGAGCACGCAGGACTGGTTGCTGCCAGAGCACTCGCGACCTCCCCTGATCGGCGAGCTCGAGCGGCGGGTGGAGCTGGCGCTGACGATGGCGCGGGCCTCGGAGGCGGCCGTGGTGACCGTCGGCGCCGCGGCGATCAGCGCCGCCGAGCAGGCCGAGCGTGCTGCCGGCCTCGCCGAGAAAGCCAGCGCCACGGCGCTCGAGGTTCAAGACCGCGTCGCCGCGATGACGCTTGTGCCCTCACCGCCGACCTTCACGCAGTCCCCCGTCGCGCCCAAGGCAGAGGACAGCCCCAGCGGCGTGGAGGAGGACGACAGCCTCAGCGACTTCAGCGCCCGGGCCGACCGCCTGGTTGCCCGCCTGCGCCAGCTGCAACGGGTTCCGCTGCCGGCACCCTCCAGCGGCGCCGCAAACCGGCCGCGACCCGCGCGCTGAGCTCGCCCGACGGCGCCAGCTCGGCGCCGTCCAGCATGCGCGCCGGCTCGACCCCGCGGACCGAGCCGGTGAGGAAGACCTCGCGGGCTTCTAGATCGGCCAGGGTGAGTCGCTCCTCGCTGGTCTCGATGCCCGCCGCGCTCGCCACCTCGATCACCTGCTGACGGGCGATTGAGGGCAGGATTCGGCCGTCGGTGGGCGGGGTCAGCAGCCGTTCCTCGCGGACGACGAAAACGCTCGCTCGGGACGCCTCGAGCACGGTGCCGTCCGCATCGAGCAGCAGCGGCAGCTCACCCGGCGCTGAGGCTGCGGCTCGATCGAGCAGATCCCGGTCGGCCCACTTATGCTCGCCGAGACCGCCCGCGACGACCGCGCTGCGCAGGGCGGCGCCACGGTCCGGAGCGGGGAACACGGACTCGGCATCGACCTCCTCCGCCGCGACCACGAGTGTCAGAGCGCCGCTCGCCCTGGGCGGCTCTCCGACCTCTCCATAAACCGTCTCAGGGACGGAAAAAGGAGGGCGACTCGCGAGGCCGCCCCTTGGCGGCACAGCCGTAAGGCGCAGTTTGCCGTGCTCGATGCCCGCTGCACGCTCGAGCACCATCGCCCGTGCCTGGCGGGGCACGGCGCGGCCGTAGAGCGCTTCGACGCTCGTGCTGAGCCGCTCGATGTGGGCATCGAGCTCGACCGCTCGTCCGGCGATGACGAGCATGGTCTCGAAGACGCCCCTGCCGGGATCGGCATGGGGGAGTGCTGACATTGCCGGATATCTTGCACCGAATGCCAGCCAACCGCCAGCCCGGGACTGCGCCGCTGGCTGTGCGTCGCCTCGACTTCCTGCCCGATCCCGAGCGCGCCTTCGTCCACCTCTACGGGCGGAGCTGCAACGCCTTCTGGCTCGACAGCAGTGCCGGCGGCGAGCGCGGCCGCTTTTCCTTCATCGGGAACAGCGAGGGCCCGCTCGCTGCGGTGGTCACCTACGACGTCGCTACCGGCGAGGTCCGGGTCGAGCGGTCGGGCCGTGTAGAGGTGAGGTCTGAATCGATCTTCGACTACCTCGCCCGCGAGCTGGAGCGCCTGCGTCCGCTCTCGGTCGACCTCCCCTTCGACTTCGACTGCGGTTTCGCCGGCTACGTTGGCTATGAGCTCAAGGCCGAGTGCGACGGCGTCCCCGCCCACCGCGCCACCACGCTCGACGCCGCCTTCATTTTCGCCGACCGCCTGATCGCCTTCGACCACCAAGAGCGCCAGACCTACCTCCTCGCCCTCACCGCGGTGCATCAGGGTTGCCCCCCACCGGGTGGCCCACGTGATGCACCGGAGGCATGGTTGGAGGAGACGAGCCGGCGGCTCGCGTCGCTTCCAGCGCTCAATGAGCCGTCTGCCTTTGAAACGCGGAGCGATCTCGTCCCGCGTCGCTCTCGTCAGCGCTATCGGGAGGACATCGAGGTCTGCAAGCGCTACTTAACCGCCGGCGACAGCTACGAGATCTGCCTCACCAACACGCTCGAGACCGAGACCGACGCCGATCCGCTCGAGCTCTACCGAGCGCTGCGCCGCGCCAACCCGGCCCCTTTTGCCGCCTGCCTGCGCTTCGGCGACCTCGCCGTGCTCAGCTCCTCACCGGAGCGCTTCCTCTCGGTCGACCGCGAGGGCAACGCTGAAGCACGGCCGATCAAGGGCACCAGCCGCCGCGGCGCCACCCCCGCCGAGGATGCCCGTCTCGCGGCCGAGCTAAGCGGCGGCGAAAAGTCACGTGCCGAGAACGTGACGATCGTCGACCTGATGCGCAACGACCTCGGCCGCGTTTGTGAGATCGGCAGCGTCGAGGTGCCCGAGCTGATGGCGGTCGAGAGCTACGAGACCGTGCACCAGCTCGTCTCCAGCATCAGCGGTCATCTGCGTCCCGAGCTCGGCCCGCTCGATGCGGCGCGCGCCTGCTTCCCGCCCGGCTCGATGACCGGGGCGCCGAAGCGGCGCACGATGGAGATCATCGACGAGCTCGAGGGCGCGGCGCGCGGCGTCTACTCCGGCGCGATCGGCTGGTTCGGCGCCGGCGGCGCCTGTGACCTCTCGGTCGCGATCCGCACGATCGTCATCGAGGCGGGCAAAGCGACGATCGGGGCGGGCGGCGCGATCGTCGTCGACTCCGACCCCGAGCGGGAGATCGAGGAGATGCTGCTCAAGGCCGCGGCGCCGGCCGCCGCGCTCGGCGGCGGCGCGTCGATATCCTTCGCCCCTGCCGCCGCGCCGGACGATTCCGAGCGCCGCCCTCTGTCCCCGACACCGACGAGCTAGGAGCCATGGCCGTAGACACCGCCGCCTTCCGTGAGCAGACCGACGAGCAGCAGGCGATCACCGAAATGGTGCGCCAATTCGCCGACGAGAAGATCATCCCCAACGCCGAGCACTACGACCACGAGGACTCCTACCCGGAGCCGATCGTCGAGGAAATGAAGGAGCTCGGCCTCTTCGGGGTGACGATTCCCGAAGAGTACGGCGGCATGGGCCTCGACCTGACCACCTACGCGATGATCGTCGAAGAGCTCTCACGCGGCTGGATCTCGATCTCCGGCGTCGTCAACACCCACTTCATCGGCTCCTACCTGCTGATGAAGTTCGGCACTGATGAGCAGAAGGAGTACTTCCTACCGAAGATGGCGACCGGTGAGATCCGCGCCGCCTTCTCGCTTTCCGAGCCCGAGGTCGGCTCCGACGTGCAGGGCATCAAGTCAACCGCCAAGAAGGGCGAGGACGGCAACTGGGAGCTCAACGGCCAGAAGATGTGGGTTACCAACGGCCTCGGTTCCTCCGTCGTCTTCGTGCTGATGAAGACCGACCCCAAGGCCGAACCGGCTTACAAGGGGATGACTTGCTTCATCACCGAGAAGAAGCCCTGGGAGGAAATCGGCGAGGGCGACTTCAAGGGCCTCAACGTGCCGCCCAAGATCAAGAAGATGGGCTACAAGGGCGTCGAGTCGACTGAGCTCGTCTACGACGGCTACCGCTGCCCGCCCGAGCGCGTGCTCGGCGGCGAAGAGGGCGTCGGCGAGGGCTTCGTGCAGATGATGGACGCGCTCGAGGTCGGCCGCGTCAACGTCGCCGCCCGCGGCGTCGGCATCGCCCAGCGCGCGCTCGAGCTCGCCCTGCGCTACTCGCAGGAGCGCAAGACCTTCGGCAAGCCGATCGCCCAGCACCAGGCGATCCAGTTCAAGCTCGCCGACATGGCGACCAAGATCGAGGCCGCCCGCCTCGTCACCCGCAAGGCGGCGCGGATGAAGGACGCCGGCGCGCGTTCCGACCTCGAGGCGGGGATGGCCAAGCTGCTCGCCTCGGAGACCGGCAAGGAGTGCGTCGAGGAGTGCTTCCGCATCCACGGCGGCTACGGCTACTCGAAGGAGTACGAGATCGAGCGCCTCTACCGCGACGCGCCGCTGTTGCTGATCGGCGAGGGCACCTCGGAGATCCAGCGCATGGTGATCGGCAAGAAGCTGCTGCAGAGGCACAAGATCTAGATGGAGAGCCGCTGAGCGCATGGCTTCGACCCCGGACCTGATCAAACTCGCCGTCGAGCGGTTCCAGGCCGAGGTCCCGGCGCTGCAGAAGCTGAAACTGGTCTTCGGCCTCGAACTGAAGGCCAAACACGACATCCAGCTCTACCGGGTCGAGGTGCCGGGCCCGGTGATCAAGAAGGATCTATCCCAGGACGAGCGGGTGCTGGTCCAGATCGACCGGCCACAGTTCAACGAGCTGGCCGAGAACGGCACCGTGCGCAGCTACCGCAAGGCGTATGAGACCGGCCACATCAAGGCCACCGGCGACTCCAACGTGAAGAAGCTGATCGCCCAAGTGGTCGAACGCCACGAGGAACGCGCCCGGCTCAAAAAGGCCCACTGAGGCCCGCCGGGCTAGAGCCGGATCAGGTTCTCGGCGTCGAGCGCGCGGGTGACGCCGCGGAAGTCGACCAGCACAGGTACGGCGGCAGCCAGGGCCTCGTAGTCGATGCCGGGATGCGCGGTGACGATTGCCGCCACATCCGCCGCGGCGGCCGCCGTGTCCAGGTCGACCGATTGGAGCCCGAACTTGGGCAGCTCGGGAACATGTGGGTCGTGATAGGAGACGTCCCCGCCCAACTCGCGCAAGAGTTCGGCGATCTTCAGCGCCGGTGACTCGCGCATGTCGCCAACTCCGGCCTTGTAGCTGACGCCGAGGATGAGGATCTTCGAGTCCTTGACCGGCTTCCCCATGTCGTTCAGGGCCCGCTCGATGCGCTCCGCACAGTAGGCCGGCTGGGCCTGGTTCATCTTTCCCGCCAGCTCGATGAACTCGGGGTAGAAGTCGTGTTCGCGCGCCTTGAAGGCCAGGTAGAAGGGGTCGATCGGCAGGCAGTGCCCACCCATGCCGGGCCCGGGCTCGAAGCGCATGAAGCCGAACGGCTTGGTCGAGGCGGCGTCGATCACCTCCCAGACGTCGATCTTGAGTCGGTCGCAGAGCTGTGCCAGCTCATTGACGAAGGCGATGTTGACCGAGCGGAAGATGTTCTCCAAGAGCTTCGATAGCTCCGCCGTCTCAGGTGAGGAGAGGACTACGACCTCGTCGCAGATCAGGGCATAGAGCGAGCGAGCGCGCTCGGTACAGGCGTCGGTCATGCCGCCGACCAGCTTTGGCGTGGTGCGGACCGTGTAGTCGGTGCGGCCCGGATCGATCCGCTCGGGTGAGAAGGCGAGGTGGAAATCGGTGCCGGTGGCGAGGCCGGATTCCTCGAGGATCGGTGCCAAGCGCTCGCGTGTTGTGCCCGGGTAGGTGGTCGACTCGAGCACGACGAGCTGGCCGGCCTGGAGGACTTGGGAAAGTGCTTTGCCGGCGTCGAGCAGATAGCTGAGGTCGGGCTCGCGCGAGCCGGTCAGCGGCGTCGGCACGCAGATGATCACCGCGTCGCAGGAGGCGAGGTCGGCATGGCGGGTGGTCGGACGCAGGCGCTCGCCAAGCGGCGCCAGGGAGGAGCTCGGGATGTCCTCGATGTAGCTCTCGGCTCGCTCGAGGCTCTCGATCTTGCGGGTGTCCGCATCGAGGGCGACGACATCGTGGCCGCTCTCGGCAAAGGCGACGGCGAGGGGGAGGCCGACGTAGCCGAGCCCGATGATTCCGATCTTCATGGCGCGGGAGTCTAGCCTTGGCTAAGGCGGCTGCACCGTCGCGGCCCGGTAGCATGCCGCGCCGCTAACCCGACAGGAGAAGAAACCGAGAAATGAGCGAGCAGACTTTCGAGTTGACCACCGACCAGGCCGAGCGCGAGGCGTCCGGCGCGCACGCCTACGGCCGCTACCTCGAGGAGTTCGAGGTCGGCGCCGTCTACAAGCACTGGCCGGCCAAGACGGTGACCGAGTCAGACGACCACCTCTTCTGCCTGATCACGATGAACCACCATCCGCTGCACCTCAACGACGTCTACGCGGCGGGTTCGCAGCAGGGCAAAAACGTCGTCGTCGGCCCGCTCGTCTACTCGCTGGCGCTCGGCATGTCGGTCTCCGACGTCTCCGGCAAGGCGATCGCCAACCTGGCGACCGAAGACCTCAGCCACCCCAACCCGGTCTTCCACGGCGACACGCTCTTCTGCGAGACCGAGGTCCTAGAGGTCAAGCCCTCGAAATCAAAGCCCGACCGCGGCGTGGTCAAGGTCCACACCCGCGTGCTCAACCAGGACGGCGTCCTCGTCGCCGAGTTCAAGCGCTTGGTCCTGGTGCCACGTAAGAACCCCGGCGAGGTCCCGGCTCCCGAGAGCGCCGTCGAGTAAGCGGCTAGTGGGCCTCGTCTGAGGCGTGGGCGGGGGGGCGTGACTCCTCCGCCAGCGAGGTGATCTCCAGCTGGCCCTGGGCGGCCTCTTCGAGCACGTCGGTCGCCTCTTCAGCGGAGCGGGCGTAGAGCTCAACCAAGGCATGGACGACGACCTGGTCGTCGTCGTGCTTGTGGAAGCGCACGTGGGTGAAGAACTCGCGCACTCCCGGGTCGCCGAAGGCGCCGTAGGTGAGGAACTCGGCCGCTTCGGGGCCGGAGCAGCTCTCGATCCGCTCCTGGTCGACGCGCACGGTGCAGGAGGCGACCCAGGGCGTGCCGGCGACCATCCGTTCCCAGCGATCCTCGATCGGCACCACCCGGTTGTCCTGGAAGGTCAGGTGCGGCTGGTCGTGCATGCAGTCGACGCACTGGACCAGCGCCTCCTGGACCTCGTCGACGCCCTCGGCGAGGACGCCGCTCTCGGGGTCGACCCGGCGGATCGCGTCGTAGTGAATCTGGATCTCGAGGTTCACCGACCAGCAGCGGTAGCAACGCAGCCAGGCCGAGCGGTCCCCGTTGAGCTCGCTCATGCGCCCATTGTCGCGCGTCCGCCCTCCCGGCGCCGCTTCCGCTGACTTTGTCGTTTTGGGTTCATATGCACTCTTAAAGACAAAGTCAGCCCAGAGCCTCGTCGGCGATGAGGCGCGCCAGGGGCAGCGAGGAGGTTGCGGCGGGGGAGGGGGCGTTACGGACGTGGACCGCGCGTTCCGTGCGGTGGATGACGAAGTCGTCGACCAGGGTGCCGTCTCGCGCCAGCGCCTGGGCACGAATACCGGGTCGGGCGGCGATTACGCGGGCGCCACGCAGCGCCGGGACCATGCGCGCCGCTTCGTCGACGGGGGCGCCCCGGCGGATGGCGTGACGCAGCTCGTGCAGGCCGGCCCGCCAGTGCCGGGTGGCAAGGCGCCAGGTGCCGGGCCAGGCCAGGGTCTCGCCGAGATCGCGCCAGCGCACGGCTCGCAAGCGGTAGGCATCGCGGGTCGGCGCCAGCAGGGCGCTGGGGCCAATCAGGAGGCGACCGTCGAGCGTGCGGGTCAGGTGCGCACCGAGGAAGGGCAAGTTGGGGTCCGGCACGGGGTAAACGTTGCCACGCACCGCACTCGCCGCCGGACCGGTGACCTCGAGGTAGCTACCGCGGAACGGCACGATCCGAGGGTCGATCGGGGCGCCGCAGGCGACCGCGAGGCGATCGGACCAAAGCCCGGCACAGAAGACTGCCGCGCTCGCCCGGGTACTGCCCTGCGCATGGCGCAGTCGAATCGCTCCCAGCTGGTGCTCGACCTCGGCCACCCCGGCGTCGAAGTGGATCGTGCCGCCGGCCCGGACAACGTCGGCCGCGTAGGACTCGGCGACGGCGACGAAGTCGACGACTCCGGTATCGGGCGAGTGCAGGGCGGCGACGCCGGCCGCCTCCGACTCGACCTCGCGGATCTCATCGCCGCCGAGTCGGCGCAGCCCCTCGACCTCGTTCGCCCTGCCGCGTCGCTCCAGCTCGTTCAGGCCGGCGAGCTCATCCTCCCCGGTGGCGACGATCAACTTGCCCGCCTTGGCGTAGGCGATGCCGTGCTCGTCGCAGTACTCGTAGAGCTCCTTCGCGCCCTGGGCACAAAGCCGCGCCTTGAGCGAGCCCGGTCGGTAGTAGATGCCGGCGTGGATCACTCCGCTGGAGCGCCCGGTCTGGTGTTCGCCGATTCTCCGTCCCGCCTCGAGCACGCAGAGGCGCGAGCCGGGGTGGCGGATCAGCAGCTCTCGCGCGACGGCCAGGCCGACGATGCCACCGCCGACCACGACGAAGTCGCACTCGTCCGGCTTCATACCGGCATTTTCAGGCGCAATCCACGTTCGTCGGCTACGTCGGGCGGTACCAGGGCGTTGGTCTCCTCCAACATGCGCTTGGCCCGGCTCAGGTCGTGCCACTCGATGGCCGCCGCGTATTCCTGGGCGTGATCAAGCACCCGGATGAGTGGCCGGGGATCGCCGCCGCGCGAGAGGGTCCGCAGGCCTTGCAGGTACTCGTCGCGGTAAACCAGCGGGATGATGATGCGCTGCTCGTCAACCGTGCTCAGCGCCGCGTTCATCAGCACTCGGCCGACGCGGCCGTTGCCGTCGACGAAGGGGTGTACCTCTGAGATCAGGAACATCAGGAAGATCGCCTGGGCCAGCCCGGATGGCAGTGCTGAGTAGAAGCGAAAGCCCTCGGTCAGGGTGCCGGTGACCAGGTCGGGGTGGACGAAAACGGTGGCGCCCGCCTGGTTTTCGCGCGTCTTAAAGGCACCCGGGTTCACCTGGGGACGCCGCTCCAGCATGGTCGCATGATGTGACCGCAGCAGGTCGATCAGCTCGTCCGCATCGGCGGGAAGTTGCCGTTGCCTGACCGGATCGTTGACGAGTTCGAAGGTACCGATCACGTCGTGGGCGTCTTCGAGCCGCCCCTCTGGCATAACCCGCTCGAAGACGATCTCTTCGGCCTCGTCCAGCGGAAACTCAGTTCCCTCGATCCAGTTGGAGAGATAGGCCTCGATGAATGAGAGAGCGGGGAAGGAATTTGGTTGGGCGATCCGGGGGGCGAGGGATTCCCGCAGTAGAGCTGCTTGGAGCAGCTCGAACAGCTCGACCCGACGGGGATCGAAGCCGCTGCCGGCATGTGCGGCACGGGCCGCGGCGGTGGCGAGCGGAACGTCGCGCGTGCCGAGGATTGTCCCGATCAGGTCGTCGAGCTTCGTCAGCTCCGCCTCCGCGCTCAGCTGCTCGGCGAGCTTACGAGCCTGATCGCGGAATTCGTTTAGGGCGTCGTTGCCGCGCAGGGCGGCGGTGCGGGTCAGCTCATTCTCAAGCTCAGTTGGGGTCAGCGTGCGAGCGACGCCGCCACGTGCCCGCGACGGACGGAGATTGTCGAGCAGTGCCCGGGCACGGCTCGAGAAGTAGAGGCCGTCCATATGCGGCATGTCGCCCGAGACTGCTCCGGGGCCGCGGCGGGGGCGCAGGCTCAGCCCCGGCAGTCTCACCGGCCTTCGGCTTTTGTACTGCGGTCCCGCGTCTAGGAAAAGCGATCCGTCATCCGATGGCCTTGCCTCGAAGGCGCTGCGGTCTACGACCACTGCTCCGGGGAAGTAGTGGGCTGCGATCCTGGTCCAGTTGCGTCGCGCGACCATGCCGAGTGGGCTGTCGGTGTCTCGGGTGTAGAGACGACCCGCTACCTTGCGGACACGGCCGGCATCCACCGCGCGACGCACGGCGGCCGATATCTCGGTCGAGGTGGCGAAGACCTCGGGTTGGTCGTCGAGCGAGAAAGTGCGCGTATCGGGGTCAGCCATCGGGCTGATAGTAGATTAATTGCGCTTAAGATCGCGAAAAGGGCGAAAAATTGCGCGTAAGCCGTTTTGTCGACGGGCGAGGTTCGCTCAGGAGTGGCCGTTGCCGCCGTTGGAGCGCTCGCCGACCAAATCGACGATCTCGCCCATGATCTTGTTGATGTCGAAGTCCTTCGGCGTGTAGACGCCGTCGACCCCGGCCTCGCGCAGGCGCTTGGCGTCGGCCGGGGGGATGATCCCGCCGGCGACCACAGGCGCGTCGACCTGCTCGTCGCGCAGGCGGCGCACCACCTCTGGCACCAGCTCGAGGTGGGAGCCGGAGAGAATTGAGAGGCCGATCACGTCAACGTCCTCCTGCAGGGCCGACTCGGCGATCTCCTCCGGGGTGAGTCGGATCCCCTGGTAGATCACCTCCATGCCGGCGTCGCGGGCACGCAGGGCGATCTGCTCAGAGCCGTTGGAGTGGCCGTCGAGGCCGGGCTTGCCGACCAGGATCTTGATCCGGTGACCGATCTGCTCGGAGACCTCGTCGACCCGGGCGCGGATCGCATCCAGCTGCTCGCGATCGGCGGCCGGGGCGGCACCGCTGACGCCGGTCGGGCCGCGGTAGGCGCCGAAGGCCTCGCGCAGGACTTCGGCCCACTCGCCGGTCGTCGCGCCGGCCTTGGCGGCGGCGATCGTCGCCGGCATGATGTTCTGGCTGTCGTCGGCGGCGACGGCGCCGAGTTCCTTCAGCGCGGCCTGTACGGCGTCCTCATCCCGCTCCGCCTTCCAAGCCTCCAGCGCCTCGACCCGCTCGCGCTCGACCTCGGGGTCCGGCGTCAGGATGCCGCCGTCGGCACCCGCGGTCAGCGGCGAGTCCTCGCTCTCGGTGAAGCTGTTCTGGCCGACCACCTTCTGCTCGCCGGCCTCGATCCGCGCCACCCTCTCGCGGTGGGACTCGACCAGGCGGGCCTTCATGTAGGGGACGGCGGCAACGGCGCCACCGTGCTCCTCGACCACGGCCATCTCAGCGCGGGCGCCCTCGATCAGCTCCTCGACCAGTCCGTCCATCACTACCGAGCCCTCGAAGATGTCGGGGTACTCGAGCAGGTCGGTCTCGTTGGCCAGGACCTGCTGGATGCGCAGGCTCCACTGCTGGTCCCAGGGGCGGGGGAGGCCCATCGCCTCGTTCCAGGCCGGCAGTTGCAGCGCCCGGGCACGGGCGTCGCGGCTCAACGTCACCGCCAGCGCCTCGAGCACGATGCGCTGGATGTTGTTCTCCGGCTGAGCCTCGGTCAGGCCGAGGCTGTTGACCTGGACGCCGTAGCGGAAGCGCAGCATCTTCTCGTCGGTGACGCCGTAGCGCTCGCGGCCGATCTCGTTCCAGAGCCGGCCCATCGCCCGCAGCTTGCCGATCTCCTCGATCAGGCGGATGCCGGCGTTGACGAAGAAGGAGATGCGGCCGAAGACCTTGGCGAAGTCGGCGTCGGCGACCTGGCCGCGCGCCTTGACCTCGTCGAGCACGGCGATCCCGGTCGAGAGCGCGTAGGCGATCTCCTGCACCGGCGTCGCCCCGGCCTCCTGCAGGTGGTAGCTGCAGATGTTGGTCGGGTTCCAGCTCGGCACCTCGTTGACGGTGAAGGCGACCATGTCGGCGATCAGCCGCATCGAGGGCTCCGGTGGGAAGGCGTAGGTGCCGCGCGAGAGGTACTCCTTGATGATGTCGTTCTGGGTTGTGCCCTTGAGCGCCGAGCGCTCGACCCCGTTCTCCTCGGCGACGGTGATGTAGAGGCCGAGCAGCCAGGCCGCCGTCGCGTTGATCGTCATCGAGGTGTTCATCTCGTCGAGCGGGATGCCGTCGAAGAGCTGGTGCATGTCGCCCTTGTGGGCGACCGAGACGCCGACCTTGCCGACCTCGCCGCGGGCGAGGACGTGGTCGGGGTCATAGCCGGTCTGCGTCGGCAGGTCGAAGGCGACCGAGAGCCCGGTCTGGCCCTTGGCCAGGTTGCCCCGGTAGAGCTCGTTGGAGCGCTTCGCATCGGAGTGGCCGGCGTAGGTGCGCATCACCCAGGGCCGGTCGGGCTGTGGAAGTCGGTGCTCGCTCATGCCGTCAATCTTATTTGGCGGCGGCCGAAATACGCCGTTCACCGCCCCCTGGGCCGCATCGTTTCGCTCAGGCTGTGTTTAGGCTGCGAACCGTGAAGCTGCTTCGCACAGCCATTTTTGCCCTGCTACTTGCCGCAACGCTGGCCTTCGCCTCGGGTGCCGGCGCGGCGCTGATCGGCGTCTACCGCAACCCGATGGAGAACAAGGGCCAGCTAGCCCAGATCCTCAAGCTCTCCGGCGAGCGCTGCGCCCGCGGCGGCAGCGAAGGCGCCCTCACGATCACAATCGGCAAAGCGACCAAGGAGTGCTCCTACCGCACCCCCGTGCTCGGCCGTGACCTCGAGATCGGCGCGACGATGCGCCTGCTCAGCAAGCCCCAGGTGCCGAAATCGGTCCAGCGCTCCGTCTACCTGGCACTTGATCTTCGCGCCGGTGGCGGCGCCCGCTACCAGCTCGCCGTCTACCCGCTGCAGGACAAGGCGCAGATTCGCAAGGTGCTTGCCGATGGCTCGATCGAATACCTCGATATCGAGAAGAAAGTGGTGGGAGTCGGCGTCGCCGAAAAACCGAACCAACTGCGGCTGCGCGCCTTCAACATCACCGCCGGCGAAGAAAAGGGAACCTGTCAGCTGTTCGCCTACCTCGGCGGGCAACTGATCGGTGAAGCGACCGACCCCGGCGCCGGCGAACTGAGCGGCCAAGCCTCCGGCTTCTCACTCGGCTCGGCCAAGGTCGCTAAAGGGGTGGGGGCGACCGTCGACGATGTGGTCGTTCGTGTTCCCAGCCCGTACTAGGCCTTCAGCACCCACTCCGCGGCGCGGTAAAAATGCTCAACGGCGCCGCGGCGGGGCAGCGTCTCGACCAGTTCGATGCAGCCGAGTTTCTTCAGCACCCGCACGTGGTAGGCGACGCTGCGCAGGTCGAGTTCCAGATTGGCGGCGATCAGCTTCGGGCTCATGGCTTCTTCGGCGAGCAGCCCGAGGGCGCGTGCGCGTACGTCGTTGGAGAGCGCTTTCGCTAAGCGCGGGTCGAGCGAGTGCAGGTGCGATGCCATCGCGATCCAGCCTCCCGAGTGGTTTGCGATGTGTGCCAATTCAGCATAACTATTCTGAGTAGTTAAGTGAACTTAGGGTTAGACGGACGTATGACGCCGGCCAGAAAGGTCGCGGTTGAGCGGAACTTCCGCATAATGCGTGGCGATGTCGACCACGACGGTGGAGAAGCCGCGCAGCGGCGGGCCCGGCTCGGATCTGGGCGGTGAGTGGCGGGTGATCGTCCGCAACGACAACCACAACACCTTCGATCACGTCGCCCAGACGCTCGCGCGCGTGCTGCCGGGCGTCTCGCTCGAGCGTGGCCACCAGTTGGCAGACAGCATCCACAACAGTGGCCAGGCGATCGTCTGGTCGGGTGCCCGCGAGCTTGCCGAGCACTACTGGGAGCAGCTCGAGACCGCCGGCCTGACGATGGCTCCACTGGAGCGCGGGTGAGGACCCTCGGTCGGGTCTGTGCGGTAGCCACCTTGCTCGCCTGTCTTGGCGTCGCGGCCGGATCGGCGGCGGCGGAGCCGGTGCTGCCCAGCGGCTTCCAGGACACTGTGGTTCCGTTCGAAGGGCTGCAGGCTGGCCAGGGGATCGAAGAACCAACCATCTTTCGGTTCGCGCCCGACGGCAAGATCTTCGTTGGCGAGAAGTCGGGGAAGATTCTCGTATACGACAGCCTCGCTGACCACACCCCGACGCTCTTTGCCGACCTGCGTACCGAGGTCTACAACGGCAACGACCGCGGCCTACTGGGTCTCGCCCTCGACCCCCAGTTCTCGGAAGCCCACCCTTACGTCTACGTCCTCTACGCCTACGACCACGAGCTTGGCGAAGCGGCGCCCCCGCCGCGCTGGGGCAACCCGGGGGAAGACGGCGATGGCTGCCCCGAACCGCCAGGGGTGGAAACCAACGGCTGCGTGATCAGCGGCAGACTTTCGCGTCTCACCGCCAACCTTACGACCGACAAATCGACCGAAGAGAAACCGCTGATCACCGACTGGTGCCAGCAGTTCTCCTCGCACTCGGTCGGCGATTTGGAGTTCGATTCCGAAGGCAACCTCTGGGCCAGCGGGGGCGAGGGTGCCAGCTTCACCAAGGTCGATTGGGGCCAGTATGGCTTCCCACAGGTGAACCCCTGTGGGGATCCTCCGGCCGGCATTGGGGGCCTGGAGGAACCACCCGATGCTGAGGGTGGTGCTCTGCGCTCCCAGAACTCTCAAAGACTCAGCGGCAAGATCATTCGGATCGATCCCCAAACGGGCGAAGGCGTGCCCGGCAACCCACTCTTCGGGAGCCTCGGCGCAAGCGAAAACGAACGCAGGATCGTCGGCAAGGGCTTCCGCAACCCCTTCCGCTTCGCCATCGACCCGGATACGAAAGAGGTCTACGTCGACAACGTCGGCTCCTCGGTCTACGAGGAGATCGACCGCTTCAGCCCCTCGCCGAGTCAACTCTTCAACTCCGGTTGGCCCTGTTACGAGGGCCCGGAAAAGCGGGAACTGTACGAGTTTCGCGGATTGAAAGTCTGCGACGACCTCTACGCGACGCCGGGGTCGACGTCCCAGCCGTTCTTCTACTACTCGCACGACTCGGGTGTCATGCCCGAGGATCCCTGTCCTTACGAACCGGGTTCCGCGATTTCCGGGCTCGCCTTCTATGAGGGAAACGAGTACCCCGGTTACCACGGCGCCCTCTTCTTCGCCGATGCGGTGCGTGGCTGCATCTACGTGATGCGCACCGGTGAGGACGGTCGCCCTGACCCTTCCAAGGTCGAACCGTTCCTGACCGAAGGAGGGCTTTACCCGGGGGTCGACATCGAGGTGGGGCCCGAAGGCGATCTCTTCTACGTCAACCTCTACGGCGACGAATATGGCCCCGGCGCGATCCACCGGATCCACTACGACTCGGAGGCACCGCAGGCGCGGCTGAAAGCCGACCACGTTTCCGGCGCCGCCCTACCGCTGATCGTGCATTTCGACGCCGGCGAATCGAGCGACCCCCAGGGACAGGCGCTCAAATACGAATGGGACCTCGACGGCGATGGCTCGTTTGATCCGCCGACGACCGAAAGCACGAAGACGGAAAGCTACGCCGGGGCCGTAAACCGGACCGCCTCCGTGAGGGTGGTCGATCCCGGGGGCCACGAGAGCGTTGCCCAGCTCACCGTGTACCCCGGCGACACACCGCCCCAGCCGGAAATCGAAGAACCGAGCGATGGTCTGCGTTGGCACGTGGGCCAGGCGATCGACTTCGCCGGCAGTGCTACCGAAGGCAACGGGGACCCGCTGGAAAAAGCCCGGCTCTACTGGCGTTCGCGTCTCTACCACTGCCCCGGCGGACCGGAATCCTGCCATGCGCACCCGCTCCAGGTCTTTCCCGCGCGTGAATCGGGGACCCTGATCGCCCCCGACCACGACCTGCCGTCGCACATCGAACTGAGCCTGACAGCGACCGATGCCCGCGGCCTCTCATCGACCACTGCGGTGAACCTCTACCCAAACGTCTCCTTCCTCGGTATGCGCTCAGATCCACCGGGCGTCGTTCTCTCGGCAGGACTGGAGACGCAAGCCACGCCGTTCGGAGTCGAAGCGATCGAAGGCTCCGGCGTGACACTTACCGCGCCGGCAACGGCTGAAGTGGCTGGCAAATCCTACGTCTGGAAATCTTGGTCTGACGGTGGCGCCCGGGTCCACCCGGTCGAGGCGCCAGCGGGAGCGACGAACTACACAGCCAAATACGCGCTTGAAGGTGAAGCGGAACCCGAAGAACCAGAAGAACCAACGCGTCCCTCGCATAATCCCGTGACGACCGTACCTCCTCCGATTACAGAGCCCTTGCCGGCACTGCCACCGACGACGACGCTCAAGGCGCACCCACCGAAGACCACCCGCAGTACGACGGCTCGCTATGAATTCTCTGCGCCTGGGAGCAGCTTCAAGTGCAAGCTCGACAAGGGGCCCTACCGCGCTTGTCGCTCACCCAAGACCTACAAGAAATTGAAGCCCGGAACGCACAGCTTTGCCGTGGTGGCAATTGCCGGCGGCAAGCAGGGCAAGCCGACGAAGTTCAGCTGGAAGGTGCTGAAGCCGAAAGGCCGCTAGCCGCCGCCGCGGGGTCTCGCCGCTCTATTCGGCGGCCAGCAGGGTGTGCCAGCTGGGCAGCAGCGGGATGTCGTAGAGGTCGATGCAGGCGGCGCGAGCCTTCTCGATTTCCTCCGAGAACCAGTAGCGCTCGAAGTCGGAGCGGCTCTCCCAGAGCGAGGACTGGCGGAAGGAGAGCGGGTCGTCGACCGCGCGGGTCAGCGACCAGCTCTTGGCGCCGTAGGCGGGCATCCGCGCCGCCGCCGGCTCCCAGATGTCGAGCCAGCGATCGGCCCGGAAAGGGGCGATGTGCCAGTCCAGTACGCAGATCTCGCTCATGCGCCCACCTCCGCCCGGATTGCGCCCGGGCCGTCCACGTTTTGTCCATCGGTCGCGGACTCGGCCCCGACCAGGATCGCGATCTTGCCGAGGTGCTTGTTTTCGTGCAGCAGCTGGTGCGCCTCGGCGACCCCATCGAAGCCCATCGTCTGCCAGATCACGGGGCGGACCTTGCCCTCGGCCATCAGCTGGTTGGCCTTCATGCACTCGTAGGCGTTGGCGAAGTGCGAGCCGATGATCTGCTTCTGGCGCATCCACAGGTAACGCACGTCGAAGTCGAGCTGGAAGCCCGAGGTGGCGCCGCAGATGACGACTTTGCCGAACGGCTTGCAGACGAAGACCGAGGTCGGGAAGGTGGCCTGGCCGACGTGCTCGAAGACGATGTCGGGAGCGTCGCCGAGGATCTCCTTGACCCGCTTGGCGAAACCGCGCGAGGCCTTGAAGCGCTCCTTGTCTGCTGCCTTGTCTGCGAGGTTCTCCGGCGTGCGCATCATCTCGCCGAACTCCTTGCGGTTGATGTAGTCGACGGCGCCGAGCTGCTTGATCAGCTCGCCCTTCTCGTCAGAGGAGACGACGCCGACCGCGTTGGCACCGGCTGCCTTGCAGAGCTGCACGGCGAAGACGCCGAGGCCGCCGGCGGCGCCCCAGATCAGCACGTTGTGGCCGGGCTGCAGCTTGCACTGGTCGATCAGCATCCGGTAGGCGGTGAAGTAGGTGAGGCCGTAGGAAGAGGAGTCGGCCCAGGAGAGGTTCTGGGGACGGGGCAGCAGCTGCTGGGCCTGCACCTTGGTGAACTGGGCGAAGGAACCCCAGGTCGTCTCGTAGCCCCAGATCTGCTGACTCGGCGCCGCAAGCGGATCGAGCCCGTGCACCTCGACGTCCTCGTAGGAGGCCTGGTTGCAGTGAACGACGACCTCGTCGCCCGGCTTCCAACGGGTGACGCCCTCGCCGACCTTCCAGACGATCCCCGAGGCGTCGGAGCCGCCGATGTGGTGGCCGTACTCCGGGTGGTCGCCGTAGGGAAAGACCGAGACCGGCTTGCCCAGCGCCGCCCAGACGTTGTTGAAGTTGACCCCGGCGGCCATCACACGGACGATCACCTCGAAGGCGCCCGGCTCGGGAACCTCGATCTGCTCGAGCTGGAAAGCGTCGTTGGGCTCGCCCTCGCGCTCCTGGCGGATCACCCAGGCGGCCATCGTCTCGGGCAGGGTGCCGGGCTCGACGTCCAGCTTCGCAACTGTGCTCGTATCAACGGCCAACTGTGGTCCTCCGCAGGTCGGTTTGTGGGCCGGCGAATCCTAACGCCGCTCAGGCGGCTCGGGACTCGTCCCCGTCGTCGAGCCCCTTCAGCTCGGCGAGGAGGGGGCGCACGGCGCGGTCGACCCGGTGCGGCTCCTCCAGCTCCTTGCCGGAGGCGGCGCCCATCTCCTCGATGCGGCGCAGCTGCGGCATGATCCGGCTCTCCAGTGAGCCGACCGCGTCATCGAAGGATTTGGTCGCCGAGTTGAGCTGGCGCCCGGCCTTGGCGAAGTGTTCGAGGAAGGCGCCCATGCGGCTGTGCAGCTCACGCGAGGCCGAGGCGATCTCCTGGGCCTGCTCGGCGATCTGCTCCTGGCGCCAGCCGAGCTCGACCGTGCGCAGTAGGCCGACCAGCGTGGTTGGCGTCGCGATCAGGATCTTCTGCTCGAGCGCGTAGTCATACAGCGAGGGCTCGGCCTCAAAGGCGGCGTGCAGGGCGGCCTCGGAGGGCATGAAGCAGACGACGAAGTCGGGTGTCTCGCCGCTGTCGAACTGGTCCTGGTAGCGCTTCGAGGCGAGTTTGGTGATGTGATCGCGGACCTGGCGGGCGTGACGGATCAGCTCGCCCTTGCGGCTGGCGTCGTCCTCGGCCTCGAGCACCTCGAGGTAGGCGTCGAGTGGCACCTTGGAGTCGATCACGACGCGGCGGCCGGCAGGCAGCATCACCACCGCGTCGGGACGCAGGATCCCCTCGCCGTCGTTGAAGGTCTGTTGCAGCTCGAAGTCGACGTGCTCGGTCATGCCGGAGATCTCGACGCAGCGCTTCAACTGCACCTCGCCCCACTGGCCGCGGGTTTGCGGCTGGCGCAGCGCCTTGACCAGAGTTCCCGTCTGGGTGCCGAGGTCGCCGAGCCCGATCTTCATCTCATCCAGCAGCGTGCGCACCGCGCCATCGGCGCTGCGGCGGTCGCGGCTCATCGTCGAGACCTCTTTTTCGATTCGCTCGAGGTTTTTGCTGATCGGCTCGGTCAGTCGCCGAAACTCGGCCTCGCGCTTCTGCAGCGCCGCCTCCGCCGCCTGAGTGTCGAGCTTGCGCGACTCTTCGTTGACCCGCAGCAGGTCTGCGACCGCCTTCGAGGTCGCCTCCTGGATCGCCGGGCCGTGGTCAAGCGGCGCCTGCTCTTCGGGGCGCCGAGCGACGACGACGTAGACAAGCGCCGCGACGAGCGCGAGCACGGCAATTGCGAGAACGACGGTCACGCCACCGATCTTGACGAGCGGGGCAGACGTAGCGACGTCGCCGCGAGGCCGCTATTTACGGCAGCAGCAGATCGTTCTCGGAAGAGCTGCGGTACGGACCGACGGTGAAGCGGACCGGCTTGGCGCTGGGGATGTCGGCGGCGCTGACCTCGTAGACGCCGGTCGGCAGCGCGGTGAGCAGGGAGTTGTTGCCGTTGGCGACTAGCGCTCCCGATTTAGCGTTTTTCGGACCCCGGACTTCGAGTTTGGAGTTGAAGTCGGTCAGGTTGGCGGTGACGAAGACGACGTCGACGGGGGCCTTGGACCTCACCTGGGGCTGCGGAGCATGTTGGTTCTGTGGAATCTGTTGGCTCGGTTCAGGGCCGATCGCGATCCGCGGCGGCTGCACGGTGATCGCCTTTGGCGTCACCGTGACGCTGACGCGGGTCGGCGGCTGCGGCCGTGGTTCGTTGGGATGGGTCTCCGAGCCGCAACCGGCCGCGAGTAGTCCCAGCGCGACAACGACGCAGCCCGCGGCGAAGGCTCTGCCTCTCCCACTTCCCATCGGGGCGGAATCTAGCCGAAGGGCAAGTCGACTACGTGAGCCGTAACGCCATCTTCACCTACGAACAGCTCGGTGCCGGGCTCGGCCTCGCGCCGCACGATCGCCAGCCCGATCGCTTCGTGGGCGGGGGAGACGCAGCTGCCGCCGAGCTTGCCGACCTCCTTTTCGCCGAGCGAGAGGGTCGCGCCGGGTGCGACGGACGCGCTGAGCCGCAGCCCGCGCAGGTGGCGGTTCGGCTTGCCCTTGTAGTGAAGGCGGGCGACCGTCTCCTGACCGATGTAGCAGCCCTTCTCAAAGTTGACCGCGCGCTCGACTATGCCGGCCTCGGCGGGCATAGTCGCCGCGTCCATCTCGCTGCCGAAGCGGGGAACGCCGCTCTCGATCCGGATGATCTCGACCGCGTCCGCGCTGACCTCCGGCGCGCCGGCCTCAGCCAGCGCGGCGATCAGCCGCTCGCGGTCCTCGGCATGTGGGATCAGGTCGATGCCAAGGGCGGTGCCCACCGCGGGGCACTCGATCCCATCGACCGAGATCTCTTCATGGCAGTACTCGGGCAGGGGGGAGGAGCCGGCGAGCTCGGCGCTGCGCGGCCCGATCAGCGAGATGATCGCCCGTTCATCCCCGGCGTCTACGACCTCCGCATCGCGCCCGACCTTGTACATCTCGAGGTGCCGCCTGGCCGCCGCTATTGCCTCTGGCTCGGTGTCAATCCAGATCTTCTCCCGATCAACGACCAGCACCCGCATGTCGGCCTGCATGTGCCCCTTGCGATCAAGCAGCGCCGCGTAACACCCCTCACCCGGCTCCAGCACCTCGATGTCGTTGGTCAGCTGCCCCTGCAGGTACTCAGCGGCTTCCGACCCCGTCACGAGCAGCTTGCCCCGATCGGAGCGGTCGACAACTCCACACTCTTCGCGCAGCTGCCTGTACTGAGCATCGATCTCGACCGCAGCGGCTTCAGCCATAGATCGATTCTAAGAAGCGGCCGGCATGGGCGTTTTTTTAGATATCTCTAAACTCTTTAGACGTGCCTAAAACATCGGAAGCCATAGAGGACTACGCCAAGGCGATCTACGCCCTCTCACAACAGCGCCGGGGCCCGGTCCTAAACGGCGAGGTGGCCCAGCGCCTCAGCGTGACTCCGGCCACGGCCACCTCGATGCTGAAGAAGCTCGGCGAGATGGGCCTGGTCGACTACCTCCCCTACAAGGGCGTCACCCTGACCCCGGCGGGGGAGAAGGTCGCGCTCGAGGTGATTCGCCACCACCGCCTGATTGAGGCTTACCTCTCGGAGGCCCTTGGCATGCCCGACGATCGCGTGCACGAGGAGGCCGAGGTGCTCGAGCACTACATCTCCGAGGAGCTCGAGCTGCTGATCGCGGCCAAGCTCGGTGAGCCGAGCCACGACCCGCACGGCACGCCGATCCCGGGTCCCGACCTCATTCTGCCCGTGGAGGGCGAGAAGGCGTGAAGCCACCCCCAGTGAGCGCGCCAGAGGCAGCAGAGGCTCCTCCCAACGGGAACGGACTCGAGGACGTCCTCCCCGGCGAGGCCGCTGTGGCCCGCGCCGCCCGCCGCTCGCTCGACGGCCACGCCCGTGGCTTCTCGCGCATCTGGCCCTTTCTCGGCCCGGCCTTCATCGCCGCCGTCGCTTACATCGACCCCGGCAACTTCGCCACCAACATCGCCGGCGGCGCCAAGTTCGGCTACCTGTTGCTCTGGGTCGTCCTCGCGGCGAACCTGATCGCGATGGTCGTGCAGACCCAGTCGGCAAAGCTGGGGATCGCGACCGGCAAGAACCTCGCCGAGCTCTGCCGCGAGCGCTTCTCCCGCCGCACCTCGTTCGGTCTCTGGATCCAGGCCGAGCTGGTGGCGATGGCCTGCGACATCGCCGAGGTCGTCGGCGCCGCGCTCGGGCTCAACCTGCTCTTCGGGATCCCGCTCTTCCCGGCCGGCGTTATCGCCGGGGCAGGCGCCTTCGCGATCCTCGCCCTGCAGCAGAGGGGCTTCCGCCGGCTCGAGGCCGGGATCACTGTGCTCGTAGGCGTCGTCGTCGCCTCCTTTGCCTTCGAGCTCTTCGACGCCAGCCCCGACGCGAGCGAAATCGGCCGCCACCTGGTCGTCCCCGGCTTCGCCGGCACCGAGAGCATCCTGCTTGCCACCGGGATCATCGGTGCGACCGTGATGCCGCACGTGATCTACCTGCACTCGGCGCTGACTCAGAGGCGGGTGGTTGGCCGCGACGACACCGAGCGGCGCAAGATCCTCGGCTTTGAGCGGGTCGACGTCGTGATCGCGCTCTCGCTCGCCGGCCTGGTCAACCTCTCGATGATGATCGTCGCCGCTGCGCTCTTCCACGGCAGCGGCCTGACCGGCGTCGACTCGATCGACGGCGCCTTCGAAGGCTTCAAGACTCTCGTCTCCGACCGCGCCGCCACCGTCTTCGGCATCGCCCTGCTCGCCTCCGGCTTCGCCTCCTCCTCGGTCGGGACGATGGCCGGCCAGGTGGTGATGCAGGGCTTCATCCGCCGCCGCATCCCGATCTTCGTCCGTCGCGCGATCACCCTGGCGCCGGCCCTGATCGTGCTCGCGATCGGGATCGACCCGACCGACGCCCTGGTCGCTAGCCAGGTCGTCCTCTCCTTCGGTATTCCCTTCGCCCTGGTACCCCTGCTGATGCTGACCTCGAGCCAGAAGGTGATGGGCGCTTTGGTCAATCCACGTTGGCTCACCGGGATCGCGGGCGTGCTGGCCGCGATGATCATCGCCCTCAACGTCTTCCTGCTGCAGCAGGTGTTCTTCGGCTAGGGCGTCGAGGCGGCGAGGACGCCCTCCTGCGATCAGCCTTCGAGGAGCTTCGTGGCCAGCTCGGGGAGTTCGCGTGCCATGCGGGAGCGGGGGATAACGAGGTCGACACTGGCGGCTTCGGCGCGCTGCTTGGTCTCGACATCGACATGGGAGTAGTAGCCGAGGACCGGGATGCCGTGGCCGACCAGGGCGGCGGCGTCCGCGGCGTCGAGGTCGGCGACGATCAGCTCGGTGCCCCCGAGTGGGGCACCCTCCAGCCCCGGCGCGATCGTCACCTCGTGACCAGCCGCCCGCAGCATTGCCTCAACCTTGCTGCCGAGCAGGAGGTCGGTGGAGATCGCGAGGACGCGGGCCACTAGAGCGAACGGCGTTCGCGGAACTCCTCGCGAACACTCTCGGGGCGGCCCCACATCTGCACGACCTCGGAGCGGCCCTCGCGCACCTCGCGCAGCTGCATCTCGCCGCCGATGCCGTCTGCGTCGAGCGTTGCCAGCACGCCCTTGACGGTCTCCGCGGCGGCGGCGTGGCCGAAGCTGTGGGCGACGACTAGCCGCCAGTCCCAGTCGGCCTTTGAGTAGGGGCGGGCGTTGACCTGGCTCAGCGCCACGGCGCAGTCGATGTAGCGACTCTCGTCCTCGATCCGCAGGTCGAGTTCGAGGTCGGTCCAGTCAGGCGGCATCGCGTCGAGCACCTGCTGGAAGTCGGCTGCCAGGCTCACGGCTGCAAGCCTAGCTCGAACGCCGCGCTCACATCGAGGGGCCGTTCGAGCAGGCCGTGTTCGAGGTCCCAGTCTGCCCAGGCTCTGAGCACGGCGGGATCGAAGGGGTTGGGGTCGAGGTCGGGAAGCAGGGCACTGAGCTGGGCTTGCTGTTCGCCACGCTTAAGGCTGGGCACTTCGGCGAGCAGGTCATCGAGGGCGCGTTCGGGCTTGCGGACGGTCAGTTCGTAGCCCCGGGTCGTTGCCGCCAGTATCGATTCGACCAGCTTGGGATCGCGCTTGATCGTCTCTCGCGAGGCGACGAGGACCAGCTCGGGGTAGGGCGGGGCGCCGTATTCGTTGACCTTGAAGGTGCGGATCGGCACGCCCTGTTGACGCAGGGCGACCCCCTCGGCGTTCCAGAAGCCGGTTGCGGCGTCGACCTTGCCGGCGGCGAGCGCCGAGATCGCGTTGAAGCCGATCGTCACCCGCTTGACCTTGGCCGGGTCACCGCCGTCGGCGCTCACCTCGGAATCGACCACGGCTTCGTCGGAGGGGAGCCCAGTGACACCGACGGTGCGGCCTTCGAGGTCCTTCGGTTGGGCTATGCCGCGGCCGCCGCGGGCGATTACAGCGGCCAGCGGGCGTTGCACGAGCGGCATCGTCCCGACCAGGTCGATGCCGCGCTCGCGAGCGATGCCGAGGTCGTGGATGTCGAGGATCGCGAAGTCGGCGCGGCCGGCGGCGAGCAGCTTCGGCGCATCGGTCGATTCGCCGGGCTGGCGGATCGTCAGGTCAACGCCTGCGTCGCGATAGAAGCCTTCGTGCTGGGCCGCGTAGATGCCGGAGTGGATCGCGTTCGGCGTGAAGTCGAGCACCATGCTCGCGCCGCTAGGCGCGCCCGGTTCAGCGCCGCTCCCGCCGCAGCCGGCGAGGCCGGCAAGCAGAGAGGCGGCCGCCAGCAGCGCGGCAACCAACTTCATCGAGCTCGGGAACCTAAATCATTCGAGCAATATGGGTAGACTGGCGCCGCCCCAGTCGAATCAGGGATCTAGGAGGAGAGAGAGTGCAGGAACGCGGACTACCGGCATACCTTGCTGAGCTAATAGGCACCTTCTTGTTGGTGTTCTTCATCACCAGTGTCGTGGTGCTTTTCGTCTCGACCGGCGAACAGGCCCAGTTCGGGTCGGATTTCGCGGTCATCGGTCTTGTTCATGCCTTCCTGCTCTTTGGCCTGATCGTCATGTTCGGCGTGGTCAGCGGTGGGCACTTCAACCCCGCGGTGACGCTTGCCGCTTGGGTGATCAGGCGGATCTCGTCGATCGACGCGTTGATCTTCATGCTGGCCCAGCTTTCGGGTGGTGTGCTCGGCGCGCTGCTGTGCAAGGGGCTGCTTCTCGACGAGGGTCGCGCCACCCATTACGGGGCTGCCTCGGTCAGCGAACTCCTCGGCAACAACTTCCGGGGCTCGATCGTCGAGGCGATCGGCACGTTCTGCCTCGTGCTCGTGATCCTCGCCGCGGTTTACTCGCGCAAGAGCTTCAAGGAGTGGGCGCCGCTGGCGATTGGCACCACGCTGGGCTTCATCGTCATGGTCGGCGGCCCGCTGACCGGCGGCTCGTTCAATCCCGCCCGCTGGTTCGGCCCGGCACTCGTCGGCAACGAATGGGGCGGTGTCTGGCCTTACCTGGTCGGCCCGATCGTCGGCTCGCTGCTCGCGGCCGCGGTCTTCCGCTTCGTGATCGAGAAGGGCGGCCTGCCGCCGACCGAGCCGGCGGAGCCGGTCCGGCCCCCGGTCGAGAAGTACTCCGAGGGCGCCCGCTAGGGGCGGCGGCCCTCGGGCCCCCGATTCGACTGACTTGAGACCGGGCCGGCATTGCCGGCCCGGTCCTTTGTTGCAGTAGCTTGGGCGACGTGCGGCGCGTCACCTTCTCCCGGAACTACACGCTCTCCCTCTCGCGGACTTGCCAGTGCTATTGCAAGTACTGCGCATTCGCCACGCACCAGGCGCACATTCGCTCGCCTGAGGAGGTTGAGAAGCTCCTCGACGAGGCGCTTAAGCGCAATGCCAAGGAGCTGTTGGTGCTCACCGGCGAGCGGCCCGAGGTCAACCCAGTCGTCGCTGCCAAGCTGGCCGAGTGGGGTCACGACGACTTCACTTCGTACGTCGTCTGGTCCTGCGAACGGGCGCTGGAGCGGGGAATGCTTCCGCACACGAACATTGGCGTGCTCGACCACGAGGATCTCGCCCGACTCCGTGAGGTCACGGCCTCGCAGGGGCTCATGTTGGAGTCCGTGTCCGAGCGGCTGATGGAGACCGTTCACGCGGGATCTTCGACCAAGCATCCTGCGCGGCGGTTGGCGACGATTGAGGCTGCCGGAGAGCTAAAGATTCCGTTTACGAGCGGGATCCTGGTCGGGATCGGGGAGACCGAGGAGGAGCAGGTCGAATCGCTCGAAGCGCTGGCTGAGCTGCACGGGAAGTACGGACACCTGCAGGAGGTGATCCTGCAGAACTTCGTGCCGCATCCGAAGTACTACGGGCAGGAAGTGGCTGACATTGCTGACTCTGCTTCCCGGCAGCGGTGGGCCAACGGGTCCCCCTCTGACAGAGCAACAGCTGTGGAGGCTCCGCCAGAGGGGGACCCGTCGACCTATCCGAGCTGGGCAAGCAAGGTCACCGTCGAGGACATCAAGCGCTTGATCACGGAGTGCAAACGCTTGATGCCCGATGTTGGAGTCCAGGTGCCGCCCAATCTCTCGGATAGCTGGGACGAGCTAGTGGAGGCCGGAGCAACTGATCTCGGGGGACTGTCTGCCAACGGAGACCACATCTCGCCCGAGCACGCTTTTCCAAGCCCGCACGAGGTTCGTAAGAGCCTGGCACCTAAAGGATTCGCTCTGACGGAGCGGCTCTGCGTGTACCCGCAGTACATGGATCCCGAGTGGATGGAGCAAGGGGTCCTCGATGTGATCAAGCTGAAGTACTGGAGCTTCATTCCGCGCAGCGGCTCGGGGCGTCGGCGGGACGAGACGATCGATGAGGGTCTGGCACCGAGGGCGATCGAGAAAGGGCGCGAGGGCCAAGAGCTGTCGGAGGACGAGTTGACGGCGCTGTTTGCCGAGACGCGTCCCGAGGTGATTGAGGAGATGCGGGTGGCGGCGGATGAGCTGCGGGCGGAGTTGGCGGGGGACCGGGTGACGTTCGTGGTCAATCGAAACATCAACTTCACGAATATCTGCGTGGTTGGCTGCGCCTTCTGTGGGTTCGGGCAGGGGAAGCGGTCTCCCGATGCCTATGAGGTGTCGGAGGAGGACTTTGCCGAGCGGGTGCTGGAAGCGGTCGAGTTCGGGGCTACGGAGCTCTGTATGCAGGGGGGGATCCACCCGGACCTGACTCTCGAGGAGTACGGCAAGTGGTTGCGGTTGGCCAAGGACGTGGCGCCGCAGTTGCACCTGCACGCCTACTCGCCGATGGAGGTCCACTACATGTGCGAGCGCTCGGGCAAGGGGCCGGACGAGGTCTTCGAGTACCTGATCGAGTGCGGGCTGGGGTCGACGCCGGGGACCGCGGCTGAGGTGCTCGACGACGGAGTGCGGCAGCGAATCTCGCCCAACAAGCTGCCGGCGCAGCGCTGGGTCGAGATCATCGAAGCCTCGCACCGGGCCGGGCTGCGCTCGACCTCGACCGTGATGTTCGGCCACATCGAGGAGCCGCGCGAGCTGGCCCGCCACATGCGGGTGGTGCGCGCCCTGCAAGAGCGCACCGGCGGCATTACCGAGTTCGTGCCGCTCAGCTTCATCCCCTTCAACACGATGCTTGGCCGCACTCACGGGATCGAGGAGATCTCCGACGACGAGAACCTCAAGCACACGGCCGCCTTCCGCCTGGCGCTGGGCAAGACGATCCCCAACCTGCAGGCGAGCTGGGTCAAGATGGGCCTCGACGCCGCCACCGAGGCGCTGCGCTGGGGGGTCAACGACCTCGGTGGCACGCTGATGGAGGAGAACATCTCGCGCATGGCCGGCTCCCAGCATGGCGTCCGGCTCGACCCCGAGCAGCTGATCGGCGCGGCCCGTGCCGGCGGCCGCGAGCCCGCCCAGCGCACCACGCTCTACGAGATAGTTGAGACCTATTAAGCAACCGCCTATCTTGGGCGTATCGCTTCGTGGTTTTCACTGGGGGGAAGGTTTCCGGCGCTTGGTGTCTTCGGGCTGCCTGCTCTGAGCGTGGCCATTGCTCTGTTTGTGCTCTGGGGCTTGCGGCCGTGGGAGGACAACTCGGCCGCTCCTCGCGAGGTTCCCTTGGGCATCGAGACGGCCGTGGGCGGTGGCAAGGCGCTGGCGGCGCCGTCGACGGGTCGTGTGGGAGCAGGTGTCTCTGTCCCGGCGGGCTCGAAGGTTCAGGCGGCCCAGCGGGCGAGTGGCGGCGCCGGCTCTAACCCAAGCCCCGCCCCGAACTCGGATCGATCTCCGGCGACGATTGTCGTAGCGCCGGCTCGGGCGATCACTGTTGCCGAGGTGCCGTCGCCGCCCGATGGTCCCGCGCCTGAATCAGGGGCGGGCGAAGAGGCCCCCTCTGTCGGAACAACAGCCGGGGAGGTTCCGCCAGAGGGGACCTCTTCGCCCGTCGCGGCTCCGGTGGGTACCGGCGGTGGGTCGGCCAAGGGGCCGGTGACCGCGGGCGTCACGCCTCCTGCGCTCGAAAGATGCGAAGGGGACGAATACGTGGTCACGGTTACCTTCCTCGACGAGGAATCGACGGCGGAAGAAGCGCCCGTCGAGATCGTGCTCACGCAGCTGAACGAGGACGGCACGACCGATGAACTGCAGCTTGAAGGCGACCTTGGCGACGCTCGTGCGCTAGCCGCGACTCTCGAAAGGGAAGGGAACTGCGTGAAGGTTGAGATCGCGCAGCCCGAAGGGGAAGAAGAAGCGGAAGGGCCGGGGGCAAGTGGAGAAGTGCCGGAGTCAGGCGAGGGAGCAGTCGAGCCCGCTGAAGCCCTGGTCCCGACTTCCCCCTGAGTCACCATGAGAGCGATGGTCCTGGAGCGGGCGGGGGAGCCACTGCAGGCCGCCGAACTGCCGGAGCCGAGGCCGGGTGCCGGGCAGGTGCTGATCTCGGTCGGCGCTTGTGGGGTCTGCCGCACCGACCTGCACATCGCCGACGGTGAGCTAGACAAGCCGAAGCTGCCGCTCGTGCTCGGACATCAGATCGTCGGCGCCGTGGTCGAGGGAGGGGAGGGGGTAGAGCGCTTCGAGCCTGGGCAGCGGGTCGGCGTGCCCTGGTTGGGCTGGACTTGCGGCGAGTGCCGCTACTGCCTCTCGGGCCGCGAGAACCTCTGTGACCGGGCCCGCTTTACCGGCTACGACATCGACGGCGGCTACGCCGAGCTGGCGGTGGCCGACGAGCGCTTCTGCTTCCCGATTCCCGAGGGCTACCCGGACGAGCAGGCGGCGCCGCTGCTCTGCGCCGGCCTGATCGGCTACCGGGCGCTGCGCCTGGTTGGCGACGCCGAGCGGATCGGCTTCTACGGCTTCGGCGCCGCCGCCCACATCCTCTGCCAGGTGGCGGTGCACCAGGGTCGGCGTGTCTTCGCCTTCACCCGCAAGGGCGACGCGGAGGGACAGGCCTTCGCGCGTGAGCTCGGGGCGGAGTGGGCGGGCTCCTCCGAGCAGGCACCACCAGAGGAGATTGATGGCGCGATCGTCTTCGCGCCAATTGGCCCGCTGATGACAGCAGCCCTGCGCGCCAGCGCCAAGGGCGCCCGAATCATCAGCGCCGGCATCCACATGAGCGACATCCCGAGCTTCCCCTATGAGCAGCTCTGGGGCGAGCGCACGCTGGGTTCGGTGGCCAATCTCACCCGCCAGGATGGCGAGGAGTTTCTAGCGATCGCGCCCGAAGTCCCGGTCCGCACCGAGGTCGAGCTGCATTCGCTCGAGGACGCCAACGAGGCGCTTCAATCGGTCCGCGACGGCAGCCTGCGTGGTGCCGCTGTGCTGCGGGTCGGTCCCGGTAGGGGTTCCGCTTAACTTTTTCGGTGTGACGGCGGCTGCTGGCACCGCAAGGAATTGCCGAAAAAGTGCAAGACGCTCCACCCCTACCGGGACCGACCCGCTCCTCAGCGGAACAGGTCCTCGGATCGGGGGCGACGGAGGGCCGTTGCGCCGGGGCCGTCCTCGGGAGTGACGAAGCGGTCGAGGCCGCGAAGGACGACGACGGGGACCCCGCTGTCCTTGCCGCGAACCAGGTCAGCTGCTGCTGCTGCCTCGTCGGCAACGGCGATCAGCGTCGCCTCAAGCTCTCTGCCGTGAGCGTCGGCACGCCCTCTCCAATCGTCGAGTGGCTGCAGTCCGACGCAGCCGATCGCGACCTCGGTCTGTCCCAACCGCCACGCTCGCCCGAAGCTGTCGCCGATGACGACGCCGATCGTCTTGCCGATTTCCCCGCGGATCCGACGAGCGGATGCATCGGGGTCTTCGGGTAGGAGGCAGACCGTGTCGTCATCCGGCACGTTGGAGCTGTCGACCCCCGCATTGGCGCAGACGAAACCGTGATGCGTCTCGACGATCAGCGCTCTGCGCTCGGCCCGCAGCACCTCTTTGCTCTCTTCGAGAATCAGCTCGACCAGTGCCGGCTCCTTGCCAAGGACGGCGGCGAGCTTGCGTGCTTCCGCGCCGGGGATCACCGAGGGGAGGCGCCGCAGCCGTCCCTCGGCCTTGGAGACGATCTTCTGGGCGATGACGAGTACATCGCCGGGCTCGATCTCGGCTCGCGCCGCAATCAACTCGCCGAGCGATGCGCCCTCCTTTATCTCCGGCAAGCCCTTTACCTCGAACGCCCTGAGTGAGCTCATATCCCGAGCGCCTTCGCGGTCCGCTTTGCCCGGCCGCGGTCGCGCTCCAGGGCCATGGTCAGGGCGACGACGTCGGCTGGGGTGTCGAGGTCGAGGGCGAGCGAGGGGAGCTCCTCGACGTTGAAGGGGATGCCGGCGGCGCGGGCCGCGGCGACGTGGCGGGCGCAGCTGCCCTCGCCGAAGGAGGGCTCGATCGCGTCAGGAGGGGAGAGCGCCAGGGCGTTCGTGCCGGTGCCGTGGCGGTCGGGGACGATCGCGACGTAGCGGTCAGGCATTCCCGTCAACAGCCGCTCGAGCTCGCGCGGCGCCAGCAGCGGGCAGTCGATCGGCAGCAGGACTACCGTGCGGGCGCCGAGCTGTTGGGCGCGGGCGATCCCAGCCAGTGCGGCACCCGAGTGGCCACCCTCGTCCGGGTCGGCGACAAGCTCGATACCTCTCGTACTTGCGATCTCGACCGCGCGCGGCTCACTGCTGACCACGATCGTGCGCTCGATCGAGCGGGCCGCGCCGATCGCCTCCAGCACGTCCTCCAGCATCGCCGCCGCCAGCTCGGCGCGGTGGGTGGCGCCCATACCCGGCGCCAGCCGCTGCTTGGCCGCGGCGAAGCGCTTGACCGGCAGGACGGCGGTCGCTTTCAAGCTACGGGGGAGGGGGAGTCAGGCACCTTCGATGAGGCTAGCGGCGTAGTCGAGGACGATGCGCCCCAGCCGCGCCCGGCCGGCGGCGCCGTCCATCAAGGTGGCCGTGGCGAGAGTCGGGATCTCCGCCGGTGGCGGGTCAGGGTCACCCTCGTCAACGATCATCGCGTCGATCAGCTCGGCGTAGAGCGAGGCAACGCCGGCCGCGGTAGAAGGGCGGCCCAGTGCCTGCATGAAGCGCTCGGTCGGCCCCTTGACCACTTGGCCGGCGACGAAGGGGCTGACCGCGATCACCGGTACGCCGAACTGGCAGATCGCGTCGCGCATCCCCGGCACGGCAAGGATTGGGCCGATGCTGATCACCGGGTTGGAGGGGCCGATCACGATCGCCTCGGCAGAGCGCAGCGCCTCCAGCACTTCTTTCGTCGGCTCGGCCTCGGCGATCCCGTCGAGCTCGACCCCGTGCACTTCGGGCTGACCGCCGTCGACGATCAGGTATTCCTGCAGCCCCCGCGTCCCCGCCGCCGTGTGCACCTTGGTCCGCACCGGCGTCTCGCACATCGGCAGCACCCGCGCCTCGACCCCGAGCGAGCGGGCGATCTGGGCCTGGGCCGCACTGAAGCTGCCGCCTTCCTCGACGAACTGGCGCCGATAGAGGCAGGCGGCGAGGTCGCGGTCGGAGAGGCCGAACCAGCTCGGCACGCCGAGCTTGGTCAGGCGCTCGAAGACGGTGAAGCTGTCGTCGCGCAGCCCCCAGCCGCGCTCCTCGTCGATTTCGCCGCTGAGCCAGTAGGTGACGAGGTCGGGGTCGGGGGAGACGTGGACGCCGAGGGTCTCGATGTCGTCGCCGGTGTTGGCGATCACGGCGAGGTCGGAGCCGATCTCCTCCTGCATCCCAGCCGCGAGCTTGGCGCCGCCGGTGCCGCCGGCGAGGAGGGCGACCCGCATCGCGCTAAGCCCAGTGGTCGGCGTCGGGCAGGTTGGTCAGCTTGATCCCGGCGTGGGCCTTGTAGCGGGTGTTGATCGAGATCAGCATCGGCGTCAGCTGCTCGACGATGCGGGCCATCTCGAGCGCCCCGGCATTGACCGGGCGCAGGCCGGGAATCAACTCGATCAGCCGCGCGACCCGTGCCTTATCGGCCTTGCGGTCGCCGCAGACGAGGACGTCCTCGTCGAGCTCGGCGCTGGGGTCGGCGAGCGTTGGGGCGCCGACCGTGTGCAGAGCGGCGATCACGGTGACGCCCTCGGGGACCATCTCCTGCGCCTGCTGGGCCGCCGAGCCCTGCCAGACGCCGAGCGAGCGGGTTGCCTTGCCGCTGACGGCGGCAGCGAGCGGCACCGTGCAGTCGACCAGGATCTGACCTGGTCGCAGCGCCTCGCGCAGGTTGTTGAGGTTCTCCGACTGGGCGCGGAAGGGGACGGTGAGGAAGACGATCTCGGCTTGCTTGGCGGCCTCTCCGTTCTCCAGGCCGCGAACGTCGGCCTCCGGCACCTTCTCGCGCAGCTTCGTCGCCGCCTCCTCGGCCCGCTCGGCCGAGCGCGAGCCAAGCACGATCGGCGCTTCCGCCTTGGCCCAGCGCAGGGCCAGGCCGGCGCCAAGGGCGCCGGTGCCGCCGATGATCGGGATGGTGGGGAGCTCGGCCACGGGGCGGCCAGTCTATGCTGCTCGGCGCATGAGGCTGGAGGGAAGAAAGGCTCTGGTGACCGGCGGTGCCAGCGGCATCGGCGCCGCGATCGCCGCCCGGCTCGCCGCCGAGGGCGCCGAGGTCTGGGTCGGCGACATCGACACCGAGGGCGCCGCGAAGGTCGCCGGCGAGGTCAACGGCCACGCGATCGAACTCGACGTCACCGAGCTCGAGTCGGCCAGGGCCGCGGTCGAGGCGGTGGGCGGCACGCTCGACATCCTCGTCAACAACGCCGGCACCGATGAGTTCGGCTTCTTCACCTACACCACGCCCGAGCAGTGGCAGAAGGTGCTCGCGATCAACCTCGGCGGCGTGCTCAACTGCACCCACGCGGCGCTGCCCGGCATGCAGCAGGCCAAATACGGGCGCATCCTCAACATCTCCTCCGAGGCGGGCCGTGTTGGCTCCAAGGGCTCGGCCGTCTACTCGGCCGCCAAGGCCGGCATCGTCGGCTTCACCAAGGCGATCGCCCGCGAGAACGCCCGCTACGGGATCATCGCCAACGCGATCGCCCCCGGCCCGATCGAGACGCCGCTGCTGATGGGCGCCAAGGAGTTCGGCGAGATCGGCGAGAAGGTGATCGAGACGATGAAGGCCTCGACCCAGATGGGGCGCCTTGGTCAGCCCGAGGAGGTTGCCGCGGCGGCGGCCTTCCTCGTCTCCGACGATGCCACCTACGTCACCGGCGAGACGCTTGGCGTCAGCGGTGGCTTGGGGATGGTCTGATGGCGGAGTCGGCTGACGGCCTCGTCCCTGGGATCGAGCGCAGCGACGAGTTCACCGTCGCGCCGCCGCTGGTCACCGACGTTGGCGGCACGATCGGCACCGGCGTGCTTTCAACGCCGGGGATGATCGGGATGATGGAGGCCAGCTCCCAAGTACTCGCCTACGAACATCTTCCCGAGGGCAAGGCAACTGTCGGTTTCGAGGTCTGCATCAAGCACGTCGCGGCGGCCGCCGAAGGCGCGACCTGTCGCACGCGAGCGACCCTGCGCGAGGTGGTCGAAGGGCGCAAGCTGCGCTTCGACGTCGAAGTGAGCGAAGGCGAGCGCACGATCGGCGTCGGCACCCACGAGCGCCGCGTGGTCGGCCAGGCCGGCCCGCCGACCGCGTAGCCTCGGGTCTCGATGAGCGCGCTGCCCAGCAAGGTCCGCATCCGCGAGGTCGGGCCCCGCGACGGCTTCCAGAACGAGCCGGAGACGATCCCGACCGAGGAGAAGATCCGCCTCGTCGACTTGCTCTCCGCGACCGGTCTGAAGCGGCTCGAGGTGACTTCGTTCGTGCGACCGGAGGTAATTCCGCAGCTTTCTGACGCTGAGGAGGTGCTGGCTGGTATCGAGCGTCGCGACGGCGTCGCCTTCTCGGTTCTGATCCCCAATGAGCGGGGGCTCGAGCGGGCGCTGGAGCTGCGTGACCGCTTCGACGAGATCAACGTCTTCGTCTCCGCCTCGGAGACCCATAACCGCAAGAACGTCAACCGCTCGATCGAGGAGTCGCTCGAAGGGCTGGAGCGGACCCTGGCGAGCGCGCGCGAGGCGGGGCTGCGCTGCGAGGGCGTGATCTCGACCTCCTTCGGCTGTCCGTATGAGGGCGAGGTGCCGCCCGAGCGAGTCTTTGCGATCGCCGAGCGGCTCGCCGCGGCCGGCTGTGCCGAGATCGGCTTCGGCGACACCACCGGCATGGCCAACCCGCGTCAGGTCGGCGAGTTCTTCACTGCTGCCCGTGAGCGCCTCGGGGGCGTCGAGCTGACCGCCCACTTCCACAACACCCGCGGCCAGGGGCTCGCCAACGTGCTCGCCGCGCTCGAGCAGGGCGTCGAATCCTTCGAGTCGAGCTTCGGCGAGCTTGGCGGCTGCCCGGTGCCGCCGGGCGCGACCGGCAACATCGCGACGGAGGACGTCGTCTCGATGCTGCACGAGATGGGGGTCGAGACCGGGATCGACCTGCCCGCTCTGGTCGCCGCCTCACGGGAGGCGGAAGGCGCGCTCGGCCGGCCGCTCGGCTCGCACGTGCTCACGGCCGGTCCCGTGGACTGGCACCGCGGCACGACTGACGGCGGCGGACACAGCGCGGTGCGGCGTCCTCAGTCGGCCGAATAGCGCTGCTATTCGGCCTCCCTGCGTCCTTGCTCCGCTTGGTCCGGCGCCGCCAGTCGTACCGCGGATAGGCTCCGCCTTGATGACCGAGTTCGCCGAAGCGCTTGAGGCCGCCCTCGCCGGGGGGCCGCAGCGCCACCACGAGAAGACCGAGGAGCAGGGCAAGCTGCCGGTGCGCGAGCGGGTTGAGCGGCTGGTTGACGAGGGCTCCTTCGCCGAGGAGGCGGCGCTCGCCAACTGGGACAAGGAGGGGCTCGGCGCCGACGGCGTCGTCACCGGCTTTGCCACGATCGACGGCCGCCGCGTCGCCCTGATGGCCAACGACCCCACGGTCAAGGCCGGCTCCTGGGGACCGAAGACGGTGGAGAAGATACTCCGCATCCAGGAACGGGCGTTGAGCCTGCAGGTGCCGATGGTCTACCTGGTCGACTCGGCCGGGGCGCGGATCACCGACCAGGTGCAGATGTTCCCCGGCCGCCGCGGCGCCGGGCGGATCTTCCACAACGAGGTGCGGCTTTCCGGCCAGGTGCCGCAGGTCTGCCTGCTCTTCGGCCCGAGCGCCGCCGGCGGCGCCTACATCCCGGCCTTTTGCGACGTCGTGATCATGCGCGACGGCAACGCTTCGATGTACCTGGGGTCGCCGCGGATGGCGGAGATGGTGATCGGGGAAACGGTCAGCCTGGAGGAGATGGGCGGGGCCAAGATGCACACCGGCGTCTCCGGCTGCGGCCACTTCCTGGTCAAGAGCGACGAGGAGGCGATCGACCTCGCCAAGCGCTACCTCTCCTTCATGCCGGGCAACTGGCGCGAGCAGCCGCCCTTGGCGCCGCCGGCCGAGCCCGCCTCGCAGACGCCGATTGTCGAGATCGTGCCGGCGGACGAGAACCGGCCCTTCGACATGAACCTGCTGCTCGACTCGCTGCTCGACGCCGAGAGCTTCCTGCCCGTGCACAAGCGCTGGGCGAAGGAGCTGATCGTCGGCTACGGCCGCCTCAACGGCCGCGTCGTCGGCGTTGTCGCCAACCAGCCCCGCTACACCGGCGGCGTCCTCTTCGTCGACTCCGCCGACAAGGCGGCTCGCTTCATCCAGACCTGCAACGCCTTCAACGTGCCGCTGCTCTTCCTCGCCGACGTGCCGGGTTTCATGATCGGCACCGCGGTCGAGCGCCAGGGGATCATCCGCCACGGCGCGAAGATGATCAGCGCCGTCTCCGAAGCGACCGTGCCGAAGATCTCGGTCGTGGTGCGCAAGGCCTACGGTGCCGGTCTCTACGCGATGGCCGGGCCGGCCTTCGAGCCCGACTGCTGCATTGCTCTGCCCAGCGCGTCGATCGCCGTGATGGGCCCGCAGGCGGCGGTCAACGCCGTCTTCTATAACCAGATCCAGGCAATCGAGGACGAGGCCGAGCGGGAGAATTTCGTCGCCCAGAAGCGCGAGGAATATGCCGAGGACATCGACCTCCTCCACCTTGCCTCCGAGATGGTCGTCGACGCGGTGATCGACCCCGCCGAGCTGCGCAATGACCTGATCAAGCGCTTCGCGATGGCCGTCGGCAAGGATCGCTCCTTCGCCACACGGCGCAACCCGGTCACGCCTGCCTGAGGCGGCGGCAAGCGCCCAGCGCCTGGCCCGCGGGCCTCGGGCGATGCCGCGTCGCTACCGTTTCCCGCTTGGCGCGCAACGTCAGAGCCCCGCTCGCCGGCTGCCTCGCCTGCGCCGTCGCCTTCGCGATCCTCGCCGTCCTGGTCCACAAGGGCGACTCGGTTCAGCACTTCGACGCCGTCTTGCTCGGCCATTTCGTCGAACGGGGTTCCCGCACCGGCTCGGTCGCGGCCGGCATCGTCCTGCTCGGCGATCTTGCCGCCCTGCTGTCTCTGCTGGCGATCGCCTGTGGAATCGCCCTGGTGCGCCACCGCCCCCGGGCCGCTCTTGCCGCTCTCTTCGTCGTCGCTGGCGCCAGCCTGACCACGCAGCTCTTCAAGGCTCTGCTTGCCCACCCGCGCTTCCAGGCGCTGCTCGGCGCCGAACAGATCGGCGCCAACTCCTTCCCCAGCGGCCATACGACCGCGGTTGCCTCGATCGCGATCGCGTTTGTCTTCGTCGTCGCGCCCGAGTGGCGCCCGGCGGTGGGCCTGATCGGAGCGGGGCTGGTCGCTGCGGTCGGCTGCTCGGTGATGGCGCTCGGTTGGCACTACCCGAGCGATGTGCTCGGCGGCATCTTCGTTGCCTCGGGCTGGGGTTTCGCGGCGCTGGCTGGCTTGCGGGCGGCGCGCGGCGGGTCGCGCCGGCGCTCGCTTCAACTCGGCAGTCGCGCCGCCATCTCGGTGAAGTAATCGAGCGCCGCCGGGTTGGCGAGCGAGTCGCGGCTGGCGGCCTTATCGGCCGGTGTGCCCATCAGGATCCGCTTCACCGGCACCTCGAGCACCTTGCCGCTGAGCGTGCGCGGCACCGCCTCGATCGCGAAGACCTCGTCGGGGACGTGGCGCGGCGAGCACTGGGCCCGCACCCGCTTGGCGATCTCCTTGCGCAGCTCATCGTCCAGCTCGGCGCCCTCGCGCAGGACGATGAAGAGCGGCATCCAGCCGTCGGTGTCGGGGCGAGGCACGTCGACGACGAGCGCGTCGACGATCTCGTCGAGGCTGAGCACAGCGCGGTAGATCTCGCTGGTGCCCATGCGGATGCCGCCGCGGTTGATCGTCGAGTCGGAGCGACCGTAGATCACCGCCGTGCCCCGCGAGGTGATCTCGATCCAGTCGCCGTGGCGCCAGACGCCGGGGAAGAACTCGAAGTAGCTCTCGCGGTAGCGACTGCCGTCGGGGTCGCCCCAGAAGAAGACCGGCATCGAGGGCATCGGCTTGGTCACGACCAGCTCGCCGACCGCGTCGATCACCGGCACCCCGTCTTCGTCCCAGGCCTCGACCGCGGCGCCGAGCGCGCGCGCCTGCAGCTCGCCGCGATAGACGGGCAATAGCGCGCAGCCCCCGACGAAGGCGGTGCAGAGGTCGGTGCCACCGCTGGTCGAGAAGAGCCAGGTGTCGGCGCCGATGTGCTCGTAGATCCAGTCGAAGCCCTCGGGAGCGAGCGGCGAGCCGGTCGAGCCGACCGCCCCCAGCCGGCTGAGGTCGCGACCGGCGCCGGGCTCGACCCCGGCCTTCATACAGGCGGCGATATAGGCGGCACTGGTGCCGAACATCGTGATCTTGGCCCGCTCGGCGAGGTCCCAGAGGACGCCCATGTCGGGGTGGCCGGGGTTACCGTCATAGAGCACGATCGCGGCCCGGGTCAGCAGCCCCGAGACGAGGAAGTTCCACATCATCCAGCCGGTCGTGGTGAACCAGAAGAGGCGGTCGCCCGGGTGGGCGTCGACATGGAGGTGGAGCTTCTTTAGGTGCTCGAGCAGGATGCCGCCCTGTGACTGCACGATCGCCTTCGGCAGGCCGGTGGTGCCGGAGGAGTAGAGGACCCAGAGCGGATGGTCAAAGGGGACGCGCTCGAAGCTGAGCTCGGCGTCTTCGCCCGGGGCGAGTAGCTCGTTCCAGCGGATCGCGTCGCGCAGCGGCGCCAGGTCCGGCTCGGGGTCGAGGTAAGGCAGGACGACAGTGCGCACTAGGCTCGGCATCTCCGCCTGCAGCTTGGCGAGGGTCTCGCGCCGGTCGAAGTCCTTGCCGCCGTAGCGGTAGCCGTCGACCGCGAAGAGCACCTTTGGCTCGATCTGGGCGAAGCGGTCGATCACGCTGGCTGGGCCGAAATCGGGCGAGCAACTCGACCAGATTGCGCCGATGCTAGCCGTGGCGAGAAAGGCGACGATCGCCTCGGGGATGTTCGGCATGTAGGCGACGACGCGGTCGCCGCGCTCTACGCCGAGCGCGCGCAGGCCCGCCGCAGCGGCGGCGACCTGGGCGCGCAGCTCGCCCCAACTCTGCTCGTCGAGGTCGCGCAGCTCGGAGGCGTGCAGGATCGCGGTCTCGGCGTCGTCCTTGTCGGCGAAGACATGCTCGGCGTAGTTGAGGTTGGTGCCGGCGAACCACTCGGCGCCCGGCATCTCGCGATTGCCCAGCGCCTGCTCAAACTCGCCGTCCGCCTGCACCCCGAAGAAGTCCCAGATCGCCGACCAGAAGGCCTCGAGGTCGTCGACCGACCACTGCCAGAGCTCGTCGTAGGTGGCGAAGCTGAGCCCACGCTCGGCCTGCAGCCAGCGCATGAACTCGCGCAGGCGCGAGCGCTCGACCAGCTCGGCAGACGGCTCCCAGAGCTTCTCGGGCGCCGCGCCGCTCACGCCGCGAACGCGCTGCCGGCGACTTGGGCCAGATCCAGCTCGTACGGATCGTGCGAGCAGATCAGCCGCACCTCTTCGCCGTGGCGGGCGACCAACTCGCGCAGCCGCTCTTGGTTACTCAGACGCTGGCGGCGGTCGGCGTTGTTGAGGTTCTGGAAGAGGCGGAGGCCGGGCGGGCAGGAGGGGGGAGAGGCGAGCTCGTCATGGTGGAAGTAGGCGTCACCGCAATGCAGCAGCCAGCCCTCACCGGTCTTGATCGCGACGCCGCTGTGGCCCAGCGAGTGCCCGGCCAGCGGAATCAGCAGCACTTCGCTGCCAAGGTCGGGCAGGATGCGGACGCCGCCGAAGCCGAACCACTCGTCGCCTTCGCCGTCGTGGCGGATCCACTTGGGGTTGTGCTTCCAGTGCACGGGCAGGTAGCGAGGCCGGTCGCGCAGGCGCGGTTCCATCGCTGCGTCGAGCTCGCGGCCAAAGATGTGCACCTCGGCATCGGGGAAGTCGGGCAGGCCGCCGGAATGATCGGGGTCGAGGTGGGTGGTGACGATCTGCTTCACGTCACTCGCTGCGAAGCCGAGGCCCTCGACCTGCTTCAGCGCCGTCTCACCGAGCTCCGCCCGGGGCCGCATGATCGCGAAGACGGGTCCGAGCTGGCGCGGTTTGCGCGTGTCCTCGGTGCCGAAACCGGTGTCGAGTAGGACGAGCCCGTCGTCAGTCTCGATCAGCAAGCAGTGACAGACGACCCTGCCCTGTTCGAGCAGCCCACCCTCGCCGTTGATCAACCGCGCCCCGTTGGGGCAGAGCGTCCCGCAGTTGAGGTGGTGAATCCTCATCCCGGGGCGGCAGTCTATCCCTGCTTAGCGCTTTGGCCCGATGTGGCGGTCGAGGATCGCGACCGCGTTCCGCTGAGCGATCGAGATGTTCCAGGGACCGTCTTGGCGCCACGCGACCCCGAGCCGGTCGCAGGCCTCACAGAAGATCCCCTGGATGTCGAGCGAGTGGTTGGAGAAGAAGTAACGCGGATAGGCGTAGGTCTTCTTCGGGTGGCGAATCACGTTCGTGACCCGGCAGCCGTCGGAGTGGATCAGGCCGCGAAGCAGGCGGCCGGGGTAGCGGTCGGCGATCAGCTGCTGCCAGGGTTCTAGCGTGATCTTGCGTTCGTGCTTACGTCCCGGGCCGTGCTGAGGGAAGAGGTGCGGCCAGTGCTTCGAGAATGAGCTCACTTCCTCCATCTTTTGGGTCTTGTGACTAAGTACATTCACCTCGCTGGCCGGAAGGACGATGCCCAGGGCAGCTCGGGTCTCGGCCACGATCAATGGATAGGCGCGGTCGAGAAAGATTCGTAGGCGAAAGACGCCGCGAGGGTGTCCGGAGAGCATGCCGTCACCCAAATAGAGGCCGAGAAGATAGGCGTAGGCATGCATTGTTATTCCAGGCAGGAACTCAACCCAGCCCGGACATCGCGGGCACGTCATAGCCTCGCGCCGCCGTGGATCTCGGTATGAGGACACCGGACGTCGATGTCGAGTTCGGCCTCTGACCCAGTCGCTGATCGTCTTGCGATTGACTCCGATCTCGCGCGAGATCTGGCAGTTGTTCCAGCCTGCGTCGGAGAGCCTGAGAGCACGCTCGACTTGCTCGGCTGATTTCACTGTTTCGCCTCGACGGCGGATACGGCGGGTGGGACTCGAACCCACAAGCGCTTGCGCGCAGCGGCTTTTGAGACCGCCTCCTTTACCAGTTTGGACACCGCCGCTTGCTCAACCATTCTACGGCCAAAGCTAGATCCAGCATCGGGCGCGAATGCGTGAACCGCGCGCTTTGGGAGAGAGGCGTTACAGAGTCGACACAGGCACTTAACGGGCCGGAGCTAAGCCGGCAGCGGGGCGCCGTCGTCTGGCGAAGCGCCGGCGCCGTAGTCCTCGCCGTAACCGATCGGACGCTCCTCCTCGACGTGCCAGTTCTGGTTGAAGCCGTAGAGGGCAACCGCGATCAGGACCAGCTGCAGCAGGGCGAGGATGATGACCAGCGTGCCGATCAAGGGGGAGGGGAGCAGTCCTTCGTCGAAGCCGGCCTTGTCGCGGGCGAACCAGCTGTTGGCGCCGACCGCGCAGAGGATCGCCAGGATCATTGAGAGCGCGGCGGCGACCGGCAGGATGCCGCGGCTCCAGCGGAAGACGAGGAAGGCGAAGAAGGCGTAGAGAGCGGCGTAGATCAGGCTGATGACACCCATGCCACCACCGCCGGTCATCAGCGAGAAGCCGGCTATCGCCACTAGGGCTGCGAGCGCGGCCGTCGCGGCAAGCAGAAAGACCAGCACGAACCTGGTCGTGACCGACCCGGCTTTTTCCCGATTTGGCCGCCACAGTTCGTAGCCCGGCCTGACCTCTCCTACCGCCACGCAAACGATCATAGAATCTAGGAGCGACGCAGCATTGGTCGCGCGTTAAGCCCGGTACGTCCGGGTGCCACGCGGGCGTGGCGGAATTGGCATACGCGCCAGGTTTAGGTCCTGGTGGGCTTCGGCCCGTGGGGGTTCAAGTCCCTCCGCCCGCATCAGCTTCAGCTCTTTGATCCGACGAATGAATCGAGCAGCGCCACGCTGCGCCGGTCGGCGACCGAGATGTTCTTGTAACTCGACCTTGTCCAACGGATTCCCAGTCGTTCACAGGACTCACAGAACAGACGCTGGATGTCGGCTGAGAGGTTCGTGAAGAAGTAGCGCGGATAGGCATATTCTCGCGACCCTGAAGCCAGCTTGAGTTGAAATCGATTGACGACTCGTGAGCCGTCTGAATGAATCAGGCCGCGGAGGAACTGCTTGGGGAATCGGTCGACGAGATGCTGCTGCCAGCCCACGAGGGCGATCGCTCGTTCGTGCTTCTTGCCCGCCCCGTGTTGAGGGAAGGCCAGCGTCCAGGCGGGACTCGTCGCGACCAATCGAATCGCTTCGCCTTTCGAGGTCGTCCGCCGGGAGGCTCTGGACTTTGCCTCGACGGTGCGCTGAATTGCTTCCAAGCACTCATCGACTATGGCCGGATACCTCGGATCGAGCGAGATTTCGAGAACCTGCGATCGGCTGGATGCCTTTGACAGGTAGCCGTCCCCTAGGTAAATGCCGAGTAGGTAGCAATAGCTATGCGGATCGGCCGGTCTCCATTTGGACGGCCTGCTGCAATCTTGTAGGGGAATGCCGATGGTCCGCCAGCGCTGAACCGAGCTGCGACTGATGCCCGTTCTCCGCCCTATCTCATAGTCGCTGAGACCTTTGCCGAGAAGAGAAGTGACAGCCTTCGTATCTTCGGCTGAGCATCGACGTGGCACGAACGTATGTTCGCAGTATCGTCAGACGGCGTTCGGCGGCTGGAGTCGTAGACTTCGCCGCCTCCCGGGGGAGTGAGTTAACGGCTATGCGCACGGTCTCCAAAACCGTGAATCCGGGTTCGAATCCCGGCTCCCCCGCTTCGCTTATGGCGCGACCCGGCTCTTGGTGGGGGCTGGTGCCTTCCGCCGCCTGTTGAACCGACCCCCGACCACGCTTCTCGCGGCTCTCTGCTCCGTCGCCCTCATGGCGCCGGCGGCAGCGCAGGCCGCGACGACCATTGGTCCGGTGCCGACGAGCCCTGGTCCCGAAAGCAGCACACAGGCGATCAATTGGCCCGACGGGTCGTTGATCTTCACAACGGCCGGCCCATCTGGGCAGCAGCTGACCGCACCCGCCTCCGGCACGATCACGAGCTGGCGGCTGTATACCGACGCGGTCGGAACCGAATCGCGGTCCAGCTGCGCGTCCTGGCTCCGCTCGGAGACAAGGAATACAAAGTGATCCGCTCCGCCCCGGTGCAGCCGATCGACGCGGTCTCCAGCGGCACCGCCAAAAAGAACGCGCTCCACACCTTCCAGGTCAGTCTTCCGATCTCCGCCGGTGAGTTGGTCGGCGTCGCCCTCTTCCGCTCCAGTACGAGCGCCCTGGAGCCTGCCCTTCCCGCCGTCGAAGGCCTGGACTGGCAGTACGGCTGCCTCACCTGTGAAGCGGGTCCTGTGGCCGACGGCGGATCGGCGATGGCCCAGACGGTTCCCGACCAGTGGGTCGCGATGACCGCTGAAATCGACGGCGAAGGCGGCAGCACCGAACCGCCCATCTGTGTCGGCAGCCTCTGCTCCATCCCAACAATCCCCTCGCTGGCGATTCCTCCTCTGACGCTCCAGTCTCCGCAGACGCAGATCAAGCCGAAGAAGTGCAAAAAGGGCAAGAAGCTCAAGCGCGGCAAGTGCGTCAAGAAGCACAAGAAGAAGCCGAAGCGCTAGTTCGCAGGCTTTGTGACGGCGCTGACATTCCGGGCCGAGTTTCTCTCCTCGTCACATTTCCTTCCTACGGTGGCGGTTCCTGGTACTTCGAAGAAGGAGCGGCGAATGCGTTTGAGGCAGGCAGTGGCGATTCCGGCTGTGGCGGCGGTTGCGCTCAGCGGGGCGGTGGCGTTCGGTGGTTGCGGCAGCGACTCCAACGCGGCGACCTCGACTGGTAGCTCCACGACGGAGGCGATGAAGCACGAGGGCGACTCGATGAAGCACGAAGGAGACGCGATGAAGGACGAGGACCACGCCATGAAAGACGACGGGGAAGCGATGAAGCACGAGGACGGGGCCATGAAGGACGAAGGCGACTCGATGAAGCACCAGGGTTCCTCGAGCGATCACATGGAAGGCTGAGCCGAGGCTCCCCCCCTCTTCGTAGGCCAGAGGGCGAAAGGCATATGAGATGGCACTGCTGATCATCTTCGGGTTCATCGCCGGCGCGGCCACGGCGCTGTCGCCCTGCGTGCTGCCGGTGCTGCCGATCGCGCTCTCGGCGGGGGCGACCGGGGGTCGGCGGCGGCCGCTCGGGATCGTCGCCGGGCTGGCGGTCTCCTTCACCTTCGCCACCGTGGCGCTGGTCTACGTCATCTCCGCCCTCGGCCTGCCCAACGACTTCCTGCGCAAGCTGGCGATCGCCGTCCTGCTCGGCTTCGGGATCGTGCTGATGGTCCCTCCGCTGGCGGCGCGGCTGGAGGCCTGGATGAGCCAGTTCGCCAGCCGGGCCGGCGTCGCCAAAGGCAAGGGCGACGGCTTCTGGTCTGGGACCGCGGTCGGGGCCAGCCTCGGTCTCGTCTACGCGCCCTGCGCCGGACCGATCCTGGCCGGCGTGATCACCGTCTCCGCCTCGCAGTCGTTCAGCACCGGCCGGCTGGCGGTGGCGCTGAGCTACGGGATCGGCTCCGCAGTCGTCCTTTACTTCCTCATGCTCGGTGGGCGCAAGGTGGTGCGGCCGCTGGCTCAGCGCGGCACCGGCCTGCAGATCGCGATGGGTGCGGTGATGGTGGTCGTCGCCCTGGCGATGCTGGGCAACTACGACATCCGCTTCCAGAACCACATCGCCAGCAGCCTGCCCAGCTTTCTCGTCAACCCGACCAAGGACCTCGAGAACACCGCCTCGGCCAAGAGCGCGCTCGCCGACATTCGCGACAACGGCGGCCACGGCGTCGGCAGCGAAGCCAGCGGCGCGCCTCCGGAAACCGGCGCCGACGGCAAGCTGAAGAAACTGCCGGTGCTCGGCGTGGCGCCGGAATTCGTCGACACCCAGCAGTGGTTCAACACACCCGGCGACAAACCGCTCACGCTCAAAGGGCTGCGCGGGCGGGTCGTCCTCGTCGACTTCTGGACCTACAGCTGCATCAACTGCATCCGCACCCTGCCCTACCTCAAGGCCTGGGACGCGAAGTACCGCAAGGACGGCCTGACGATCGTCGGCGTCCACACGCCCGAGTTTCCCTTCGAGCGTGAAGCGAGCAACGTGCAGACGGCGATCGACGAAAACGACATCCGCTACCCGGTCGTCCAGGACAACGAACAGGCGACCTGGAACGCCTACGCCAACCAGTACTGGCCGGCGGAGTACTTCATCGACGCCCAGGGTCGGGTCCGCTACGTGCACTTCGGCGAGGGCGAATACGGCGAGAAAGAGCAGGTGATCCGCGACCTCCTGGCCGAAGCGGGCAGGCCGGTCAAGGGCGGGGAGACGCGGGTCCACGCGATCACTCCTTCGGCGAGCGTGACCACCCCGGAGACCTACCTCGGTGCCGCCCGAGCCGAACGCTTCACCAACGCGATGCTCTCGCCCGGCTCGCACGACTTCACCGCGCCGAAATCCCTGCCCGCCAACGAATTCGCCTACCACGGCAAGTGGCGCATCGCGCTCGACTCGGCGACCGCCGGCGCCGGGGCGTTGCTCGACCTCAACTTCGGCGCCCGGCGTGTCTACCTCGTGCTCGGCTCGCCGGGCCGCGACCGCAAGGTCAGGGTGCTGCTCGACGGGCAGCCGATCCCCAGCGCCGACGCTGGCTCCGACGTCCACGACGGCGCCGTCATCGTCACCGGCCAGCGCCTCTACAACCTCGTCAACCTGCCCAAGGTCGGTCACCACGTCCTCACCCTGGAACCGGAAGCGGGGGTGATGGGCTATGCCTTCACCTTCGGCTAGCCGCGAAGCCGCCCGCCCAGGCGCGACAATCGCGCCGATGGCCGACTCCGCCAAGGGCACCGTGCTGGTCGTCGACGACGAGCCGACGATCCTCGACGTCGTCGGCCGCTACATGGAGCGGGCCGGCTTTGAGACCTACCGCGCCGCCGACGGACCCGAGGCGCTGCGCCTCGCCGCCTGGCACCGTCCCGATCTGGTCGTGCTCGACCTGATGCTGCCGGGGATCGACGGGATCGAGGTGATGCGCCGGTTGCACGAGGAGCCGGGAGCGCGAATCGCGGTGATCATGCTGACCGCCCGCGGCGAGGAGTCCGACCGCCTGGTCGGCCTGCGCCGGGGCGCCGACGACTACGTCGTCAAGCCTTTCTCGCCGGCCGAGCTGGTTGCCCGAGTGGACGCGGTCCTGCGCCGGGTCTCGCCTCCCGACGAGGAGGCGCCGCCGATCGAGCACGGGCCGCTGCGCATCGAGCCGGCAACCCGCAGCGCCTTCCTCGACGGCGAGGAGCTGGCGCTGACGATGCGCGAGTTCGACCTGCTTGCCTACCTGGCCGCGCACCCCGGCCGGGTCTACTCGCGCGACCAGCTGATGGAAGCAGTCTGGGGCGAGCCCTTCTTCGAGGACACCAGCACCGTCACCGTCCACGTCCGCCGCCTGCGCGCCAAGCTCGGCGACGACCCGGCTGAGCCGCGCTTTATCGAGACGGTCTGGGGAATCGGCTACCGGTTGCGGCCATGAAGCGTGCCGTCGTCATCGCCGTCGCCGCCTTCCTGGCCGGCGCCGCCGCGGTCGCGGTCCCCGGCCACATGGGGGCCGACCAGATCCTGCTGGTGCTGCTGGCCGCCGCCGGTGCGGCGCTGGCGGCGGCGCTCGCGGTCCGCCTGGCGATGGAGGAGCGCTCCCGGCGCGAGATCGAGACGGCCCGCCGCCAGCTGGTCGCCGCCGCCTCGCATGACCTGCGCACGCCGCTGGCCTCGCTGCGGCTGCTGGTCGAGTCGATCGATGACGGCGTCGCCACCGGCGAGACCCGGGATCGCTACCTGAAGGAGATCCGCACCCACGTCGGCGTGCTCAGCGCCCTGATCGACGACCTCTTCGAGCTCTCCCGGATCGAGGCCGGCGACATCTCCTGGACGATGCGCCAGGTCAAGGTGCGCGAGCTGATCGGCGACACCGTGGCGGCGATGCGCGCTCCGGCCGCCGAGCGCGGCGTCAGCCTCGCCGCCGAGCTGCCGGCGGGAGATCTCGTCGCCAGCGCCAACGCCGAGAAGGTGCAGCGCGTCCTCTTCAACCTGATCCAGAACGCGATCCGCCACACCCCGGCGGACGGCAGCGTCACCGTGCGCGCCCGCAGTGCCGCCGGCGGGGTCGAGGTCGAGGTCGCCGACAACGGCGAGGGGATTCCGGCAGGCGACGGCGAGCGGGTCTTCGAGGCCTTCTATCGCGGTGACGCCGCCCGCGGCGAGGATGGCGCCGGCCTCGGCCTGGCGATCTCGCGGGCAATCGTCGAAGCCCACGGCGGCAAGATCTGGTTCGAAGACGGCGCGCCCGGGACCAAGGTCCACTTCACGCTGAAGTCCGCCTAGCGGCTGTGGATATGGGGCGTGAGCTGACCGACGACGAGTTGCTCGATCGCTCGCTGGCGACGCTGGTCCAGTCCTGGCTGTATCTCGCCAGTGGCTCGCCCGGTGCGGAGGTGATCGAGACCGATGGCGCCGCGATCGCGACCTTCGTCCACTCGCCCGACCGCGAGTTCTTGAACAACGCTGTGCTGGCGCGGGGAGTTGCGGATCTCGACGCGACCCTCGACGCGATCGAGCACGCCTACGTCAGCCACGGCGTCGAGCGCTACGCGGTCTGGGTGCACGAGTCAGAGGCGGCGGTCGCGCGCGGGGTCGAGGCTCGGGGTTACGGCTACGACTCCTCGACGCGCACGATGGCGATGCCGATCGCTGACCTTGGCGCCGAGGTCGATACCTCGACGCTCGACCTGATCGAGCCCACGCTCGAACGGTTCTGGCACGTCGACGATCTCGACGGCATCGTCCCCAGCCTCTCCGCCGAGCGCGGGCACTTCTACGTCGCCCGCTCCAGCGGCGAGGATGCGGCGATGCTGATGGCCTTCGACCACGACGGCGACTGCGGCATCTACATGGTCGGCACCCGGCCGGGCGCACGCCGCCGGGGCCTCGCCACCGCACTCTCGGCGCACGCGATCGGGCGAGCGGGCGAGCGCGGCTGCACCACCGCCAGCCTGCAATCGACCGAGATGGCCGAGAGTGTTTATGCCCGGGTCGGTTTTCGCGATCTCGGGCGCTTCGAGGAGTACACACCTAGTCAAACGAGCGAGGAGAAGAAGTGACCGAGCTGACCGAAAAGCAGGCCGAGTTGTGCGAGAGCAGTGAGACCGACTACTCGGACCTGAAGGCGTTCTTCATCAACTGCACGCTGAAGCGCAGCCCGGAGGTGTCCAACACGCAGGGGTTGATGGACATCTCGATCGAGATCATGCGCCGCAACGGGGTGCAGGTCGATTGCATCCGCGCCGTCGACCGCGAGATCGCCACCGGGGTCTGGCCCGACATGACCGAGCACGGCTGGGACGTCGACGAGTGGCCGGCGATCTTCGAGCGGGTGATGGCCGCCGACATTCTCGTGCTCGGCATGTCGATCTGGCTGGGCGAGAAGTCCTCGGTCGCGACCCAGATCGTCGAGCGGCTCTACGGCAACTCGCACCTGCTCAATGAGGCCGGCCAGTACGCCTACTACGGCCGCGTTGGCGGCTGCCTGGTTACCGGCAACGAGGACGGGGTCAAGCACTGCGCGATGAACACCCTCTACTCGCTGCAGCACCTCGGCTACACGATCCCGCCGCAGGCCGACTCGGGCTGGATCGGCGAGGCCGGGCCGGGGCCGTCATACCTGGACGAGGGTTCGGGCGGTCCCGAGAACGACTTCACCAACCGCAACACAACCTTCGCCGCCTGGAACATGCTGCACCTGGCGCGGATGCTGAAGGACGCCGGCGGCATCCCCGCTCACGGCAATCAGCGGCCCGACTGGGACGCGGGCTGCCGCTTCGACTTCCCCAACCCCGACTACCGCTGAGCTAGGGCTTCTCGTCGCCGTCCAGTGACTGCTTGAAGTCCTTGATGCCCTGTCCGAGCGAGCGGCCGAGCTCGGGCAGGCGCTTGGGGCCGAGCACGATCGCCGCGATCACGGCCAGGACCAGGAGGTGCATCGGGCTCTCGAGGCCGGAGAACATGGCGAGAGCTTAGACCTGGGCCCTAGCGGCCTACTCAGACGGCGACCGGCACTCGCTCCTGCTCGCCGCTCTGCTCCGCAACGGCCGGCGGGTTGTCGACGCGAGGCTTGCGGTCGGGAAGCGCCAGGCGACAGATCTTCTTGACCACGCTGCCGAACTGCTTGCCCAGCGGGCCGACGTTGTAGGGGATTCCGTAGCGCTCGCAGATCTCGCGCACTTCGGTCGAGATTTCCGCGTAGCGGTTGGCCGGCAGGTCCGGGAAGAGGTGGTGCTCGATCTGGAAGCTGAGGTTGCCGGAGAGGATGTGGAAGGGCCGGCTGCCACTGAGGTTCGCCGAGCCGAGCAGCTGGCGGTAGTACCACTCTCCGCGGCTCTCGTCCTCGGTCTCCTCCTCGGTGAACTCGTGGGTCCCTTCCGGGAAGTGGCCGCAGAAGATGATCGTGAAGGACCAGACGTTGCGGACCAGGTTGGCGGTTGCGTTGCCGGCCAGGGGGAAGAGGAAGAACGGGCCCGAGAGCGCCGGGAAGATCACGTAGTCCTTCAGGGTCTGGCGGCGGACCTTCTTCCAGATCCCAGCGATCAGCTTGCGCTTGTCGGCGAGCTTCGTTTCGCCGGTTCTCAGACGCTCGACTTCGAGGTCGTGCAGGGCCACTCCGTACTGGAAGAACAGCGCGAGGAGGGTCGCGTAGACCGGGTTGGCCAGGTAATAAGGCCTCCAGTCCTGATCCTCTGACATGCGCAGCACGCCGTAGCCGATGTCGCGGTCCTTGCCAACGATGTTGGTGTGGGTGTGGTGCATGTAGTTGTGGGAGTGGCGCCACTGGTCGGCCGGGCAGGCGTTGTCCCACTCGAACTGCTTGCCGGAGAGGGCCGGGTCGTTCATCCAGTCGTACTGACCGTGCATCACGTTGTGGCCGATCTCCATGTTGTCGAGGATCTTGGAGAGTGAGAGGGCGGCCGTGCCGGCGACCCAGGCCGGCGGGAAGACGCCCGCCCAAAGCAGGCCGCGGCCGGCGACCTCGAGCCCGCGCTGGGCGCGGATCACCTTGCGGATGTAGTTGGCGTCGCGTTCGCCGCGGTCGGCGAGCACGCGCTGGCGGATCGCGTCGAGCTCCTCGCCGAAGCTCTGTATCTGCTCCGGCGTGAGGGGAATCTGACTCTCGGTCGTGCTGCTCATCTGAATGCCTTTCATTGAAGGTTTCAAAGGTCGATTACGAGGTCGCTGAGCGGGGCCGAGACGCAGAGCTGGATCTCCTCGTCGGGTGCGGCGGAGACCTCGTCGGTCAGCAAGTTTTTGACGCTGCCGCTCAGCTTGCGGCAGGTGCAGGTGTGGCAGATCCCCATGCGGCAGCCCGACTGCGCCGGGACGCCGGCCTGCTCGGCCTGCTCGAGGATCGAGGCGCCGCTGTTCTCCACCTCGAGGTCCGAGCCGGCAAAGCGGATCGAACCCGTTCCGGGCTCGCCGACCGGGAACAGGGCAGGGGGGACGAAGCTCTCGACGTGCAGCCGCTGCTCGAGGCCGTTGGCCCAGGTGCCGCGGACCGCGTCGAGCAGGGCGGGGGGGCCGCAGGCAAAGGTCTCCGCGCTGGTGAAGCACGGGTCGTTCTGGGGAAGGTGTGTCGGGCTGAAATGACCATCGAGCTCGCCGGCGCCGGGCGCTCGTGTGTAAGAGCGGCTCAGGGTGAAGTTCGGGTTCTCGGCCTCCAGGCGCTCGAGCTCCTCGCGGTAGATCGTGCGGCTGGGATCCGGCGCGTACTGGAGCAGCGCGATCTTCCCCGGATACTCCTCGGCACAAAGGGTGCGAAGGATCGCCATCAGGGGCGTGATGCCGCTGCCACCGCCGATCAGTAGGACCGAGCCGGGACGGGTAGCGGGAAGGTGGAAATCACCATCAGCCTCCGAGAGGCCGAGCACCATGCCGGGCTGGGCATGGTCGGCGAGGAAGTTCGAGACGAGCCCCTCGGGGTGGCGCTTTACCGTGATCTCCAGCTCGCGGCCGCGGCCCTCGACCGAGGCCGGCGAGTAGCAGCGGTTGTGGCGAACGCCGTCGATCTCGACCGAGACCTGGACGAACTGGCCGGCGCGGAGGCCATTCCAAGCGCGGTTGGCGCGCAGGGCCAGCGTGACGCTGTCCTCGCTGCCGTGCTCGACCGCGGTCACCTCGGCCCGGCACTCGCCAAGGACCAAGGTCGGATTGATCTGCTCGAGGTAGCGATCGATCCCGTGCGGTCCGGCGATCGCCTCGAACAGGCCTCGGGCGGGGATTCCCCGGCGGCGAGACGGCGCTGCAATTGCAGTTGTGGGGCTCATATTTCTCCTCTTCGCTGAGCGTTTCAAACAGCGATACCCGTGACGGAAGACAACGTAACATCAAATGCCGTCACGTCAACAAGCGGCCCGTCTTTCAGTGATAGGTTTCACATAGATGGCGAGCGCCGAGCCCGAGAACCACCTGACGATCGAAGAGCTCGCCGCGGAGACGGGGATGACCGTCCGCAACATCCGCTCGCACCGGGCGCGGGGGCTGCTGCCCGCTCCCGAGGTGCGTGACCGGGTCGGCTACTACGGGCCCGAGCACCTCGATCGGCTGCGGATGATCCAGGAGCTGCAGACCGACGGCTTCAACCTGAAGGGGATCGAGCGGCTGCTGAGCCAGAACCTGGGGCCGGCCGAGCAGTTCCTCTCCTTCAAGCGGGCGCTCGACGAGTTCGACGGCGAGCAGCCCGAGACGTTCACCCGCAAAGAGCTGGCCGATCGGTTCGGCACGGAGATCGACGACGCGCTGAAGCGGGCGCTCGACGCCGGCGCCCTGGTCCCGATCGACGACGATCGCTTCGAGGCGCCTTTTCCCTCGCTGTTGGACGCCGCCGAGGGAGTCGTCGCGACGGGCGTGCCGCTTGATCACGCCCTAGTCGTGATCGCCAAGGTGCAGAGCCGCTGCCGGTCCGTCTCCCACGAGTTCGTCAAGCTCTTCCTCGAGGACATCTGGAAGCCCTTCGAAGAGGAGGGCTACCCGGAAGAGCGCTGGCCCGAGGTACGCGCCGCGCTCGACCAGCTGCGCCCGCTCTCGATGCAGGCCCTCGTCGCCGTCTACCGGATGACCATGTCCGACGAAGTCGAGCGGGCCTTCGGCAAGCAGCTCGAGCGAATGGCCAAACGGAAGGGCTGAAGGTCCGGCGACGCCTTTCGCTCCCCTGGGGGCGTGGGGCATGTTTCGACCTCGCCCGATCGGGGCAAAGTTTTCCTCAAGGGTCTTCGAGAAGAGGAGAAATGAACGTGCAATATCGTCCTGGTCGCATGCGCCGTCTGCTGCTCTCTGTCATCGGCGCGATCCTGCTCGCGCTTGCCGCGCCCGTCGTGCAGGCTGCCGCCTCGCCACTGCGCTACGTCGCGCTCGGCGACTCCTACAGCGCCGCCTCCGGCGTCCTGCCACTCGATCTCTTCGCCCCGCCCGAGTGCCTGCGCTCGACTCGCAACTACCCCCACGTGATCGCCGCCGACACCGGCGCACAGTTGAAGGACGTCACCTGCGGAGCGGCGGAAACGAACGACTTCTTTGAATCGCAGTATCCGGGCGTGCCGCCACAGCTAAATGCACTGGGGCAGGAAACGCAGCTGGTCACGATGACGATCGGCGGCAACGACAGCGGCGTCTTCATCGACACGATCATCGCCTGCGGCAGCGCCGCACTCTCGACCCTGGGCCAGGGCAGCCCCTGCAAGGACCGCTACGGCTCCTCGTTCGAAGACACGATCAACACCGTGACCTATCCCGCGCTAGTGAACGCCCTCAACGCGGTGCATGCGAAAGCGGCGACGGCGCAGGTGGCGATCCTCGGCTACCCCTGGATCATGCCGGCTAGTAGCGGCTGCTTCACCAAGATGCCGATCGCCACGGGCGACGTTCCCTACGTGCGCGGTATCCAGGCGACGCTGAACGACGCCGTCCGCCGCGCCGCCGCGGCGACCGGCTCGACTTACGTCGACTTCAGCGCGGCCTCAAACGGCCACGATGCCTGCAAGCCCCTTGGCGTGCGCTGGATCGAGCCGGTCCTGCAGGGGACCAACCCCGTGATCGTGCACCCCAACGCCCTCGGCGAGTCCGAAATGGCGGCGCGGACGATGTCGGTGCTCGGTCTGGGCTGACCCGCGGGTCGCCGCTCAGCGCAGCTCGTCGAGCGAGACGACCTCGAGATCGAAGGCTTCGTCGGCGGAGCGGCGGCGCCGGTACGGCGAGACGATCACCCGGTGGGTCTCGCCGCAGGGGCAGGGGACCTCGATCGGGCTCGTGTCGGAGGCCGGGTCGGTGGCGACCTTGAGGCGCATCAGTTTGCCGGCCGTTTTGCAGCCGAAGGAAATCATCCAGCCGTAATCGACGGGCTCGCTGCGTTTTTTGGGGCCGCGGGGATTGGGCATCTACCCATCCTCCCTGTTTTGCGGTCCAGGCTGTCGCCTCGGGCCGTCAGCTAGCGGTCGGTCGTCTCCTCGAAGACGGCGCCAATTCGCTGCAACACGCCGCTGGCGATCCGCAGTTCCTCCTCATCGACCCCATCCAGCGCCGCTACCCAGCGCTCGCGCCAGAGCGCCTTTGTCGCCTCGACCCGGCGTCGGCCGAGCGTGGTCAGCTCGATCAGGACGACGCGCCGGTCGGTCTCCGAGCGGACCCGTTTGACGTGGCCATCAGTGGCCAGGTGGTCGAGCATCTGCGAGACGGTGGCGGCGCTGAGGCCGGCGATGTGGGCCAGCTCTCCGGCGGGGAGGGGGCCGCGCTCGCGCAGCTCGGCCAGCAGCTCGAACTGAGCGTGGCTGATCTCGCCGCCCAGCAAGTGGGTGTCGCGGCCGCGTAGCCGGCGCAGGCTGCGGTAGGCGCGGCGGAAGGCCTGGCCGAGCTCGGTCAGGCGCTCTTCGCGCGGCTTAGCCGCCGGCGCCGAGGCCTTGAAGCCGCCCTCAGGCACCGAGCGGCTCCAGCTCGACCTCGGCGATCTCCTCCGCCTCAGTTGGCACGTGAGGCGGCGTCTGCCGCTCGGCACGCAGCAGGACGATGCAGGGGATGAAGGCGAGCATGGCGATCCCGAAGGCCCACCAGTAGGCGGTGCCAAAGGCGCCGGCCAGCTCGGCGGGCGAGCTGGCGCCGGCACTCGCCCGCTGCAGCACCACCGCCAGCACCGCGGTGCCGATCGCGCCGCCGACCCGCTGCAGGACGTTCATCTGCGGCGTCGCATCGGAGAGCTGGTCGGTGCGCAAGGAGGCGAAGGCGACGGTAGTGGTGGGGATGAAGGAGAGGCCGATGCCGACGCCGCGCAGCAGCAGCAGCAGCGAGATCCCGAGGATCGAGCTGTCGGCGCTGATGAAGGCGAAGGGCAGCGAGGTGAGGCAGAGGATCGAGACACCGACGATGGCGACGCGGCCGCCGCCGAAGCGCTGAGTGAGGCGGGCGGTGAAGGGGGCGACGAAGAGCATGCCGAGGCCCTGCGGGCCGACCAGAAGGCCGGTCATGATCACGCTCTCGCCGCGCACCTGCTGGTAGTAGAGCGGCACCAGGATCATCGCCCCGAAGAGCGCCGCGCCGAGGCCGAAGGTGGTCAGCGAGGCGGCGGCGAAGATGCGGTTGGCGTAGAGGCGCACGTCGAGTAGCGGCCGCTCGGTGCGCAGCGCATGGCGGCCGAAGGCGAGCAGCATCGCGATCCCCGCCACGATCGGCCAGATCACGGTCGGCGCGCTGAAGCTCCCCTTGCTGCCGATCTCCGAGAGGCCGTAGACGATCAGCGGCATCCCGGTCACCAGCAGGACCAGCCCGGTGACATCGAGCTTGCCCGCCTCGCCGAGCTTCGAGTCGGGCAGCATCCGCATGCCGAGGATCGCGGCGACGATCCCGATCGGCACGTTGACGAAGAAGATCCAGGACCAGTGCAGGTTTTCCAGGATCAGGCCGCCGACGACCGGGCCGAGGATCGGCGCCAGCATCGCCGGCATCACGACGATGCCCATCACCCGGCCCATGCGTTTCGGGCCGGCGACCTCGGCCATGATCATCTGCGAGACCGGCATGATCATGCCGCCACCGATTCCCTGCAAGACGCGGAAGAGGATCAGCGAGGTGCTCGACTCGGCCAGCCCGCAGAGCGCCGAACCGATCGTGAAGAGGACGATCGAGCAGAGGTAAACGCGCTTGGCGCCGAAGCGGCGCGCCGCCCAGCCGGTGAGGGGGATGACCGCCGCCAGCGCCAGCAGGTATCCGGTCGCTACCCATTGGATCTGGGCGATCGTGCTGTGCAGGTCGCGGCCGAGGGTGTCGAGGGCGACGTTGACGATCGTCGTATCGAGGATCGACATCATCATGCCGAGGATCACGACGCCGGCGATCTTCCAGACGTAAGGCTCGATCCGATCGGTGCTCTGCTTCGCGTCAGGCATTCGGTACCAAAAGGTTAAGTACCTAATGTTTCCGTGTCAAGTGTTCTGTGAACCTTGTACGGAAGTGCGTCGTATTCCCGGTCTCACACGGCCCCGGGGCGCAAGCCACGACCGAAACTCGTGCTCGAGGAAGCAGAGATGCGGAAGCGAATGTCAGCAGCACTTGCGATTGCCGGCGTGATGGCGATTGGCGGTAGTGGCGTGGCCATTGCCAGTCACGGCGCCGACGACCCGGCCGGTCACGAGCAGCACCATCACCACAAGGGCAAGCACCATCACCATCACAAGGGCGACCACCGTCACGGCAACGACGACGGTCCGAACCACCAGTAACGGGAGCACGGCTTAGGCTTGGGGCGTGGCGCACAGCGGCGACTCGCCCCAGGTCCTGAGCAAGAAGCAGTACGAGAAGGAGCTCGCCCGCCTGCAGGAGGAGCTGGTGCGGCTGCAGGAGTGGATAGTCCACACCGGGTTGCGGGTCGCGGTCCTCTTCGAGGGGCGCGACACCGCCGGCAAGGGCGGGGTGATCAAGCGGATCACCGAGCGGACCAGCTCACGGGTGGTGCGCACGGTCGCCCTCGGCGTGCCGACCGAGCGGGAGAAGAGCCAGTGGTACTTCCAGCGCTACGTCGCCCACCTGCCCGCCGGCGGCGAGATGGTCCTCTTCGATCGCAGCTGGTACAACCGCGCCGGCGTCGAGCGGGTGATGGGCTTCTGCAGCGAGGAGGAGTACCAGGAGTTCATGCGCTCGACCCCGAGCTTTGAGCGGATCCTGATGCGCTCCGGACTGATCCTGATCAAGTACTGGCTCTCAATCTCCGACGAGGAGCAGGAGCGCCGCTTCAAGGCCCGCATCGAGGACCCGAGCAAGCAGTGGAAGCTGAGCGCGATTGACCTCGAGGCGCGGGCGCGCTGGGTCGATTACGCCGAGGCCAAGGACGAGATGTTCGCCTACACCGACAGCAAGGACTCGCCCTGGTTCGTGGTCGAGGCCGACGACAAGCGCACGGCCCGACTCAATCTGATCAGCCACCTGCTCGAACAGGTGCCTTACGAGCGCCTGTCGAGCGAGAAGCTCGAGCTGCCGCCGCGTCAGGAACGCGCCTACGTGCGGCCGCCGGTGGAGACGCAGACCTTCGTGCCGAACCGCTATTTGGTCGAGTAGTCTCCTACGGGTATAGCTTCAATCCAGTGGCTCGCCTGATCTACTCGACGATCGCCTCGCTCGACGGCTACGTCGCCGACGCGGACGGCAACTTCGATTGGGCCGCGCCCGACGAGGAGGTGCACGCCTTCGTCAACGAGCTCGAGCGGCTGGTTGGGACCCACCTCCACGGGCGGCGGATGTACGAGGTGATGGCCTTCTGGGAGACGGTCGACACCGGGCCTGAGCAGTCGCCTGTGATGCGCGACTTCGCCGAGATCTGGCGGGCGGCCGACAAGGTCGTCTACTCGCGCACGCTGGACGAGGTGTCAAGCGCCAATACGAGGCTCGAGCGGGAGTTCGATCCCGGCGCGGTGCGCGAGCTGGTCGCGTCGGCGGACGCGGACGTCACGATCGGCGGGCCCGAGCTCGCGGCTGAGGCATTCCGGGCGGGCCTGATCGACGAGTGCCAGGTGTTCCTCGCGCCGGTCGTCGTGGGCGCCGGCAAGCGCTCGCTTCCCGAGGGCGTCTTCGCTCGGCTCGAGTTGCTGGAGCAGCGCCGCTTCGACAGCGGCTTCGTCTACCTCCGCTACGGCGTCAGACGCTAGAGGCCGGTGGGGTGGCGGGCGGCGAAGCCGCTCGGTTCCACTCTGGCCCGGTGCCAGCGCGGTCCGTTGACGCCGGGCGGGTCTTCGCGGGTGTCGAAGCGCAGGCCGGCGATGACCATGAAGACGTGCTCGTTGTTGGCGTAGACCGTGATCCAGCGACCGAGACCGCCTTCACCCCAGTAGGCGAGCTGCCCGGAGACCATCGTCTGGTCGAGCAGGCCGGCGGCGTGCAGTACGTAGCTGACCGCGCCCGAGCAGTCGTAGCCGCGCGAGAGGAAGCTGACGTGCCCGCCGCCCCAGACGTAGGGCCTGCCGTCGATCTGATTGGCGGCCACGATCGCGCGCTTGACCGCGGCTGGCGCCGCGGCGGGGGCGATGGCGCGCCCATTGGAGAGCTCCGCCCCGCAGTTGGCGCTGGTACGAACAGCGCCTTCGGGGGTCGGCATGCAGCCGGCGCCCCAGGGCGCTGGTTCGGCGATGGCCAGCGGCGCGGCGAACGCGCAGGCGCCGAGTGTTGCGAGACAGATAAGGGCGAGCGTAGATCGCCGTGCGCGCATTGCGCGAGGGTACAGTTCTGAGCAATGGGCAGGCTGCAAAACGGGACTGCGCCGCGACTTTTGGCCGTGACGATGCTTGTTCTCGGCCTCTGGTTCACGGCCACCGCAAGCGCGGCGTCTGCTGGCGGGGACGGGGAAGGCGCCAGCCCGCTCGGCCAGACGCTGATGACCGCGGCCAAGGCGAGCGGCGTGCTCGACGCGATCGAAGGCAGCCTCGTCTACCTCGGCGCGAAGTACGACGGGGCGTCCACCGCCAAGAGGGTGGCCGCCGAGTCCACCGCTCCCGGCTCGGTGTATTCGGGGGAGGGAAGCACCTACAAACCGGGGGACCCGCTTCCGCCCGCCTCGGCTGGCACCAACGGCACGCCGATCCCGCCGCCGCCAGGTAGCGGTGGCGAACCATTTGTCGCCCGCATCCCGGCGACGCCCAACAAATACGGCGACCCGACCGCGACCTACGTCAGCGGCATCGCCCTCTCGCCAGCGGGTGCGCCGGAACGCGTCGCCGGCGTGATCAACGCCGCCAACATGATCGTCGGCCGCCCCTACATCTGGGGTGGCGGCCACGGCTCCTGGTACGCCCCCGGCTACGACTGCTCGGGTGCGGTCAGCTATGCCCTCGCCGGCGGCGGCTTTCTCTCCACGCCGCTCGCCTCGGGCCCGCTCGAGAGCTGGGGCGCGCCCGGCCCCGGCCGCTGGATCACCGTCTACGCCAGCGCCACCCACGCCTACGCGGTGATCGCCGGCCTGCGCTGGGACACGGTCGGTGACGCCCGCGGCAGCGGCCCGCGCTGGCACGTCGCCGGCACACCACCCGCCGGCTTCGTCGCCCGCCACCCGCCCGGCTACTGAGTCAGGGCCGGGTCGGCTGCAGGCCGACCAGCTCGTAATAGCCGATCAGGTAGAGCCGGCGGCCGTCGGAGACCATCGGCGTGTAGCCGGCCTGCTTCATCTCGAAGGTCTTGCGGTGGGTGCGGGCGTCGACGCCGACCGTTTCGCGGGTCTTGAAGCTCGAGGCGTAGACGGTGTGACCGATCACGGTCGAGGTGCCGGGCACTGGTCCGCCGACGTCGAAGCGCCAACGCTGCTTGCCGCTGCGCGCGTCGAGCGCGTAGAGGTGCTCGTCATAGGAGCCGATGTAGACGCTGGGCGGGGTTCCGGGCACTCGGGCGACGGCCGGTGAGCCGTAGACGAAGTTGTTGGTCGGGAAGGACCAGTCGACTTTGCCGCTCGCCTCATCGAAGGCGAAGACGGTGCCGTCGTCGCGGGCGGCGTAGACGCGGCCGAAGGCGATCGCCGGCGAGGAGAAGAATCCTCCCTTGCCAAAGGGCGGCGCCTTCGAGGTGTTGGTGCGCCAGATCAGCTTGCCGTTCTTGACGGCGAGGCAGAAGACGCCGCTCTCGTAGTCGGCGACGTAGAGGCGGCCGTCGTGGAAGCTGGGGCTGGCTTTGATCGCCGCCGGCGAGTTGAACTGCCAGAGCACTTTGCCGTCGGAGGCCCGCACCGCGACCACGTTGGTCTTGTCGGTGCCGAGGTAGAGCGTGCCGCCGACCGCCATCGGTGAGGATTCGAGGTGGCCGACCAGCTTGCGCTTCCAGACTTCGGTGCCGCTCTTGGCGTCGACCGCGACCAGATCGCCGTCGACGTCGGCGAAGAAGACCTTGCCTTCGTCGTAGACCGGCCCGGTCACGTCGGTCGGTTTGCCCTTGTCCTTCGGATTCGTGTTCCGTTCCCAGAGGATCTTGCGATCGTTCAGCCGCACCGCCTTGGCGTTGCCGTACTTGTTGACCACGTAGGCGACCCCATTCGCGATCGCCGGCGGAAACTCGATCAGCGCGTGCGTGTTGATCGACCACGCTTCCTTCAGCGGCGGATCAAGAAAGCGCTCTTTGGCCGGCAGGTAATGCGTCCGCTCCGGCACCCGCCCGAAGAGCGGCCAGGGCACGAGGGCGGCTTGAGATGGGGAGGAGGCCGAGGGTCCGTCGCCGCTGGAGCCGCCGCAGCCGGCGGCCGTGCACAGACTCGCGATGAGCGCGAGCAGCGCGACGACGAATCTCCCCAGTCGATTCGGCATGACCACGTTTGCATCGGCTCAGCGGGCAAAGTCTTGAGCCGGTCACCCACCTGGGAAGCGGCGGACGGGAATCGAACCCGCATCATCGCCTTGGAAGGGCGAGGCTCTACCGTTGAGCTACCACCGCGCGAGCGAAACCGCCCCGCTTCGCGGTGCGGCGTCGGTGACAGTTTGCACAAACGACCTCGCACTTTGCCATCTCGTCGAGGACGCTCTGCCAATTGCGGTCGCGGAACCCCTTGCCGATCCCGAACTCCTTGTCCCGCAGGTGGTCGAACTCAAGCACGACCGGATCGCCCTCGCCGCAATCGACGCAAGGATGCTCACGCAGGTAGGCGACTAGAAACTGGACTCGCTCGGCAAGGGCCGCTTCCCTGCGCCGTCGGGCGGCTTCGATGTAGCGGTGCCGGTTCGCGGCATAGTGGTCCTGCTTATAGGCAGCTCGACAGGGACGGCAGTAGTTGTCCCGCTGCCCCTTGGCCTTGCGGCGCCAAGCGAATTCCTCGAGTGGCTTGCTCGCGCCACATCTCCCACACCGCCTCATGCCGCGAGCCTAGTGAAGCGAACAGATGTTCGATTGATGTGCCTTGCAGCGCACGCCGGTCGAAGCGCCCGCCCGTCGCCGATACGTCAGAATGCAGGTAGCCACGGGGAGTGGCGCAGTCTGGTAGCGCACTCGGCTGGGGGCCGAGCGGTCGCAGGTTCAAATCCTGTCTCCCCGATATTCGAAAACAGCCCCGCATGGCTCTGCATCACCCCGCAACGCCCCGCACGTCGCCGATTCGGGCCGACATCGAGGCGAACGTGATGCCGGGGTGATGCCAGAGGACCGACGGCCGTGATGCCACGCGCGCGATGTTTGGGCTTTTGTCGCCGGGTCGCGTCGGTTCCCGATGACCGCCGGCGCATTTCCGAATTGCCCGGGACGACTGCGGTTTATCCAGGTGCCCATTCAACCCGGCGGGGATCGAGGGTCGGCCCCGATGGCAAAGCGACGCAAGCAGTACGAAGCACGGATCTACCTCGGCCGAGACGCGGGCGGCAAGCAGCGCTTCGACTACATCGGCAGATTCGAGCGAAAGCGAGATCGCGACAGAGCGGTTCAAAAGGCAAGGGCAGATCGCGATGCCCGCTCGGTGCGGGCATTCATCCCCCTTTGTGGGGAATACGTGGATCGCTATCTGGCCGAGTACGAGGAACTCCACAAGGACTCTTCTCTCGTCGCTGCCTGTACGGGCCTGAAGCGCTTCCGCGAGGATTTCGCCGATCGCTCGCTGGATATCTCCCGCGCCGAGCTCAAGGACTGGATGAATGGCGAGGGGATTTGGGCCCACGGGCCGCCGGTCCCGAGAGGGTATCGCCCCGCGATCGTCGCGCTCTACAACCACGCGATCGACGAGGACGACGTTCCGCTCGCTCGCAGCCCGGCGCGCGGGCTCGGACGTCGGCCTCGGAGCAAACGATCCCAGCTGGCGCCGCCGACCGAGGGTGAGTTCGAGCGCCTGTTGAGCGCCTGCTCGGCATTGGGGGAGTACGCCCCTCGCATGCGGGAACTGATGTTGTTTGCCGCCTTTCAGCTGATGCGGCCGAGCGAGCTATATGCGCTGAAGGAATCGCATATCGACTTCCAACGGATGCGCATTAGGAAGCAGGACAGGATCTACAAGGGCAAGCACGACGTGCCGAAGACCGGCATCGTCACCATTGCGCTAACCCGCCCAGCCCTCAACGCGATCGCGGGAAGGCCAACCGGGCGCGAGTACGTCTTCATGTCGAAGACCGGAAAACCGCTCTCTCAGGCGACACTCTCGGGCTACTGGGGCCAAGTCAAGGCGCGAGCCAAACTGGACTTCGATTTCTACCCGCGACTAAGCACTACGGAACCCACTACATGTGGACCGTGCTCAACCTTTCTCCTCGAGCGATTGCCGCAATCGCCGGCTGGAAGCCCAGCACGATCACGGCGATGCTGGAGACCTATGGGCACGCCGACATTGGAGCGTTTGAGGAGGTTGACGCTGCGTTTAGTGGAGTTTCGCGATGTCGGGGTGCTCTCCTATAACGCTCTTGAGGTTCCTCCCGGTAAGTCAACCAAGCGGGACAAGCCCACGGCTAACCACGGTCGTGCTCGCGGAGAGCTTGTTGGGCGCCATAGGCATTAAGCGCCAAGGCCCGGTCAATCACATCGAGAGCGGCGTTCTTCTCCATTGCGTCTGCTGCGTCGACATAGGCACGGATCAACACCTCACTTACTTCATGCGCTACCGCGCCACCACGCCTTATCTCCGTCCCCGAGGCGAGCATGTCGAGTACCCGCTGGCATGCCAGCACCGATAGATCGACCGGTGCGGCCGGAGCGTCTTGCAGGGCGAACATCACCATCTCAGCATGCTCCTCAAAGGCCTGAGAGCCAAGGAACTCCTCGATCAGGTCAATGAACTCGGCTATCTGCTCAGACTTAAGATGCTGAATTGCTTCAGCCGCCGCTTTACGTACATCTGCATCGTCGTCATTAAAGAGATCGGCGAGAGCTTCCGTGCAGCGATCTCGATGCCTGGCTGAATTTAGGTTATGGGCGAAAACCCGGGCCGTTCCGAGTCGGAGCTCGAACGCACCGGAAAGACATTCATTAGCCAGCGGCTGCGCGGCGACCTCGCTCAGCGCCGCGAGGCCTGCCTGAGCTGCTCCCTCGCTACGCACCTCCTCAACCGGAGAGTTCACCATGCGCCTGATCAACGGCTCAAGCGCGTCATACTCTTCGGCCCCACGGTAAACCATGAACCGTCTGACCGACCGGGTCGTAAGGACTGCGTCATCTGCCGACTGAGTCAATTCCAGAAACATCCTCAGCGCCATTTCTGGGTCGTGGGAAAAGACCGCAAGGATTGTCTCCGCTGCCATTGCCCGCACCGGCATCGACTCATCGGTGCAGAGCCTACGTAGCGCTGTCTCAAGTTTTGGCAATCGAGCCGCGTCGGCGCGGACAAGCCGGGCAAGCTCGGAGGCCATTCCTCCTCTAACCGAGTTCAATCCTCGACTCAGCAGCTGCTCCTCATTGCGCTCGCCATAGTCGACGTTGGACGCGCTCTCTCCTTCGGTGGCGTACCAGCGCAGGATCGCGAGTGTCGAATCCGAGATCTCACTCTTAGCGTGTGGGCGCAGTGGATGAGCGATCCATTGGCCGCAGGGACGATCGGGCAAAGCATGGCAGCGTTCGATCAATGCTTCGGCGTCAGTCAATGGCACCAACTGTTCGCCTCCTCCCACGCCCCGAAGGATTGCGTCGAAATAGAAAATATGAATTTCATCTGGAAGCTGGAGCGCCAATTGCGCAAACCTTGCCGGTTCCTCTCCAGCGAGCTTCTCCAAGACGCTTGCTAGTTGGCTCGCCCCTCCCTTTAGGAAGTCACCGTCTCCCGCGTGATCCTCGCTCGCGTAGCGTCTCATCGCTCTCAGCCAGTTGGCGTCACTCATCTTCCTTGCCGAGGCCTCTGCAATGGGGGAGGTGACCATCCCGCCCTGGACTCCGTGCGGCCCCCACGCATCCTCGACGCCGAACTTACGCTGAAGTTCGGCAAACCGTTTCTCCATCGCCGGAGTCCGATGATCCTCGGGGATGCCACCAAGGATTTCGAATTGGGCCATGCCGAATTGGCGGCCCTTGCTTTGCACGGAGCGCTCCCACGGTGTGAAGTAACCGAGAAGCGGCTCCTCCAAACGTTGTAGCGCCTCAAGAGAGGTATCGGAGCTGACAGCTTCAAGCAGCCTGCGCGTGCCCCAGTGATATGCATCGGAATAGCCGACGCGGAAACGCCGCGGATCGGCTACCAAGAAGTCGATGGCTTGGTCTGCCAGAAGCGCGGGGTTGGCTGCTAGTCCATGAAATAGAAGGAACACCACCGATTCGTAGGGTGTGTTCTGCTGTTCCCGCAACAGCTCTTCGAACTCCTTCGGCTTACTCTTGGCGAGCTCGGCGAAGGCTCTCTCGGCTCCGGCCAGCAGGTCGTCGTCTAGGTCGCCGGGACTGTCACTGAAGTGCCTCAGCCCCCATATCGCATCCTGGCGGAGCTCCCCCTCACGGTGGACGTCGTTAACCGTGCGCTCGATGATCGCGAGGATGACTGGCCAGACGTGATCAATGAACGCTGCTGGTGCTCGAGTTGCGGACTCGGTTACGTATTCACGAAGGTGCAGACCTTGAGGCGTCAGGTGGGTGCCTCGAAACGGGCCGTCTTCGCTGGCTATCAACTCCCCGCAAGCCAGCCGAGCCGCCAGATAGGAGCCCAGCAACTCACACGCCCAGTCGGCTCTCTGCTCTGGGAGTTCATGGGCCAGGTACCAGAAGTCTCGTCGTCCCAGCTCGGCATCGTCGTCGATCGCTTTCAAGAGAAGGTCGAAGAGGTCGCGGCTGTCTGCCAGGTTCGAGCGGAGGAGAACTGCGTCTAGGTCCTCTCCTAGCTCGTCTCCCTCCTGAAGGGGAGCTAGGAGCCGTGCGACTTGAGCACCATCCTCGGGCCCAGCGGAGGAGATGATCGACAGTACCTTTGCTTTTTGCTCTGGGGTATCGGTCAGCCAGCGGGTGAGCAGACCGCGCCCGTTGAGATACCGAAACCATTGGGGCGAGCAAAGCGCAAGCCATGCGCGCTCGGCGATCGGGTTTCCCTCTTCCAGCAGCTGCTCGATAAGGCGCCACTCTGCGTCACGAGGCTCATTGACGGTCTGCAGCCAGGCCAAAACAAGATCCTTGAGATGGAAGCGAACTGAGGCGTTGACCAGCAGGAACCGCAACCCGCTTGCGTAGGCCTCCGGCGAGATTTCCCGGCTGTGGGCAAGAATCTGGCGCACTTGTGCCCGTCTGAAGAGGAACTGGTCTTTGTTCAGTAGGCCCTCGAGGGTTCGTCGGCGTGCACTGAAGCGCCGGGCGAACACGTAGTCGAAGAACGTCTCGTGGAAGAAGGCAACCCTGCCGTCCTCTTCGACTAGTACACCGGCTGAGAGCATTGCATCAACATCGCCGCTCCACTCATCAACGACGACTCTGGCTGCGTCGAGAGACTGCTCCTCGCTCATCCAGTCGACCAGCGCATCAAGCACATCGGTCCAGCGTGGCTCGCGCTTCAAGGTTTGGCGAACCTGCTCGTGCTTGTCGTGCCAGAATTCAGCGTAGAGGTCGTTCAGCGTCTTCAATCGCCCAACGTCCTCGGCACTTCGAGCCGAGATCTGGCCCATCAGCGATAGGTGTAGCGGTACCGATAGAAGCTCGATCAAGGCGCTATCGAACGCTGTCTGATCGACGCCCATTTCGTCCAAGGCTTTTCGCACTTGCTCGGGGGCGAGAGGTCCAACGGTGACATTGCCCTGTTCACTTTGCTTGTCGAAGAGCTGGCGCAGTCGCGCATCATTGTTCGCATCGAAGCTCCGGCAAGCAAGCACGATCCGCATCCGTGGATCGACCAATCCTTGCCGTAGCATTTCGGCGACGGCGTCGAGGAACTCGGGGTTGCGTCCTGACGTGGTGCTGAGCGCATCCAGTTGATCGACGACCAGATAGCTGTCTTGGCCCGCAGCGGCGCCGGCCAATACCACTGCCGGTGAAGCCGACAAGCCCAACTCGGCGCCAATCTGAGTTGCCGTCGCGCTTGCGTTCAGGCGATCGAGACGCACCACCAGATGGGGAACCGCGTCCCGCTTAAAATCGTCCAGAAGCTCGGAGAGAACTTCGCTCTTGCCCATCCCTGCATGTCCTTGCACGAGCACGATTCGCTCTTCGTCCAGTGCTAGCCGGAGTTCATCGGTCTCTGTGCGCGAAATGAGTTTGTTGTTTATCCGTCCGCCGCTACGGGAGCGCTCGAAACGGTCGTTTACGGCGTTTAGCGCGATTACCCCGAGATTTCCAGAGGTGAGAGGATTTGCCGTCAATCCCACCTCTTTGAGTCGCTCCCAGAGGTTCGCTGCCGTGAGCCGCTCGTTGACGCTGTCACGCAGAACTTCGATCAAGCCGCCGGAGGCCGATCTGTCTCCTCCCGAGAGGCGCATCTCGGTTTCGAATGTGACCTGCTCCTTCAGCGTCTCCTCGCCGACCGTTCGGATGTGAACCCGACGTAGTGCCTGCCACGTCCAATCGTCCGACGCTTTCCAAACGCCACTCAGACGCCTGAAAGGCGCCTGCCACTCCGCCGAGGCAAGGAACTGGTTTCTGAACTGCTCAAATGATTCCGCCTTGCGAGCTCGATCGGAGAGCTCTTCCAGCTCGTAGGCGGCGTGAGCGGATGCGAAGACGCAACTGGCGTCTGTTTCATGAAGTCGCTCGAAGAACGAATGCAGCACGCCGGCCTCCGCGAGTGCCCCGAGGTCCCAGCGCCCCTCGCCGGTCTTTTGCCGCTTTGCCTGGTGATACTCGGTGCCCGTGTGGGTCTCGAGGGAAAACTCGAAGCCCTCATACTCTGGGCCTGGCTGCTCGATGTAAATGGCCTCAGCGTTTTCGGCGATGACGCGCATCGCGCAATGCGCACACCAGCGATCCTCGTATCGGATCCCATATTTGCCTGCAGTTCCGCCTGGTAGCGGCATCCCAGTGATCGTAGGGGCGTGGGCGGCGCGGTTGTCCCTCTATCGCGCATACTGCGCGAGAAGCGTGCATTCCGACATGGGTTTCCCCTGCAATTCGCGCTATCCTCGCGAGAGCATCCCTAGGCTCCCCAGGACACGCGCGTGATATGAGTCCTGCTCTTGGCCGTCTGGGAACGTAATATGCGAGTGATATAGACGACGGATAACCGCTTCAGCATGCGGTTTTGTTTCTGTTTCCCGCCTTCGATCAGATTGCAGGGTGCAGGCTAATGCCGACAAGGTGGCGAGCGTGAGAGCATGGGTTGCCGGTGAACGCCGATCCCCTTCTGACGTGGGAGTACTACCTTGGTGAGCCGCTGTTGCGGTTCCTCCTAAACAAAGACTCTGGCTCTTTGGGGGAGCTATCCGAGGATCAAGAGCAGGTGCTCTATGACCTCAACAGCGGAGGCATTCTGGGACCCCAGGACGATCCGCGAGCGCCCGTGGCGCTAAGCAGAGTCGAAGGTGAGCAGATTCCCCTCGGCTGGCAATTGAGATTGCGATGTGGTGGCGATGTTCCCGAGCCACTGGGCGACGATCCAGCCACGCAGGTTCTAACTCGGATTGCGAGGGACGGCTATTGCATCTTGCTGTCGCCGCCTGACCTGACGATCAACTCAGGGTTCGGGAAAAGCCTCCCGGCGGCCGATCCGCTCATTGGACTGAGTCAGTCAGTCACAGCTCATCCGACTCACGCTGAAGCGCAGGGCCTGCTCGCCACCGATGCTCAGAGTTGGGAGGAGGTGGTCGTCCATTCCGCTTTGGGCAGTGCCCCTCTGACCAAGGAACCGATCCCGGAGTCTGTGATCGGAGCAGCGGCAGAACGCTGGAGTCACTCGCCTGAGGCAGATGCGCTCGACTTTATGCGGAGTGTCGCCGAGTGCCTTGCGGATCTTCGCCAACTCGGGGAAGGGGAGTCGACTAAGGCGCCAGCTGTGATCGGTCTGCGCGGCCTGAATTTGGTGGGCGAAGGCGAACACGAGCTCCCCATCGGCGTTCTACGTCCGCCAACTGAAAGCGAGCGCCGTTTTTCGCCATTCATGGACCTTGGCGCTGAGGTGGAGGCGGTACTGGCAACGAGTATTGAGCTGTGTGTTTCGTCTGTTGGTGAGCAAAACCTAAAAGACCTAGGGCAATCCCAACTGGAGCTAGTTGAGATCGGTCGCGCGATTTCACTGGCTTCGGCCTTGGCCCGTAGAACGCAGGCGAACCAACAATCGACAGTTTCGATCGCCTGGATAACCGAGGCAACTCCTCTTCAAGGATCTGGGGCGTTCAAGCCAGGGCCCATTTCGGATTCCTATGTGCCTTCGATTGAATTTGGAACGGACGAGATCGAGGCACTTATTGTGTGGATCGAGAGAGTCAGAGCCGCCGATCTGTCTCACGTCGAGATCGCCGTTGAGCGACTTCTGCGGGCTCTCTTCGAGGTGGAAGGAGGTGAGTCGCTAATTGACGCGGTGATCGCATGGGAGAACCTGTTGGGGACCCGAAGCGAGACTGTCTACCGAGTGACTGCGGGCTTGGCAGTGCTATGCGAGGACGACGACAGCCTTCGTCTTGAGCGCCGAAAGGAGCTTCAGGACATCTACGACAAACGGTCGCGCATGGTGCACGGCGATTCTGTCGGTGCAGACTTTAAGCTTCGCAATCGGGCGATTCAGATCGGATTGGAGGCTCTTGCACGCTTGATCGAGGATCGGCCTGTTCTGCTTGGTCTCGCGAAGAGCCAGGAAAGAGTTGACCGCCTTCTTCTCGGGGTTGACGACGATGATTCTCCAACGCCATAGATCCTTCGCGGCGAAAAGGCCTCAAGGCTTGGACACCTGGCTCCGGAGCAGGTACAGCCTCCGTGAAAGCTACGATTGCTCTATGACCAAGGCTGAGTTGATCGAGCAGGTTAAGGCGATGACCGAGGAGGAAGCGGCGGAGGCGAGGCTCATCTACGCGCCGGATTGGCCCTCCAAGGCGACTTCGATTGAGGAGATCCGCAAGCGAACGGGGACTACCCCGATGAGCCGCGAGGATTTCGACCGGCACTTCGGTTCGTTGCCAACCGACGGCGAGGGATAGCCGGCGGTGAGCGTGGGCGCGGGTCCGCGCTTCGAAGTTCGGGTGGTGGACGAGGTTCTCGCTGAGGATCTCGCCCGCTGCACGAGGGCGGCGAGGGCCGCGATCGAGCCGGTGGTCGCAGAGATCAGGCGCGACGGCGTGCCCTTCGAGTGGCTGCGGCGCTGCGAAGAGGAAGGCCACGACGGGACTCGCCTCGGTGGCTGCGTGAAGTTCTACATTCCCCGCCCCGCTGGACAATGGGGAGCCGTCTTGGCCGGCGACGAGGAAGCTGCGAAGCCGGCACTCGTCCTTATCGCCATCGGCAGCGCCATCCTGCGCAGCAGTGGAAGCCGAGTGTCTACGAGATTGCCCACCGTCGCTTCAATCGGAGTCCGTGATATGCGAGTGATATAGACGATTGTCGAGATCGCTTCAGCAAGCGATTTTGTTCCTACCTCCCCGATTTCTCTGATTACGGAGGCCTGACCTAAGGGCAGTCGTACCGGGGCCATGCTGGTTCCTCCTTTCATCGACCCAAAGCTTGACTTACTGCTGAGCAGAGGAGAAGGTGCGACCGTGAGCAGCGAAGAGGCGCACGGCGAGAGCACAGCGGGCACGCCGCCGGTCAACGCCGGAGAGATGAAGCTCGAGGTCGTGGTCGTACCGGTCTCGGATGTCGATCGGGCGAAGCGCTTCTACGAGGGGCTGGGGTGGCGCCTCGATGCTGACCTGGCGGTCGAGGACGGCTACAGGGTGGTGCAGCTGACGCCTCCCGGATCCGCCTGCTCGATCATCTTCGGCGAGGGGGTCACGACCGCGCCACCGGGCTCGTCCGAGGGGTTGCAGCTCTCGGTCTACGACATCGACACGGCCCGGGCCGATCTCGTCACGCGCGGGGTCGACGTCAGCGAGACGTTCCACGACGCGACCGGGATCTTCCACCACGCCGGCGCCAACGGGCGCGTCAGCGGAGCGGCGCCGGAGCACGCCGACTACGGCTCGTTCGTCGCCTTCAGCGATCCGGACGGCAACGGCTGGCTGCTGCAAGAGATCAAGACCCGGCTTCCGGGTCGGTGAAGGAGCGAGGATGGCGACGACATATGAGTCCGTGGATGACCTGGCGGCGGCGCTGAGGCGGGCGGCTGAGGCACACGGCAAGCACGAGGAGCGAACGGGCGAAGAGGATCCGAACTGGCCTGACTGGTACGCCCTCTACATGGTGCGGGAGCGCGGCGGCAAAGAGCTGCCGCAATGACGGTGACTGACCCGAGAGGCGCGCTGCCCGAGCAGCTTCAGCTCAGCTGGCCGTAGGACTCCTTCCGGGCAGGGCGAATATGCCGAATGATGACTGGACTCGTCCGGTCTCCTGGGCGCGTCTGCGTCCAGCAATCGACATTGGATCGGAGTTGAAGCTTTGCAACAGATCAGAAAGCGGCTCACGTATGCAAACGTGATGTCATCGATCGCCGTCTTCCTTGTGCTCGGAGGCGCCACGGCTTTCGCGGCTACGCAGCTTGGTAAGAACAGCGTTGGCAGCAAGCAGCTGAAGTCGAACGCGGTGACGACCGCCAAGATCAAGAAGAACGCGGTCACCGGAGCCAAGATCAAGAATGGCGCTGTCACGGCGGCAAAGATCCCTGATGGTGCGATCACCGGTTCGAAGGTCAATTCCTCGACTCTCGGCACGGTCCCCGTCTCCGCCACGACGAACTCCGTCCGTTCGACCCACGGCACGCTCTCGATCGGTCAGGAAAGGACGATCTTTGAATACGGGCCGTTCAAAATCACGACGAAATGCGCCCCATACAACAGCGGGACCGAAATCGGCTCGCAGTCGTTGATTTCGTCCAGTGTCGATAACAGCGTGTTCACGAGCTGGATGGACAACAACAGCCATCTTGGTCCCGCAACGCCCGAATCGGAACGGGAACTGAGCGACCTCTCTTGGCAGAGCAGCTCCGGCCCGTTCAACGGCGAACCGCCGTTCGACACGGGTGGCAGTGCCTCGGCGCCGACAGGTCAGGCGTTCAACGTCTGGATCGGCGAAGCGACCGAATTGGACACCCACACCTGCTGGTACTGGCTTACCGCCAACATCATCAGCTAGCGGATGTGCAGATCGCGCGGCGGCCGGTCGGTCGCCGCGCGACGCATCTCCCGACGCGGTTGGCCGTTTCAGGCCTCGACCCGCACCGCCAGCTCGTACTTCTCGACCGAGACGCGGTTGCCCATTCCCTCACCCGGGGGACTCATCGAGTTCAGTGTCTCGTCACCCGTGCGGTAGTCGTCCTCGCTCTCGAACAGCGTGATCGCGATTGCCTTGCCTGCGGCGGTGTCGTGCAGGAGCAGAAACTCTTTGGCCGGCACGCCGGGTGGCGGGCCTCCCGCGCTCTCGGCCTGAGAGCGAATCTCGGCAGCGCTCTCCTCGAGTGACTTGGGGTTGGCGCCCTCCCATCGGACTACTCGTGCGTACATCTCATCCTCCTTGGTCGACCCTGGCGAGACGAGCCTACATCTGAAGGAATCGTCTTGGATAATTTCGTGTCTAATATAGTGACACGAAATGACCCGCGCCTACACCCAAACCAATCGCGCCGAGGCGACCGAGCGGACCCGGCGGGCGATCCTCGACGCCACGCAGTCGCTTTTTCGCGAGGAGAAGCTAAATGAGTTGCCGCTGGAGCGGATCGCCGAGCGGGCGGGCTGCAGCAGTCGCTCGATCCTGCGCCACTTCGGCTCGCGCAAGGGCCTCTTCACGGCGGCGATCGCCGATGCCGAGGCAACTGTCATCCGCTCGCGCGGGGTGGAGCACGGAGACATCGCGGCGGCGATCAGCAGGCTGGTAGATCACTACGAGGCGACCGGCGATGAAGTGATCCGCTGGCTCGCGGCGGCGGAGAGCTACCCGCTGGTCCGCCGCGTAGTCGAGAGCGGTCAGAGACTTCATCAGAGCTGGGTCGACTCGGTCTTCGCCGCTGACCTCAAATCGCTCAAAGGCGGAGAGCGGCGCGAGCGCAGGGCGGTTCTCGCCGGCATCACCGATGTCTATGTCTGGCAGTTGCTGCGCCGTCGGGGTCGTCTGAGCAGGGTGGCCACGGAGGCGGCGATCCTGGATCTGGTCGAGCACGCCCGGGGGAGACGATGAGGGTCCTCGCTTACACCTCACCGGCTCGCGGCCACTTGAACCCGATGATGGGGCCGCTGCTCGAGCTCGCCGCGCGGGGCGCCGAGGTCCACGTGCGGACGCTGGCCTCCGAGGTCCCGACGGTGCGCGCTGCCGGCTTGCAGTGCGAGCCGATCGATCCGCGGATCGAGGCGATCGAGATGGACGACCACAGCGCCAAGTCACAGGTCGCCGCCGGGGAAAGGGCCTTTGAGGTCTGGGCGCGACGGGCGAAGGGCGAGGTGAACGACTTCGAGGCAGCGATCGCGGCCGTCTCACCCGATCTAGCCCTGATCGACACGACCACATACGGGGCCAAGGCGGTCGCCGAGCGCGAGCGGCTGCCGTGGGCGGAGTCGCGGCCCTTCCTCCTGGAAGAGCCGGCCCCGGGGGTGCCGCCGTTCGGTTTCGGGCTGCGGCCGATGTCCGGTCCGTTGGGCCGCGCTCGCGACGCCGCGCTGGCACGGCTGGGCGCCCGCTTTGACACCAAGGCCCGGCTGCCGACCGCGAACGCGGGCCGCCTCGCCGCCGGCCTTGCACCGTGTGCGACGATCGCGGAGGCGCGCCACCGGGCCGAGCTGACTCTCTACTTCACCGCGGAGCCCTTCGAGTACCGACGGCCAATGCCGGCCGGCGTGCTCATGGTCGGAGCCGGCACCTGGGACCTGCCCGCGGCTCTTCCGGTCGATATCCCCGATGACGGGCGACCGCTGGTACTGGTCACCTGCTCGTCGGAGTTCCAGGACGATGGCGAGATCGCGGCCGCCGCCCTCGATGGATTGCGCGGCGACCAGCGGCTCGTCGTGACCACCGCCGGCGTCGACCCCGCGACCTTGCCCGCCGCCGGCGAGGCGATAGTGGAGCGCTTCCTGCCTCACCGGCCCCTGCTCGAACGCGCCTCCGTGGTCGTCTGCCACGGCGGTATGGGGATCACACAGAAGGCGCTCTCATATGGAGTGCCGGTATGCGTGGTGCCCTGGGCGCGCGACCAGCTCGACGTCGCGGCCCACGTGCTCGAGGCCGGGGCGGGCACAAAGCTGTCCCGCCGCAAGCTCTCTCCGGAGCGCCTGGCGGCTGCCGTCGACGCGGCGCGGGAGTGCGCTCCGGGAGCGGCTCGCGTCAAGGCTGGCTACGAGGCGACCGGCATGGCAAAGACCGCCGCCACCGCCGTTGAGCGTTTGCTGCCCTGACGCTCGGGCTCTGCCTCCTGGGAAAGCCGGTCGGCCGACGACACTTGCTCACTACCATGAGCGAGATGCTTTTCGGCCAGGAACACGTTGAGCGCTACCGGGCTACCGACGGCGCCGAGGGACACGAGTGGCAGGGGACGCAGACGCTCCTGCTGACGACGACGGGACGCAAGTCGGGTGAGCCGCGGACCACACCGCTGATCTACGCACCCGACGGTGACTCGTTCGCGATCGTCGCCTCAAAGGGTGGCTCCGACGAACCGCCCGCCTGGTACCTCAACCTCTCCGAGAACCCCGAGGTCGAGGTCCAGGTCAAGGCGGACCGCTTCAAGGCCCGGGCTCGGACGGCCAGCGCCGAGGAGAAGCCCGCGCTCTGGAAGAAGATGGTTGGCGAGTGGCCCGCCTACGACGAGTACCAGCGCAAGACCGATCGCGAGATTCCGGTCGTCGTGTTGGAACGCGCCGCGGCGGACTGACGCTCAGTACGGGGCGCCCACCGCTTTCGCCCAGTCCTCGTCGACGTGGAGCCGGCCCTTGGCGTCGGTGTCGACGATCACCACCGTGGCGGGTTGGCGGTTGCCGGTGTGAGGATCGATCGTGACCGAGCCGGTCCACCCCTTCCAGCCGCTGATGGCATTGAGCGCTTTGGTGAGCTTCTTGGCCGAGGTGCCGCCGGCCTTTTCGACGCCGTCGGCGAGGAAGTTCAGCGAGTCGTAGGTGTACGGGCTCCAGGTGCCGGGTTCTTCACCGAATTCGTTTTCGTATTCACCGACCTTTGCCGTGGCGCCGGCGAAGTCGCCAGGCGCCGGAACGCCGACCACCGGGCAGTCCTGGGCGGCGGCGATGCCGGCGGTTTCGACGAAGCCGGTGTCGTAGGAGGCGTAGTCGGCGATGCACTGCGATTCGACTTTCGCTTCCCGCATCTCCTTGGCGATCAGGCCGCCCTCGGGGAAGTAGACGGCGGCGTAGATGACGTCCGGTTTGGTCGCCGCGAGCTTTTCGACCACGTCGGTGTAGTCCTTCTTGCCGGGCTGTACTTTTTCGAAGGCGGTCACGGTGACGCCCGCCTTTTCCAGTGATTCCTTCAGCGCTTTCGAGACCGAGACGGTGTAGTTCTGGGTCGGGTCGTAGGCGATCGCGACCGTCTTGGCGTGCTGCCAATCGGTCAGCGCCTCCGAGGCGACCGGGGCGATCTGGTAAGTCATCGGCTGCAGGGTGAAGCCGAGGCCGTTGGTCGAGTTGTCGGAGGTCAGCCTGATCGGCACCAGGCCGGCCTGCTGGTAGAGCGGCAGGGTTTCGATTCCGACCCCCGAGTTGTAGGGGCCGACGATGCCGTCGAGGCCGGCGTCGATCGCGGACTTCGCCGCCTTCACGCCAGTCGCCGGATCGGCGGCGTCGTCGATCGGGATGACTTCGACCTGCTTGCCCTCGATCCCGCTCTTCTCGTTGAGCTGGCTCGCTGCCAGTTCGGCGCCCTTCAGCATTCCCTTGCCGAGGGTCGACTGTTCGCCGGAGAGCGGCGCCTCGAGACCGACGCGGAAGCTGTCGGAGCTACCGTCATCGGAGCTCGAACTCCCGCAGCCCGCCGCGACCACGACGAGACCGGCGAAAACGATGGCCATGGCGAACCGGATCTTGTTCTGCACGACTGGCGGCTCCTTTCGAGAGCGGAATGACGCTTGGTTCGATTACGTTCCAGCCAGGAGGCTCTGACGATGTCCAGCCGGCTCAAGCACGTCGACCCTAACCGGCAGCGCGGCCGGCTCAGCCGCGCCTACGCGGCCTTCTCGAACACCCGGCTGGGCAGGTTCCTCTCGATCCACCTCGTCTGGAAGCTCGATCCGCCGCTGATGAGGATGACCCGAGGTCGCCTCGGCTTCGACCTGATGATCCCGACGGCGCTGCTCGAGACCCGCGGCGCCAGGAGCGGGAAGAGGCGACGCAACGTAGTCATCTACTTCCACGACGGCGAGCGGGTCACCATCGTCGCCTCGAAGCTCGGCCTGCCCGAGCATCCGTCCTGGTTTCACAACCTCCTCGCCAATCCCGAGGTCACCTTCGGCGGCATTCCGATGCGGGCGACGGTGGTCGCTGACGAAGCCGAGCGTCGGAGGCTCTGGACGCTTGCCGACCAGGTCTTCGCCCCTTTCGCGGCTTACCGTCGAGAAGCGGCGCAGGCGAATCGGACGATCCCCATTGTCCAGCTCACCCCCATGGCGTAGGTTTCTACGAGAGATGCAGAGCTGGGACCTGAAGAGCGTTGAGGCGGAGCCGCACGCACCGCAGATTCTCGCCTCGGCCGAGGACGCGCGCACGATCGTGCTCGACCTTCCCGCCGGAGAGGAGCTCCAGGAGCACGAGGTTCACGAGCGTGCACGAATCGTCGTTGTCGCCGGAGAGGTCGACGTTGCGACGGCCGGCGGTGAGACCGTGTCGGCCGGGGCCGGCCATCTCTTCGAGTTCGACCCTGGCGAGCGGCGCACGATCGCCGCGCGGGCAGACGCCCGTCTGCTGTTGATGCTCACTCCGTGGCCCGGCGACGGCCATCCCGGCGCGATGACGCTGGCCGAGAAGTCCGACGTGCGCCAACGCGCCGCCGATCACCCGCAGGCCTAGCGCCTAGCTGTCGTCGTCCTTGTTCCGGCGGGTTGGATCCGCGGCGTGGGCTAGCCGTTCCGCCCCTTCGCGGACTTCGATCCCGGCCTCGCGGGTCGCGGCGGCTGCCTCGTCACCAACCGCGGCCAGGCCCTCGCTCGGCTTGCCGCCGACGATGTCGCGGAAGGCTTCCTTGAAGCGCTCGGTGCGGCGGTCGGGGCGAAAGCGATCTTCGGCCTTAGCCTGCTTCTTCGGCCGGCGCGCGCCGTAGCGGCGCCGCGCCCAGCTCGAGCTCGGCTTGCCGATTCGACTGGCGCCGTAGATCGCCACCGGGAAGACGAAGAAGCCAACCACCCCGTGCAGGATCCGCCCCTTGAGGAAGCAGAAGGCAACCATCAGGAAAACGAGCAGGGTGGCGAGGATGCTGGTGATCACTACGGCGGGGGAGCCGGAATCGATCGTCAGCGGGTTGGCGCCGAGGACGATCAGCAGCATCACCGCCGCCGCGATCACCGTTGCGTCGATCGAGCTGCGCCCCTCTTTTGCCCAGTAGACGTCCTCGAGGTGCACCCAGAGCGCGAACTCGTCGATTGTCAGACCCACTCCGATGCCGAAGCCGAGCGCGCAGATCTCGGTGTAGGGGGTGCGGCCGTCGGCGACGAAGGCGAGCGTGCCCGCGATCATCATCGTGACGATCCCGAAGACGAGGTGGTGGACGTGGACGCCGCTCTCGCTTTCGACATTCCCGGGCCACCACGAGACGCTTTCGCTGCGGATGATCCGCGTGCTCATACGGATGAAGGCGAAGGAGCCGAGGAAGCCAACGAGGACGAGGAAGACCGCCTGCTCGTGGTTTTCTTCGAGTCCGTCCCAGAAGTTGGAGAGGATCGAGGCCATCGTGATCACAGGTGGCCGAGTTTAGGCTGCTTTTTCACATACGCACCCAGCTAGAGAAGAGAGGCAAAGTGGCATCGATTCGAAAGGAACGGACGATCGAGGTGAGTCCGGAGCAGGCGTGGGCGGCGCTGGGCGACTGGGCCGCACCGCACGAGCGGCTCGTGCCGGGCTTCCTGACCGCGACCGAGATCGACGGCGAGGATCGCATCGTCACCTTCTTCAACGGCGCGGTCGCCCGCGAGCGCCTGGTTGAGCGCAACGAGGAGAGCGGCGGCTGGTCTGGTCGATCGTTGACGGGCCCTACACACATCACAACGGCGCCGCGCAGGTGATCGACAACGGTGACGGCACGACACAGTTCGTCTGGATTGCCGATCTGCTGCCGAACGAGATCGCGGAGATGACCGGCGAGATGATGGAGCGCGGGGTCGAGAACGTGAAGCAGGCGCTGGAGGTGAGCGCCGAGCCGGAGTAGGCGGATACGATCATCGCCATGGGGGAGCTCGGACCGACTTCGTCCGCAGTTGAGCTGGCCGCCGCGCTTCGTGCGCGCGAGCTCACCGCGGTCGAACTGCTCGAGGACTGCCTCGCCGCGGTCGACGCGCGTAACTCGGAGTTGAACGCGGTCGTCTGGCGCGACGACGAGGCGGCCCGGGCGGCCGCTCGCGACGCCGACGCGCGGATCGCCGCCGGCGGGGAGGCGCCGTTCCTCGGCGTGCCGATCCCGATCAAGGACCTGACCGCGGTTGCGGGCTGGCCGCTCACCTACGGCTCCAACGGTGCCGGCGAGGAGCTCAGCACCGACAGCGAGCTCGTGGTCGAGGCCCTGCAGCGAGCCGGCTTCGTTCTCTGCGGCCGCACCAACACGCCCGAGTTCGGCCCACTCACCGTCGCCGAGAACTCGCGCTACGGCAACACTGTCAACCCCTGGGACACGGGCCGCGCTTCCGGTGGCTCCTCGGGCGGGGCTTCGGCGGCGGTGGCGGGCGGGATGTTCCCGATCGCCCACGCCAATGACGGCGGCGGCTCGATCCGCATTCCCGCCGCCTACACCGGGCTGGTCGGGCTGAAGAGCAGCCGCGGCCGCATCCCGCGCCGCGCCCAGACCTGGATGGGTGCCGTGGTCGAGGGCGCGATCACGCGCACCATGGCCGATGCCGCAGCCTCGCTCGACGCGATGACCGGTCCCGACCCGCTCGCATGGTTCAACGCACCCGCGCCGGAGCGACCCTTCGCCGAGGAGGTGGGCGCGCCGGTCGAGAAGCTGCGGGTCGGCCTGATGGCCCAGGCTCCGCTCGGCCTGCCGACCGATCCCGACTGCGTTCAGGCTGCTCGCGAGGCCGCGGCGCTGCTCGAGGAGCTCGGCCATGAGGTGGTCGAGGTCGAGGTGGGAACGATCTCCGAGGATCTGACGCCGGACTTCGTGACGATGACGATTGGCGGTATCGCCGACTACGACGGCGTCGACTGGTCCAAGGTCGAGCCGCACAATCGCCACGCTTACGAGGCCGCGACCGATCGGGTCAGCGCCTACGAGTACGTCGTCGCCGTGCAGCGGCTGGAGCGGCTCTCGCGCCGTGAAGTCGCTCGCTGGGGTCGCGATTTCGACCTGCTGCTGACCCCGACCTCCGGAATCCTGCCGCCACCAAGCGGGCAGATCCTGACCGCGCAGCATGCCGCCCCCGATCAGCCGGTTTTCGAGACGATCGCCTCGGTCTGCTTCTCCGCCTTCGGCAACATCACCGGCCTGCCCGCGATCTCGCTGCCGCTGCACTGGAACGAGGACGGCATCCCGGTCGGCGCGATGCTCACCGGCGGTCCTTTCGAAGAGGCGCGGCTGATCCGGCTCGGCGCCCAGCTCGAAGCGGCACGGCCCTGGGCCGAGCGGCTCGCGCCGGCCGCGGTCGCATAGCCAGGCTCATCGGCGATTGATCGATTTGCCGCCGGATGTGTGGGTCAATCGATCACGCGGACTGAAGGGCATCCGCCAAGAGGCGCACGCTCTGCTCGATTGCCGGCTCCGGCATCGCGGCGAAGCCGAGCACGAGCCCCGGTGGCCCGTCGGGCTTGAAGCGATGGAGCGCCAGGCCCTCGACGCCGACGCCACGGGCGGCCGCGGCGCTGACCAGGGCCGCCTCGTCGACTCCCTCGGGCAGCTTGGCCAGCTCGTAGAGGCCGGCCGCGCCCTCCTCGACCCGCGCTTGGGGCAGGTGCCGTTCGAGTGCGCCCATCAATGCCTCGCGCCGCCGCTGGTAGCGCAGTCGCATCCGCCGCAGGTGGCGATCGAGCTCGCCGCGCTCGATGAAGTCGTGCAGGGCGAGCTGGCCGATCGCCTCCGAGCCGCGGTCCTCGATCGCCTTGACCGAGATCAGCGGCCAGCCCAGCCAGGACGGGGTCAGCATCCAGCCGAGCCGCATCCCCGGCACCAGCCGCTTGCTCGCCGAGCCGATGTAGGCGACTCGCTCGGGGGCGAGCCCCTGCAGGGCGCCGACGCCGCCGCGGTCGTAGCGCAGCTCGGCGTCGAAGTCGTCCTCGACGATCAGCCGCTCGCCCCGCTCCGCCCACTCGACCAGGGCGGCGCGGCGCTCGCTGCTGAGCACCGCGCCGGTGGGGAACTGGTGGGCCGGGGTAACGATCACCGCCGCCGCCTCGCTGCGCTCGAGCGGATCGACCCGCAGGCCCTCGCTGTCGACCGGGATCGGCTCAACCGTCAGGCCGGCCTGCTCGAGGATCAAGCGGTGGCTGTGCCAGCCCGGGTCCTCCAACGCGACGCTCTCGACACCACGACTCGCCAGCCAGCGCGCGATCAGCGAGAGCGCCTGGCTGAAGCCGGTGCAGATGAGCAGCTGCTCGGGGTCGGCGGCAGCGCCGCGCACTCGCCCGAGGTAGTCGGCAAGCGTCTCGCGCAGCGCCGGGACGCCGCGTGGGTCGGGGTAGTCGACGGCGTCGATCGGAGCCTGTCGCCAAGCGGCCCGCAGCGAGCGCAGCCAACGGTCGCGGGGAAAGCCGGCTAGATCCGGGAGGCCGGGGTCGAGGCGGTGGGTGAAGCTGGGTCGCAGCGAGGGGGAGGGGGCGCGCTGCGCGGTGGTCCGCACAGTCGGCGCCACCCGCACCGGGGCGCCTTGACGGGCGAGCAGGTACCCCTCGGCGGCGAGTTGGCTGTAGGCCTCGCTGACGACGCCGCGCGAGATCCCCAGCTCGGCGGCGAGGCCGCGGGTGGAAGGGAGCTGCGACTCGGCGGCGAGGCGGCCACTGCGAACGCCCTCGCGAATCGAGCGCTCGATCTGTTCGTGCAGCGGCGCGTCCGCTTTGCGATCGAGCTCAACCAACAAATTCGGGCTAACTGGTCCACCTGAGCGCGCCACTACTGGCACTGTATAGCGGACCAGTGGCCGCCTACCATCACTCTACAGACGGTGACTTTGTGCTTTGGGGTTCATATGCGCCCTAAAAGGCGAAGTCAGCAGACGACGAGGCGAAGCCAGCAGACGACGAAAGCGAGGGGCGATGGGCAAGGTCACAATCGTCGGAGGTGGGATCGCCGGGTTGACCGCGGCGATCACCGCGGCTGAAGGAGGAGCTTCGGTGCGGCTGCTGGAGGCGCACGATTCGCTCGGTGGGCGCGCCCGCAGCATGGCCGGCCCCTATAAGGCGAACTTCGGCCCCCACGTCATCTACAAGGACGGCCCGCTCTGGTCCTGGCTGGCCGAGCGCGAGCTGCTGCCGCACTACTCCGGCCCACCGCTGGCCGGCATCCGCTTTCGCTGGCAGGGCGAGATTCGTCGCACGCCGCCGCTGGGCACGATCCCGGCCGTGCTGCGCCTGCGCGGTCGCGAAGCTCCCGTGGATCAGGACTTCCGCAGTTGGGTCGCGAGCCACTCCGACGAGCGCACCGCGGCGATGCTCTCCGCCGCCGCCGGCGTCTACACCTTCCATCACGACCCCGGCGAGCTCTCGGCCGCCTTCGTCTGGAAGCACTCGGTGCGCGTCCTGCTCAGCCCGCCACCGACTGCGCGTTACCTGCACGGCGGCTGGAGCTCGCTGATCGATGCGCTGGAGATGCGGGCGCGCCGCCTCGGGGTCGAGATCGAGACCGGGCACGCGGTCGAGTCGCTGTCCGAAGCGCCGACGATCGTCGCCACTGAGCTGGCCCGCGCGGCCGAGCTGCTCAGCGATGAGGGGCTGAGCTGGCCCGGTGGGCACACGGTCTGCATCGATCTCGGCCTCGATCACCGCCGCGGCGACCCCTTCGTCGTCTCCGACCTCGACGAGTCGGGCTGGGTCGAGCGCTTCAGCGCCGCCGATCCCTCGCTTGCACCGGCCGGCGAGGAGCTGGTGCAGGCGCAGATGCCGGTGCGGCCGGGGGAGGGGACCGAGCAGACGGCGCTGCGGCTCGAGCGCCTGCTCGAGGCCGCCTTCCCCGGTCTTGGCGAGCGCGAGAACTGGCGTCGGCGCCAGGTGATGGACGGCCGCAGCGGCCCGCTCGATCATCCCGGCAAGACCTGGCGCGATCGGCCCGCGGTCGATCACGGCAACGGTGTCTTCCTGGCCGGCGACATGGTCGCCGCCCCGGGCCTGCTCTCCGAGGTCTCCTGGGCGAGCGGCGCCGAGGCCGGGCGCCTCGCCCTGGCCGCGGCGGGAAGTCAGCGCGGTGAGCTGAGGCGCGTCGCCTAGTCGAATACCGTTTGCGGCGGTGGCAAAGACCAGCGCCGGCATCTTGCTCTACCGCGGCGAGGGGGATTCGCTCGAGGTCCTGCTCGTGCACCCTGGCGGTCCCTTCTGGACGAAGAAGGACGAGGGCGCCTGGTCGATCCCAAAGGGGGAACTCGACGAGGGGGAGGAGCCCCGGGTCTGCGCGCTGCGCGAGCTGGAGGAGGAGATCGGCTCTTCGCTCGGGCTCGTCCCGGAGCAGCTCGGCGAGCTGGGCGAGGTGCGCCTGAAGAGCGGCAAGCGGGTTCAGGGCTGGGCCGCAGAGGGCGACTTCGACCCCTCGACCCTGCGCAGCAACACCTTCGCGATGGAATGGCCGCCGCGCTCGGGTAGGCAGGGCGAGTTCCCCGAGGTGGACCGGGCCGAGTGGTTCGCGCCCGAGCAGGCGCGGCTGAAGATCAACCCCGCCCAGGCGGCCTTCATCGATAGGTTGCTGGCGCGATGAGTACGACCCCCGAGCCGGAGCGACTTAACCAGGAGGGCTTCGCGGCGTTCGCGGCCCGGGCCGGCGAGGACTCGCCCGTCGTCATGCTCAACCTGCTGCGCTTCAAGCCCGACGGCGGCCAGGAGCGCTACGCCGAGTACGGCGCGGCGGTGACGCCGCTGCTGGAGAAGGCCGGCGCCCGCGTTGTCTTCCTCGGCGAGGCGGCGCTGCCGCTGCTCGGCGACGGGCGCTGGGACTCGGTCCTGCTGGTCGAATACCCGACCCGCCAGGCGTTCCTCGACATGATCGCCTCCGTTGAGTACCAGGCGATCGGCCACTTGCGCACCGAGGCGCTCGAGCACGGCGAGCTGCACCCGATGAGCGCCGCCGACCAGCTTCCCTAGCCGCCTGCGCTCGGCAAGTGCCGCCCTATACTCGGCCGGGCGATGCCAGCCGGCCCGAACGCGAACTCGACGCCCAGCGGCGAAGGCCCCTCGGGCAAGCCGCTGCCGCTCTCCGTGCGCCTGCTCGCCGCCGGCGTGCGCGGCGCCCGCGACGTCGGCAAGGCGACCGGCCTCGACCAGGCGATCGAGCTCGCCGCTGAGGAGGCGATGGTCGCTGCGGTCGAGAGCGAGGCGGTTGAACGGGCGATCGCGCGGGTGCTGAAAGGCCCGATTGTTGAGGAGGCGATGAACAGCGCCCTGGAGAGCGACACGGTCAAGAACGCCCTGATCGACGCGCTCGACAGTGAGCTCGTTGACGAGGTCTGGCGCCGCCTGCTGGCCAGCGATGAGGCCCAGCGCCTGGTCGAGCGGATCGCCGAGGCGCCGGAGATCCGCGCCGCGATCAGCGCCCAGAGTGTCGGCATGATCGAGGACGTCGGCCACACGATTGGCAACGGCACGCGCCGGCTCGACAGCGTGGTCGAGCGCGTCGTGCGCAAGATCTTCCTCCGCAAGCGCCGAGCCGAGCCGACCGACCGCGCCGGCGCGGTCACGCGCGGCCTCGCCTTTGCCCTCGACGTGCTGATCGTCAACCTCGGCTTCTCCGGGCTGGCCGCGGTCGCGGCCCTGATCGCCTCGGCTTTCACCGGCAACAGCAACGGTGTCTCCAACGTCGCCCTCGCCGCCGGGACCGTGCTCTGGTTCGGGTTCGGCAGTCTCTACTTGGTCGGCTTCTGGTCGCTCGCCGGCCAGACGCTGGGCATGCGCTTCCTTGGCGTCCGGCTCGACCTCGATACGCGCGGCCTGCCCCTGCGGCGCTCGATTAAGCGCCTGATCGGAATGGCCCTGGCGACCATGGCCTTCGGCCTCGGCTTCCTCGGCATCCTCTTCGACAAGCGCCGCCGCGCCTGGGACGACCGCCTCAGCGGTGTCGACGTCGTCTACGAGGGCAACGAGCGCACGCCGGCGCCCTGGTCGCGGCTGGCGATCACCGAGCCGCCCCTCGTCACCGGCCCGACTACGACGAAGGCCCCGGATCCCCGGGGCCTTCAGTCACAGCGTGTGGCCGGCTCGTCGTCTAGCTGATGGAGCCTTCCGGCCCCTCGGCCAGCTTGTAGATGATGATGATCGCGAGGGCGAAGATCGCCAGCGACCAGAACGGGTAGGCGGGGATCGAAAGCAGCGCGCCCATCGCGTTCAGTGAGGCGATGAAGATGCCGAACCAGCGCCCGAACTCTCCGCCAGAGAAGAGCGAGAAAGCGGCGACGAGCTCGAGCACGCCGATGATCAGCATTACCCAGCCCCAGGTGTGCAGGCCGCTGATGATGTAGGTGGCGTTCTCGGTGAAGAACTTCGAATCGCCGATTGCGGCGATGCCATAAATGATGTTGAGGACGCCCGCGACCAAAAGCAGTACGCCCGCGAACACCCACCAACCGCTAAGTGTGGTGCTCTCCTCGTTCATACCCAACCCTTTCGTTAACGAATAGGCACTGTGAACTTGCGCGAGGATATTCAAGGAGTGGCTGGTTTTTCCTGCTCTGGAGCGGGATTTGCCAGGTTGTCCAATAGGCTTCCGGGTTAATGGACGTCATACGCACCCCGAAGGAGAACCTGGAGGGCCTGCCGGACTTTCCCTTCGAATCGACATACACGGAGATCGATGGCCTGCGCCTGGCCTATCTCGACGAGGGAGCGGGCAAGCCCGTCGTCTTCTTTCACGGTGAGCCGACCTGGTCGTTTCTCTGGCGCAAGGTGATCCCGCCGGTGCGCGACGCCGGCTTCCGCTGCATCGCTCCCGACTACGCCGGCTTCGGCCGCTCCGACAAGCCCACCGACCTCGATTGGTACAGCTACGACCGACACGTCGAGCTGATGTCGAAGCTGCTCGACGAGCTCGATGTCCGCGACGCCACGGCCGTCGTCCACGACTGGGGTGGACCGATCGGACTGCGCCTGGCGGTCGAGCATCCCGATCGCTTCTCGCGCATCGTGATCATGGAGACCGGACCCTTCACCGGCCACCAGCGGATGAGCGAGGCCTGGCTGATGTTCCGCGAGTTCGTCCGCGACAACGCCGACGTGCCGGTCGGGATGTTGGTTCGCGGCGGCTGCAAGGAGGACCCCGGCGACGATGTGATCGCCGCCTACGAAGCGCCCTTCCCGACCCCGGAGTCGAAGGCGGGCGCGCGGGCCTTCCCGCTGATCCTGCCGACCGAGCCCGATTCGCCCGGCGCCGCCGAGGGCAAAGCGGTTGCCGACGCGCTGCGCGAGGACGAGCGGCCGACCTTGCTGCTCTGGGCCGACTCGGACATGGTCCTGCCGCTGTCGGTTGGCGAAAGGGTCTCCGAGCAGCTCAACTACCCGCCGCCGCGTCCGATCGCGAACGCTGGCCACTTCCTGCAGGAGGACGCGGGGCCGGAGATCGGCCGGATCATCGCCGAGTGGCTCTGAGCCGCCCGGCTGTGCGCTGAACGGCGCCGCGCAGCTCATCGCGCGGTCGCTCGATCAGCAGGCGTTCGCGCAGGGGCGGTCCCTCGTCATCGAGCCAGGTGACCGTGCCCGGCCAGTAAGGGCCGGGCGGCCTGCCGGGGTGGTGGAAGACGTCGGCGTAGACCCAGCTGCCGGTGTTGTGGAGCGTGCCGCCGCCGGCGAGGGGCCATTGCTGGTCGCTTTCTTCGGGGCCGGCGCGATGGGTGTGGCCGGTGATCACGTGGGCGGCATCGAGCCGCAGGCGTCGCGAGAGCTCGGTAGCGGCGGCGATGCCGTCGCGGGTGATCGCCGCGGCGGATACGTCAGGCGCGAAGTCGGCGCGCAGCAGTCGGTTGAGGGCCCAGATGCCGGCCGGCACGCCGGCGCCGATCGCGGCTTTGCGGGCGGCCTTGGTGATCGCGCCGGCGTTGCGGCCGGCCACCAAGCGCCAGGCGCGCTCGGAGGGCCGGTTCGCCTTGCTCGTCAGTCCGCCGTCGGCGAGGCCGAAGGCGAAGCCGTAGAGCGGTCGCAGGACGCGCTCGTAGTCGCCGGGCGCGGCCGCCTCGGGAGGGCGGCGGCCGCTGCGCATGACCGCCGCCGCGGCGACGCACTCCAGCCGTGGCAGCGTCATGTGGCAGTCCATGTAGTGGCCGTGAGTGGCGTAGACGTCGTCGCGCAGCCAGACGCCGGGGTAGGCAACGCTGAGCTCGGCCGCGCCGAGCCAGGAGCCGATCCGGGTTAGCGCCTCGCCGGCGGGCAGGGCGCGATGCTCGAGCCCGAGCGCGCCGCCGCCGAGGCTGAGCTCTTCCAGCAGCGGCTCGGCCAGGCGGTGGTCGTGGTTGCCGGGGACGAGGACGATGCGCCGTCCCGCCATCGCTTCGCCGAGCTCGGTGAAGAACGGCTGGGTCAGCTCGAGCACCCGCGCCAGCGGGAAGTCGCGCAGCTCGAGCACGTCTCCGAGCAGGACGAGCCGGTCGGCCGTGGCGATTCGCTCGAGCAGAGTCGCGCGGATCGCCGGGTCGCTGACCAGGTCCTCGCCGGTGCCGGCGCCGAGGTGCAGGTCGGAGACGATCGCGGTGCGCATCGGCCCAACCTAGAGGAGCGCCCCTGGCTGGGCAGCCAGTCTGGTTAGACTTCTGCCGGATGGTTCAGTTGAGCGAGGAGCGCCTCGCGCCCAGCAACGGAATCGAGATCGCCTACCAGGAGGTGGGCGATCCCGACGGTGAGCCGCTGATCCTCGTCATGGGCCTGGCGACGCAGATGATTGCCTGGGACGACGATTTCTGCTCGATGCTGGCGGAACGCGGTTTCCGCGTGATCCGCTTCGACAACCGCGACATCGGTCACTCGACCAAACTCGACGGCGCCTACGTGCCGGGCCGCGCCGACCTGCTGCTGCGCCGCGGTGAGACCGCCGCTTACCGGCTCTCCGACATGGCCGCCGACACGGTCGGCCTGATGGACCACCTGGGGATTGAGTCGGCTCACGTGGTCGGCATTTCGATGGGTGGGATGATCGGCCAGATGCTGGCGATCGAGCATCCCGACCGGATCCGCTCGCTGGTCTCGATGCACTCGACCACGGGCAGCCGCTGGGTCGGCCAGCCGACGCTGAAGGTCTTCGGCTTGATGCTGGCCGAGGCGCCGCGCGACCGCGACGCCTTCATCAAGCGCATCCAGCGAACCTACGCGCTGATCGGTTCACCCGCCTACCCGACCGACGAGGAGCGCCTGCTGCGCGTTGCCGAAGGCTCCTGGGAGCGCGGCCACAATCCGCGCGGCGTGCTGCGTCAACTGCACGCGATCATCGCCTCCGGCGACCGCACCACAGCGCTGCGCAAGCTGGACCTGCCGGTAACCGTGATCCACGGCACCCGCGACACCCTGATCCGCCCCAGCGGCGGCCGCGCCACGGCCCGCGCCATTCCCGGCGCCCACCTGCACCTGATCGAGGGCATGGGCCACGACCTACCGAGCAAGCTCTGGCCGATCTTCGCCGACGACTTCGTCGCCACTGCTGCCAAGGCCAGCGCGCAGCTCCGCGCTCACCAGCCTGCCTGAGATTCTCGTCCTACTGGGTGCCCAAGTGCGCTTGCGGTACTAGTTCAGGCATGCATGCTGCCATGACAACTTGCGGGTCGAGCGTTCCTTAACGTCACACAAACAATTCAAAGCATCCATCAATATATGACTACTCAAAATCGACTTTGAAAAGGAGAGATTTTGAGTCAGGAGTGGATCGAACGCACACGAAGCAAGGGAACTCAGCGCCGGAGAAGCTGGAAAACACGGTTTGGTCGACGCGCCTTGATACCGGCTCTCGGGTGCTTGTCGCTTCTGGGCCTGACCGCGGCCTCGGCCGGGGCGACGACTCAGACCTTTACCTACACCGGCTCTGAGCAAACTTTTACGGTTCCGGCTGGAGTGTCGACCGTTCACGTTCTCGCCATTGGTGGTTACGGTGGCAAATCTGGTGCTCAGGGTGGCTCACCCGCGGAAGTGCAGGGTGACCTCACGATCAAACCTGGGCAGATTCTCTATGTTGAGGTTGGTGGCCAAGGCGGTAGTGGCGGCGAAGGACTGCACCCCGGTGGCTTCAACGGGGGAGGCGAAGGGGCTGCCGGTGGCGGTGGCGCCTCGGACGTTCGAACCAATTCTCGTTCAGAAGGACTCTCTCCAGACACCAGGCTCATCGTCGCCGCCGGCGGCGGCGGCGCCGGCACATTCGGCATCGAAGGGGCCGGAGCTGGCGGTAACGCCGAAGAAGCCGGCGGCAGTATCCCGAACAACGAAGGCGGCGGCGCCGGGACCGCCAGCAGTGGTGGCTCTGGCGGTTCTGGCGGCTGCACGCCAGGATTCACCGGCGAACTCGGCCTCGGAGGAGCCGGCGGTAACTGTGAAAGCAGCAACATCGGCGGAGGCGGAGGCGGCGGTGGCTACTACGGCGGCGGCGGAGGTGGGGCGGGCGCCTCGTTTGGCGGCGGCGGAGGCGGCGGCGGTTCGTCGCTGGTGCCGGCTGGGGGTAAAAGCACGCTCGCCTCGTCTCAATCAGAAGTTCAGATCACCTACTCGTCGGTTGCCACAAAACCCGAAGTTGGGCGCTGTGTCGCCACGACGGGCGGCGTTTACCAGAACTCGGCTTGCACGACCAAAGCCACGGGAAGCGGTAAATACGAATGGCAGCCGTGGCCCTTTACGAAAGCTGGTTTTGCGCTGACGAACGGAACCGCGACATTTAAAACCGCCGTCAGCAAAACCACGATCAGCTGCGCCGAAAACGACGTTGCCGGTGAATACACGGGCTTGCAGACCGCGACGCTCGCCATCACCTTCAACGAATGCAACGTGCTCGGGCCATTCGGCGGTCAGTGCACAGGCGAAAAAGCGAAACCAGGCGAAATCATCTCGAATCCGCTCGAAGCGGAATTCGGCGTGATCGACGGATCTACCTCACCGCCTTCCGTCGGTTGGTGGATTCACCCGGCGTCGGGCGAAGAATTTCTTTCGTTCCAGTGCGGGGGTACCAGCGCCTCTGTCACCGGGTCGGTAATAGCAACAGCAACCCCGGTGAACAAAATGTCCGGGTCCTTCAAATTGAATTTCTCCGGCAGCGGCGGGGTTCAGAAACCCGAAAGCTTCGAAGGCGGAGAAAAACGGTTCCTGACGCTCGAAACGGCGCTGGCGACAGAGCAGGCCGGCTTGACGATGGCGGATTCGATCGCCAATGAAAGATTGCTCGAGATCAGGGCTACGAGCTGATCTCGAGGGGTCGGTGGGCGCATGAAGTTGAGCGCCCGCCGGCTCCCAACTCCGATGCGGCTGAGAGGAGTCGAACCTCCACGGGCTCTCGCCCACACGGACCTGAACCGTGCGCGTCTACCAGTTCCGCCACAGCCGCGGGAATGGGCAATCTATCGATTCCCAGCATCCAGGCCCCAGCACCCCGGCACGACGGCGCCCCCGGCCCTCTCGCTAGAATGCCCCTTCCTCGCCGCTATCGTCTAGGGGACTAGGACGCCGGATTCTCAGTCCGGAAACCGGGGTTCGAATCCCCGTAGCGGTACCTCGTTGGATCGGCTCTAGAAAGCCAAAAACCCCCGGTTTTGCCGGGGTTTTTCTAGTTCTTTGGGGCAACGGTTCGGCAACAGGGTGTTTACCGCCGCTGTATCTGGGAGCAGGCCTAGGGCGAGCGTTTCCCATACTGAAGCGGTTCGCTGTTGCAACGCGGCAACAGCGATGAAGGTTTCGAGGTAACGGCTGAGGGCGGCTGTTGTGTTGCTCACCGGCGCCGCGAGTGGCGGCGGGGGAGGACTGTGATCGCGAAGGTGGCGGAGGCTTCGTGGATCAGGTCGACCGGGATGGCTGTGGTCTTCGCAGCGCTTCGCGGCGGTTTCTCCGAGCCGAAGAGAGCGATTGAGGTCAGCTGTCCGCGTGGGTCGTGGCGGGCCTTGTAACGGATGCCGTCATAGCCGGCCTCTTGGAACGCGAGTGCCCAGCCCTGGGTCAAGTTGTAATCGGTCGTCGAGTGGATCTCGGCGGTTAGGCCAATGAGTCCGAGGACGGTTGGGTCGGTCAGGTCAACGACCTCTGCGTTGGGTGGGCGCAGCCTGGATAGTCGCTGCGCGTCAACCAGCGGCTCGGGGATCACTCCGCCTGGCCGAAGTAGGCGCCCGAACTTCTCGACGAAGGCGCCGATCGGCTCCTCGGCGAGATAGCAAGTCCCCGACTCAGCGAGGTTAAACCTGCCATCGAGGCCGATATCGAAGAACCAGGGGGCAACATCAGCGGCATGGATTCGCCACAGAGCTTTCGTACCGAGCTTCGTGCTGGGGAGCTCAGGCAGATCGTCCGGAGGAGCGGGCAGGCCGCGCGGGCTCAACGCTTCAGGTCAGCCACGGTGCGGTGGGCCGAGAGAAGCAAGGGCTCGATGTCCGCGTCAGCGAAGGCATCAACCGGCGTCCGGTTGTCCAGCTCAGGCTGGGGGGTGGTGGCAAACGAGGCGAGCGTCCACGAGTCGAGCCCCGCATCGCCGAAGATCTCGTTGAGCTCCTTGATCGCCCTAAAGGGAGCGCTGTTGCCGGCATCGAACTGCCAACGCGGGTAGCGGATCAGGTCGGCGTCATCGCGCAGGGCGATCACCGAGCCACTGAGAACCCGCTTGCGCAGCGCCTCCCGACTGATCCCCCCGAGCAAGCCCCGAGCCTCAGCGCTGGTCAGAAGCTCCCCAAGCGCCCGCTCCCAAGCCCCCCCGGCAAGCACGACCATCGCCGCCCGTCGGCCAAGAACCTCGGCATCATCAGCCGAACTCGGCTGTCCCCCGATCTCAGTAAGCGTGCGCCGGAACTCTTCGACGGTGCGATCTAGAAGGGCTGGGTTGGCTGCCATGACTGTCAATAATAGCGTCAACCCCGTCAACTATCACTAATTGAGTCTGCTTGGCAGTCGCCGAACTTCTCGATCGTGCCGCGCTCAGATCAGCCTCGTAGTCCAGGCCTCAGTGAGAATCGACCACATCTAGGGGAATTACGTTCCGAGGCAAGTTCGGCTTCCCCGGCACTCAGCCGCGCGACTCTGACAGCTGATCGCCGCGCAGGTCTCGGGTACGACAAGCAAAGTGCCGTGCGCCAATACCCAGGGATCGCCAAGGGACGAGCGCGTCGCGCAAACCGAGAGCACGGCCTGCTCGTCGCTTGCCGTTCCGAAGAGCTGCTCAAGCGTCAGTAGTGGACTTGGGGAATCAGGGTTCTGATGGCGCTCAGCAGGAGAGTTGTCGAGAGGCATCGTGAGAAGAGTGAGTGGGGGCAGGGTCGGGTTTTTCGATGATCAGAGGGGGCGGTCAGCAAACGACGAAGCGGTCGTCGATTTGAGTTGTCGGCTAGGAGCAGGATATGCGGCTGACGGACGGGCAAATCGCTGCCGGCCCATAGAGAGGCCCAAGCATCATGGGACAAAGCGGGCAGGGGAGCCCTACCGACGAAAGCGCAGCTCCGCGAGGCGGGCGTTGTAGGAATCGGCGTCATTCAAGAGGGCCCGGACCCGGGCATCGTCGGCGTCCAACCCGCACTGCTCGAATATGTCCAGGGCCTGGCGCCGAAACCCCGCATATGGAGCATCGATCAGACGGTCTAGGACATTGACAGGGGGGAGTTGCGTTGGTCGGCGTTTCCGCCAACAGGTCAGCGCAGCCATCTGCACGCTGACCTCCGAGTCGATCAATGCGAGGCCGACCGACTCGTCGATCTTGATCTGTTCGGAGAACGCAGCGCAGCGCCAAGCGCAGGCTCGCATCTCGCCTCGCGGGTCGGTACGGGCTCGAACGACATCGTCGTCCGGGTGATCGCCCAGCGGCTTGACCCCGACGAGCTAACCGTTGGCGAGTGCGGCTCGGGCGAGCCCGCAACCGTCTCTCCGCACGAGACCCTTGGCGTCGCGGCGCAACGGATGGACGAACACCGGGTGCGGCGGCTTCCGGTAACCCATGCGGGCCGCCTGGTCGGGATCCTCAGCCACTCCGACCTGGCAGCGCACGGCGCGGATCGGCGGGCCGGCTGGCTGCTCGAGCGATTGGCCCAACGGGGCGGCGACCGTCGCTCCGCTCGCTGGCTGCTGGATCGTCCCTACGTGGAGGACAAGTTGACGACCATCTCGGCGCCACGCCTTCGGGGTGGCTCCTGACATTGCCCTCTTGGATTCGTTTGCGTATTGGTTAGCCATCGATGACTCGGGAGGAAAGTTCACATGAAGAAGATCACCGTTCTCGCGACGCTTGGGCTGCTGGTGCTGGTCGTCTCTGCCCAGGCAGCGCCGAAGTACACGCCGGCACCGCCATCTAAACCGAAACCTGAGCCGGTCAAGCCGCATCGTTGCCTGCCCCACAACGCCGGCTACAACGCCTCCGGCGTTTTGGTCAGCGCGTCGCTGACCGCCGAAGGACACCACCACTACAGCGGCACGCTTGTGGTCAAACTCGCCAAAGCGAATCACCACGCCCCGACCGGCGATCAGACCTTCACGCTGGCGGCCGCCAAGGTGATCTTCCACCACGGCGTCGCCCCGACTTCCCCGGCACCGGGCTCCAGGGTGAAGCTGCACGGCAAGATCACGGCGCTCGCCAAGCACTGCCCGGCCGAAGGATTCACGCCGACAATCACCGTCAAGAAGGTCGATATCAGCAAAGCGGGGCACAGCAAAAGCTGAATCGCGGGGTGGTGCTTTTTCGCGCGGCCGTCGCTCCCCGGGCGGCCGCGCTGACATGGGCCGCGGCCTGGTCCCCGGTATTCGCTGCGGGACCAGGGGACGCGTACTCATGGGGATGGCAGGCCTCGAGACGGCAGGCGGGCGGTTTGAGCGCTGATTTCGGCGAGCGCCTGCCTCTCTTGCGGAGGCGTCGCCAGCCTCTCGCCGACAGCGCCTCCGCCTGCTACGTTGAGCGCTCAATCCGAGCCGCCTTGCTCATTGCGAGGCGGACGGGGGACCCAGGCAGTTGGGGCGAGTGGGCCGGTGATCCGGCCCTAGCGGCATCGGCCGCGAGCCCGTCAGCTAACCCCGTAGGGAACCGACATAGGAGGCGCGAGATGAAGGCCAACGCCGGTGTGAATCGCTACCTACTCAGTCCCGCGACGACGATCCCGCAGCGGAGGGTCAGGTCGATCAAGGGGCGTAAATCCGATGCTGAGGAGGGAGTCATGGGGACGCGCCCGCGTCAACCTTGGGCCGCAACCCCCCTTGTACGGCGCTCTTTTGTGCCCCTGGTCGAATCGCCAGGGTCCGTGTACGCGACCGGCGTCGGGCTGGGAATTGGATGCGGTGCTCTGGTGGTGGTGCTCTTGCTCGGTGTGCTCAGCCTTTGAGTTTGGACGCCGATTGCCGGGCGGGGTCGGCCCGTTTACGCCTGAGGCCGTCCCGACGACCGGTACCCCGGACGCCACTAGCCTGACCTCATGAAGATCGAGCTTCTCTACTTCTACGGCTGCCCGAGCTACGAGGAGTTGCTCCCGCGGCTGCGGGAGCTGGTCGCTAAGGAGGGGCCCGGCGCCGAGGTCGAGCTGCGCCGCATCGAGACCGCAGACGCGATCGTCTCCACCCGCACCGAGACGGTGGCCGAGGGCCTGGCGGCGGGGCTGCGGCCGGCGACCCTGATCACTTTCTGCGACGGGCTGGCCATCTCGATGCGCCAGTTCCGCAGTCGTGAGGAGGCGTTGGAGGCCGCCTGACGACCGATGCCGCCCAGAGCATCGCGGGGAAGCTGAAGACGGCGCTCGAGCAGGAGGACGAGGAGCTCTTCGCCTCGCTGCTCGACCCGCGGTGCGCTGGGGCGGCGAGAGGGAGACGCCCGAGACCTGCCATGGCCGCGAGCAAGTCGTCGCGCGCTACCGGCGGCTTCGCGAGAGCGGCGTCGGCGTCGCAGTCGAGGAGACGATCTGCCGCGGGGACGCTGCGGTGCTCGCTCTCGCCCTGAGTCTGTCGCGGGCAGGACGCTCGGCAGAGCCGCCGCCGGTGGTCTATTAGGTGTTCAGGATCGCCAGCGGCCTTGTCGTCGACATCCGCGGCTTCCCAGAGCGTGCGGAGGCGCTTGCCTCGTCGACGCGTTAGACGCCGATAGGTGAGAGCGGTCGATCGCACAGCCCGCCTGGGTGCCGGGCAGCCCCTTGAGGCGCGCCTGCTCGCGCAGGCGGGCGTCGAGCGCTCAAACGGCTCGTTGAGGAGGCATCCGGACACCGCGCCTTTGTCTGTCAGAGCGGGATCCGATGTCTTAGTCCGACATCCTCCTTTTCTCAGTCCGGAAACCGGGGTTCGAATCCCCGTAGCGGTACCTCATGAAAGCCCCGCAACTGCGGGGTTTTTCTTTGGTCGGGCGGCCGAGCCGATCGTCTTTTGTCCCAAGTTTGTCCCGAGGCCGTGCTAAAAAAGCTGGGACAAAGTTTGGATCATCGCTCGCGGGGAGCTGGCCGAGCGAGACGCGCACGAGCTGCTTGCGATCCGCCTCAGCACTCCCGCTTACGTCATCGGGGAGCTGGGGGAGAGACCGAGTGATCCGCGCATGGCTCGGGCCTGGGAACGCGGCGTCACCGCCATCCAGGGCTACCGCCGCGAGCGGGGGATCACCGCACTGAGAGGGCACTTGGCGAGCGGTCGACGGCCGGCATCGACCGTGCCGCCCAAGAGACAGCACAGCGAAGGGTTCAAGAGGCCCAGCGCCGTCTTGGCCTTCAGCAGCAGCTAGAGCGCATGCGCGGTGGAGAGAGACGGCGGCATTGGGCTTTGAGCGCCGACCCGCTCAATTGAAGCGCCGCGCTCGCAGCCGTCAACCCCTTCGGGGTCGGCCGCTGCGCGCCCTTGACTGCCGCTCTCGCGGCGCTGGTTTGGCGGGTGGGTCGGGGGCCGGCAGGAGAAAGAGCCTTCAGCACGCGAGCCGGGATCAATGCCGTTCTTGTGAACTTTCCTATTGTTAGCGGCGCTCTTAGCAATGACGATCCCCCGCGTGGGCGACCTTGGCAGGAACCTAAGTGCTGCCCGCAAAAAGTTGGGCCTGACCCAAGAGGAGGTCGGCCATCGCAGCGGCGTGCATCCGACCGAGGTGTCGCGCATCGAGGCGGGCAAGCGCGATCCGCGTGTCTCGACCCTGGAACGACTGGCGGAGGCGGTCGAGGTCCCCCCTAGCGAGTTGCTGCGGTAAGAGCTTTGCTGAAGTAGTAGGTCCGTTTCCACACGCTGCCGACACGCTCTTTCTCTAGAAGTTCGAGAATGCCCAGTTCGGCAAGGCTTCTGACGTGGTACGAGAGCGTCGGCAGGGAGATTCCATCCTCAAGAACGTTCTCTAGTTCGGCTGGCGACATTGGCTTTTCGATCCACCGCAGGGCTTCGATTACATGAAGCTTTGACGGGTGGAGGGGGAGAGCCGAAAGACAAGCGCTCCCCAATCCAGTTCCTGGCCTTCGTTGTCCCTTGTAGGGGTGAGTTCTTTTCGCATGGACGTGGACACGCCCCGGACGAGTTGGTGTGGCCAGGCCCGTCCGGGGCGTGGGGTCGGGACGCTGCCCCCGGTAGTTGCTGACGACCGGCGGTGCGAACCAGTTGAGACCAGCGGAAAGTTTTCAGATCAAACAGCGCGAGTCCATCCTCTTTTTTTGAGCGTGATTTGGCGAACGCTCAATCTTCTGTTGGCGCGCCGTAGCCGTTTGTCGGCTGCCCCTGTCGGCTGCGCTCAAAGCCCGTCAGCGAAATGATCGTGGTGGTTCCAGGCTCGCCTGACTCGGCAAGTCGGTTCGCGGCCCGAGCCTTGATGTCAAGCAGGCGCTCGAATGAGGCCGCCAGCTCGTCGGCAACTTCCCGCTTCCCCTCTAAGTCGAGATTCGCGGCATCCCAGGCAAGCCAAACATCGTCATCGGTCTCCAGCTTCTCGGCCTGAAAGGAGCCAAGAAGCTCAGACATGATGGCCTGGACAATGACCCCGATGATCTCGCGTCGGGTATCGGTCGGCATGGCGAGGTATTCCTCATCGCTGATGTACGGAAGCTTGATGGCCCTGTAGAAGTGCTCGGTAGCTCCTCGAACCTGGGCTGTGCCCACGGACTCGATGCAGCCGCTCTCGAACAGTTCTTTCATGTGGTGGCTAACCACGCTGAGACCCTCGTGGAGCATCGCGGAGACTTCGTTTGGGCTGTGCTTGCCTTCGGCTAGGATGGCGAGTGCCTCGATCCTGATTCGGTGCCCTACCGCATAAGCGACGGCCTCGCCAATGGGCCTCTTGCGGTCTTTCGCCGGCTTTCTCCTCGCCAAAGTTTTAGCCACACTCGCCTCCTCCGGTCAGCCTTAGCTGGGTATTCAGAACGCGGTGGAGCATAGGGACTTTCACAGGAAACGCCTCGCGTTGCTCGGCCCGTTCCTATTGTTCTGAGAATTCCTAGCATCTTTCTCCCGACCGGCAGCTAGCCGGGCTGACGACACGGGAGGGAGGTGAGCGGAATGAAGATTTCGCTGGTGAGTCCAGTGATACCGAGCATGCAAGTCCTGAAGCACCGCTAGGCGATTGCACTGCAGGCCGGTCCTGTGGGCTAGTGGGAGCAGGGCCGGCCTGTACTGACGTTGTGGCGTGCCTTCGCTGACGGAAACGCGTTGCCTGCTGTAAAGTGACTAAACGGTGACTGGCAAACGGAATCTGAGTGAGAGCGCAAAAGAGGCGATGCTTGCGCGCCTTGCAACGGCGGGGGCATCTGTTGCGAAAAGCGAATCGCTGCTGTTTAGGGCGAAGCTGGACCGTGACCGCGAGATCAAGCAGGCCAGCGAAATCGGAGTGAGTCGACGTGACGTAGCCCGCGCTGTTGGGCTAACTGCCGCTGGCATCCAGCAGATCCTGCGGCGAGTCTAAGTTCGTGGAGAGCCGTGAAAGGGGTGCTTGCGATCAGTGCTCCAGCGAGGTCCGTAAGAACCAAGCGGCTCTGATCTGATGAGTAAAGTGGCGGAGCTGCCAAGGTTGAGGCGGTTCAAATTTGAGCGCGACGGAACCGAACGCCTGACCCACCACCTCTTTCGGTTCCCGGCTAAGTTTCATCCACCGGTTGTGCGGCAACTAATCCGGGACTACACCGAAGAGGGCGATTGCATTCTTGATCCTTTCTGCGGCAGCGGAACGCTCATGGTCGAGGCATCGGTACTCGGACGCGATTCAATTGGTGTCGATGTTGATCCGCTGAGTGTTTTCGTTAGCAAGGTCAAGATTCAAGTATTGCGGGAGAGAAGCCTGAACATTGCCGCGGGGGAATTGGATAAGTCGTTGACCAAGCTTCAGCGATCGGCAGCGGAACTTGAGATCTTGGCCGAGAGCGATCTGGATGACGAGGAATATGAGGCGCAGCTAGCCGGAGCATGGGTTCCCGAGATCCCAAGGCTGACTCATTGGTTCTACCGGTACGCAATTGTGGACTTGGCTCACCTGCTGGAGGCGATCAACGAGTTGGAGGTGCCGGAAACGCAGCGGCGCTTCCTACGTCTCGTCTTTGCCGCGACGATCCGTTCCGCTTCGCGTGCTGATCCGGTTCCGGTTTCTGGCTTGGAGGTAACGAAATTGATGCTCGAAAAGGAGGCCGTCGGCCGCCGGGTTGACGTGATCGCTCTTTTTCGTCGACGTCTGCGGCGGGCCATTGAAGACATGGGCAAATATCACACGGCCCGTGACCTCAAAGTAGAGGCAAGGGCATATGTCGGCGACGTCGCGAAACTGGCGCGTAATATCGCACCCTCAGCCGATGCAGTGATCACCTCACCTCCCTATCATGGGGCGGTCGACTATTACCGACGCCACCAGCTAGAGATGTTTTGGCTTGGGATGACCAAGAACCATGACGAGAGACTAGTCCTATTGGAGCGCTATCTGGGGCGTCCAAAGGTACCCCAGCGTCACCTTTATCTCCAAGACTCCAAAGTTGAGCTTGCTAAGGCACGCACGGTTGAAGAGAAGATGCGCGTGCTCTCGGTCGAGCGTGCGAATGCTTTCAAGCACTACGCGGTTGGCATGTCACGTGCGATCACAAATGTTGCACGGCGCACCAAGACGGGCGCTTACTTTGTACTGGTTGTTGGGCATAGCAGCTGGAACGGTGACTCAATTGACACTTCGTCACTCATGGAGGAGCTCGCTGGCCCCTACTTCGAGCTCAGCGAGCGATACTGGTACCCGATCAAGAATCGCTATATGTCCTATGAGCGAAGGAATGGCGCCAACATCGACCGTGAGTACGTGCTCGTCCTACGGCGTACGAAGGCAGCGACCTAGGCTTTATGCATGGTGCCGTCGCGGCGCGGCTTTCCTGGGGTGCCAAGCAGGCTGGAGACGCGGGTCTCAAGCTGATCAACAGAGGTGTTCAGAATCAACGCCTCGCCGCTCACGATCAAGGCACCCTGGCTAGCACCAGCCAGCTCGGTAATTGCCTGACGGAGTTGCTCGCCAGTGACTTCGCTGAGGGCGGGATCGCGGGCGGCGACCGGCAGGATCATGTCGAAGGTCCGACGTTGATCGGACAGTACCCCGTCAAGCTCATGAAAGGCGGCGATGATCGCCGCGTAGAGGTCTCTTCGTGACCAGGCAGGATCGCTCAGGAGATCTTTGATCGCGGCCGTGACTTCGTCGGGGGCGAACTTATTGAGGACGATGGCGAGGATCTGGCGAGCGCCAATATGCCGGCTTTCTGCTGCCTCGACTACTTCGGCCAGTTGCTCCACGGTCCAGCATGAGACCTTTTGTTTTTGGGCCCTCTTGGAGGCTTGAGAGCGATCCCCCTTGCTTCCACCTGGGTATCCAGGTGCGACAAGCATGCAGCCCTTCGCGTCGTAGTCGTCATAGTGCTGGGATAGGGCGTCAAAGCCGATGTGCGGAAGCGAAGGGATTTCCTTAGAGGACTTTGCCTCCAGGGTGATGGTGGTCTCTGTGTCCGGATAATCGAGAAAGCGTGCGACGCCATCAGGCTTTTCAGAGTCCTTGAGGTGCTTGGCAACGAACCCAAGCGCGCGGCAGGCAGTTACTTGGGCTATCTCCAGATCGTCGGCGTCGGAGACTGCGTCGCGCAGTTGTTGTGCGATCAGACTGAGTGAGTAGACGCGATCGAGGGCGAGACTACGCAGGAGCTGGTCGCGGCGCTCGAGAATCTCGCCGACATGGTTTGCCGACACCCCCTCCTCGCGGAGGTAGATCTCAAGCAGCGCCTCAGCGGTAACGACGTCCTCAAGCAGGGCGCTATCTCCTTCATCATGTGCACGAGCAAACTCGTGTTCCTCGTTGATTTCAAACAGTCTTTGTGCTGGATCGAAGCGAACAAGTCGACCGCTGCCTCCGAGTTGGGTGCGCTCATAGCTGTAGACACCTTCGCGGCGTTCTGCGTATAGGTCGTCCAGGAGCGACGGGAGTTCTTCCTCGGAGGGCGTCTTGAGGTAGAACCAAGTCGAATCGGCATCTGCCCCTTGATTGGGGTCGCCGCCGCCGCCGCTAAGCACATCAGCCGTCGGGTGCTCGACGAATGCTGGGTTGACGTAGTTGCGATCAACTTCGTGCTTTTTCTTCTCCGATTCTTCCCGTTTTTTTAGCGCGTCATTATAGCGTCCCCGTGCTTGGTTAAAGAGCTCGGCGAGCAGTCGCTCAAAGCTCTCGCGAAGCTTTGAGGTTGTCTCGACACCTTCGCGGGGCGCGGTCAGACCTTGATCGAGATCATCAGCACTAATGTCAGCGTGGAATCGGTTGAAGTACTTATGGGAGACGGGGTTGAGGCCAAAGAGCGGGTCTTCCAGGCTGACCAGGCGCCCCCGTACGCGGACGAAGAAGCCGTGACTCCTCTGTAGGTCGGAACTCTTACCGTCCATCAGGGTGCGGTCGGTGATCGACACTTCGCCACTTACCCCGGAAGGGAAAAGCTCGGAAGTGAGGGTTTTCCCTTTCACTTTCCAGGTTTCCCCTGTCTGCTCGGAGAGGTTCTTCCTGCGATTTTTGTCGAGTTGGTGAACGCCGAAGCTGACAACTTTGTCGAGTTTCGACATCGAACTCTCGACCTGTTTCTGGCCGAGGTAAAGCTTGAAGTCGCTGCCAAGCGGCATCGCCGTTGAAAGCACCCAACGCAGCACACCTCGGTTCATCTGCTCGGCGCGTTCCTTGAAGTCCTCAAGCAGAACGATCGTCCCTGATTTTTTGCCGGCAAATGGTTTGGCAGGTGCCCCGGCGGCTTTCAGCGCCTTGGCGACGCCAGCCGTTCCGCTGAGCTCGGTTGCGCTCAGCTTCGAAACTTGTAGTTCGACGGGCGCTGCGGCAGCGCCAGTCGGATCGGGCTGGAAGGCATCAAAGTCGAGACTGGTGGTGAGAATGTCGCCGTTTTCTACACGGGTTATGTAGGTAATTCTCCGGGCGATCGAGTAGGTAGCAAGCTTGCCGATCCCGAACTTTCCAATCTGCTTGCGTTTCCGCGCCTTCTCGATCTGTTCATCGCGCTTGTGTGAGTGGCCGATGTGCCAAAGGTCCTTGAGGCCGGCTTCGTCCATGCCGACTCCATCGTCATAGACGACAATTGGCTCGCTAGAGTTGGGCTTCAGTTCGTCGGGAATCGAAAGCCGACAGAGCGCCGCGTCAGCGTCAAAGCAGTTGACGACCAACTCCTCCACTGCCTTCATCGGCGACTGGTAGAGCTGCTCCGAGAGGAGAGTGACCAACTCATGGGAAAGCGAAACCTTGAGCGGCTCCGCCGGTTTTCCGGCAGAGAGGAGCTGTTGTCCGATCAGTTCGGGTGACATTTGAGTGCCGTTGTTAGCCGAGAACTCGCGAGGACCGTGATGGAACCTTCGCTGTGAACCTTGATTATCCGGAGATTGGCCCTCGGATGCTTGCAAGTGGCCCCGGAGGGCCGATGACGGGCGTCAAATCCTCGGTATTGCCCTAGTGCAACGCCAACAATCAGCGCGGGTTGGGCGGGGTCGGGACACCAAGTTGGCGGCAGATAGCACGGACGAGCCCCGGTCCGATTTCCTTATGCCGTGGAACAGCGGAAGCTTGGTCGTGCTGGCCGCGCCACTTTGCGTGCTTCGATCCACCGACCTCCCTGCAGCCGTGCGCTTGTAGATGGCGTTCGAGATCGCGGCGCTTCACGCCGCAGCGGTAAACCGCAGATGCTCGCGATCGGTGTCGGCCGTCTCGCCGGCAAGCTCCTCGTCGGGAGTGAGCACCGTGCTTAGCGCATCTAGGACGTTCTCGCGGGCCTCCTCGCGGGTGCGGCCCTGACTCAGGGCGCCAGGCACCTCAAGAACGCGCGCGACGATCCAGCCGTCCTCGTCGGGGCTGTCGAAGGAAATCGTGAAGTCAACCGATGCAGCCATGCCAGAACGGTAGCGCGTGCAACGGTCCAGGCGGCAACTTTGTCCCCAAATTTGTCCCCGACTCCACCGATCTAGGCCGAACTCAGCCGAACTCCCTGGACTCAGCAGGCACGAATCGACCGCGAACGGCTTGCTAGAGGCAATTCTCAGTTAGCAGGGCTGCGATTCCGGATACCAGGGCTGAAGGGTCACGCGAACATGTGCTCCAGGTGGGTCTGGGCGATCGAGTCGCCGGCTTGGCAAGGGGCGAAAGTCAAGGGCTGGGGCTAAGGTACAGCGCAGTCTGTAGTTCCAGGGCGGGGATTTCTTCGCTGTGGGATTCCTCGGTAACGCGGTAGGCCAGTCGCGCCCCGGCGGGGAATTTGACTCCCACCCCGCCGGTCGTAAATCGGTTGTATGCAAGTCGCGTTACGTCGACTTCCCAATGGTGAAACGGTTCTTCTTCCTCGAAGTTGTGAAGGCTTATATGGACCTTCGCCGCATCTTCTGGGCTGGGGCCAGTCCACGAGAAGGCGACAAACCCATCTGCGTATAGCGGATCGAAGTCTGGAAGCAGCATCTCGGCATCTTTGAGCGAGTGGCTTGGTTTTCCCATGCCACTAACTGGGATCCACCATTCTTGGTCGCTGGTCGTCGCGGGAATATCGGTGTGGGCGATGAGCGGGCCACCAAATGAGCCAGCAGAGAGCGTTCCGAGATGCTTCGCTTCAGTAGCGAGATTGGCTTCGTTCGCCCGATTTGCTTGGTCCGCATGGGCTGCGTTCTGAGCGTCCGCGGCGGCGCTGGCTTTTGGCACGGTCCCAAGGGTTGCGACATCGACCTTTGCGCCGGTGACTGCCTGGTCGGCCAGCTTGGAGGTTGAGATTGAGCTGTCAGCAATCTTGGCATTGGTGATCGCGCCATTTCGCGTCTTCGCCGTTGAGACTGCTCCGTTCTTGAGCTGCGCCGTGCCGACGCTCTCCTTCGGCAGGTGAACAGCAGCGTAAGAAACCCCACCGAGCGCAACGAAGAGCGCTGCCGTTGCCACGACGTTGCTGTAGTTGAGTCTCCAGCGAGGTAGCTTCATGTTTCTCCTGTCATGTTGTGCGATGTGAAGCCGCTTAAAAAAGTTCGCCGCCCGAGGTCCGATACAGAAGCTGCCCGGATGCACTGAAGAGAGAGGCTGAGGTCACGAAGCCGGTCGGCGGGTAGTACTGGACGAAGTAGCGGACGTTTCTTAGCCAGACGATTTTGCGTCGCAGCGGCGCCGGAGCCGCTCGGGGTTTGAAGGAGAGCCGCTTGCCGTTGCTCAGCGTGGCCGTGACTTTCGCGACATCGCCGGCCACCAGTCCACTGAGGATTCTCCAGGCGCCGTCTTCTTGCAGGTTGTCTGATGCCCCGATCGTGTAGGAGCTTGAGAGATGGCCCCCTGCGGGGATACCGGTGCTCGAACCCCAGTTGACGGCTCCCGGGAGGCTGAACTCCATGCCGAAGAGCCATTCGCGACAACTCCCGTTGTTGCCGATCTCTCCTTCAACGGTCCACGTTTCTCCCTCGGGACTTGACCCGCTGGCAATGGGCACTCGATGTCGGGTGATGCACGCGGCGCCTGCCGAAGGAATAGAGGCGAAGAAGAAAGCGGCGAACGCTGCCGCAAGGCAGGCGATGGATGTCGAGCTTCGGGTACGAGTCGTTCTCATTGCTCGGGGAATCTATAGGGTGCACGCGATGGTGGTGTCTCGGCAGCCGGTCAACAGGCGGAAGCTTGGCTCTCGACAAGCGCTGCCTTTCGCTTGCCTTCTACTTGCTTGCGCTTTGGTTCCGGCCGGCGCCAGCGGCAGCGAAACGGCCTTGCGCCCGCAGGAAAAGGAGGCTCACGCCTTTACCGATGGCCACCTTCGTCCCGGCCACCTCGAGACCATTCGAGTCAAGGGATTCCCCGGGAGTGGACGAACCGAAGTGGCATTCTTTCCAACGGCTATCTGTGGCAGCGAATGCGCGGCCGCCAGCAGGCGGGGTGGCAGGACGGGCGACAGTGGTGCTGGCAAGTTCGTGGTGCGGATGCCGGGTGCATTCGTTGCACGGGGCGGCAAACACGTCTACTTCCGCGACGGGGAACGAATCGAACTCCAAGTCCTCTGGTACGGGCCGCAAGAAGCCTTCGACGTTGCCTCAGCTCGTCCGGAGCCCGTCATCGTGCGCACCCACCGGTCCAGGCATGGTTGAGTCGCGATTGAGTCGGAAGCTGTCGGCATGCCTGCTGCTCGGCTGCGGAATCCTGCTCGCACTGGCTGCGGGTCCCGCGAGTGCCTCGCCGAGCCCGGTAGCCGCGATGCCAGCAACGGCGTTCGCCGCTCAGGGGCCCCTGGTGCCGCCCTCGTTCCAGCTGCAAGGCACCAATGGCTACACGGTCGTTGTCCTCGCCGGCCAGCCCTGGTCTGGCCGGCCCGGCGCTGTTCAGATCGTCGCTCGAAAGGGCAACATGGGCGTCAGCTACTCGGCTCCCGCCACCGTGACGGAAACTTCGATCTCGGCCGATCTCGGCGCGCTGGGCGCGATCTCCGTGAGCTTCCATCCCAGTGGCCAGTCCACCGCCAGCAAATGTGCGGGGCGAAAGATCGAAGTCGCGGGGGGCACCTACGAAGGCACGATTGCCTTCCACGGGGAGGAGGGCTACACGGAAGTCGAGGCGACATCTGTTCCCGCCGACATCAGGCCCTTCCTTGCCGCAGCGTGCAATTTCACCACGGTGACAGGGGGCGGTCCAAACTCGCGCGGCGCTGAACTCTTCGTTCGAAACCCTGGGCTTGGCCCACGATTCAGCGTCGCCAAGTCAGGACCAGCGGCCCCAGCACATTTCTCCGTCGAAGTCCCCGAATACGACGCCGGCATCTCGATCCATCGATTCGCGAGCTTCTCGATGCCGGCTGGCAGCTTCGGCTATAGCCCGAATCTGCAGACCGCGACGGTCCACCCGCAAGCTCCTTTTTCGGGCACCGCCCATTTCGATCGCCGCAAGAGGGCAAACCGGTGCTGGAGTGGGGACCTGACCATCGACATGCCGGGCTTGTCAAACGCGGCGCTTACGGGGCGCCAGCTTCGGGCCGGGCTCGTTCATGCCTACTAGATGACTGACGGCACCTTCTTGCGGGATGGCGCTCCGTATCCGAGTCCGGAAACAAGAATCGTTCGCCAACTCGCCGTAAGGATGCCGAAGAGCTTCGAAACGGCTCGAAAATCTTTGTCCCCAAATTTGTCCCCGACTCCACCGATCTAGGTCAAACTCAGCCGAACTCCCTGGACTCAGCAGGCACGAATCGACCGCAAACGGCTTGCTAGAGGGCTTTCTCAGTTATTTGTGCTCGAAATCCGGATACCGCTTTACCCCGCCTCCTGAGCACCGCTAGATCCAATGCTCGTTGGTTGAGTCCGCCGCTCGGAACCGCAAACTCTCTGGCATTCTTGATGGATGGACTTGCGAGAGGAGCGTTACTTGTTCGAGTTGCCCTACGACGCTCGTCTTGGTCCGAACTTCATCAACCACGGCAAGGATATTGCGCATGCGCCGCGAGAGTCGGATTGGACCGACTTCGATTTGCAGGCTTGGCTTCGACTTGACACCCCGCCGGTCGAAGGCACGATGTGCAGCACAACGCTGAGCTTTTCCTCCGCGTCCCGCCCGACCGATCCGATGTATTTTGTTCAGCGCGCATTTCCACGATTCTTCGCGATCAACCGGGCTCACCACATATCTCCCTCGCGGCGCTGGCTCTACAGCCGACCAGCGCTTTGGCTCAAGGACCGTCTGCGGGGCTCTGGCCCGAACGTGCGCCGAACGGTGGTCGAAGCTGTTCGAATTGCCGAACGTCCGGACACGATGACCAACGAGTGGAAGTTTGAGCAGCTCCGAGTTGCACTTGAGCGACTTAACGCGTTCCTGCTTGCCGTCGCTACGGTCCACGGAGATCCCGAGCTTGCGCCCGTCTCCATTCAGGACTTGCCGCCAATCGTTTACGGAATGGGATGGGATTTGCCTCATAGCGTGCGAAAGCCTGACGAAATTGACTTTGTGACGTACATCGTCAACGACCGTATTCCTGACCGCCCCAGGAAGCCGCTGACTCGGGCAGAGGCTGATCTGGCGATGTGGCTAACCGTCGAACGCGACCATCCATTGGTGGCGCCTAGCCATATGTTTCTCAGTGCGCAGCACGCGCAGTACCGGGGTCGGCTTACGCATGCAATTCTCGACGCTGGCACTGGAGTCGAGATAATGGTCGCGGCCGCCGTGCGATTGGTTGCGCCGGAATTTGGCTACAGCGCCGAAAAAGTCAGCAAAGTGATGCAAGCTGGTTTTCGCAACATCGTGGAGGATCACTTCGCCAAACTACTCGGCTATTCCCAAGATCCAGAAAATGCCTCCGATGCTCTTGGCGTATGGTGGCAGGAGGGATATCGGATTCGCAATGCAGTGGTCCATGAAGGGCGGCGGGCCTCCGAAGACGAAGCCGACGAAGCAATTGGAAGTGCTCTACAGCTCCAGCGAGACTTCACCGAGAGATTGAAAAATCTGGGACTCAGTAGCAAGCTGCCGCAAGTGCCAATCAACGTCAAGGAAGAGGCGGATAGGGCGAGGGATGCGGCGGGAGCGCTAGATAAGTAGCTAGCCCGCCTGCCTTGGGGAGCTACTACTACCGTGGATTCGGTGGTGCGGGAACGCCAAGCTGCCGACAGATGGCTCGGACAAGCCCTGGTCCGACCTGGTTATGTCTAGGGAGAGCCGAAGCCTGCTCCTTCGGGCCACGCCACTTCGCGTGCTTTGAGCCACCTACTTCGCGGCAACCATGGGCAAGGAGATGCCGTTCGAGATCGCGCCGCTTCACGCGGCGGCGGTAAACCGCAGATGCTCGCGATCAGCCTCGGGCGTTTCGCCAGCGAGATCATCATCGGGAGTAAGCACGGTGCGCAGCGCGTCGAGAGCGTTTTCCCGCGCTTCCTCGCGGGTGCGCCCTTGGCTCATTGCGCCCGGGACCTCAAGAACCCGCGCAACAATCCAGCCCTCCTCGTCGGGGGTGTCAAAGGAGATCGTGAAGTCGACGGATGCAGCCATGCGAGAACGGTAGCGCGTCAGTGCAGTCAAGACAAAATTTTGCCCGTGGCCGCCCGGTTTGCACATCAAAGTCTTCGGTACGAGCCGTTCTCAATGCTCGGGAAACCTATAGGATGCAGCCCGATGGGGGGCCTCGACGGGCGATCGATAGGGCAAGGTTGGCAGAGTGCCGAAGGCATGATGCGTAGGGCTTGGGGGCTGATCGTCGCGATGCTTGTGCTCGCGCTCGCAGTCCCGAGTGTCGTTAACGCCGCTTCCTTCACCGTCAACAGCACGGCCGACGAAGGAGATCTCTCCCCGGGGACGGCGGGCTGCCTCACCGCTGCGGGGAAATGCACTTTGCGCGCTGCGATCGAAGAATCAAACTTGGCGAGTGTCTTCGTCAACGAAATCGGTTTCGACGGCGCCGTGTTCTCCGGCCAGGCTGACGGAACGATCGACCTTGGCAGCGGGCTTCCGCCGATTACCGAGCCTGTCCGCATCGAAGGCGGTCGCTGCCAAACCGAATCTGGAGTCGGCGGACCCTGCGCGACGATAAACGGAACCAACTCCTCAGTCGCGCTGGCTGTCGCAAGCGATGGAGTGGCCATCGAAAATCTTCGTATCTTCAATGCGGCGATCGGCATCGAAATCGCCGCCAGTGAAGAATTCGAACTCCTCGGGAACTGGTTCGGAGGTGGGCCTCCCGGCGGGCCGCTGGGAGGAGGCGACGCGACGGGCATCCTGGTTGGGCCAGGATCGGGGGAAGGCGTCGTGGGCGGAAAGGGGTCCATGGACGGGAACCTCTTTGTGAGCGGCGGTACCGGACTGCAAATCCATGGGGCGAGCCATGTAAAGGTGCTGGGAAATCGGTTCGGCTTCGAACCCGACGGGACCGCTGCGGAGCAGCCCTATGGCGACGACATTCAAGTCACCTCTGCCCCGGAAGACGGCTACGAAGCCGTCGGGAACGAAATTGGCACGACGCTGAGCGAAGCCGCGTTTGCGACGCCGGCATGCGACGGAGGCTGCAACCTGATGGCGGGCGCCGGATACACGCTGATTCTCTTCTCCCTCGGTGGCATATACGGGCAGGACGGCCCCCCGGTCGACACGAGGATCTCTGGCAACCAGATCGGATTGGACGTTGCGGGGACCGCAGTCGTTCCCACCGGCGGGGACATAGCAACCGGGTCGTCTTCGGGCACGATCGTTGGCGGGCCCGAGCCGGCAGACGGCAACCGCCTCAATGGCGTTGGAGATGCGATCCGCGGGGGTGGGAGGGAACTGATGATCGCCAACAACTTGATCGGGGTCGACTCCACGGGCAGCAAAATCCTCGCCCCTGCGCACGGCGGCATCTCTGTCACCTCCGACTTCGACGACCCCGCGCTCGAAGCATCGATCGTCGAAAACGAGGTCGTGGTCAATGGCGGACTGGGAATCTCGAACAGCGGCCTCGGCGCGACGATCGCAGGCAACGAGGTCGTCGGAGCGGGTATCGGCATTTATACCCAAGAAGATCAGGGCCTACAGGGAAACCTGATCGAAGCCAACAGCGTTGCCGGGTCCTCCGAAGAGGGGATATACCTCGAAGACAGCGACAATGAAGTTCTCGGCAACGAAGTCTTCGCCTCCGGGAACGCGGACATCGCCGTCGCGGGTCAGCAGCCAGCTGGGGCGACCGGCAATGTGATCGGCGGCAACTCGGAAGCCTCCGAAAACGAACTGTCGCTGAGCGGCGGACCGGCAATCACGATTTTCGCCCGCGAAGGAACCGAGAACGAAGTCGCTCGTAACTACGGATTTGAAAACGAAGGCCCATTCATCCGCCTGAGTCCGATCGACTGGTCGGAAACCGTTGGGCCGAACGGCGGTATAGAACCACCGGAATTCTTGAGCGCAACGGCCACCGGGGCCGCGGGAACCGCGGAGCCCGGCGCGCTCGTGCGAGTCTTCCGCGACGAATACGAAGACGAAGGCGAACTTGAATCATTCCTCGGCCAGGTGCACGCCAACAACAAAGGCGAATGGAGTCTCAACTTCGAAGTCGTTCCGGCGGGCACCATTCTCGCCGCGACCCAGACGCGGAACGGAGGGACTTCCGAACTGGCCCTAGCGCCCACACCCGGACCGCTTCCAGAAGAAGCTCTACCCGACGTGGGCAAGCAGATGCCAGCGAGATCGAATCTGAGCTTGCCAGCTCTCGAAACGAAAATCATCGAAGGCCCACGTCGACGAGGGCGGAGCGTTCTGTTCCGCTTCAAATCAAACCGGCCTGGCGCGACCTTCGAATGCAGGCTCGATCGACGACGGTTTCGTACCTGTGATTCTCCGATGGTCTATCGCGGGCTCGCCGGGCGCCATACCTTTGCGGTGCGAGCCGTCGTGAACGGCGGCGAATCAGATCCTAGTCCTGCGCGACAGGCCTTCGTCGTACCTGGACGGCGTCGCCACGCGCGGCGCGGCTGAGCCCCGAGTGCTGGTTGGTCAATTGCGGTCCCATGCTGAGCGTCTCTGGTCGGCGATCTACTGCGGGTCCTTCTCGGATCCGCGAGGATCGGACCAGCATCGACCGCTTTTTCGGTTACGTGCGTGGGGCGGTCGGGTCCCAGTCCGGAAACCAAATTCGCTGGCTCGCTGACTTTGTTGTGCCGAAGATGCCAACACGGCCCTTGACAATCCTTGTCCCCAAATTTGTCCCCGACTCCACCGATCCAGCCCGAACTCAGCCCAACTCCTTGGACTCAGCAGGCACGAATCGGCCGCAAACGGCTTGCTAGAGGGCTTTCTCAGTCCGGAAACCGGGGTTCGAATCCCCGTAGCGGTATCAAGGTAGCCCTGGGTATGGTGTGCCGATGACCAGCGAACTGATTGCTTGGCTGGTCGCGATCACGCTTGGAGTGGTAGTCGTCGGCGTGGGCTTGCGGCGCGATCTTGCCGATACCACTCGCAGGTGGCTACCGCGGCCTGGAGAGGCCTCGGAGCTCGAGGTCGCAATACCGAGATCACTCGATGGTGGACGAAGGCCACGTCCGCTCACCCCACAGCAGAGACGGTGGGTGGCCGGGGGGACTCTGCTGCTAGGTCTCGCCTACGCAGTTATGGCGCTGTTGTCGGCCAACGACAGGTTGATTCACGTTGTCTTCGCCGCCCTATGGTTGCTTATCGCTGTCGGGTACTTCCTTGGAAGGCTGCCGCTTTCAGTGAGTAGGTCTCACCCGAATCTCTCCACAAAGGACGAATCCCCGTAGCGGTATGGCCCATGAAGCCCTGGGCTGCTCAGTTCCTTCGCCTCTAAATGCGCTTGATACAGGCTTTGGTGCACCGACTTGCTCAAATGTCGTCGCGACCTCAGACGGAGAGGCTGAAGTTCTTCTGCAAAGCCGTCGTCGGATCGGGCAGCACCCGATTCGTCATCGGGCAGGATGGATCCGGGCACGTTCGCTACTAAGCCCGTTGACGTCCGACGGGCGCGCGACCATCGAGTCATGTGGCAAGTGACAGTTATCTGCTCCGGCTGTGCCGAGGAAACCGAGGTTGTGGTCGAGGATCTCGCTGACGTCGAGCGCGAGGCCTGCCCATGTGGCTACAGCTTCGTGGTGCTCTCGGTCGCGAGTTTCGAGCCCGTCTACGCCGCAGGCGGCGAGCTCATCGTGCTCGCGCCGCGGGACGATTTGTCGCTGGCTGCTTAGCGACCTCAGCCGGAAGTGCCGATTTCGACGCCGGAGGTACGTGCGTGCCAGCCGATGTTCGTCACCGCGCATCTGGTGCCGGAGACGCTTGCACCGAGGCGGGATAGCGTGCCGGAGGCATGGTCACCGTGGATCCGGCCGCTTACCCGGGCCGAGCCCCCACTGTCGAGGCGAGCCGCCAGGGAGAAGCGTCCGTGACGAACCCGTGCCCTTGCTCGGAGAATGATCGTGTTCGCGTGCGCCTTCCCGTCGCCGCACGTTCCGCGCCAGCGGAAAACGACCGATCGGATCTCCGTCCGGTTCACGGCGATCGAGATCGGTAGGTCCTGGCTTGTTGCCCCGGTGTACTTGCCGGGCCTGAAGGCGGGTGGCCGGGGAGCCACGATCTTTCCTGCCTGTTGTGCCCTGGCCGTTCTCCCGTTGGCCTTGATTTGAGCCGAGACTTTGACCTTGAGTGTTCCGGCATCGCGCAGGACCTTCGTTCCCCGCTTTGGCAAGCGCACCCGCACGTTCGTGCTCTCGCCGGCTGGGACGGTGAACCTGACTATGCCTAGAGGCTTGCCGTGTGCCCCCGTCGCCCCGCGAGTCGGAGCGGCAGTGACGCGGCCGATCGCCGGGCATCGTGTCGGGCCGATCGGGCAGCTCACGGTCAGACCGGTATCGACCGCCGTCGAGCTCCCCGACGAGGTTGCCTTCGGCTTGCCCGTCACCGATGCCTCGGCTCTTCCCGGGGACGGCCTCGGCGCCGGGCACAACGTCGGGTCATCGGCGACCTGGCCTACCTCACTCGCTGTCAAGGTGCCGTCGTAGACCAGCACGCAGGACACGGCTCCACTCGACTCCTCGCCGGGGAACGCGCCGATCGTGTTGTCGCGGAAGAACCGCAACTGCCCGGACCCGAGGTCGAACCCCGCGGAAGCCTTTCCGGCGGCGACCTCGGTGCCGTTCAGATAGGCGGTGACCTGCTCTGAGCCGCCAGCAACGGCTGCGTTCGTCAGGGCGATCTCGGCATAAGAGTTGTTTAGTACGACGTTCTCGCTGGAGCTGTTGGCGCCATAGAGCGCCACGCGTCCATCGAGGTTGTAGAGCCCGGTATCCGAGACTCCGCCGGCGAAGTCGAGGATTCGCCGATAGCCACTTGTGCTGGCCAGCCGAACCACCACCACGACCGAGTTACTGGTGGGGTTGACGAGACCGGTGGTGTTCAGGGAGAGGCCATTGCCTTCTGGAAATCTCAACACCTGGCGGCGCCCGATGCCATTGATCCGCTCGAAGGCAAAACTATTGCCCTCTCCGATGTTGGCGAGGTCGGGGGCGGAGGCGATTTCGGAAGCAAGATCGCCCTGGAACCGATACTCCGCCCTGAGTGTGGCCGCATCCGCATGATCGATTCCGCCGACGAAGATCAGCGCTGCCAGCAGTGCCCCGACCATCATCCCCCGCACGGGTTGAGTGTATAGCGAGGTTCGGGACCGGTACTAGGCGAGTCTTGTCAGGTCTTGTCAGCGATGCTCGCCGCGACCGCATCGCGCCGGTAATCGAAGATCCGCTCCAGGTCCCTGCGCACGAAGAGCCGGTGCGCGAGCGTGCCAAGCGGGCCGAAGGGGATGGCGTAGCGGACTTGGTCGCGGATGATCGTCGCGCTCTCGCCGTTGGCCTCGAAGGTGTGGGTGTGCTCCCAGAGTGAGTAGGGCCCCTTCTCCTGGAAGTCGGTGAAGCGCGACGGTGGCTCCCAGGTATCGATCCGGGTGCGCCAGCGGATCGGCACGCCGTGCAGCTTGAGTCGGTACTCGAGCAGAGTGCCGGAGGCCATCGAGATCGGGCGCGGAGTCGTCACCTCGAAATGGAGCCAGGGCGGGGTCAGCGGCTCGAGGTTGCGCTCGTCGCCGTAGAAGGCGAAAGCTCGGTCGATCGGAACCTCGACTCGCTGGCTCCGCTCGAGAAGGTGGACGCGCACCCGCTTAGCTTCGCAGTCCGGCCGGGTAGCTTGGGTAGATCGCACGTCGCGTCCTCATCGCTGGAGCAACCGGATTCGTCGGCGGCAGGTTGGCAATGACGCTTGCCGACTCCGACGCCTCGGTCCGCTGTCTCGTCCGCGATCGCGTCAAGGCGCGTCACCTCGAGGCGGCGGGGATGGAGCTGCACGAGGGTGACATCACTGACGCCGACAGCCTCGCCGGCGCGGGCGCCGACGTCGAGGTCGCCTATTACCTCGTCCACGCAATGGGCGGGGGAGGGGGATACGCCGAGCGCGAGCGCCTCGGCGCGACCAACTTCGGTCGCATGGCGAAACGGGAAGGGGTCGAGCGGGTGGTCTACCTCGGCGGCCTCGGCCACGACGATGCCTCCGAGCACCTGCAGAGCCGCCACCAGACGGCCCGCGTGCTGATCGCCGAGGGGCCGCCGCTGACCTACTTCCGCGCCGCGATGGTGGTTGGCGCCGGCAGCGAGTCCTATAAGACGCTGCGCTACCTGGTCGGTCGCCTGCCGGTGATGATCACACCCAGCTGGCTGCGCACCGAGACCCAGCCGATCGGGATCGACGCCACGATCGAGTACCTGCGGCGCGCCCCTGACGTGCCCGAGTCCGAGGGACGCGAGGTCCAGATCGGCGGCCCCGACATCCTCAGCTACGCCGACATGCTGGACCGCATGGCGATCGCGATGGGCAAGGAGCCGCGGCGACAGATCCCAGTCCCCCTGATCACTCCCTGGCTCTCTTCGCTCTGGCTCGGCCTGGTTACGCCGGTCGACACCAACGTAGCCCGGCCCCTGATCGAGGGGCTGAGGAGCGCCACCGTGGTCACCGACCCCAGCGGCGCCGAGCCGTTCGGGCTCGAGCCCGAGTCCTTCGACGAGGCGCTGCGCCGGGCGGTCATCGAGGAAGGCGGCTGAGGCCAACCTGGAGAGCATCTTCAGGCGCGGGGCAGTGTTCTAAGTGTGGGATGAGAGACAGCGAGCGTCGCACCGATATCGCTCTGGCACTGCTTGCCACCGCCTCGATCGCCGGCATCATGCTGATTAGCCGCAACGGCTGAATCGAGGCAGATGTCAGGGCCGCGATCGAGGCCGGTCGTCGTCATTCCGGTGGCGCACCGCCCAGATCTCGAAGGCGACCAGCCCGACCAGCAACGCACCAAAGGCGATGAAGGGCGGCAGCCATCCGTGGCGGCGGGAGATGAGCAGGGCAGCAACGACGAAGGCGTCGGCCGCCAGTAGGAAGCCAGCGAGTACCGGCCGGATTGCCGACCAGCCAGTCAGCTGCGCTCCGCGCGGCGCTTGGTCGCGGTGAGCAGGCGCCGGGTGACGATGACGTGCATCCTCGTCCCGATCACCAGGGCTCGGTAGACGCTTCCCTTCAGGCCAGGGAAGGCGGCGCGGGTTTCGGCGACGAGCCGCGTGCGGCCGGAGCCGGCGTCCTCGAGGCGAAAGCTCAGCAGGTAGGTGGAGAAGCGGTGGCGACCGGCGAGCGCGAGCTCGCTCGGCGGCTCGGCGGTCTCGACGTGGAAGCCGGGGAAGGCCGAGCCCCGCGCCAGGGGGCGTGGCCCAGATGGCACCGTGTCTTCGCATCCAAGTAGGCGCGCCGGGCCACGACCCCGCGCCGAGGCGAACGACCCCTCGACCACCCGCAGTAGCGCCGCCCAGGTCGCCTTCCGATCCGCGCCAATCTCGATCGGCAGCTCGTCGACGTAAGGAAGGCTCGCTCGGGTAGTCATTACTTGAACATCCTATTGAGCGACGCTTTTGCTGCATTTTGGCTTTTGAAGCCAAAAGATGCACAGGCTTACACCGATCGATGTAGTTAAAACCGCTCTGCGGGTTTTCCCCCTTGATGCCGACGGGTACTGAGAGGTACCGTAGAGGCGCGAGGAGATTTAGCGCCATACGCAGGGACGTAATGGGAATCGTCAATGCGACCAGAGGAGAGACGAATGGTTAGGCGCTCGATCGCGTTTTGTGCGGTGATGGCCCTGTGGCTTGTAGCTGCGGTGTCAGTCGCTCAGGCTGCCACCGATACACCCGAAATCATCGCCCCCCAACACCAGCCGGCGACCGCCGAAGACGGTTGGCAGGCTGGAACCTGCACCACAGATGAACCGAAGTGCTCGCCGGAGACCCCGGACCAATTCTTCATCACGGCTGCCGGTCACCCGCCGATCGGCTTTACGCAGTACACGCTCAAACATAAAGTCATCGTGCCTAATGTGCTCGAAGAACCGGAAAAAGAAATTGAGATTCTCCGGGTTGAACTTCCGCCAGGGCTGACCGTAAATCCGCTCGCCACCGAGCGTTGCCCGCTGGCCACCTTCGAAACGAACGAGACACTCTGTCCGGAAGGTTCGAAAGTAGGCCGCGAGGAAGTGACGGTCGCTCTGAAGATCGAAATACCCAACCCGGCACCACCCCCCGCGACCTTGCCGAAAAACTTCGTAATTCAACCGAGCGAAGCGCAGGCAACGAAAGTCCCGGTCTACAACATCGAACCGAAACCGGGCGAACCGGCACTCTTCGGTTTCAAGGTTGGGGCAACGAAAGAGGAGGTCTTCCTGACCACCGACGTTGCCTGGGAGAGCGACTACCACGAGAGCTTCACGATCGTCACCCCGCCCGCATCGCCGATCTTCAAAACTTTGAGGAGCAGGCTGGTGAACCTCGGGCGCTCAGGTGACGGCACCTACATAACCAACCCGACGACCTGCTTCAGCCCCACCGCACCCAACGAAAAGCTCTACTCGACCTTCTTCCGAGCTTCGGCGCGTGAAGATCCTAACCCGGTCTTCCCCAGTGGCTCGTCGCCGGTCGAAGCAAGGGTCGAAAGTTCGACGGGGACCAAGGTTCAACAGATCGGCTGCGACACCGTCCCCTTCGAACCAACGGTCGACGTCGCCCCTGGCACAACTCAGATCGACTCACCGGCGGCCGCTACGGTCACTACGAGACTGCCATTTGACCCGGCGAAAGAAGGCGGAGCAGCGCAGTCGCAGTCGCATCTGCGCAAGGCGGTGGTGACGCTTCCCGCCGGCATGGGCCTCAACCCATCGGGCTCCAACGGACTCGCTGCCTGTTCAGACGCTCAGTTCAAGAAGGGAGTCCGGGTCAACAGCAACGAATGCCCGGCTAACTCCGAGGTCGGAACGATCACAATCGACACCCCGCCGCTGGCGAAACCGTTGACCGGAAAGCTTTACGTCGGCCAGCAAAAAAGCTCTAACCCAGAATCCGGAGAAGAGTTCAGGATCCTGGCCGAAGCAAAGGAAGTGAACGAGGGGGTTGTCGTTCGGTTGATCGGCAACACCGCTGCCAACGCGACAACGGGACAGCTGACCACGACGTTCTTCGACCGCGAAGTTGTTGGGACCGTCGCTGGAAAAGTTCCGGACGGTCTTCCCCAGGCCCCGTTCAAATCGGTCACGCTGCATTTCGATGGCTCGAAGGCAGTCCTGACCAGTCCACCGACCTGCTCGGCGGCGAATACCACCGGCCAAATGGAACCATGGGCGCGGCCTGGCACCCAAGCGCCAACGCCGCCAACCAGTTTCACACTCTCCAGCGACCCGGGCGGCGGTACCTGCCCGACCACCCTGGGAGCGCGTAAGTTCGCGCCGAGCTACACGGCCAAGTCGAACAGCACCAAGGCGGGCAAGTACAGCCCGTTCAAGGTGAACATTGGACGGACCGACGGCCAGCAGGAGCTGAAGGGCGTCAACGTCACGCTGCCGAAAGGGCTGACCGCCAAGCTGGCGGGGATCCCGTATTGCTCGGCCAAGGCGCTCACCGCAGCGGCCAACAACAGTGGCGCGGCCGAGAGAGCAAACCCGAGCTGCTCGAGCAAGAGCCAGATCGCGACGACCTCGACCACTGCCGGTACGGGCGGCCATCCGGTGACGCTCGCCGGAAAGGCCTACCTCTCCGGTCCCTACAAGGGTGCGCCGCTCTCGATGGATGTGATCACGCCGGCGCTCTCGGGTCCGTTCGACCTCGGCACGGTGGTGGTCCGGGTGGCGCTCAACGTCAATCCGGCCACGGCGCAGGTCAACGCGGTGTCCGACGCAATCCCGCACGTGTTCGGGGGCGTCAAGCTGGACCTTCGCTCGATCGACGTCAACGTCAACCGCAAGAAGTTCATGCTCAACCCGACCAATTGCGCGAAGCAGGCAACCGCCGGCTTCCTCAATGGGGGCGGTGGCGATCCCACCAACCCCGCGGCCTGGAGCAGCTACGCGGTTTCGGCGCCCTACCAAGCGAGCAAGTGCAAGAAGCTCGGCTTCAAGCCGAAGCTCTCCACCCGCCTGCTCGCGAAGGGCAACACGACTCGGGCCAAGCATCCGAAGCTGCGGGCAATCCTGCAGGCCCGCAAGGGTGACGCGAACGTGTTCCGCACGGCCCTCGCTCTGCCACATGCGCTGTTCCTCGACCAGGGGAACATCCGCACTGTCTGCACAAGGGTGCAGTTGGCGGCCAAGAAGTGTCCGAAGGCAGCCGTCTACGGACACGCGGAAGCGAAGAGCCCGCTGCTCAAGAAGAAGCTGAAGGGGCCGGTGTACCTGGTCTCCTCAAGCCACGAATTGCCTGACCTGCTCGTCGACTTGCGCGGCCAGGTGAACATCCAGCTACGCGGCGTGATCAGCTCCAAGAACGGAGGGATCAAGACCGTGTTCAACAAGACGCCGGACGTTCCCGTGAGCAAGTTCGTCCTCCGCATGGAGGGTGGCAAGAAGAAGGGGCTCCTGGTCAACTCCAGGAACCTCTGCAAGGGCAAGCTGTCCTCGGTGTTGAACATCAAGGGACAGAACGGCAAGAAGGTCAAGAACAACCGCCTGCCGCTCAAGGTGAGCGGCTGCTGAGCCGACGGCGGTAGAGGCGCCTCGAGTCAGGCGCGGCGGGCCTTCGGGCCCGTCGCGCCGCGTTTTGGTCGCTCAAACGGCGGCGGGAAGCGGCGCCGCGGCGATTCGCCGGGCCGGGATCAGCAGCGCCGAGGCGCAGACCATGACGAAGGCGCTCACCTGTAGGACGAGGCCGAGCGGGCTGGCGGCGAGTGGGTCACCGAAGACGAGCACGCCGGCGGTGATCTGCGCCGCGTTGGCGATCAGGCCGATCAGGCCGATCGTCTCGATCGCACCGCCGCGCTGAAGCGCCGCGGCGGCCGCGTACTGGGCGCCGATGCCGGCGACCATGGTCAGCGCGATCCAGGGCGCGAGCACGGCGAGGGAGATGCCTCCGGCCCCGGTCAGCCCCTTGATCGCGACGCCGGCGAGGGCGAAGAGGATGCCGGCGACGGCGGCGAGCATGATCTCGCTGCGCTTGGAGAAGCGCTCGGAGCGGTGGCCGAGGGCGAGCCCAATCGCAAGCAGCGCCAGGCCGCCCTCGAAGCCGAGCATGCCGCCGACCTCAAAGCCGGAGTGATCGCCGCTGAAGTGGGGGACGGTGAGCACGAGCAGCGCCAACCCGGCGCCGCCGAGCAGCAGGGCCAGCCACTGGCGCGGCTCCACCGCGTCGCCGAAGACCCGCTGCGCCATCACCGCGAGGGTGACGGCGCCGCCTGCGAGCACGGCCTGGACGATCGAGATCGGCGCCATCGAGAGGGCGGCAACATGGACGAACCAGGCCACCGCCGCGATCCCCCAGCCGGCGGCGAACCAACGGGACGAGGCGAGGTTGCGAGCGCTGCGCAGCGGTTCCTGCAGGCGCACCGGGGCGGTGCGGTGACAGCCCCGGTGCTTGAACAGCGAGGCGAGGTTGGTCAGCAGCGCCGCGGCAACCGCGAGGCCGATCCCTAGCTGCATGCGCGCGCCGCCACGAGCTTCTTATCGGCGGCTGATCGCCCGACGTTTAGCCCGCGACTCCTCCGAGGTGGGCGGCGGGTCGGGAAGCTCGAGCCGGCGTCGGGCGCGGGTGACCGCGGAGACCGAGGTTCGGCAGGCGCGGGCGATGATCCCGTCGGTTTGGTCCGGCGTGCGGCTGACCTCGAACTCGATCAGCGCCGCGCGCCGCGCTTTCGCCCGCTCGGCGATCGGGCTGTCGCTGGGGACCGCGTCGAGCGCCGCCTCGGCGGCGCGATCGCGTCGGCAGACCAGGCAGTAGGTGCCCTCGGCCGAGCTGACCCAGGCGCTCGGCATCGGCACCAGTGTGCCGTCAATGCTGCCGGCACTGACCCCGCAGCCCTCGCAGGTCCACTTCTTCGCCGCAGCGGTAGCGGCGCTCATGCGGACACCTTGGGTCGGCGGTTGCGGCGCCGGCGCCGCGAACGCTGCCCCGACCCTGATCCTGAACCGGGCTTCTGGCCTGAGCTCGAATTTCCATTCGATGACCGTTCGGCCTTGGCGACATGCCCGAGGTTCTGCTCGAACTCCTCGCTGAGGCCGAGGTCGCGGGCGATGCGCCGCATCTCGGCGGCCTGGTCGGTCAGCACGAAGCTGGTGCCGGCGCCGCGGGCACCGGCGCGGCCGGTGCGGCCGACTCGGTGCACGTAGGAGTCGCGATCACCGGGGGCGTCGAAGTTGATTACGTGGGCGATGTCAGCGACGTCGATCCCGCGGGCGGCCACGTCGGTGGCGACCAGCACTTCGACATCGCCGCGCTCGAAGCGGGAGAGCGCCCGTTCACGCTGTCCCTGGCTCTTGTCGCCGTGCATGGCGACGGCCTCCAGTTCGCGGCTGCGTAGGCGTTTGACCAGGCGATCGGCGCCGCGCTTGGTGCGGACGAAGACCAGCGTGCGGCCGCCGTCGGGGCCGCGCAGCTCACCCGCCAGGTGATCGAGCTTGGCCGCCTGGGAGTCGACGTGGACGAAGCGGTGTTCGATCTCGGCCTCGTGATCGTCGGGCGCGGCGTGGGTGTGGTGGCGCGGATCGCGGGTGTAGGCGGCGGCGAGCTTGCCGGTCGCGCCCTCAAGCGTCGCCGAGAAGAAGAGCGTCTGGCGCCCGGCCGGGGTCTGGCCGACGATGCGGCTGACGGCGGGCTTGAAGCCCATGTCGAGCATGCGGTCTGCCTCGTCGAGGACGAGCACCTTGACGTTGCGCAGGCTGATTGCGCCGCGGGCGATCAAATCCTCGAGCCGGCCCGGGGTGGCGACGATGATGTTGGCGCGCTGGGCGGCCTTGACCTGGGGGCCGAAACCGACGCCGCCGTAGACGGCGGCGATGTGCAGGTTGCGGGCCCGGGCGACGCCGTCGAGCTCATCGACGATCTGGCTGGCGAGCTCGCGGGTCGGCGCCAGGACCAGGGCGGAGGGGCGCTTGGCGCCCTGCTCGACCAGGTCGACCAGCGGGATGCCGAAGGCGAGCGTCTTGCCCGATCCGGTCGGGGACTGGACCAGCAGGTCGTGACCGGCGAGCGCGTCGCGGATCACCAGCTGTTGGACGGGGAAAGGCTGGGTGATGTCGCGCTCGGCGAGCGCGCGCACCACGGCTTTAGAAATGCCGAGATCGGCAAATGACACGATGTAATGACTCCTTATTTTGCGATTCAGGGAGATCCAGCGACCCCTAAATGCAAAGCAGAGCACGGAGGGAACGGAACCTCTCGGGTGGCGATTTGGCCAAACCCGACCCGTCAACCGTAGCAGCCGGTTAAGAAATCACCCGCAATCGGCCATATCGGGCGTACACTCGCCATACCGGACCGGGTGCCGGTGAAACGCGTAGCGGCTCCACCAGGGGTGCAGCGCGTTGCAGTGCCCAACGGGAAGGAGCGGTGGATGTACGACTACGTGATCGTGGGTGCCGGGTCGGCCGGTTGCGTGCTGGCGGCGCGGCTCTCCGAGGACCCGGACACCAGCGTCCTGCTGCTCGAGGCGGGGCCGCCGGATTCCAACCAGAACATCCACGTGCCGCTCGGCTACCTACAGCTCGCCCGCACCGAGATCGACTGGGACTTCGCCTCGGCACCCGAGCCCAACTGCAACGGCCGGCGCGTCTCGCTGCCGCGCGGCCGCGTGCTCGGCGGTTCCTCCTCGGTCAACGCGATGATCTACATCCGCGGCAACCGCCGCGACTACGACGATTGGGGCGTCCCCGGCTGGGGCTGGGAGGACCTCTTTCCCTACTTCCTAAAGGCCGAGGACAACGAGCGCGGCGCCTCGGAGTGGCACGCGGTCGGCGGGCCGCTGCCGGTCTCAGATCAGCGCTCCGGCAACAAGATCTCGCCGGCCTTCGTCGAGGCCGGGGCGGAAGCGGGCCTGGCCCGCAACGAGGACTTCAACGGCGCCGAGCAGGATGGCGTCGGCATGTACCAGGTGACCCAGCGCGGCGGCATGCGCGCCAGTGCCGCCGTCTCCTACTTGCACCCGGCGGGCGAGCGCCCCAACCTGACCGTGATGCCCTACACCCTGGTCAGCCGCGTCCTCTTCGAGGGCAAGCGCGCGGTCGGCGTCGAGGCGAGCCGGATGGGCGAGGTGCGGGAGTTGCGGGCCGAGCGCGAGGTGATCCTCTGCGGTGGCGCCTACAACTCGCCGCAGCTGCTGATGCTCTCCGGCGTCGGTCCGGCCGAGCACCTGGCGATGCGCGAAATCGAGCCGCTGCTCGACCAGCCCGCAGTGGGGGAGAACCTCGGCGACCATCCCGCCACCTACACCGTCTTCACCACGCCGGAGCCAGAGAGCCTGCTGGCGGCGCTGGAGCCGGCGGCGATGGCTGAGTTCGAGGCCTCCCAGACCGGGCCCTTCGCCTCCAACCTGGCCGAGTCCGGCGGCTTCGCCCGGGTCGGTGAGGGCGCCGAGGCACCCGACGTGCAGATCCACGTCGCCCCGGTGCAGATCGTCGACGAGGGGATGGCTGACCCGAACGCGCACGGTGTCTGGGTCTCGCCTTGCCTGTTGACGGCCGAGAGCCGCGGCTCGGTGCGCCTCGCCTCGGCCGATCCGACCGCCAAGCCGATTATCCGTAACAACTTCTATGGGGCCGAGGCCGACCTGACGCGGATGAAGTCGGCGGTGCGCCTGGCGGCCGAGATCTGCGCCCAGCCTTCCTTCAGGCCCTACGCCGCCGAGCTCTTCACCGGCCCGGCCGACGACTCCGACGAGGCCCTGCGCGCCCACATCGCCGCGACCACATATGAGGTCTACCACCCGGTAGGCACCTGCGCGATCGGCTCGGTCGTTGACGCCGATCTGCGGGTCGAGGGAGTTGAGGCGCTGCGCGTCGTCGACGCCTCGGTGATGCCGACCGTGCCGCGCGGCAACACCAACGCCCCGACGATCGCCGTCGCCGAGCGTGCCGCCGACCTGATCCGCCACGGCAAAGCGGTCGCCGCGGAGGCCGACGCCGCGCAGGTCTGACCTGCTCCGGGCGCTGCTGCTAGCCCGGGTCGGCGACCGGGACCGGGAGGGTGCCGCCGTCCTCGGGGAAGACGAGGATCGCGCCCTCGCCGGTGACGTAGGCCTCCTCGCCGTGGTAGGTGACGTCCATGCCGACCGCCTCGTCGTGCTCGGAGGCGCGCAGCGGCATCACCGCACCGATCAGCTTGAGCAGGATGAAGGTCACCGTGAAGGCGTAGGCGGGGGCGGCGATCGCCGCTAGAGCCTGGTCGAGCAGCTGGTCGGCGTTGCCGTAGAAGAGGCCGTCGGCAAGGCCGTTCCAGCCGATCTGGGCGACGAAGCCGATGAAGAGGATGCCGGTGAAGCCGGCGACGCCGTGGGCGGCGAGCACGTCGAGCGTCTCGTCGACCCGGGTGCGAGGACGCCACTGGATCATCGCGTAGCAGGGCAGCGCTCCGAGGAAACCGAGCACCATGGCCCAGCCGGGGCTGATGAAGCCACCCGCCGGGGTGATCAGGACGCAGCCGACGATGATCGCCGTGGCGGCGCCGATCGCGGTCGCCTTGCGGCCGCGGATCAGATCGAGGGCAAACCAGGTGACGAGCGCGCAGGCCGGCGTGATCAGCGTGTTGGTGAAGGCGAGCACGCTGTTGGTGCCGGTGTTGAAGCCGCTGCCACCGTTAAAGCCGAACCAGCCGAACCAGAGCAGGCCGGCGCCGAGCAGCACGTACATCGCGTTGTGCGGCAGCAGCGCCTGGCGGCCGTAGTCCTTGCGCGCGCCGACCACCAGCGCCGCCGCCAAGGCGGAGAAGCCGGAGGCCATCTCAACCGGGACGCCGCCGGCGAAGTCGAGCGTGCCGCGCTCGGCCAGCCAGCCGCCGCCGAAGGCCCAGTGGGCGAGCACCGCGTAAACCAGCACCGACCAGAGCGTGGCGAAGACGAGGAAGGCGCCGAAACGCATGCGCTCGACCACGGCGCCGGAGACCAGCGCCACGGTGATGATGCAGAAGGTGGCCTGGAAGGCCATGAAGAGCAGGTGGGGAATGGTCGATTCGCTGTTGCGCGGCAAGAAGCCGACGCCATGCAGTCCGACGTAGCCGAACCCCCCGATCAGGTCGCCAGTGCCATCGAAGGCCAGCGAGTATCCGACCAGCGCCCAGGTGACCATCGCGACGGCGATTGCCGCGATGCACATCATGAAGGTGTTGAGGGTGTTCTTCGAGCGCACCAGGCCCGCGTAGAAGAGGCCGAGCGCGGGGGTCATCATCAGCACCAGGGCGGTCGCGGCCATCATCCAGGCCGTATCACCGCTGTCGACCTGCGGGACCGCGGCGAGCAGCGACACCAAGTTCACTTGTCCACCGGGGTCACCGCGCCGTGATCGGTCTCGGCGGTGCGGATGCGCACCGCCGCGTCGAGAGGGAGGACGAAGATCTTGCCGTCGCCGACCTCGCCGGTGCGCGCCCCTTCGCAAAGCGCGTCGACGGTCGGTTGCACGAACTCGTCGGAGACGGCGATCTCGAAGCGGACCTTCTCGGCCAGGCCCATCTGCACGGTTGTCCCGCGGTAGGTCTCGACCCGTTCGAGCTCACCGCCATGACCCTGCACCCGGCTCATCGAGACACCGCGAACCTGGGCGCGATAGAGCGCCTCCAGCACGTCGTTGGCCTTCTCCGGCCGCACGATGCCGATCACGAGTTTCACTGCCCGCGCCTTCCCATCCCGCGGCGAGCCTACTAATCGCTGCGGCGAGGAGTCGAGCCGAGCTGGACTGCCTCCTACACTTTGACGATGCCCGCTGAGTCAAAAGCCGACTCCACTTTCACCCTTTACCGCCGCGGCATCGAGTTGCTCGAGGAGGAGGACTTCGCTGAGGCGGCGGCCCCGCTGGAGGAGGCGGCCCGCCGCGCGCCGGAGAAGTCCTCGGTGCGCGAGGCGCTCGGTCGCGCTTACTTCCGCTCCGGCCGCTTCGCCGCCGCCGCGGTTGAGTTCAAGGCGGTGGTCGAGCGCCACCAGGTCAACGATTACGCCCACTTCTGCCTTGGCCGGGCCCTGGCCAAGACGGGGGAGACTGAGCGCGCCCGCCACCACCTGGCGCTCGCCTGCAACCTGCGCCCTGATCGGCCCGATTACAGCTTCTACCGAGCCATGCTCGGCGCCTGAGCTTCAGGCGGCTTGTTCTGCGCCTCCACCGCGGTAAAGAGCGGGAATCGCCGCCACGATCGTCGTGCCCGCCCCGGGAGCGCTGCGCAGCTCCAGCGTGCCGCCGGCGAGCTCGGCCCGTTCGCGCATGCCGATCAGGCCGAAACCGTCGGCCCTGACTCCGGGATCAAAGCCCTTGCCGTCGTCGGAGATGCAGACCCGCAGTGAGCCGGCCTTCTCACTGACCTCGACCGTGACGCGCTGGGCCTCGCCGTGGTGGACGGCGTTGTTGAGCGCCTCCTGGACCAGCCGGTAGACGGTGTCCTCGACCTCGCCGCGTAGGCGAGTCTCGCGGCGCCCTTGCTCGAAGTTGAGATCGAGGTCGATCTGAACCTCGATCGCGGCGCTACGCCCCGTGCGTTCCCCCAGTGCTTCGAGGGCGGCGCCGAGGCCGAGCTGGTCGAGCGTGCTGGGGCGCAGATCGGCGATCAGCCGGCGCATCTCGGCGATCGCACCGTCGATCTGCTCGATCCCCCGGACGAGCAGGCTGTCGAGCTCCTCCGGCTCGGAGCGCCGGGCGGCGGAGAGGAGCACCCGCAGCCCGGCGAGGCTCTGCAGCGACTCATCGTGCAGCTCACGGGCCCAGCGGCCGCGCTCGCGCTCGGTCGCGGCGATGGTTTCGCGGGTGCGGTCTTCGGCGACCGACTGCGCGGTGGCGACCGCGGTGGCGGCGCTGGCCGCGAAGGAGAGCAGCATGCTCTCGTCTTCGTCGCTGAAGCCGGCATCGCGGCCGAGCGGGTCGAGCGCTACGAGCACGCCAAGGGCGCGGCCGCGAAAGACGAGCGGTGCGAGCAGCGCGGTGACGCCGGCGTCCTGATCCCCCGGACGAGCCAAGAGGCTGGGATGGAGGTCGTGGACGCGGCGAGGTGCGCGCTCTTCCAGCACCCGCCCGGGGATCGAGCCGGAGATCGGGATGCGGGCCTTGGCCGTGCCTCGCTTGCGCTCGCCGGCGATCGCGGCGGTGATCAGCTCATCTCCGGCGGAGAGCAGGATCAGCAGCGAGCGCGCTTCGACCAGGGCGCGGCCGCGCTTGACCACGATCTCGAGGATGCGGTCGAGGTCGGTCTCGCCGCCGACCGCGCGGGCGATCTCGGTCGTCGCTTCGAGCCGGTGCACGGCGCGCTCCATCTCGTTGCCGCGGCTTTGCACGCTGCGGTAGAGGCGGGCGTTCTCAACTGAGATCGCCGTCCACTCGGCGAGGATCATCGCCGACTGCTCGTCAGCCTCGTCGAAGTTGCCGCTGCCCTTCTCGGTCAGGTAGAGGTTGCCCCAGGCGCGGCCGCGGATCATCACCGGCACACCGAGGAAGTTCGTCATTGGTGGGTGACCGGGGGGGAAGCCGTAGGAGCGGGGGTGGCGGCCGACATCGGCGAGTCGCAGCGGACGCGGCTGCTCGATCAGCAGGCCGAGCACGCCGCGGCCGCGCGGCAGGTTGCCGATCACGCGTCGCGCCTCCTCGTCGATGCCGTGGGTGATGAAGCGCTCCAGTTCGTGGCGGTTCTCATCGAGCACGCCAAGGGCGGCGTAGCGCGCCCCGGTCAGGTCGCAGGCGACCTCGAGCACCTGCTGGAAGATCACCTCGGGGTCGAGCTCGGCGACGAGGCTGCGTCCGACGTCAATCAGCTCCCGCAGACGGGTCTCGTCCAGGGCGCCACTGTCAGACCCGTGTGCCATCTCGACGCGATTCCGTCCCTTCAACCACAAGCCTTTGGACGTCAATCCTATCTGGACACCGGTCCAATATTCAAAGTACGCTGAGTACGAGTCCCCGGGGTGAGACGACGAGAGAGGTGAGGTTGGGTGATCACGATCGTCCTTGCTGATGACCACACCGTTGTCCGCAACGCACTACGCCTGCTGCTCGACGCCGAGCCGGGTTTCGAGGTTGTCGCGGAGGCGGGTGACGTCGATTCGGCCGTGCGCTACGTGCGCGGCCACAAACCAACCGTGCTCATTCTCGACCTCAACATGCCGGGGCGCTCCAGCCTCGACGCCGTGCCCGACCTGCGCGCCGCTTCGCCGGAGACTGAGATCGTCGTGCTGACGATGCAGAACGAGCCCGCCTTCGCCCGGCGCGCCCTGCAGGCGGGGGTGCGTGGCTACGTGCTCAAGGAGGCCGCCGACGCCGAGCTGGTGCAGGCGGTGCGCAGCGCCGCCGCCGGCGACACCTACCTGCAGCCGGCGCTCGGCGCCCGCCTTGCGGCGGGGGATGGCAATGGCGAGGGCGACGAGCTGAGCGAGCGTGAGCGCGACGTCCTGCGCCTGATCGCCCTCGGCCACACCAACGCCGAGGTCGCCGAGCAGCTCTACATCAGCATCCGCACAGTGGAGAGCCACCGGGCTCATATCCAGCAGAAGCTGAGTCTTTCGAGCCGGGCTGAGCTGGTTCGTTATGCGCTTGAGCGCGGGTTGATTGAAACCTGACTATCTAGCGCCGCTAGCGAAGCAAGGGGATTACGCAGCGATATTTGTGTGCACTTGTCTGCGACGCAAAGTCGAAGTCACCTCCCGCGGAAACTGTGACGACAGCAAAGATGTTTTCGTCGGTAAAGACCGGAATGTCACTAGTCCACTCCGTACCGCTGTCCAACACCACCCCCGGCTGTTGAGAGAACGCCGCCAGCTGCAGGGCCTCTGGTAGTGCCCCGCCCTGGACTGCGCAGGCGTTGGCTGCTGCCGGCGCGCTCACTGCGGTTTCGCTGCTGAAGCTCTGCCAGCAGGCGCCGGCGAACTGTTGGGTGCCGGGCAGGCAGCCCGCTCCGTGGCCGTTGACGTTTTGCGCGTTGATCGCGTTGACGGCGTTGACGGCGGTCTGCGCGTCGACCGCGCTTTGCGCAGTGTCGGCGCTGATTGCGTGCGCCGCCTCGGGTACCTGACCCAGGCTCAGCTCGTCGATTTCCGCCCCGGTGATCGGCCCCGACTGTCCCGCCAACGCACCCTTGAGTACGCCGGGCTTGAGCCGGTTGGCCGGAATCGAGCGCAGCTTCAGCCGGTTCCCGGGCAGTGACTTCACCTTCACGGCCTTGCCGTCGATCCGCGCCTTCTTGGCCGCGTAGACGGTCCCACCAAGTGCCACGAACAACGCTAAACCCGCAACTACCAATGCCGGTGAGGGCAGCCGCATTCCCCGTCTCATATCTCCCCTTCCGTGGTCCGAGAAACGATGCGGCCGCGACCCTAGCCAGCGGACGCCGCAGGGACCAAGACCGCTGGACGAAAGTTCAGCGGATACACTCGGCGGCGTAATCGGTCGGTGGTCAAGGGAAGTCCGGTGAGAAACCGGCGCGGTCCCGCCACTGTGACCGGGTCAACGAAGTCGCGGGCGCGAGTAGCGCCAGCCACTGGGGAGGACACAGAGTCCCCGGGAAGGCGCGGCGGAGGAACCCCGGAAGCCAGGAGACCTGTCCCCGGCCAGCCATGACAACCCTCGAGGAAAGGGTGGCTTAAATGCCAAGACTCGTTCCGTTCCGGCTAGTCGCTGCGTGCGCACTGGCCCTTCTGTTGTTGCTCTCGACCACGGCGCTTGCCGCGGGGAAGGGAACCAAGGTAAGTGTGCGCGTTGTCGGCAGCGGTGGCAAGGCGCTGGGCGAAGAGTTCGTCAACGCCAAGACGACCTTGATCAAGACCAGCCCGAAGGCGACCTGCCTCGGCGGCGGCACTGGCGGCAGCGGCAAATCGGTGCAGGTGAAAGGGCCGACCGCGCTGGGTGCGCTGAGCCAGGCCTCGAAGCTGACGCCGTCCCTGCGCCCGCTGCTGGTCACCGACCACTTCCTTTCCGAATTCGGCCTCGGGCTGTGCGGAATCGGCAAGTCGACGACGACCAAGAAGCTCTCCTGGTACCTCAAGGTCAATCACGTGAACCCCAACAAAGGCGGCGAAAAAGTCAAGCTGCACAAGGGTGACGAAGTGCTCTGGGCCCTGGAGCCATACCCGTATCCTGCCGAGCTCTCGTTGGTCGCGCCGCACGAAGCGGAACCGAACAAACCGTTCACCGTCACCGTCTTCTCCTATGACGACAAAGGCAAGAAGACTCCGGCCGCCGGCGCAACGGTGACCGGTGCCACCGCCCCCACGGGCGCTGACGGCACCACACAGGTGACGCTCTCGGCGCCGGGCGTGCTGAGGGCCACCGAGGGTAAGGACATCCCGTCCAACCAGGTCGCGGTTTGCCTCAACGGGGCCTGCTCGGGAGGCTGATCCGGTGAGGGGCCCCGGCACGGCGGTCGCACTTGCGCTGCTCCTTGTGGCGCTCGCGGCCGCCGGCTGCGGCCTCGGCCCCGGCAACGGGGTGAAAGACGCCGAGCTGACGGTGACGCGGGACTACGGGACCGTGTCCGTGCTGCACCGCCAGCTTGGCGATCTGACCGAATCCGACACGGTGATGCGGGCGCTCGAACGCAACGCCGACATCACCACCAGCTACGGCGGCGATTTCGTCCAGTCAATCGACGGCTTCGAAGGCGAAACCCGCTCCGGTGAGCGTTTCGACTGGCTCTTCTACGTCAACGGCGTCGAGTCCACAGTGGGCGCCGGCGCCTACAGCTTGCACGGTGGCGAGTCGGTCTGGTGGGACTACCGCGACTGGGACGCCGCCCTGCGCGTGCCGGCAGTGGTCGGCTCCTGGCCGCAGCCGTTTGTCGGCGGCTACGACGGCAAGCGGCGGCCGGTGGCGGTCGAGTGCCTCGACGGGGGCGGTGCCTGTGACGTGGTTGACGAACGCTTGGAAGCGGAAGGCGTCGAAGTCTCCGCGCATCCGCCGAGCGGCGCGATCCGCGTTCTGGTCGGCCCTTGGGCGCGGGTGCGAAGCGACCCCGCCGCGGCCCAGATCGAGCGCGGCCCGCAGACGAGCGGGGTATTTGCCGAGTTTCGCCGCGAAGCGGGCGCTTTCCGCCTCGGCGGGCTCGACGAAGCGGGCGACGCCGCGGCCGATTTCGGCCCTGGCGCCGGCCTCGTGGCCGCGACCCGCCGCTACGAAGAACCGCCAGTCTGGGTGGTGACGGGGACCGCGGAGGCGGGCGTGCGCGCGGCCGCCGACCTGCTCGATGCCGGCGACCTGCGCGACCACTACGCGGTGGCCGTCGATGGGGGCAAGGAGACCCCGCTGCCGTTGCCGCTGCGATGAGGTCGCCGTTCGCCTACATCTCGCGCCCGCGGCCATTGCAGTCGGCCTCGCCGGGCGCCGCCGTTGTTTACCTCGGCTCGCTCATTGCCGTCGCCTTCCTCTACTCGAACCCGATCGTGCTGCTCGCGGTCGGGTTCGCCCTCGTCATTTCCGGCCGCCTCGCCGGGGCTCACGCGGCGGTCCGCGCCGCGCTCTGGATGGGCCTCACCCTGGCCCTGCTAATCGTCGCCGTCAATGCCCTCGTCGTCAGCCGCGGCGAGACGGTGCTCGCCCGCCTCGGCGAGTGGCCCCTCTTCGGCCAGGTCGACGTGACGCTCGAGGCGATCGTCGCCGGCCTCGTTCTCGGACTGCGCGCCGCGGTGGTGATGGTCGGCTTCGCCGTCTACTCGGCCTGCGTCGATCCCGACCGGGTCCTGCGGGCGCTGCGCCCGATCGCCCACCGCTCGGCGCTGACCGCGACCCTGGTCTCGCGCCTGGTCCCGGTCGCCGCGGCCGACGCCGCCCGCCTGCGCGACGCCGCCCGCCTGCGCGGCCCGGGTGCCGCTCCGGTCGGCCGCGCCTCCCTGGCCCGGCGCCTCCTAGCCGGCTCGCTGGACCGCGCCGTCGACGTCGCCGCAACCCTGGAGCTGCGCGGCTACTCGCTCGGCTCCCGTCACCCCACCGCAGGTGCAACGTTTTCCGGCTCTGAGGCAACCGAAAGACGTTTCACCCGATGGGTGCCTCGACGCAGGCCCGAGACCATCCGTGGAAGACGCTCCCGCTACGACCGCCGCTTCTACGCCATCGGCCTCGCCGTCCTAGCCGTCGCGATCGCCGGCAAGGCCCTCGGCGCCGATGCGTTCAGCGAATACCCCGCCACCGAGATCGGCGCCGGCGTCACCACCATCGTCGTCGCGACCGCCGTCGCCCTCAGTGGCCTCGCTCCCCTGCGACGCCGCCCCAGGCGCGACCGCTCCAACCTTTCCAATCGCCGAACTGCATCAAATTCCCTACCTGCTGGAGGGGGAAGTTGATGCAGTTCGCGGGCCCCGCTTGTACCCGTGCGTCGGAGGCAGTCGATGGCTGATCTTGCAGCCCCGAGCCGCGCCACCGGACCCGCCCTCCACCTGGAGGGCGTCACCTACTCCTATCCAACCGCCAATACCCCGGCCCTGTGTGACGTCTCGCTCAACTTGTCCCCCGGCGAGTTCACCCTGCTCGCCGGTCGCTCCGCCTCTGGCAAGTCAACCCTTCTCCGCGCTGCCTGCGGCCTGGTCCCTCACTTCCACGGCGGCGAGATCGAGGGCCGGATCGAGGTGGCGGGCTTCGACGCGATTTCGGCCGGCCCGGGGGAGTTGGCGGCCGTGGTGGGCTATGTGGCCCAAGACCCCGAGACGCAAGTCGTCTCGACCACGGTCTCAGCCGAGATCGAGCTCCCCCTCGAGATGCGCGGCGACCCATCGACCTCCCGCGCCCGCGCGGTCGAGGAGGTTGCCTTGGCTCTGGCCATCCCGCACTTGCTCGACCGCGCCGTCGACACCCTCTCCGGCGGCGAGCTCCAGCGCGTCGCCCTGGCGGCGGCCCTCGTCACTCGCCCCCGCCTAGTCCTTCTCGACGAGCCCACATCTCAGCTGGACCCCGTAGCCGGCGATGAGCTGATCTGGCTCTTGCGGCGCCTCAACGAGGAGTGGGGGGTAACGATTCTTTTGGCCGAGCACCGCCTGGAGCGCTGCCTCGCCGCAGCTGATCGGGTCATCGCTATGAGCGCTGGTGCGATCACCTTCGACGGCTCCCCCGGCAGCTTTCTGGCCTGGGCGCAGGGGGTTGACCCAGCTCTGGAGACGCCCGCCGCCAAGTTGTTCTCCCTGGCTGGCATCGCGCCTCTTCCCGTCGGGGTACGCGACGCCCGCCGAACTCTCGCGTCGACCACCGCTGTCGATGCAGGGGAGGCGGACCCCCTCCGAACGATCTTTCCTTTTTCGGCGCCCACCTCGCGGCGACAGCAGCCCCACGCCCCACCGAAAAAGGCCAGAGAGGAGGGGGTCCGCCTCCCCTCAACCACAGCCGTTCGTGCGAAGGACCTGTGGGTGGAACTGAGCAGAAGCGATGACGAGAGGCGAGACGTTCTTCGCGGGATCGACCTCACCATCAAAGCTGGCGAGCGGGTTGCGCTAATGGGTAGGAACGGGGCTGGCAAGAGCACGCTGCTGAGGACGCTGGCGGGGTTGACGAATGCGGTGCGCGGCAAGATCGAGCTGCCCGCCGGTATCGCGCTGCTGACCCAGAACCCTGGTGACTATTTGGTCCGCGAGCGTGTGGGCGATGAGCTGCCGGGGGATGCCGGTCTCGCCGCGCTCCGGATCGTCGGACTTGAGCACGCACTGGAGGCCGATCCCCGCGACCTCTCCGGCGGTGAGCGCCAGCGGCTCGCCCTGGCGATCGCCCTGGCGGGCCGCATGGACGGCGATGCGCTGCCGGGGCTCGTGGCACTCGATGAGCCAACCCGGGGCATGGATCGAGCACGCAAGGACGACCTTGTCGGCTTGATCGAAGAGCTTGCGAGTCGCGGAGCGGGACTGGTCGTCGCAACGCACGATGTTGAGTTTGCGGCGGCCTTTGCGCAGCGGATCGTCCTCTTGGGTGACGGAGTCGTGATCGCCGACGGCCCCGCCCGCGAGGTCCTCTCCGGCGGCTGGTACTTCGCCACCGAGGTCGCCCGCGTGCTCGACCTGCCCGGCGTGATCACGCCCGAGCGGGGCGCAGAGGTGCTGCGCCGGCAGTCAGGGGAGGAGAGCTGATGTCCTGGCAGCTGACGAGCTTCGTCATCCTCGCCATCGTCCTGCTTGGCGGCTTCGCCTGGTATGAGCGCTCGCGCCCGCCATCGCAGGTCGTCGCTCTAGTCGCCGCCCTCGCCGCCCTGGCGATCGCCGGCCGCATCGCCTTCGCCGCCTTCCCCAACGTCAAGCCGACCACCGACATCGTCGTCTTCGCCGGCTACGCGCTCGGCCCGGCGCCCGGCTTCGCGGTCGGCGCCCTGGCCGGCCTCGTCTCCAACTTCTGGTTCGGCCAGGGCCCGTGGACCCCCTGGCAGATGGCGGGCTGGGGGATGTGTGGACTGATGGGGGCGGGGTTGGCGCTGGGGGTCCGCAACGCCGGTCGCTTCAGCCTCGCCGCGGTTTGCGGACTGGCGGGCATCGCCTACGGTGTGTTGTTGAACTTCTCGCTCATGGCGACCTACGGCGGAGATCTCTCACTGGAGCGCTTCCTCACCCTGGAGGCGCGCGCGATCCCCTTTGACGTCGCCCACGTCGTCGGCAACGTCGCCTTCGCCCTGCTCGCCGGCCCGGCGATGGTGCGGATGCTGACCCGCTTCCGCCAGCGCTTCCAGTGGCGCACGCCCGCCGCGGCGACGGCGATCCTCGCCATCCTCATGCTCCCCAGCCTGCTGCCGGGAACGGCGAAGGCCGCGGGTACCGACGAGGCGGCGAACTGGCTGGAAGCGGCGCAGAACACCGACGGCGGCTTTGGCTCCTCACCCTCATCGGACTCGAGCGCCGCGCTGACCAGCTGGACGATGCTGGGGCTCGAGGCGGCTGGGCGCAATCCCCTTGACGTGACCAGCGCCGCCGGCAAGAGCCCGATCGACTTCCTCCGCGGCCACCTCGACGAAGTCAGCAGTCCCGGTGATCTGGCCCGCACGATCGTCGCCCTCGAGGGCGCCGGCGCTGACCCGCGCTCGTTCGGCGGCAAGGACCTGGTCAGCGCCCTGCTCAAGCGGCGCGCCGCCAACGGCTCCTACGTCGGCTGGCCGGGGACCACGTCCTTCAGCGTGATCGCGCTGCGCGCCGCCGAAGCCGACGAAGGTCTCGACTCCACGGTTTCATGGCTGAGCAAGGTGCAGAACGACGATGGCGGCTGGGGGGACGTGCCGGGCCAGCCGAGCAACGCCGACGTCACCGGCTCGGTGATGCAGGCGCTGCCGCAAACGAAGGCAGCCCAGGCCGGCCTTTCCTACCTGCGCAAACACCAGCGGCCCGACGGCGGCTTCGCCCTTGGCGCGGGTGGTGGCGTCAACTCCCAGTCGACCGCTTGGGCAGTGCAGGGGATGATCGCCGTCGGCGCCGATCCGGCCAAGGTCAGCGACGGCGGCAGCAGCGCCCTCGACTATCTAACCGCCAGGCAGGCCAGCGACGGGCACTATCGCTACTCGGAATCCAGCGACCAGACCCCGGTCTGGGTTACGGGCCAGGTATTGGTCGCGGTTGCCGGCGACTCGCTGCCGATCGAACCGCCGCCGCGACAGCCGACCCCGACGACCGTCTCACCATCGAAGGCCGCGCCGCCACCGCCTCCGGGGGGGACCAGCCCGCCCGAAGAATTCGAATCGGTGCCACCGACCTCATCCGGTGTGCCCGGCACCAGCGGCACCGGCGCCCCGATCGCGCCGCCCTCAGAAGCCGGTGCGATACCGGCATCCCCACCGGCGCAGCTCGGGACCCCGGAAGAAGCCGAAGCCGAAGCCACGCAACCTCTGCCGTCCACCGCGTCCCAGCCCGTCAGCGCCTCGGGCTCGAGCCCCTCTCCGTGGGCACCGATCGGCGTTGGCCTCGCAGCCACCGCCCTCGCCATCGGCCTGCCCTGGTGGCTCGGCCGTCGTTTCGCCTGGTAGCGGCACGCGCCCTCCAATAACCGTCTCTGGGACGGAAAAAGGAGGTTGCGCTCTCCCCGGCGGCTATGTTGCAAGCGTGGACGTAGAAACCGCGATCCGGACCCGCCGCACGCACAAGGCCTTCGGGGCCGAGCCGCTTGGGCGCGAGGAGATCCTCGCGCTGCTCGAGCTCGCGCGCTGGGCGCCGAACCATCACTTGACCGCGCCCTGGCGCTTCCGCGTAATCGGTTCCCAGACGCTGGCGCGGCTGAAGCAGGTGGCCGGTTCCGAAGGGGCGGCGAAGCTCGACCGCGCCCCGACCCTGATCCTCGTCTCCTCCGCCCTCGGCACCGACCCGGTCCAAAACGAGGAGGACCTGCACGCGACCGCCGTCGCCTCCTACATCGTCCTGCTCGCCGCCCATGCCCGCGGCTACGCCGGCTACTGGCGCACCCCCGGCCTGCTGCGCTCCCCCGAGGGCCTCGCCGCGGTTGGTCTCCCAGAGAGCGAGCGCTTCGTCGGCCTGTTGCACCTCGGCCACCCGCGCCAGCAGAAGGAGCCGCCCGAGCGGCCGCCGATCGAGCAGTCGACCGAGTTCCTCGCCTGATGCTCTCCCGCGCCGCGGCCATCGAGGCAATCGCTGGCCAGCATTTCGAGGTAGTGGTGATTGGCGGCGGCATCACCGGCGCCGGCGTCGCCCTCGATGCCGCCTCGCGCGGCTACTCAGTGGCGCTGCTGGAGCGTGGCGACTACGCCGAAGGGACCTCCAGTCGCTCCTCGAAGATGGTCCACGGCGGCCTGCGCTACCTGCAGAACCTCGACCTCGGCCTGGTCCGCGAGGCGCTGCTCGAGCGCCAGCTGATGGTCCAGCTGGCACCGCACCTCGTCTACCCGACGCCTTTCCTGATTCCGTCGTTCTCCGACGAGCGCCGCCAGCGCGGCCTCGGGATCGGGCTCAACATGTACGACGTGATGGCGACGACGCGGGTCGGTCGCAGCCGCCGTGAGATGCGCGCCGCCAAGGAGGCCGACGAGGACTACTACTGGTCGCCCGACCGCCACCGCACGATCGACCGCGACGAGGTCCTGCAACTGGTCCCCGCGCTGGCGCCGCGCGATCCCAAGAACGCCTACCTCTTCTACGACTGCCAGACCGACGACGTGCGCCTCACCTTGACGGTGCTGGGCGAGGCCGAGCGCTTCGGCGCGGTGATGCTGAACGGCGCCGAGGTGACCGAGGTGCTGGAGCGCGAGGGCCGCGCCGGCGGCGTCGCCTTCGTCGAGGCCGGCTCGGGTGAGCGGCTCGAGCTCACGGCCGACAACGTGATCAACGCCACCGGCGTCTTCGCCGACCGCATCCGGCCCGAGGAGACGATCGAGGAGGAGGACGTGCCGCGGATCTCGCCCAGCCGCGGCACCCACGTGCTGGTCGACCGCGAGAAGCTCTCGACCGGCTCCGCCGCCTGCATCGTCCCCGCCGGCGAAGGCCGGGCGATCTTCGCCCTGCCCTGGTACGGGCGCACCCTGATCGGCACCACCGACAACGACTACGAGGGCGACATCGACCACCCGCGGCCGGGGGGTGAGGATGTCGCCTACCTGCTCGACGCGGTCAACGAGTTCTTCGGCATCGAGCTCGGCGCGGCCGATCTGGTTGGCGCCTACGCCGGGGTGCGGCCGCTGATCGCCACCGGCGACCCGAAGAAGTCGGTCGACATCTCGCGCAAGGCGGAGCTCTATGAGACCTCGTCGGGGATGCTGACGATTACCGGCGGCAAGCTGACCACCTGGCGGCGGATGGCCAAGCAGACGGTCGACCGCTTGGTCGAGCGCGAGGGCCGCGAGGCCCCCTGTCACACGACGGAGATCCCGCTCGGGATGGAGGCGCGGCCGGACGACCTCGAGGCGCCGGACGGGGTGGAGGAGGAGGCGCTGGAGCAGCTCGCCTTCCGCTACGGCCACGCCGCGCGCAAAGTCCTTGCTCTGGCCCGCGAGGACGCGAAGCTGGCCGCGCCGATCGTGCCCGGCCGCCCCGACCTGCTCGCCGAGGCAGTGATCGCCGCCCGCCACGAGCAGGCGCGCACGGTGGCCGACGTGCTGCTGCGTCGTACCCGCCTCGGCCTGCTTGCCGCGCCGCAGTTGCGCGATCCTGGCCCAGCCCGCGCCGTGGCTGCAGCGCTGGGCACCGAGCTCGGCTGGTCGCGCCGCGAGGTCAAGCGGGCTGCCGAGGCCTGGCCGGCTGCGGCCGCGGAGGCCGGCATCGACCCCGCCGGCTCGCCCGTCGAGTCGCTGCAATAACCTGCCGCCCGTGAACACACGGAGATCCCATGAATAAGACAGAACTTGAGTCCAAGCACCTCGCCGAGCTGCACTCGCTGGCCGCCGAGGCCGACGTGCCGCGTTACCGCATGCTGCGCCGCGAGGAGCTGATCGAGAAGCTGAGCGACGGCAACGGCAACGCTGAGAAGAGCGAGAAACCGCGTGGAGACCGCCCGCCGCGCCGCGAGCGTCCGCCGCGCCAGCGCCGTGAGCGCTCCGGGGGCCGCGAGGCCGGCGGTCGCGAGCGCTCGTCAGGTGGCCGTGAGCGCTCCGAGCGTCCCACTCGCAAAGAGCCCGCAGTGGATTCACGGGCGGCCGCGCCCGCCGCAGAGCCCGCGGTCCCGGCCGCGCCGCCGGCACCGGCCAGAGAGCCCGCCGCCGCTGCCGCCGGGGAGTCGTCCCGTCCGAAACGCAAACGTCGCCGCCGGCGCTTCGGCCGCAAGAGCAAGGGCCTGCGCGCCCAGGACCTGCTGCTGCCCCCGCCCGGTCGCCAGGCGCTGGTCTATGGCGAGAGCCGCGCTACCTGCACCTCGCTGCTGCGCGAGATCGCCGGCGAGCTGGCCGGCGCCTCCGAGGGGCCCGACCCGATCGCCCTGCTGATCGACCCCAGCCCCGAGGAGCTGGCCGACTGGAAGCGCGAGGCGCCGGACGCCGAGTTGGTTGTCGCCGCCCAGGCCCGCCACGCCGGCGACGCGCTCGCCCAGGCGATTCGCCGCGCCGAGGGAGGCGAAGACGTGATCCTCCTGGTCGACTCGCTGACGAGGCTCGACGATGCCGATACGGCGAAAGAGGTCTTCGACGGTGGGCTTGGGCTCGCCGCGGCCAGCGGTTCGCTCACGGTGGTTGCCGCGCTCCAGCGCGAGCAGTAGTCGAGGCCGCTATCGCCGGTAGGCGATGCGGCGCCAGCTCGGCTCTTTGGAGAGCTCGATCAACTCGGAGCTGCGGTCCGGCTGCACGTAGCCGAAGGTCTGGTTGCGCTCGTCGAAGACGACGTCGAGCTCACCCTCCTTGACCCTCTGGTCGAGCCAGGCACCGCGGAAGACGAGGCGGCGCAGCCAGTGCACGAGGCTGCGGTTGGCGGGGCCGACGAGGTCGTCCCAGTTCTCGTTGATGTGCTCGCCGAGGCGTGAGCTGGGCTCGGCGATCTCGCCGCTGACGGCCAGGTCGAGCAGGTCGTCGAGCTCCTCCTGGCTAAGCCCCTGGTCGACAAAGCCGAGTTTTACCGCGGCCTGCTCGACCCGCTGGCCGAAGTCACCCTCGTTGAAGGCGAAGCGAAGCTCCCCGTACTCGAGCACGTAATCGGAGCCAGACTCGTAGTTCCCTCGGCGGGTCGTTTTCTTATCCATGAGTTGAAGCCAACTGCTCGCGCCAGCCCAGCGGGAGCAGGTGCTGGATCATGCCGATCATCGTAGTCTCGTGCCCGCATGGGCCCCTGCCTGAAAGGCCGTTTGCAGCGATGATCGATCTGCACTGCCACATCCTCCCCGGCGTCGACGATGGCTCACTCGATCTCGCCGACAGCATGGGGCTCGCCCGCCAAGCGGTGAACGACGGCATCGAGCGGGTCTGCGCGACGCCGCACATCCGCCACGACCACGATGTGCGGATCGAGCAGATCGCCGGGCGGGTCGAGGAGCTCAACCGGGCGCTGCGCGACGAGGGACTGCCGGTGGAGGTGCTGCAGGGCGGCGAGGTGGCGGAGACCGCGGTCGAGGCCCTGAGCGAGGAGGAGCTGGGGCGCGTCGCGCTCGGCGGCGGCCAATGGATCCTGCTCGAGCCGGCGCCGGGGCCACTCAGCGACACCCTGATCGCCCGCGTCGGTCACCTCGCCGAGCGCGGCCACCGGACGCTGATCGCCCATCCCGAGCGCCACCTCTCGGCCGACATGTACGAGCGGATCGCGGCGCTGATCGTCGAGGGCGCGCTCATCCAGGCGACCGCCGACTTCTTCCTGCGCGAGCGCTTCGCGGACGGCATGCGGATGCTGGCCGAACAGGGCCTAATCCACGTGCTGAGCAGCGACGCTCACTCCTCACATGGGGGACGGCCGGTGCACATGGGCGAGGCCTTTGCCACGCTGGCCAGGATCGACTCGGTCGCGCCCCACCTGGAGTGGATGCGCGACGTCGCGCCGCGCGCGATCGTCGAGGGCACGGAGCTGGAACTTCCCTTCGGGCCGACCGTTTAGAGCGGCCGCAGCTCGACCTTGCGCGCCAGGTCCTCAATCACCGCGCGTGAGCCGCTGCCGAGGCCGGCACGGAGGAAGTTGGCGGCGCCGGCGGCGGCGCTGGTGCGCAGCGTCTCCTCCCACTCGAGGCCGGCCGCCATGCAGGCTGCGAGGCCGCCCATCATCGAGTCGCCGCAGCCCTCGCGCGAGCCGCGCTCGAAGCGCGGCGGCACCAGCTCCCAGGCCTCCTCGCCGCGTACGACCATCGCCGGCTCCTCGGCGCGGGTGATGATCACCGCGCCCGCGCCGGCGTCGATCAGCTTCTGCACTGCGGCGCGCATCCGCTGCTCGGTATCGACCGGACCCTCGATGTATCCGGCCAGCTCCCAGTCATTGATCTTGACCAGATCGGGGCCGCCTTCCAGGGCGCTGTCGAGCCGCGGCCGCGAGAGGTCGACGACGACCGGGGTGCCGTTGGCCTTGACGTCGGCGACGAGGTTGCCGTAGATCTCCAGCGGCAGCGCCTCGCCGGGGTAGGGGCCGCAGAGGGCGAGGACGCCGGAGTCGAGAGCCGCGGCAACCGTAGTTGAGAAGAGCTCGTCGATCTCGTGGCGGGAGGGTGGCATCGAGGCGCTCTGGGCGATCGGTACCCGCTCGCCGCTGCGGCGGTCGTGGACGTAAGCGCCGCTTCCCTCGGCGGTCTCGACCAGGCGCAGCTCGACCTCCATCTGCTCCAGCAGCGGGCGCAGCACGGCGCCACTCTCGCCGCCGATGAAGCCGCAGAGGACCGGGCTGGCGCCGAGCTCGGCGGCCATCCGCGCTACCCAGACGCCCTGCCCGCCGGCGTGCAGGTGGATGTCATCGCCGCCCTCGCTGGTCAGCGCCTCGATCGTGATCGAGAGCATCGGGTGCGGTCCGAAGACGGTGACTTTGTCGCCGGCTGGCATTAGCAGAGGCTAGATGCCCGAGCCGCTCCTCGCCCGACGTCTCCGTCGCCTGCCGGTCGTGACCGCGCTCGGCCTCGAGGTTCGCCTCGCCAGCGGACCGCGCGCACGGCTCCTGGGCCTCGCTCATCTCGATCGGGAGGAGGCCGGCCCGGGCCTGCTGATCCCGCGCTGCTCCAGCGTCCACACCTTCGGCATGCGCTTCGGGCTCGACCTCTATTTCCTCGACGAGCGCGGAGAGGTCATCGCCGTCCACCGCGGCGTGCCACCCCGGCGGCTCGCATTTTGCGGGCAGGCCAAGGCGGTGCTGGAGCTGCCGGCCGAGAAGGGGGGAGAGATCGCCACGGTCACCCCTTAGACCGGCCAATGCTTCCCCAGCGCCGCGAGATCGCCAACCTGGTCGTCTGCGAGGACGACGCCCAGACGCTCGAGCTGCTCTGCGACAACCTCGTCGCCGACCGCTTCGGGGTGCTGCCGGCCCCAAACGCTTCCGACGCCCTGCGGCTCTGCCGCTACAACCATCCCGACCTGCTGCTGCTCGACCTCTCGCTGCCCGACGCCTCGGGGCTCGACGTGCTGCGCGAGATCCGTGAGGCCGATGGAGTCACTTCGCGCTTCGATCCTGCCCTGCCGGTGATCGTCCTCACCGGCCACGGCTCCGACGAGGACAGGGTGCGGGGGCTGGAGACGGGTGCCGACGATTTCCTCGTCAAGCCGCTCTTCTACCCGGAGCTCCGCGCTCGCATCGGCGCGGTCCTGCGGCGCGGATCGGGCGAGCGCCAGGGACCGCTTCGTGTCGGCGAGATCGTCGTCGATCCGACCCGCCGCAAGGCCTGGGTCGGCGAGCGCGAAGTTGTGCTCTCGAACAAGGAGTTCGGCCTGCTGCGGGTGCTTGCCGGCGAGCCCTCGCGGGTCTTCACCAAGCGCGAGCTACTCGAGGCGGTCTGGGGGTACCGGAGCCCGGCGCGGACGCGGACCCTCGACTCACATGCCAGCCGGTTGCGGCGCAAACTCGACCCGGAGAGCGGCCGCTACGTAATCAACTGCTGGGGCTACGGCTATCGCCTGATCGACGGATGAACGGCCTGGTCCAGATCGTTGCCGGCTGGCCCCTCGTCCTTTCGATGGCGGCCGCGGTCGCGGCGCAGAGCTTGCGCGCCGGCCGGCGTCGCAGCGCCCTCAACGAGGCGCTGCACGAGTTGCGCCGGCCGCTGCAGGCGGTGGCTCTGGCGACCGGCCCGCGGTTCGGCGGCTCGGCCGCCGACGGGGAGCCGATCGAGCTTGCCGCGCACGCGCTCGAACGTCTCGATCGCGAGATCAACGGCGGTCCGCTGGTGCCCGCGCTGGGCTCGATCGATGCAGCCGCCCTCGCTCGCTCGGCCGTCGCTCGCTGGCAGGCGCGCGCACGGATTGCGGAAGCCTCGCTCGAGCTGCGCTGGAACGCCGGCGACGTGCTGCTCAACGGCGATCGCAGCGCGCTCGCCCAGGCGCTCGACAACCTGATCGTCAACGCGATCGAGCACGGCGGTCCGACGATCGTCGTCGCCGGCAGCCTGCGCGAGGGGCGCCTGCGGGTCGCCGTCGTCGACTCGGGCCGGGCGACGCGGCGGCGAGCGCGGCGCCACAGCGCGGCCCAGATGATTGCCCGGCTCTCGGGCCGCCATGACCGCGGACACGGCCTCGGCGTGGTGCGGCGAGTGGCGGCCGATCACGGCGGTCACTTTGCCCTCCGCCGCTCGGAGCGGGGATCGCGGGCGGTGCTCGAGCTGCCGCTGGCCGAGGCGGAGACCGGGCGGGCGGCGTGAGCCGGCGCACCCGCGCGTTCGCCTTCCTCGGGCTCGCCCTCCTCACTGCTGCCCTGGCGGCCGGCATCGCCGACAGCTACGGCTCGCGGGTGGCGAGCGGCTACGGGCCCCTGCGCCAGGTCGTGGTCGCGACGAAGGGCCTGAAGGCGGACGGCGTTCTGGGGCCCGATGAGGTCGCCGCCGGCCTGGAGGTTCGGCGAGTGCCGGTTCGGTTCACGCCCGCTGGGGCTCTCCGCGACCCGCGCGAAGCGCTTGGCTTGGCGCCGACCGTCCGCCTCGAGCCGGGCTCCTACCTCGTCACGAGCCAGCTGCGGACGCGCCAGCCGCGGGGCGGGGAAAGCGACGCGCTGGGCCCGAGCCGACGCCCGGTCGAAATCGCGGTCAGCGGCGCCGAAGCCCTGCTGGCCACGGGCGAGCCCGGGGTTGGCACCAAGGTCGACGTCGTCGTCACCACTGAGCCGAGCGGCAGCGGGCCCGGTCACACCTACGTGGCGGCCGCCGCGGTGCCGCTGCTGGCGCTCGGACCGGGGGCCGATGGGCCGGGTCCCGGCGGCGCCGCTGCCGCGACACTGGCGCTGACCAAGCGCCAGGCCCTGCGCCTGATCGCCGCCGAAAGCTTCGCTCGCAAGCTGACTCTGCTGCCGGAGGGGTGAAGGTGGCGACGCGAGAGCACCACCTCGCCGGTCTCGCCGATGAGCTTCGCTTTCGGCTGATCGAGCGGCGCCGGGTTGCGGCCGCCGGCGGGAATCCTGCCGCGATCGATCTTCCCGATGAGGTGCGCGCCCTGGTCGAGGAGGAGGCCGCGCTGCTGGGTCGTGACACGCGGGATGAGCTGGCGGCCAGGATCGTTCGCGACACCGTTGGCCTCGGCCCGCTTGAGGATCTGCTCGCCGACCCGACGGTCGAGGAGGTGATGGTCAACGGGCCCGATGATGTCTACGTCGAGCGGGCCGGTCGAATCGAAGCGGTCGACGTTCGCTTCCCGGACGAGGAGGAGTTGCGCAACGCGATCGAGCGCATCCTGGCGCCGCTGGGGCGGCGGATCGACGAGCTCAGTCCGATGGTCGATGCGCGCCTCGCCGACGGCTCGCGGGTCAACGTCGTCATCCCGCCGCTCGCGGTCGACGGACCGGCGCTCTCGATCAGGCGCTTTGGCGCCTCGCGGCCGGGGGCGCGGGAGCTGGTCGAGCGGGGGAGTCTCAGCACTACCCAGTGCGAGCTGCTCGAGCAGGCAGTCGGGGACAGGCGCAGCATCCTCGTCAGCGGTGGAACCGGCGCCGGCAAGACGACCTTGCTCAACGCGCTATCGGGTTTCATCGACTCCGGTGAGCGGATCGTCACGATCGAGGACGCGGCCGAGCTGCGCCTGCAACAACGGCACGTGGTGCGGCTGGAGAGCCGGCCGGCCAGTGTTGAGGGCAAGGGCGAGGTGACGGTCCGCGACCTGTTGCGCAACGCCCTGCGGATGCGCCCCGACCGGATCGTGATCGGCGAGGTGCGCGGGCCCGAGGCACTTGATCTGCTCACCGCGCTCAACACCGGCCACGAGGGCGCGCTCTCGACCCTGCACGCCAACTCCGCCGCCGATGCGCTCAGTCGCCTCGAGACCCTGGCGCTGATGGCGGGCGTTGGGCTGCCGCACGAGGCGATCGCCGAGCAGGTTCAGCGCGGTGTCGATCTCGTCGTCCACGTCGAGCGCCGGTCCGACGGTTCGCGCCGCGTGGCCGAGGTTGCCGAGGTGGTCAGGGTCGCGGGCACCACGGCCGTCCGCGACCTCGCTGCCGGGCTCAAGTCGTGAGCGGCGGCTCCGGTCTCCTAGTCCCGCTTGCCGGTGCGGCGGCGGGCGGACTACTCGCCGTCTCGGCGCGCGAGGCGGCGCTCGCGAGCCCGGCTCTGCTCAGTTGGGTGCGGCGCGCCCTCGAGCCGCTGCAGCGGGCCGGCCGGGAGGGCTACTCGCCCTCGAGCCCCGAGCGTCGCCGGCTCGCGGTGCTCGGCAGCGTTGCGGCCGTTGCCGGCGGCTGGTTTATCGGCGGCGTGTCGCTGGCATTGCCGCTCGCGGTTGCCGGGCCGGGCCTGGCCGCCTGGGTCCTGGCGGCGCGAAGCCGACGTTACCGGCGGGGGGTCGAGCGGGCGCTGCCCGACGTCGCCCTCGCGGTCGCCGACTCGCTGACGGCTGGGCGTTCGCTGCGGGCCTCGCTGCCAGCGGCTGCCACCTCGCTCGACGGACCGGCCTCGGTCGAGTTGGCGGGGCTCGGTGCGGAGCTCGAGCTGGGCGCCGCGACTGCCGACGCCGTTGCGGCCTGGCGCCAACGGATGCGCTCGGCGAGGGTCGACGCCCTCGCCGCCGCGCTGCTCAGCCAGCAGCTCGCTGGTGGCGACCTGGCCGGGCTCCTGCGCCGCTTCGCCGAGGGCGCGGCGGAGCGCGACCGGGTCGCCGAAGACGCCAAGGCGGCAACCTCGCAGGCCCGCTTCACCGGTTTGCTCGTGGTCGCGATGCCGACCGGTGGCGCTCTCTTCGCCGAGTTGCTGCAGCCCGGATTCCTCGCCAAGGTGCTGGGCGCACCCGCTTCGGCGCTGCTGCTCGTGCTCGCCGCCCTGCTTCAGCTCGCCGGCTTCGTCGCGATCCGGCGCCTTTCCCAGGTGGTCGAGTGAGTCGGGTTCGGAGTCTCAGGTGAGTCTGGCCGCCCTCCTGGTTGCCGTCGCGGTCCTGCTTGTCTGGGCGGGCCTGCGCGAGCTAAGTGCGGGTGCCTCGACTCTCGGTACGCGGCTTGCCCGCGGCGGCGGGCGGTTGGCGAGGACCGCGCTTCGCCTCGGCCTGCCCGCCCGTATCGCGAGATCGGGTTTGGAGTCGCGCCTGCCGCTGCCGGCGGTCCTGCTGGGTAAGTGCCTCGGGGCTGTCGCAGGCGGCCTCGTTGCGCTGGCAGTCGCACCCGCGGCGCCGGGGCGGCTCTCCCTGCTCGTCACCGCCGGCTTGCCTGCGGCCGGGTTCTTCGCCCCCGACGCACTGCTCGAGCGCCGGGCGCGTCTGCGCAAGCGCCGCCTTGTCGGCGCGCTGCCCGACGCCTGCGACCTGCTCGCGGTCGCCGCTGCGGCCGGTCGCGGCCCGGCCTCGGGCTTCGCCGAGCTCGCCCGCGGCAGCGACGGTCCGCTCGCCGAGGAGCTGCGGATGACCGTTGCCGAGCTCTCCTGCGGCCGGCCGCTGCCGGCGGCGCTGCGCTCGCTGCGCGAGCGCGTTTCCGGCAGCGAGCTAGCCACCCTCTGCGCCGCGATCGAGCGCTCACGCCGCTACGGCTCGCCCCTGGCCGAGCAGCTGCGCCGCCAGTCGAGCGCTCTGCGCAGCGATCAGCGCCGCGCGGTCGAGGAGCGCGCCGCCCGTGCTGCGCCGAAGATCCAGCTCGTCGTCGCCCTCATCCTCGTCCCCTCGGTCCTGCTGATGATCACCGCCGCGCTGATCGCCAACGCCGACGTGCTGCTCTCGGGGTTCAGCTAGGCGGTGGAGGAGAGCTAGTTTCCTGCGACTCCTCGAGGAGTCGGCGGGCAACGGTTGCCGAAGCGGCGCGGATCATGTCGAGCTCAGCGGCCGACCCCCTGTGGCCGTTGACGAAACAGCAGAGCGTGCCAGCGACGAGCTCGAAGGCGAACTTCTTCGGCGCTTCCTCACCGAGCCAGACGATGAAGGTGGGGGAGAAGAGACGGCGTAGCCAGACCTGGTCTTGCTCCTTGCCGGAGAAGATCTCGTAGCGCTCGGCGAGCGCCTCGCTCTCCAAGTGCACCCGCTCGGTCGAGCGGAAAGCGTCCTCGAGCTTCTCCAGTGAGCGCAGGCCCGACTTGCGCCGGCAGTAGAGCTGGGGCACGTGGGCGGCGCACTCGGGCACCGAGACCAGGCCGACCGTGTAGTGGTAGTAGTTGGTCTGTCGGTCCCCGTCGGCGTCGGTGCTCTCCTCCTCGTAGGTGTAGAGGGCGAGGATGCCCTCGACGTCGTCGGCAAAGGGGCCGGAGAGAGTGCGCTCGGCGTAGCGGTCGTTGCCCTTGCACAGCAGCGGGGTTGCTTCCGGCAGCGGGTTGCGGCCTCCCAGTTCCAGGCCGTTCTGGGTTGCATAGGTCTCGAAGAAGCTCTGCTCGGCGCGCGAGTCGGCGATCGCGAAGACGGCCAGTAGGCCGAGCAGGAAGGCGGCGAGCGCGGCTGCTCCGCCGATCGCCGGCCCGACATATACGGCGAGGACGACGCCGATCACGACGACCTCGATTCCGATCAGGACCCAGGTCAGGGGCTTGCCGAGCAGCCGCCGGAAATGGAAGCCGCGCAGGTCGTTGGCGTCGTCCGGGGCCGCTTGAGTCGGCGTCGCGGTCTGCTCTTCGCTCACGCGGGCAACCTAACGCAGGGGTTGCAAATGGGCTTGCATTGTGGGGTCGTGTTGCAAAGTGGGGGAAAGTGGGTTACTGTGCCGCTCGAGTTGAAGCCCAGGACCGGGGTGGTGAGGCTCCTCCCACCTCATCACCTCGGTCCTAACTCTTTTCCTGGTCCACGCGCAGCGCTCGCAAAGAAAGGAACCGGCGGTGGCATTTCGGGGCCTCTACGAGCACAGTCTCGATTCAAAGGATCGCCTCACGGTTCCCTCCCGGTTCAGGGCCGCCCTCTCCGATGGCATCGTTCTCTCCAAGGGCTTCGACCCCTGCGTCTGGATGCACACGACCGCCGAGTTCGAGCAGCTCTCCGACCGCTTCCTCTCGCCGCACAGCCCCTTCGGCCACGACGCGCGCCAGTTGCGCCGCCGCTTCCACGGTGGCTCCTTCGACGAGAAGCTCGACTCCGCCGGCCGTATCCGCGTGCCCAAGCCATTGATCGAGCACGCCGGACTCAATGGGCCCTGTGTCGTCGTCGGCACGGGGGAGTACCTCGAGATCTGGAACGCCGAGGCCTGGGCCAAGCAGGAGGCCGAGCTCGACGCCTCAGCCCCGGAGATCGCCGAGGGCCTGGCCGCCAACGGAGCGCCTGAGTGAGATGGCAAGTCGTGCCTACTCAACCCCAACCCTGGGCAGCCGAGACTTAACTCGCGCCAACCTTGTCTATATGCCGACTGAACACGAACCCGTCCTCGCCGCCGAGCTAGTCGACCTGCTGGCGCCGCAGCCAGGCGAGACCGCGATCGACTGCACCTTCGGCGCCGGTGGCCACGCCCGCCTCCTCGCCGAGGCCCTGGGGCCCGACGGGACGCTGATTTGCATCGATCGCGATCCCGGCGCGCTGGCCCGCTACGAAGCCTTCGCCGCCGAGGCTCCCTGCTCAACTCGCTTCATTTCCAGCGACTTTGCGGCAGGTCTTCGTGCCATGTACGGCGAAGGCATGCGTCCAGAGATGGTCTACATGGACCTCGGAATGTCCTCGATGCAGGTCGACGCCTGGGAGCGGGGCTTCTCTTATTCCTACGACGCACCCCTCGACATGCGCATGGACACCCGCCAGCAGCTGAGCGCCGCCGACATCGTCAACGAGTGGCCGGAGCAACGCCTGGCGCAAGCGCTGCGCCGCTTCGGCGAGGAGCGCTACGCCGGCGGGATCGCCCGCGAGATCAGCCGCCGCCGGCCGCTCTCGACAACTTCTGAGCTGGTCGACGCGATCAAAGCAGGCATGCCCGCTTCGGCACGCTTCGGCGGTGGCCACCCGGCCAAGCGCAGCTTCCAGGCGATCCGGATCGCCGTTAACGGTGAGCTCGACTCGCTCGAGGACGCGCTGCCGACCGCCTGGGGCATGCTGCCGATCGGCGGTCGCCTCGCCGCGATCTCCTTCCACTCGCTCGAGGACCGCCGCGTCAAGCAATTCCTCGCCGAGCGCGCCAAGGGCTGCGTCTGCCCGCCCGAGCTGCCGGTCTGCGTCTGTGGCCGCGAGCCCGAAGCCGAGCCGCTGACCCGCCGCGCCGTCGCGCCCGGCCCCGAGGAGGTCGCGACCAACCCGCGCTCGCGCTCCGCCCACCTGCGCGTCTCGATGAAGACCGCCGAGTCGGCCGAGGCCGGGGCCTAATGGAGGCGGCGACCGTACGTCAGGGGGCCGTTGCCGCTCCTCCGCGCCGCAAACCGCGGCCGGTCAAGGCCGCCGCCCCGGCGGCACCGGCCCGCAAAGCTCCCGCCCGCAAGGCACCGACCCGCCGCAAAGCGCCCAGCCGCCGCCCCGGCGGCCAGCTGATCCCGATTGCGGCCGGGGCTGCCACTGCGGTCCGCCAGCTGCCCGACTCGAGCTTGATGGTGCGGATGACCCGCGGCCGCGCCTGGATCGGCGTGCTCGGCGTGCTGCTGGCCGGGATCGTCGCGATCAACGTGATCACCCTCGGCCTGTCCGCTGCCGCCGGGCACATCGAGACCAACATCACGGCACTGGAAGAGGAGAACTCGCTGCTGAGCGGCCGCGACGCGCGCCTCTACGGCTCCGCCCGTGTGCGACACGAAGCCGCCGGGTTTGGCCTCGTCGCTGCCTCTTCCGACGGGACCAGCTACCTGCAAGCGTCCAAGCAGGACGTGGCGATAGCCGCCCAGCGGCTTTCCGCCGCGGCTTCGGGTTACTAGGGCCGCTGCGGTGAAGGTGATCGAGCGAAGGATCGGCCTCCTCTTCGCCGGTTTCCTCTTCTGCTTCGTCGTGATCGGCGCCCGCGCCTTCTGGCTGCAGGGGGTGCAGGGGTCGAAGCTCGCCTCCGAGGCGGTCAACCAGCAGACCGAAGCGATCCGCCTGCCCAGCCTGCGCGGCAGCGTGCTCGACCGCCGCGGCAACGCCCTCGCCGCCTCCGAAGACACGGCGACGGTCTTCGCCGTGCCGCCGGAAGTCAACAAGCCCGCCCTGGCGGCGGAAAAGCTGGCGCCGATTCTGGGGCTCGACGAGCGCAAGGTGTTGAGCGCAGTGACCGCCGAAACGACCTACTCGGTGCTGGCAAAACAGGTCGAACTGCCGACCGCGAAGCGGATCGAAAGGCTCGGGCTGCAGGGCATCGGCCAGGACCCCGACAGCCGTCGCATCTATCCGCAGGGTGAGCTGGCGGCGCAGGTGATCGGCGCGGTTGGCACCGAAGGCGAAGGCCTCACCGGGCTCGAACGGGGCGAGGAAGACGTGCTGCGCGGCAGCGACGGCGAACGGCGCATCGTCACCGACGCGAGCGGCGAACCGATCCGGCTGGAAACCGCGCAGGAAGCCGAAGACGGCGAAAACATCCAGCTCACGCTCGATCCCGCGATCGAGCAGAAGACCGAGGAAGTGCTGGCCGAAGTCGGCGAAACCTACGCGCCCAAAGGCGCCACCGCGATCGTGATGAACCCGCGCAACTCGCAGGTCCTGGCGATGGCCAACTGGCCGCCGGTCGACCTCAGCGACCTCTCCAGTGCCAGTCCCGAAGACCTGCTGAATCGCGCCACCGGCTTCACCTACGAGCCCGGCTCGACCTTCAAGGCGTTCACCGTCGCGGCGGCGCTGGAGGAAAAAGAAGTGACGCCGGAAACGTCGTTCTACCTGCCCTCGCAGTTGCACGTGGCCGACCGAATCATCGAAGACGCCGAGGCGCGGCCGCCGGTGTCGCTCACCGTGGCGCAGATCCTCGCCCAGTCCTCCAACGTCGGCGCCGTCACGATCGGGATGAAGCTGGGGGCGAAGCGCTTCAGCAAGTGGATCGACCGCTTTGGCTTCGGCCGGCCGACCGGGGTCCAGTACCCCGACGAGGAACAGGGACTGGTGCCAAAGCTCGACGAATACTCCGGTTCGACGATCGGCAACCTGCCGATGGGCCAGGGCCTCGGGGTGACACCGATGCAGATGATGGCCGGCTACCAGGCGATCGCCAACGGCGGCATCCTGCGCCAGCCGCAGCTGATCGAGAAGGTCGGCGACGAAACGGTGCACGAGCCGAAGGGCCACCGGGTGATCGACTCGGGCGTTGCGGCGCAGGTGAGAGAAATGCTCGAGGGGGTGCTGGAAGCCGGCGGCACAGCCTCCGCGGTGAGCGTGCCCGGCTACAAGCTGGCGGGTAAGACCGGCACCGCGCAGGTGGCCGAAAACGGGACTTACTCCGAGACGAAGTACATCGCTTCGTTCATTGGGTTTGCGCCGGCTCAGGATCCGCAGCTGCTGGTTTCGGTGATTGTGGATGAGCCGCAAGGGGAAATCTACGGCGGGTCTGTGGCTGCGCCGGCTTTCGGCAAGATCGCGGCGTTTGCGCTGCCCTATCTCGGCGTTCCGGCGGAATAGAGATGGGGAGTCGGGTGGCCCTCCCCAAAACGAGCAGCCAGGAGGCTGCTCTTGAGTGTTTTGAGGAGGGCCACCCGACTCCCTACCTAGAATCCGGCGGGTGAGACTGGCAGCGCTGGCCGCGGAGATTGGTGAAGCACGAGTCGTCGGGGATCCCGCCGTCGAGGTCGAGTCTTTGGCTTACGACAGCCGAAAAGTTGGGCCCGGGGCGCTGTTTTTCTGCGTGCCGGGAGAGAAGGTCGACGGGCATGAGTTTGCTGCGGGCGCGATAGAGGCCGGGGCCGTAGCGGTGGTGGTGGAGCGGGAGTTGGAGGTTGATGTAGCGCAGGTGGTGGTCCCTGACGCGCGGGCTGCGATGGCTCCGCTTGCGGCTCGGTTCTGGGGGGATCCGACTTCGGAGCTGCGGGTCGTTGGGGTTACCGGGACCAATGGGAAGACCACGACCGCGTTTCTGCTGCGCGAGATCTTGGAGGCGGCTGGTGTCCAGACCGGGTTGCTGGGGACGGTGCGGCAGGTTGTGGGCGGGGTGGAGGAGGAGGTTGAGCGGACTACGCCGGAGGCGGTTGATCTGCAGGGGACTTTCAGGCGGATGTTGGAGGCGGGTGACAAGGCCTGCGTGATGGAGGTGTCGTCGCACGCGTTGGCGCTGCACCGGGCCGACTCGATTCATTTTGAGGTCGCCCTTTTCACGAACCTGACCCAGGATCACCTCGACTTTCATGCCGATATGGAGGACTACTTCCAGTCGAAGCGCCGGCTTTTCGCGATGAAGCCCGGGACTTCGATCGTCAATGTGGACGATCCCTACGGCATGCGGCTCGCGCGGGAATTCGAATGCGTGACCTTCTCCGCCGAAGGTGCCGAAGCGGATTTCGCGGCGATTGACCCGGACTTTGACGCCTCTGGGGGCCGTTTCAGCGTTGAGATCCCATCGCAGTCCAGGCGGCGGAGGTTCAAGGCTGAGGGGGACTGGCTTGGCAGGAAGGTCGATGTGCGCACCTCGCTCCCTGGCCATTTCAACATCTCTAATGCGCTTGGCGCGTTCGTCGCCGGGCAAACGCTCCGCGTACCCGCGCCCGCGATAGTCGAAGGCTTGGCGCTCTCCGCTGGGGTGCCGGGGCGGTTCGAGCCGATTGATGAGGGGCAGGCTTTCTCCGTTCTGGTCGACTACGCGCACACGCCCGACTCGCTTGAGAATGTGCTGCGGGCGGCGCGACGGTTGAGCGAGGGGCGGGTGCTGGCGGTCTTCGGCGCCGGCGGTGACCGCGATCGCGACAAGCGGCCGAAGATGGGGCGGGCGGGTGCCGCGCTCTCCGACCTGGCGATCGTCACCTCCGACAACCCGCGCTCCGAGGAGCCCGGGGCGATCATTGCTGAGGTCCTCGCAGGGGTGGAGAACGGCGCCAACGTCGAGGTCGAGCCCGATCGGCGCGCCGCGATCGCGTTGGCACTGGGGCGGGCCCAGCCCGGCGACACGGTGGTGATCGCGGGCAAGGGGCACGAGCAGGGCCAGGAGTTCGCCGACGGACGCAAGCTGCCCTTTGACGACCGCGAGGTCGCCCGCGCGGAGCTGCGCCGGCTTTGAGGCTGGGCGCTGAGCAGATCGCCGCGGCGTGCGGGGCGGAGATCGTCGCGCGCGGAGAGGTCGGCGCGCCGACCCGGGCGACGATTGGCTCGGGGGAGACCGGGCCCGGCGATCTCTTCTTCGGCCTGCCCGGCGAGCGCGTTAACGGCGGCGAGTTCGCCCCCGCCGCGATCGAGGCCGGCGCCTGGGGGGTGGTCATCGATCCGGAGACGGCAGCGAAGCTGACTGGAGACGATGTCGCTGCCAGGGGTGCGTGGGTCTTCTCCGCCGCCGATCCGCTCGCCGCGCTGCAGGCGCTCGCCCGCGCCTGGCGGCGTGAGCTCGGCGTCCGCGTCGTCGGCGTCACCGGCTCGGTCGGCAAGACCTCGGTCAAGGACATCGCCCGGGCGCTGTTGCCGGGGCGCGTGCACGCCAATCGCGAGAACCTCAACACCGAGATCGGGCTGCCGCTGACCGTGCTGGAAGCGCCAGATGACACCGACCTCCTGGTCCTGGAGATGGCGATGCGCGGGGCCGGCCAGATCGCCGAGCTGGCCTCGATCGCCGAGCCCGAAGTGGCGGTGATCACCAACGTCGGCCCGGTTCACGTCGAGCTGCTCGGCTCGGTCGAGGCGATCGCGGCGGCGAAGGCCGAGGTGCTGACTGCCCTGCCGCCCGAGGGGACGGCGGTCGCGCCGGCTGACGCCGGACTGCTGGAGCCGCACCTGGCGGCGGCGCCGCGACTGCTGCGCTTCGGTCCCGGCGGCGACGTCTTCGCGGTCGAGAGCAGGGTTGCGGAGGGCGTCACGGAGGCGCTGGTCGAGACGCCGGTCGGGCGGCAGTCTTTCCAGTTCCCCTTCGCCGAGGCGCACAACCTCGAGAACGCGCTGGCGGCCATTGCGGCCGGCGTGGCCCTGGGTGCGCCCCTCGCCGAGATGGCCGACCGCGCTGCGAACATAGGCTTCTCACGCTTCCGGGGCGAGCGCCTCGAGATGGGCGACGGAATCGTCCTTGTGAACGACTGCTACAACGCCAACCCGGTCTCGATGCGCGCCGCGCTCAGCCACCTCGCTTCGCTCGAGGGGGAACGACGGATCGCGGTCCTGGGCGAGATGGCCGAGCTCGGCCCCGGCGCCGCCGGCTACCACCGCGAAGTGGGCGAGAGCGCTCGGGCCGAGGGCATCGACCTGCTGATCGGCGTCGGCGAGCCGGCTCGTGATTACGGGCCGGACGAGCTACTGGGCACGCCCGAGGAGGCTGCCGAATGGCTCGCTGCCCAGGCTGAACCCGGCGACACGATCCTGGTCAAGGGCTCGCGATCCGCCGGCCTTGAGAACGTGGCCGAGACGCTGGGGGCGCTGCTGGAACCCTCGGGGGGCGACGAGGACGCGCCCGATCATGGGTGAAGTCCTGATCGCCGGCATGGCGGCGATGCTGATCTGCATCTTCCTCGGCCCTAAGTTCATCGAGTACCTGCGGGTAAAGGAGTTCGGCCAGCACATCCGCGAGGACGGGCCGCAGGAGCATCACGCCAAGGCCGGCACGCCAACAATGGGCGGCCTGATCATCTTCGCCTCGATCTGCGTGCCCTACCTGGTCCTCTCCGACCGCGACGCGCAGAGCATGGCCGTCTTCGGCGTGGCGATGGGCTGCGCGGCGATCGGCTTCGCCGACGACTTCATCAAGATCGTCAAGCGCCGCTCACTCGGCCTCTCGGCACGCTGGAAGGTGCTGCTGCAGCTCTTCCTTGCGCTCGGGCTCTGGTGGGTCGCCCGCCACGCGGTCGGCCTCGAACCGATCCTCTACTTCCGCATCGGCGGCGCCTCGATCGACCTCGGCCCGGTCCTCTACTTCGTCCTCGTCTTTCTCGTCATCGGCGGCACCTCCAACGGGGTCAATCTCACCGACGGTCTCGACGGCCTCGCCGCTGGCTCCTGCGCGATCGTCCTGCTTGCCTACACGGCGATCGCCTTCGTCACCAACGAGCAGCAGAACCTCGCCCTGCTCTCCGCCTGTCTGGTCGGTGCCTGCATCGGATTCCTCTGGTACAACGCCTTCCCGGCCTCGATCTTCATGGGCGACACCGGCTCGCTCGGATTGGGGGGCGCGATCGGCGCCCTCGCGGTGATGACCCAGACCGAGGTGCTGCTGATCATCATCGGCGGCATCTTCGTGATCGAGGCGCTCTCGGTGGCGATCCAGGTCTTCTCCTTCAAAACCTTCCGCCGTCGCGTGCTGCTGATGGCGCCGCTGCACCATCACTTCGAGATGATGGCTTGGTCGGAGACCAAGATCATGCTGCGGTTCTGGATTGTGGCGGCGGTTTGTTCGGGGATTGGGTTCACCCTCTATCAGCAGAGCATCGGGCGTTAGGTGAGAGAGGGCCGGGACCCCATCCTCAAAACGCTCGGCGGGAGCCTCGCTTGAGTGTTTTGAGGAGGGGGTCCCGGCCCTCCCAGCCAACGCTCGTTACTCCGCGGCTGGAGATGCGGGGGTGGTGGGAGGACGATCTCGAGGCGTTCGCGGCGATCAATGCCGACCCGGAAGTCATGGAGCATTTCCCGGGGACGTTGACTCGGGGGGAGAGCGATGGGTTGGTGGAGCGGATTGAGGGTGGGTTTGAGGCGAATGGGTTTGGGCTTTGGGCGCTTGAGGTGCGGGGGAGTGGGGAGTTCATTGGCTTCACCGGGTTGGACGTGCCTGAGTTTGAGGCGGATTTCATGCCCGCGGTGGAGGTGGGGTGGCGGCTGGGGCATTCGGCCTGGGGGAATGGCTACGCGACCGAGGCGGCGCGAGCGGCGGTCTCCTTTGGCTTCGAGGAGGTCGGGCTGGCCGAGATCGTCTCGTTCACGACCGTGGCAAATCGACGCTCGCGGGCGGTGATGGAGCGGCTCGGGATGAGCCACGACCCGGCCGACGACTTCGATCACCCCAACCTCCCCCCAGGCCACCCCCAGCGCCCTCACGTCCTCTATCGCCTCGGTCCCGGGGGCTGACTTCGCCTTTTCGGACGCATATGCACCCTAAAAGGCGAAGTCAGCGATAACAGGGTCGTCGTCCGGGGGGGCGAAGAAGTCCCGATGAGCATTCCGCCGCCCAAGGAGATTCGGCCGCCTTTTCCTTCGGGGCCATTTTTGGTTGTTGGGCTGGCTCGGTCGGGGCAGGCCGCGGCGCGGTTGCTGGCGGGGCGGGGCGAGGACGTGGTTGCGGTGGATTCGGGATTTCCCGATGGGGTGGCAGGATTGCGGGAGGTCGGTGTCGAAGTTGTTCTGGATGCAGATGGGATTGCGCTCCTCGAGGGGGTGCGGACTGTGGTCAAGAGCCCGGGTGTGCCGCGGGAGGCGCCGGTGATCGCGGCCGCTCTGGAGCGGGGGATCGACGTGATGGGGGAGCTGGAGCTCGCCTGGCGGGCGATCCCCAATCGCTTCGTCGCGGTGACCGGGACCAACGGCAAGACGACCACGGTCGAGCTACTCGGGCACATCTACCGCTCGGCTGGCGAGCCGGTTGCCGTAGCCGGCAATGTCGGCACGCCGCTCTCCTCGCTTGTCGGCGAGATCGAGCCCGACGCGACGGTGATCTGCGAGGCATCGAGCTTTCAGCTCGAGGACAGCGTCGCCTTCGCGCCCGAGTGCGCGGTCTTCCTCAACCTTGCTCCCGATCATCTCGACCGGCACGGCACGCTCGAGGATTACCTCGCCGCCAAGCTGCGGATCTTCGCCAACCAGGGCAACGACGACGTCGCCGTCTACAACGCCGACGATCCCGAGCTGGCCGGCGTCGACCTCGGCGGCTGCGGGCGGCGCATCGCCTTCTGCCACGGTGCCGCACCCGACTGCGAAGTCGCCGTCGCCGAGGGCACGATCTTCTACGACGGCGAGCCGCTGCTCGCGGTCTCCGAGCTCGGCCTCTTCGGCGAGCACAACGTCGACAACGCGATGGCCGCCGCCGCCGCGGCGCTCTCGATGGGGCTCGACCGCGAGGCGGTGTGCGAGGGGCTGCGCGGTTTCGCCGGTGTGCCGCACCGGCTCGAGCAGGTGGCCGAGATCGACGGCGTGCGCTTCGTCAACGACTCCAAGGCGACCAACGTCGCCTCCGCCACGGTCGGCCTGCGCGCTTTCGAGGGCGGCGTGCGGGCAATCCTCGGTGGCAGCGAGAAGGGCGAGTCCTACGCGCCGCTGCTCGATCCGGTCCGCGAGCGCTGCAGTGCCTGCTACCTGACCGGTGCCTCGGCCGGGCGCCTTGCCGAGGCGCTCGCCCCGGCGATCGCGGCCGGCGTCGAGCTGCACCTTTGCGAGGACCTGGAAGAAGCGGTGCGCCTCGCCGCCCATGCTGCCCGGCCTGGCGAGACCGTGCTGCTCTCGCCCGCCTGCGCCAGCTTCGACGCCTTCGAGAACTTCGAACAGCGCGGCGAGCGCTTCCGCCAGATCGCCGCGGAGCTGGCGTGAGCGTTCGCGCCCTCTCGCTCGGCGGCTTCGCCGTGGGCAAGAAGACGAAGAAGGCCAAGGGCAAGAAGAAGCGCTCGCGCGCCGCCTCGCCCTCGACCGAGTACAACCTGCTGCTGACCGCCACCCTCTGCCTGCTGGCGCTCGGCGCGGTGATGGTCTTCTCGGCCAGCTCGACCACCCAGATCCTCAGCAACGGCAACCTCGCTGACAGCGCCTTTTACCTCAAGCGCACGCTGATCTTCGGCGCCTTCGGCCTGCTGGTGATGCACCTCAGCGCTCGCCACGGCCTGACCGCGATCCGCCGTCTTACGCCGGCCCTGCTCGTCGGCTCGCTCTTCCTCCTGCTCGTCGTCCTCGTCGCCGGCTCCAGCGCCAACGGCGCTAGTCGCTGGATCGGCCCGGGCTCGCTGCAGTTCCAGCCTTCGGAGCTGGCCAAGGTGGCGCTGATCCTCTACGGCGCCGACCTGCTTGCCCGCGAACCGAAGCGGGTGCGCTCGCTGCAGGGGCTGACGCCCTTCCTGCTTGTCGTTGGTGTCGCCTCCCTGCTGATCATGGCCGAGCCCGACATGGGCACGACGATGGTGATCGCCTTCTCGGTTGCCGCCACGCTGATCGCCGCCGGCGCTCGGCCGGTAGACCTCGGCAAGGTCGCCCTCGTCCTCGGCGGCCTCGCCCTGTTGCTGACCGTGGTCGAGCCCTACCGCATGGCCCGCCTGACCGGCTTCCTTCATCCGGGTGCCGACGTCGCCGGCAGCGGCTTCCAGGCGGCCCAGGCGAAGATCGCGCTCGGCTCCGGCGGCATCTTCGGCGTCGGCATCGGCAACGGCGTGGGCAAGGCCGGTTTCCTGCCTGAGGCCCACACGGACATGATCTCGGCCGTGATCGGCGAGGAGCTCGGCATGGTCGGGATCCTCGGCGTCGTCGGCCTCTTCGGGATGCTCGGCTACGCCGGCCTGCGGGTGGCGCAGAAAGCCCGCGACCGCTACAGCAAGCTTCTCGTCGCCGGCCTCACCTCGCTGATCCTGGCGCAGGCGACGATCAACCTCTTCGCCGTGATGGGCCTGGCGCCCCTTACCGGCGTGCCGCTGCCCTTCGTCTCCTACGGCAACAGCAGCTTGCTGGCAACGCTCTTCGCGGTCGGTCTGATTCTCAACGTCGCCCGCGGGGGAAAGGCAACGGCCGCGGCGCGGCCGGGTCGCGCCTCCGGCGCTGGCAAACTGCGCGTCGTCGATGGCGGGCGCGCGCCTGCCCGTAAAAGGAGCAAACCCAGCCGTGGAAAAAGCGCTCAGAGTCGTAGTGGCAGCGGGGGGAACCGCAGGCCACGTCGTGCCAGCGATGGCCGTCGCCGACGAGCTTCGGGCTAGCGGCGCCGTCGTCTCCTTCCTCGGCACCAGGGAGCGGATCGAGGCCGAGCTCGTGCCGGCCGCTGGCTATGAGATCGACTTCCTCAAGGTACGCGGGATCGATCGCCGCAACCCGCTGCGGGCCGCCGTTGCCGTAGGCGAGGCGATCGGCGCGGTTGGGGCGGCGCGGCGCGCCCTGCGACATCGCGACGCCGACGTCGTCGTCGGTGGCGGCGGCTACGTCGCCGGCCCGGCCGGCCTCGCCGCGGTGCTGACCAAGACCCCGCTGGTCCTGACCGAGGCTGACAGCCACCTTGGCCTCGCCAACCGCATGCTTGCGGGCCGGGCGCGGCGGGTCTGCCTCTCGTTCCCAATCGAGGGCCGGGACGGAGATCCCTATCTCCTCACGGGGCGCCCGGTGCCGGCGGCGATCCTGCGCGCTGAGCGAGGGGCGGCGCGGCGCCGTTTCGGGATCTCGCCCGAGGCGCGCTGCCTGTTGGTGATGGGCGGCAGCCAGGGTGCCCGCTCGATCAACCAGGCCGCGATCGAGGCCTTCGCCGAGACGGGATCGGGCGGCCCGGATGCCGAGTTCCGCCGCGACTTCCACGTCATCCACCTCAGCGGCCGTCGCGACCACGAGGAGCTGGAGCGGCGACTGGCGGCGGCATCGCACGCCGAGGACTACACCCTGCTTCCCTACGAGCCCGATCTCGGCGAGGTGCTTGCCGCCTGTGACCTGGTCTTGGCCCGCTCGGGCGGCTCGATCTTCGAGGTGGTCGCGGCCGGCCGGCCGGCGATCCTCGTCCCCTATCCGTATGCCACGGCGGATCATCAGGCGGCGAACGCGGCCTGGATGAGCGAGGCCGGCGCGGCGGAGACGGTCCAGGACGACGCGTTGAGCCCGTCGCTCCTGGCGGGCCGCGTCTCTTCTCTGCTCGCGGATGAGGCACGGCTCGAAGCGATGGCAAAGGCATCGGCCTCTCTGGCGAAGCCCCAGGCCGCCCGCGCAATCGCCGACGAGGTCCTCGCAGCGGCATGAGTGAATGGGCTTCCAGGCGGCTGCACTTCATCGGCGTCGGCGGTGCCGGCATGAGCGGGCTGGCGCTGGTCTGCGCCGAGCTCGGCGCGAGAGTTACCGGCAGCGACCGCAGCGAGTCCTCTTATATGGAGCGACTGCGCGCGGCGGGCCTCGATCCGATCGTCGGCCACGACGCGGCCAACCTGCCCGAGGGCGCCGAGGTGGTCGTCTCGACCGCGATCGGCACTGACAACCCGGAGCTGGCGCTGGCCCGCGAGCGCGGCATCGAGCCGATTCACCGCGGTGTCCTGCTGGCCGAGCTCTGCGCCGAGAAGCGATTGATCGCGGTCGCTGGCACCCACGGCAAGACGACGACCACCGCGATGCTGGTCTGGGCCCTGCGTGGGCTCGGCGCTGAGGTGGCCTTCTTCGTCGGCGGTGAGGTGCCGGGGCTCGGACCGGGCGGCGAGGCCGCCAACGCCGGTTGGGGAACGGGGGAGTTGGTGATTGCCGAGGCCGACGAGAGCGACGGCAGCTTCCTCGACCTGAAGCCGGAGATCGCCGTCGTCACCAACATCGAGATGGACCACCACAGCCGCTGGGGCTCGGTTGCCGAGCTGCGCGCTGCCTTCACCGAGTTCACGGCAGGCGCCACGGCGGTGGTGCGCCCAGAGGACTCGGAGCTGGAGATCGAGCTGGCTGTGCCCGGGCACCACAACCTGCTCAACGCCCGCGCCGCTGTCCTCGCCGCCGAGGCGGCGGGCTTCGAGCCGGCGAAGGTCGCCGCGGCCCTCGCCGACTTCCCGGGAGTAAAGCGCCGCCTCGAGCTCAAGGGCGCCCGCGCCGGCGTCCCCATATATGACGACTACGCCCACCACCCGACCGAGGTCCGCGCCGCCCTCTCGGCCCTGCGCGAGCAGGGCCCCGGTCGCCTGATTGCTGTCTTCCAGCCCCACCTCTACTCGCGTACCAAGGCCTTCGGCGAGGAGTTCGGCGCCGCCCTGGCCCTGGCTGACGAAGTCGTCGTGCTCGACGTCTACCCGGCCCGTGAGCAGCCCGTCGGCGAGCTTGCCGAGGTGAGTGGCCTGCAGGTGGCGCAGGCCACGGCCGAGCGAATTGGGGGGCGCAGGGTGCTCTGGTTGCCGGACCCCAAAGCCGACGCCTTGGCACGCCTCCTCGACAGGAACCAAGCGGTTGGCGTCGCCGACCAGGTGCTGGTGACGATCGGCGCCGGTGACGTCTTCAGGCTCGGCGAGCTCCTGGTCAATGGGGAGGGGCGATGAGCTCGCAGCCGGCAGCGGTGCAAAGCGACTTTCCCCTGGCCCGTCTGACCACGGTTCGCACCGGCGGCGACGCCGACTTCTTCGCCCGACCCGGCAACGAGGGGGAGCTGCTCGCGGTGCTGGTCTGGGCCGCGGATCAAGGCCTTCCGCTCGGCGTGATCGGCTCTGGCTCAAACCTGCTCGTCGCCGACTCGGGTTTCCGCGGGCTCGCGCTCAAGCTTGATCGCGAGCTGGCGACGATCGAGCGCGAGTGGGAGGGGATGGTCTGCGGCGGCGGTGCGCGCTTTCCTTCGGCTGCGGCGAAGGCCGCCGGCTGGGGCCTCGCGGGGATCGAATTCGGCGTCAATATCCCCGGCACCGCGGGCGGGGCGGTGAAGATGAACGCCAACGCCTATGGCGGCCAGCTCGCTGAGGTGCTCGCCTGGGTCGACGTCTTCACCGCGCGAGGTCGTGAGCGCCGCGGACCGGACTCGCTCGGCTTTGCCTACCGCAGCTCCAATCTGGGTGCGGAGGAGGTCGTCTCGCGCGTCGCTTTCAATCTGCGTGCCGACGATCCGGCGGCGATTCGCGCCCGCCTCAACGAGATGCGCGGCAAGCGCCGCGAGGCGCAGCCGTCGGGCATCAAGACCTTTGGCTCGACCTTCAAGAACCCGGAGGACCAGCGGGCGGAGGGGCGCAGCGCGGGCCAGCTGCTGGAGGCGGCCGGGTGCCGCGGTCTCGCTCAGGGGGAAGCGCGTTTCGCCGAGAAGCACGCCAACTTCGTCGAGAACACCGGGCACGCGACGACCGCTGACGTGCTGGCGTTGATGGCCGAGGGGCGGCGACGCGTATTCGAGCTGACCGGCGTCGTGCTCGAGCCCGAGGTCCAGGTCCTGGGCGAGATCGAGTGGCCAGAGGGTTGGAAGCTGTGAGACGGCTGTTCCGGGGGTTTTCCCGCTGGATCATCGTGATTCTCGTGGTGATCGTCGTTGCCTTCGTCGCCCAGAAGATCGTCGGCGGCAAGACGGTGGCGCCGCACCTCGTCTCCTCCGACCCGGTGGCGACGATCGGCAGCGGCAGCGAAGCCGTCGCGGTGGCCGATGACGGCACGGTCCTTACTTGGCTGGCGTTGCCTGAAGACAGCCAACTGCCGCAGCTGCCACTCAGCTCACCGCCCAAAGGCCCGCGTGTCGAGGGCTCGGCACTCGAACAGGTCCGCGTGCTCGCCGCCACGCCGCCGGCCCTGCGGCCCTACGTCGCCGCCAGCTATTTCGGCGAACACGGGGTGAGGGTCGAACTCAGCTCGGGGATCGAACTGATCTTTGGCAGTGCCGGCGATGCGCCGCGCAAGTGGCGAGCCGCCGCGGCGGTGCTCGCCGACCCTTCGATCACCACGCTCGATTATGTAGACCTGAGCGCCCCGGGGCGCCCGGCGGTAGGCGGCTCTGGGCATACGCTTCCGCCCCTTGAATGAACCCTCGACCACAGGGTTAGGTTAGTCCAACCCTTAAGTAAGCCTTGAGACATCGGCCTTGCAGGATGTCGCCCGGCCGTTTGACAGACCTCGCCCGATACCCTACGTTGAGCGCAATTTCCGCGGTTACAGCGTACCCTTGAACTCTCAAGCATTGCTGTAGCGTCGGACAGAACGAAGGCTCAACTCAACACCCAGTCCTAGTGGACCGGGACATATCCAGCCCCCACCGGGGCCGGGCTTGGAGAAATCGGGAGATGGAATCCACATACCTAGCGGTGATCAAGGTGGTCGGCGCCGGCGGCGGCGGTACCAACGCCGTCAGTCGCATGGTCGACGCCGGCATTCGCGGTGTCGAGTTCGTCGCCGTCAATACGGATGCTCAGGCGCTGCAGGCATGTGACGCGGACATCAAGCTCTCGATTGGCCAGGAGTTGACCCGCGGCCTCGGCGCCGGCGGTAACCCCGAGGTGGGTGCCGGAGCGGCAGCGGAGAGTCGCGACGAGATCAAGGAGGCGCTGAAGGGCGCCGACATGGTCTTCGTCACCGCCGGCGAGGGTGGCGGCACCGGCACCGGCTCGGCGCCGGTGATCGCCGAGATCGCCAAGGAAGAGATCGGCGCGCTCACCGTTGGCGCCGTGACCAAGCCCTTCGAGTTCGAGGGCAAACGACGGATGCAGCAGGCGCTTGAGGGAATCGAGAAGCTGCGCAACAACGTCGACACCCTGATCATCGTCCCCAATGAGAAGCTGCTGCAGGCGGTCGAGCGGCGCACCAGCGTGCTCGAGGCCTTCCGCCAGGCTGACGACATCTTGCGCCAGGGCGTTCAGGGCATCACCGACCTAATCACGATCCCCGGCCTGATCAACCTCGACTTCGCCGACGTGCGCACGATCATGCGCGACGCCGGCTCCGCCCTGATGGGTGTCGGCTCCGCCTCCGGCGAGGCGCGCGCCCTCGATGCCGCTAAGGCGGCGATCACCTCGCCGCTGATCGAGGAGTCGATCAAAGGCGCGACCGGGATGCTGCTCAACATCACCGGGCCTGAGGATCTCGGTCTCTTCGAGGTCAACGAGGCCGCCCAGCTGGTCCAGTCCGAGGCCGACGACAACGCCAACATCATCTTCGGCTCGGTTGTCGACCAGTCGATGAAAGACGAGGTGCGGGTGACGGTCATCGCCACCGGCTTCGAGGGGTTCGAGCTTTTGGCTCGGTCGCCGCAGCGGGTGCGGCGGCGTTATGAGAGTCGGCCGCGCATTTCCGCGGAGGACACCGACATTCGCAAACTGCGGGTGAGCGACGACGACATCGACGTTCCGGGGTTCCTCAAAGAATGAGCTGGGGGTGGAGGGCCGTCGTCAGGCCCTCCCGCCGCCGCTTCGCGGGAGTTCGTCGGGAGGGCCTGACGACGGCCCTCGACAGCGGCAGGTCATTCGTTGAAGGATCCAAGCGCGTTGCTGGCGCCGTCCTCCTCTCCTGAGCTTTAGAGGTCGATCTCGTAATAGAGCATGCGGGGGCCGTCGGGGGCGCCTTCGTGGTTGGTGAAGCCGCGGCTCTCGTAGAGGGCTCTTGCTTCGGTGTCGGTCTCACCCGTGGTCAGCTCGAAGTGGTTGGCGCCGGTTTCGCGGGCGGAGTCGATTGCAGCGTTTAGGAGGGCTCGGCCGATACCTTTTCTTCGGTGCTCGGGGATGACGTAGAGCTCTTCTAGGTATGCGTCGGCGGCCTTGGCCCAGAGGGAGGGGCGGAGGCGGAAGAGGGCGAAGCCTGTGGGTGGGTCGCCGGCGAGGAGGACGGTGATCTCGTTTTCGCCGAGGAGTTCGCCAAGGCGCTCAGTGAGGGCGGGGACGCTTGGGGTGGGTTCGTCGTATTCGCTGTTGAAGTCGTGCAGGAGGCGGGCGACGTTGGCTGCGTCGCCGGCGCCGGCGCGGCGGATTTCGCTGTGCGGCTGGGCGCTCATCTGCGTGGACGAGCTTCGCACAGCTCTTCAATACGCTGCCGCGCGTGGCCGACCAAGCACTGAAGCGCACCCCCCTCCACGGATGCCACGCCGAACTCGGCGCCAAGCTCGTGCCCTTCGCCGGCTGGGAGATGCCGGTCACCTACGAGGGGATCCGCGAGGAGCACGCGGCGGTGCGCACGCATGCCGGCATGTTCGACGTCTCGCACATGGGCGAGGTAGAGGTTGAGGGGCCGGGGGCGCTTGCCTTCCTGCAGCGCGTCCTCTCCAACGACGTGGCGAAGATCGAGATCGGCGGCGCCCAGTACTCCTGCCTCTGCCACGAGGAGGGCGGCGTGCTCGATGACCTCTTCACCTACAGGCTCGGCGGCGACCGCTACCTGATCGTCACCAACTCGGCTAACCACGACGCCGACCTCGCCTGGCTCGGCCGCTGGAGTCGCGGCTTTGACGTCGCAGTGCGAGACGTCGCCGATCGCTACGCGATGCTCGCCGTGCAGGGCCCGCACGCTCGGGCGATCCTCACCGGCGCGCTCGGCATCGCGCTGCCGGCCCGGATGCGGGTCGCCACGGTGCGGATCGGCAATCGGCCCGCCCTCGTCTGCGGCACCGGCTACACCGGTGAGGACGGGGTCGAGCTGCTGATCGACCCCGAGATCGCGCCGGCGATCTGGGCCGAGTTGCTCGATGCCGGCGTCGTTCCCTGCGGTCTCGGCGCCCGCGACACGCTGCGGCTCGAGGTCTGCTTCCACCTGCACGGCAACGACCTGACCCCCGAGCGCAACCCGATCGAGGCCGGGCTCGGCTGGTGCTGCGCCGAGGCGACCGGCTTCGTCGGCGCCGACGCTGTCGCCCGCGCGCGCCGCGAGGGCACCGCCGAGAAGCTGGCGCCGTTCAAGATCGAGGGCGCCGGCATCCCGCGCGAAGGCAACCCGGTGCTGGCCGGCGGGGAGCAGGTCGGCATCGTCACCTCGGGCACCTTCTCGCCCTCGCTCGAGCTCGGCATCGGCATGGCCTACCTGCGCGCCGATCTGGCCGAGCCCGGCAACGAGGTCGAGATCGACGTGCGCGGCAAGCATCGGCCGGCCCGGATAGCTTCCAAGCCCCTCTACCAGCGGAAAGGTTGAACTTGTCCGACGCGCACTATCCCGACGACTTGCTCTACCACGACCAGCACGACTGGGCGCGCCTCGAGGGCGACGAGCACGCCGTCTTCGGGATCACCTGGTACGCCCAGGACAGCCTCGGCGAGGTCGTCTTTTACGACGCGCCCGAGGTCGGCGCGACGATCTCCAAAGACTCCTCCTACGCTGAGGTCGAGTCGGTCAAGGCGGTCTCCGACGTGATCGCGCCGATGTCCGGCGAGATCGTCGAGGTCAACGACTCACTCGAAGACAGCCCGGAGAAGATCAACGAGGACCCCTACGGGGAGGGCTGGCTGGTCAAGGTCAAGCTGACCCAGCCGGAGGAGCGCGGGGCGCTGCTCGGCGCCGACGAATACCGCAAGATGCTGGAAAAGGGCTAGGAAGCCCCGCCAGTCGCTTCCGTAGCCTTAGCCGGGTGACCCGCTACACCTCAGCCACCGACGCCGACCGGGCGGAGATGCTCGCCGCGATCGGAGCCGACTCGGTCGACGATCTCTTCGAGCAGATCCCAGAGCCCTTGCGCCTCGGCCGCCCGCTGGCGCTGCCGGACGGGATGAGCGAGGCCGAGGTCTTCGAGCGGCTGGCGGCGCTGGCGGCGCGCAACGAGGACGCCGAAAGCCAGGTCTGCTTCGTCGGTGCCGGGATGTACGACCACTACGTGCCGGCGATCGTCGACGCGATCACCCAGCGCTCGGAGTTCCTCACGCCCTACACGCCCTACCAGCCGGAGATCTCCCAGGGCGGGCTGCAGGTGATGTTCGAGTTCCAGACCGCGATGTCGGAGCTGACCGGCCTGCCGGTTTCCAACGCCGGCCTCTACGAGGGGCCCTCCTCGATCGCCTCGGCCGGCTACCTGGCGATGGCGGCGACCAAGCGCAAGCGCTTCGTCGTCTCGCGCGGCCTGCACCCGCACAGCCGCGAGACCCTGGCGACCTACGCGGTCGGCTACGGCGCCGAGCTGGTCGAGGTCGAGCTGCGCGACGGCGAGACCGATGCGGAGGCGCTGGCCGCCGCGGTCGATGACGAGACCGCCGCTGTCTTCCTGCAGAGCCCCAATTTCCTCGGTGCGGTCGAGCAGGTCGAGGCGCTGGGCTCCGCTGCGAAGCAGCACGGCGCGCTGCTGATCGTCGCCACCGACCCGATGACGCTCGGCGTGCTCAAGCCGCCCGGTGAGTGCGGCGCCGACATCGCGCTTGGCGAGGGACAGCCGCTCGGCAACCGGCTCGACTTCGGTGGGCCGTCCTTCGGCTTCTTCTGCGCGACCGAGGAGCAGATCCGCCGCATGCCGGGCCGGATCGCCGGCGAAACCGACGACGTCGACGGTCGTCGCGGCTTCGTCCTCGCCCTGCAGACCCGCGAGCAGCACATCCGCCGCGAGAAGGCGACCCACAACATCTGCACCGCGCAGGCGCTCAACGCGCTCGGCGCGATGGTCCACCTCGCCTGGCTCGGCCGCGAGGGCTTTCGCGAGCTCGGCGAGCTGCTGGTCCGCCGCACCGCCTACGCCCGCGAGCGGCTCGCCGCGGTCGAGGGGGTCGAGCTGCTGCACACCGCGCCGGTCGCGCGCGAGTTCGCCCTCCGCCTCGACGCGCCGGTCGAGCGCGTGCTCGAGCGCTGCGCCGAGCGCGGCATTGTCGCCGGCTACCCGCTCGGCCGCGAGTACCCCGAGTACGAGGACGGCCTACTGGTGGCGATCACCGAGCGCCGCAGCAAGGCCCAGATCGACGACCTGGTTGAGACGCTGGGCGCCGCGATCCAGGCTGAGATTGGCGCTTTGGTGTCGGATAGCGCCACTAAGGCGCCAGAAGGGGTGAGCTGATGGCCCTCACCGAGACGCCGATGCAGGCCGAACGCGCCCGCACGATCTACGAGAAGTCGAAGCCGGGACGCCGCGCCGCGGTGCTGCCCGACGCAGAAGTGCCGGAGCTGCCGCTCGCGGAGCTGATCCCGAGCGATCTCCTGCGCGCTGAGCCGCCGCGCCTGCCGGAGATCGCCGAGCCGGAGATCGTCCGCCACTACAACAAGCTCTCGCGCCGCAACTTCGACCTCGACAGCGGCTTCTACCCGCTCGGCTCCTGCACGATGAAGCACAACCCACGGCTCAACGAGCGGGTGGCGGCTCTCCCCGGCCACGCCCGCTTGCACCCGGCCCAGGACCCCAAGCGCGCTCAGGGTGCGCTGGAGCTGATGTGGCTGCTGCAGGAGAGCCTCGGCGAGATCTGCGGCCTGCCCCACGTCAGCCTGCAGCCCTCGGCCGGCTCGCACGGCGAGCTCGCCGGCCTGCTGCTCACCCGCGCCTTCCACGCCGACCGCGGCGAAGAGCGGACCAAGGTGCTGGCGCCGGACACCTCGCACGGCACCAACCCGGCCTCGGTGACGATGGCCGGCTACGAGGTGGTCAAGGTGGCGACCAACGAGCGCGGCGGGGTCGAGATGGACGACCTGCGGGCGAAGATCGACGAGGACCCCGACCAGGTCGCCTGCCTGATGCTGACTAACCCCAACACGCTCGGCCTCTTCGACGAGAACATCGCCGAGATCGCCGAGCTGATCCACAAGGCGGGGGGGACGCTCTACTACGACGGCGCCAACCTCAACGCGGTGATGGGCCACTCGCGGCCGGGTGACATGGGCTTCGACATCGTCCACGTCAACCTGCACAAGTCCTTCAGCCAGCCGCACGGCGGCGGCGGCCCGGGCGCCGGTCCGATCGCTGTCTCCGAGCGGATCGAGCCCTTCCTGCCGCGGCCACAGGTGGTGCGGCGCGAGAGTGACAACGGCGGCGGCCCGAGCTTCGACCTCGACCTCGAGCGGCCCAAGTCGATCGGCCGCCTGCGCGGCTTCCAGGGCAACTTCGGCGTCTTCGTCCGCTCCTACGCCTACATCCTCAGCCTCGGCGGCGACGGCCTCGCCGAGGCCTCGGAGACCGCGGTGCTGAACGCCAACTACCTCAAGGCCCGCCTCGCCGAGGGCCGTGCCGGCGAGCGCCTGCCGGTCGCTTTCGAGCGCCACTGCATGCACGAGTTCGTCCTCTCCGGCAAGCCGATGAAGAAGGAGCTTGGTCTGGCCACGCTCGACCTCGCCAAGCGCCTGCTCGACTTCGGCTTCCACCCGCCGACCGTTTACTTCCCGCTGCTGGTCGAGGAGGCGCTGATGATCGAGCCGACCGAGACCGAGACCAAGGAGAGCCTCGACGGCTTCGCCGAGGCGATCGAGCAGATCCTCGCCGAGGCCGAGAGCGACCCCGAGCGCGCTAAGCAGGCTCCCTACACGACGCCGGTCCGCCGGCTCGATGAGGTCAAGGCGACGCGCAGGCCGGTCGTGCGTCAACCCCTGCCTCCCCCCGAAGGCGACGGACACCGGTCCGTCGGACGCGCTTCGCGCTGAGTGTCCGACGGACTGGTGTCCGTCGCCCCCCGCGACCGCGCAGAAGTTGGCTAGTACTCCGACCGTTCCTATACGTTGCCAAAAACGAGTTGGGGAGGATCGATGAGAGTCAAGTTTGTTGTGTCAGCGCTGGCTGTGTTCTTCTTGCTTGCCGCCGGTGCACAGGCCTTTCAGTGGCACCTGGGCTATGGGCAGGCGAAGCATTCGAGCAGGGAATTCGCTGAAGTGGCTTGTCACCACGACCATCAGTGCACCGGCTACGGCGTGGGGCAGTGCTTGCGTGCATCCGAAAGCCGGATTGACTGCGAAGTAGGGCTTTTCTACGCCGAAAAGCCGGAACCAGGTGAAGAAGTGGAGTGCAACATCATGCTCCACTGGGGCGTTGACCATAGCGGGGAAGTCGCATTGAAGAACTACGGCAAGCCCCACTGCTTCAGGGTCGAACCTTAGAGCTCGGGCAGCTTCTGCTTCAGCTCCAGCACGGGGGCGAAGAGGTCCCCGTGCTGCTCGATCCGCTTCAGCACATCGTCGGCCTCGAAGACGAGTGAACTGGCGTCCTCCTTCTTGACCGCCCGTTCGACCTCTTTCCAGGTCACGGGGGTCGAGACCGTGGGCCGTTCGCGGGCGCGCAGGGAGTAGACCGCGATCGTCGTCTTGCGGCGGTGGTTCTGGGACCAGTCGACGAAGATCTTGCCTTTGCGCTCGACCTTTTTCATTTTCGAGACGACCAGGTCGGGGGTCTGCTTCTCGAGCAGTTGGGCGATCGCGCGGGCCAGCGGTTTGGTCCCGCCGCCGTTGTCGTCGCCCTCGTAGGTGACCTCGTCGTTGTTGAGCGGCGCGTAGACCTGCAAGCCCTTTGAGCCCGAGGTCTTGGGGAAGCACTCGAGGCCGAAGTGGGCGAAGAGCTCGCGCAGGCGCAGCGCCACCCGGCAGCAGGAGAGGATTTCGGCCGGCGCACCGGGATCGAGGTCGAAGGCGAGCACGGTCGGTCGGTCGTGCTCGGGCGCCAGCGAGAGCGAGGGGTGCAGCTCGATCGCCGCCAGCTGCGCCATCCAGACCAGCGTCGCGCGGTCTTCGCAGACGCAGAAGTCGATCTTGCCGGTGCTGGCCCCGACTGGTGTGGTCTTCACCCACTCGGGCCGGTGCTTGGGGCAGCGCTTCTCGAAGAAGGCGGCGTCGGTGTCATCGACCCCTTCCGGGAAGCGGCGCAAGGTCACCGCCCGTCCGCTCAGGTGGGGAACCATCGCCGGCGCCACCTTGGCGTAGTAGTCGACGACCTCGCCCTTGCTGAAGCCGGCCTTGGGGTAGAGGACCTTGTCGAGGTTGGTGAGCTTCAGCTCACGCCCGTCGACCTCGACCTGCTGGCTCGTGGCCACGAGCTACTTGGAGGACTTGGCCTTGGCGCGCGAGCTGGCTCTTTTTTTTGCGCTGGTCTTCGAGCCGCTCTTCGCTGCCGGTTTTTTCGCCTTGGCTTTTGCTGTGCGCTTTTTAGTCGCCTTTGCTGCCGGCTTCTTAGCCGGCTCGCCCTCGCGCTTGCTGCGCACGTCGGCGATGCTCTGCTCCAGCGCCGCCATCAGGTCGGGCGCCTTGGTCGGCTCGCGCTCCTCCTGCGGTGCCGCGACGACGTCCTCGCCGGCCGCCTTGCGTTCGATCATCGCCAGCAGCTCCTCGCGGTACTCATCGCGATAGAGCGTCGGGTCGAAGTCGCGGGTCAGCGAGTCGATCAGTTGCTCGGCCATCTCGATCTCGCGTTTGCCGATCTTCGGCTTCTCGGCGGGCAGCACGTCGTCGAGCTCGTCCGGCGGCACGACCTCGTCGGCGAAGCGCATCGTGGTCAGGGTCAGCACGCCGTCGCCCGGGCGGATCGCCGCCAGGTGCTCCTTGTTGCGGAAGACGAAGCGGGCGATCGCCACCTTGCCCGACCTCTCCAATGCCTGGGCGAGCAGCGAGTAGGCCTTCTCGGCGCCGTCGGCGGGGCCGAGGTAGTAGGGGCTGTCGAAGTAGATCGGGTCGATCTCGGCGATCTCGACGAAGTCCTGGACCTCGATCGCGCGCGTCTTCTTCGGGTCGAGCGAGGCGAGCTCATCCTTGCTCAGCGGCACGTAGCGGTCTTTGGTGATCTCGTAGGCCTTGATGATCTTCTCGTAGGGGACCTCTTCGTCGGTTCCCTCGGCGACGCGGCGATGTTTGATCCGGGCGCTGTCGGACTCGCGGATCTCACGCAGCGCGATGCCGCGGCGGGCCACCGCGCTGTACAGCTTCACGGGCACGTTGAGGAGCCCGAAGCTGATCGAGCCGCTCCAGATCGCTCTAGCCATCGGCATTCACCTACCCGATTGTTCCAGCAGTGCACGCGGGCGGCGAAGCCGCGAACGACAGCGAGAGGCATCTTGCGCTTGGCGCGGTGGGATCATCCGCCGGTGCTGTTCGAGTTGAGCGAGGTCAGCCTGACCCGCGGCGATCGCCGCGTCCTCGACTCGGTCAGCGCCGCGATCCCGGCCGGAGCGACCGCGATCGTCGGTCCCTCGGGGGCGGGCAAGTCGACGCTGCTGCGCTTGCTCAACCGGCTCGCGGATCCCGACGCGGGGACGATTACCTATCGGGGAAGACCGCTGGCGGAGTACGAACCGCTGGCCTTGCGCCGCGAGGTCTCACTGGTGCCGCAGCTCCCCGCGCTGCTGGAGGGCACCGTCGAGTCGAACTTGGCCTATGCAGCGGGCCTCGCGGGCAAGGAGCTGGATACCGAGGGCTGCCTGCGCCTTGCCGGGCTCGACCCCGATTTCGCCGCGCGCGATGTCGCCAAGCTCTCGGTCGGTGAGCAGCAGCGGGCAATGTTGGCGCGCGCCCTCGCCCAGGAGCCGGCCGTCCTGCTGCTCGACGAGCCGACCTCCGCTCTCGACCACGCGACGCGCGACGCGATCGAGGCGACGCTCGCGCAACTGCGGCGCCAGCTCGAGATCTCGATCGTCTTGGTCAGCCACGATCCCGAGCAGGCACGCCGGCTGGGCGACTGGGTTGTGCGGCTCGAGCAGGGCCGGGCGATCGAGGCCGGCCCGGTCGAGGAGGTGATGGCCTGAATACCTCGATTCACCTCAGCCCCGGCCAGGTCGCGGCCTCGCTTGCCCTGGTCGCGCTCGCCGCCGCGATCTCCTTCTGGCAGAAGGCCGACCTCGAGCGTGACATCGGCATCGCCACCGTGCGCTCCTTTGTCCAGCTGACCGCGATCGGCTACGCGATCAAGCTGATCTTCGAGGCCGAATCGCTCTGGCTCGTCTTCGCCCTGCTGGCGGTGATGGTCGTTTTCGGCGCGCTCACCGCCCGCAGCCGGGCAAAGAAGGTGCCGGACGCCTTCTGGCCCCTGCTGATCGCGCTGGCGCTGGCCGGCGGTACCACCCTCGGCCTGGTCGTTGCGCTCGGCGTCTTCGAACCGACAGCCCGCTACCTGGTCCCGGTCGGCGGCATGGTGATCGGCAACGCGATGACCGCCTCGGCCGTGGCGCTCAACCGGCTCGGCGACGAGATGGCCGACTCGCGCAACAAGATCGAGGCGACGCTGGCCCTCGGCGCCACCGCCCAGGAGGCCGCCGCCCCGTTCGTCCGCCGCGCTCTGCGCTCGGGGATGATCACCCTGGTCGACTCGACCAAGACCACCGGCCTGATCTTCTTCCCCGGCACGATGGTCGGCATGCTGCTTGCCGGCGCCAGCCCGACCGACGCCGTGCGCCTGCAGCTGATCCTGCTCTACGCCCTGCTGGGCAGCGTCGCGATCGCGGGACTGGTCGCCACAGCGCTGGCCTACCGCAACTTCTTCACCCCGGCGCAGCAGCTACGCGAGCTCGACGGCCGCTAACAGCACCACCCTCTAGCGCCGATGAGGCGTTGGGAAAGGTAAGAGACCTCTCAATAGTTAAGAAACATCGAGGTTTGAAAACATGCCGAAAGTCTGGTACCAAGATAGTGAGCTTACGGGTACGCCGCAAGTTTCTATCGAGAGGAAACCCGTGCCAGAGAAGCTGAGTCCCGGCCCAGGGATGGACGCCTCTGATGTGGCCGCCCATCAGTCGGCCCGGATTCACCGGGCGATGATCGAAATCGTCGCCGACTATGGCTATGGGGCAGTAAAGGTCCGCGAGCTCGTTCATCTCGCTGGCGTCTCCTCGGCCGCCTTCTACAAACATTTCGAGAGCAAAGAGGACTGCTTCCTGCGGACCCACGATCTCGTCGTGCGGCGCGCAACCCGTCGGATCATCGCCTCGCAGGCGGGAGAGGAGGATTGGCAGAAGCGTCCCCGGCTGATCTTCGATGCCTTCCAGGGTGAGCTCGAAGACGATCCAGCTGCGGCGCGCTTCGCTCTGGTCGAGGCGTATGCCTCCGGCCCCGTTGCCCTCGAGCGGGCGCGGAAGGCCGAGGCCACGTTCGAGATGATGATGGCCCAGAGTTTCGCCCGCGCGCCGGGCGGAATGCCGGTGCCGCAGTTGGTGGTCGAGGGAATGACGTCCGGCGTTGCTCGCGTTGCACGCACGCGCCTGCTTACGGGCAGGGAGTTCGAATTGCCAAAGCTGAATGAGGAGATGGGGGACTGGCTGCTCTGCTATCCAGGCCTCTCCGCCGACGAGCTTGGCGATCTCGATCTCCAGTCCGTCTGGAGAGACACGAGACTCCTTCCTTTGGTCGAACCCTCAGGCTCAGGCCAAGGTGAGGGTTGGGCGAAAACAGGCGACCGCGCACTGATCCTTGCCTCCGTCGCCGAGCTGGTCGCCGCCAACGGCTACAGCAGCATGACCCCGTCGGCCATTCGCCGCGGCGCCGGGGCCTCTCGAGCCGTCTTCAAGTCCCATTTCGACGGAGTTGAAGACGCTTTCATCGCCGCGATGGAGCTACGCGCCGGAGAAGCCCTTGCCCAGGCGGCCCGCGCCCAGACAGCCGGTCGCGCCTGGCCCGGCGGCCTCTACAGGGCGATCAGTGCCCTCTGCGACCAGATCGCTGGCGACCCCCTGTTGGCGAGCGTGTGCCTGATCGACAACTTCGCCCCAGGCACCAGTGGCGCTCGCATCCGCGGTCAGCTACTGGCCATGGTGGCCGAGCAACTCGCTGACAGCGCCCCCCTCGCCGAGCAACCCACCGCCCTCATTGCCGAAGCCTCATCCGGAGCCGTCTGGTCCCTCTTCCACCATCACGTGGTCAGAGCGCTCAGCCACTCGGCGCCCCAGGTGGCGGCGACCCTAGCCTTCATGGCCCTCGCGCCCGTAGTCGGCGCCCCAACTGCGGTCGCGGCGATCGCCGCCGAGCAGGCCGAATAGGCCCGCTGAGCGCAGTTCAATGACTCGAAACCTCCGAAGTACCCATTTAGAGCGATCCGAATTTCTCAACATTCGTACCTCGGTAACCCATCAGTTTCGCCTGTGGAGCCACTTTTACCTCAGTCAGTTCGAGTTAAGAGACCTGACCACTCCACTTGCTTGACGTGGGGCCAAAGCGTGGGACGTTCCTATGCGGGCGGGGGCCGGACTCCTGCCTATGCAAAAGCATTGTGAAATCCGTAATTCAATGTGAGAGGAATTTTCACGATATGAGGCAAGGAAGAAATGGCATCAAGGTTCTCGGTCTGATGCTGATCGCTGCGTTGGCCGTCATGGCCTTTACGGCAGCGGCTGCTCAGGCAGGGGAATACAAGATCAATGGAAGCACCCTGACGACACTTGGACTCGCAAGTGAAAGTGTTGAAGGAACCGTTGCGGAAGGCGAGCTCTTAGTCCCAGGTCTCAGCCTCAACATCAACTGTAAAAAAGGCACCTTCACCGGCACGATCAAAAAAGGTGGCGGAGCCTCAGCCAAAATTTTATATTCCGAATGCGAAGTGTTAGGCAATAAATTCTGCAAAACCTACGAGACCAAAGCCAACATGGAAAGCGAAGTCAATGCTGGCAATCTCGTAGCGGAAGGTTCTGGCGAAATCATATTAATGGGTGAAAAACATTACCTGTTAGTGTCGTCGGGTGCGAGCCCGTTCACCACGGTCTACTTCACCAAGAGCACAAAAGGCTGCACGCTGCCGTTAGAAGAAACGGTGTCCGGTAGCACGGTGTTCCTTCTGCCGACCGCGTTAACTTCGCTGGTCACTCAGACGGTGGAAACCATTCCGCAGGCAACGCTCGAAACGTTATTTGCAACTGACATCCTGAAATACGGTAACCAGACAGCATGGCTGGATGGCGGTAAAACGTCAGTCGTGCTTTCGGGCGCGAACAAAGGTAAACCGTGGAGCGGCGAATAGCCGAATAGCGGTTCAGCAGTAACTGCGTCATAGCGGTTGGTTGGGCAGTAAACCCTCTCCGGGGTCGCGCCTGCGGGTGCGACCCCGGAGAGGTCAACAGAGAAGCAATTGTGAAATGGGGGAATCAATGGGGCGGGGAATAGCGAACGTGTATGCGACAACGAGCACCGAAAGCGGTGAGCAAAGTGGCTTTTCAGGGACGGGCCACTATCTGATCATTCTCTGCCTGACGGTGCTAGCCGCCCTTCTCGGCCCGGGCTCAGCTTTCGGTGCGGCCCCAATTCCCCGCTCCGCCATCCCCTCTCTAGACCAAAGCGGCCTCAGCGACCCCTGCGGAGCAGTCACTGACTCCCGCGGCAACCTCTACGTTGCCGACTACGCTGCTAACAAGATCAAGGTCTTCAGCCCCACTGGTGCCCT